>Ga0209322_10001104_pt1 | contig 15670 bp, 19 predicted proteins | sample Rifsed19ft1_FD_184013 | JGI IMG/M metagenome (GOLD analysis project Ga0209322, IMG submission 184013) | Soil microbial communities from Rifle, Colorado, USA - sediment 19ft 1 (version 2) | ecosystem: Environmental > Terrestrial > Deep subsurface > Rock core/Sediment | place: Rifle, Colorado... | reverse complement strand
CCACCGTTCGAGCCGAAGGGCGATCATCCGAGGTGGCTGCATCACAAGGAGACGGACGATACAGTGTACTGGGGAAAGGAGGAGACATACACACGTGCCCATCGTCCACATCCACTCACCTTCAGGAGGACACACAATCTATGGGATGGCTCCCGGCAGCAATCAGAATCGTTCCCATCATCTGGCAAGCGGTCATGACGGTTGAACGCCTCATCAAGGATCGAAAGGGAAAGGATAAGCAGGACGAGGCGGTTCGCATGACGGGAGAACTTCTCGCCCTCATTGAAGGGGCGGTAGGGAGAGATCTCCTCAACGATGCCAGTGTCCAGGCGGCTGTCAGAAACGCGATCGACGCGATTGTCGCGCTTCAGAATACGATCCGCAATATCAAGGGCGTGAAACCGAGCTAACGTTGTGGGGGGCGGTGGGCATGCAGGGTTGACAATTCTTCGCCGCCCGTGCTATGATGCAGCCATCATCCCCCACAACATTCCCACCGGATCGGCCGGTGGTGCAGTCACCCACCACGGGTGGAAAGGATTCCTAAGGACCTTTCATGATTGACACGCATCGCAAACAGACGATTCTCCTCTACGGACGGACCAACGCGGGGAAAACGTATCAACTCGGGGAGTTGGCAGAGTATGTGTTGACGCGATTCGGACTGAAAACACGTCTCTACACGGCCGATCGTGGAGGAATTGACACAATTGCCCCCCTTGTCGATGAGGGGATCATAGAGGTCGTGGAAATGGGAGAGACCGATCCCTTCATCTTCCTCGATCGCGCCACGAGAGGGTGTGTGCGTGATGGGGCAGGGAAATGGGTCCCAGGGGACAATGCTCGCATTGGGCTGTTCGCCTTTGAATCCCTTCGGAGCGTGGCGGAAGCGTTGATGTCCACGATGGCGCAGAAGGCGAGTCAGAATGTGAGCATTGGAGGTGGGGCGAATATCACCTTCACGGTTCAAGGCGATGGGGAGACGCAGAAGATCAGTGGCTCGAATATGGCCCATTTTGGTGTTGCACAGTCTCAAATCACCGAGAAGGTGTGGCAGAGTCAACGTCTCCCGGCCCATTATATCCTCTGGACCTCCAGTGTGAGCAAGGATGATGATCTGAACGCCTCGGGAAAGATCCTCGGCCCCGATGTCATTGGCAAGGCGCTCACGGGTGAAGTCCCACGGTGGTTCAACCTGACGTTCCGCATCGACACCCTCCCAGGGCAGTCTGGGAAGGAGGAACGCCACGTCCTCTACTTGGGGAATCAACAGGATGTGAATGCGGGGAATGCCATTGGATTGGGGAATGTGCGCCTACCGGCGGGATCGCCCAAACTCGACACCACAATCATCGAACCTGCGAGCATTGTCCGGGCGCTTGAGATGATCGATCGGGCACAGGCTGCGGCAAAGGTTGCACTGAAGGCCCGTCTCACCACGAAATCTTGACGCCTCGCGTCGTGACGAGCTTCCAACCACCACTCGGTCACCTCACAAAGGAGCACACGCGTATGATGGTAGACATCTCGTCCCTCGGGAATCTCAATCCCACCGAACCGCTCGACCTGGACATCTATCCTGATGACACAGGCCCTTCCACGCTCCCTCCGGCGGGGAGGTACACGGTTCGCGCCCCGGAGTCCTTTCCCAGTGATGCGTTTGGTGCCACTAAGGCTGGCTTCCTGTCCGCCCAGGTTGACCCGACAATTGTGGGACCCACGCATGAGAACTTCGTCATCCGATTCACGCGGGTCAGCGCCAAGCCCTTCAAGCGGCGCGGCGTGACGGTGAGCCAGTTGGGCTATTACCTCCGGGCGACCGGGCGGAAGGGGTTGATCCCGTCCGATCCTCAGTCCCAGGCAGATGCTGTGGCGGAGACCACCAATCGGGTCTATCAGGTGGACACCGATTGGAGGATCTATGAGAAGGCCACTGGGTGGACGCTGGAGGGCATGAAGAACTTCCCATCGGATGGACAGGGAGGGCATGTGCCCGTGATTCCCAGCCAGACCGAGAAGAATGAGGACGGTACGCCGTTGATGCTCCGGGCGAATCTTGTCGTTGTCCGCTTTGTCGAGGCGTAATCACCAACGGATGCATCCGCCGGCCTACGCCTACTTCTTACGGACCAACAGCCGCCAAGCCTTCAGTCCGTACGAAGCCGCGTAGAGCCGCTTCCCGTTCCGGAGGGTGAGAAACGTCGTGGCGATCGTGGGGTGGGGGACAGCACGTTCCCCCACCCTCATGCCTTCCAGACAGGTCCTCCTGCATCCCGCAGGCAGGTAGTTGAGAGGAGTTCCCATGCAGATTGACCCCATTACCCGTGCATCCGTGTCCGGGGATCACCTTCAGGGCATTATCCGTCAGAAACTGGGTCCCGCCCTCGTGGGGGAGACGGTGGCGACGGCCGTGATTGCCATGCTCGCGTATTCGATCCTCCTCCTCAAGAACGACATCACCCCGGAGCAGTTGAAGCAGTGCGTGACAGGGGCATCAACGTGGATTCTCACGTTTCTGGTTGATGCCACCCCGGTTGATATGGCACTCATGAAGGATCGGGCCGAGATGGAACAACTGCCCTTTGAGTTCGATCTGGAGACGATGGAGGATCCGATCATCCCCATGGACAGTAAAAAGGTTCACTGAGATCTGGAGGACCATTCCCATGGCCTATCTCGGGTTGGAAACGATCCGGCGAGGGAATAGCGCCGCCTGCATCAAGGATATTTTTGCGATCCACTTCCCCAAGGCCCACACCGTCCTCGATTGCACCTATGGGGCGGGGAGGTTTTGGAAGTGGGATCACACCCTCACGGTCACCGGGGTGGATATCGACCCACCTGGCCCGGTCTCGCTCGTGGCCGATTACCGACAGCTTCCCTTTGCCGCCCGGCAGTTCGACGTGATGGTGTTTGACCCGCCCTTCCTATTCGGTCAATCAAAGGGATTGAGAAGGGTCATCGGTACTCGCAGATTTTTTGCGGGGGCCGAGGCGGCTGGCATCGAAGATCGGATCAACTCAAAGATCCACATACAACTTCCGAAAAATCCGGTGGATCTCATCGAGAACCATTACAGGAGAATATTTGAGCAGGTAGGGATAGCGAAACAGGGGCTCATTTGTAAGGGGCAGAATCTGATTGTTGGGGCCAAACCTGATTTCTGGCTCATCAACATGATAAACCTTGCAAGAGAGATGGGATTGGGAGATCCAGCAGATTACCTCATTCAAATGAGTTCAGCATCTCGTATGGTTGATCCGAGATGGCAACATCAGCATCATTTTCGTCGGAGAGATGCCTGGTACGTGGTTTGGAAGCATGCCTAAAGCAATCATCGACATGACCGGCAATACATACGGAACACTAACCGTGATCGGTACAAGGCCCCCGCATGCTACCAAAACCTGATTCGTGCGCTCAATGTTCCCTCTACGAGAAACCCTTTGGGAAGGTATCGGGATTCGTCCCCGCCGATGGAGGAGGTAGCAATGGCGTCCTCGTCGTCCTCGAGGCGGCGGGAAAGGATGAAGAGGCGTCAGGACTCCCCACAGTGGGACGGGCTGGGCAATATCTGTGGAGGGAATTGAAGCGGATCGACCTGGAACGGGATGACTTCAGGATTCATAACGTCCTGAGCTGTTTCACCAATCCTCGTACGTCTGTTCGGACTAATCTCGGCTATCGACCAATCAATTCGCTTCGAGTCGGTGATCAGGTCCTGACTCATCAGGGCAGGTTCAAGGCCATCACAGCCACGCACTTTTACCCACGTATGGTGTTACCCCATTATCTCGTTCATCTCAGTGATGGGTCGCAGCATGGTGTGACAGGTGGCCATGGGTGGATCTTGACGAATGGTCAGGCCGTGCCAACAGAGGATCTTGAACTGGGAATGCAGGTTCCAGGGCTCTGTGAGGCCTGTGAGTATTGTGGAGAACACTTTCATCGAGGATTTCGCGCCGGTCAGAATCATGCCTTTTGTTCCAAACGATGCTTCAATATAGCCATCTCACGAGGGGCGCGTGGAAAAATTCGGCAGGCGATGATCGATCAGTACGCGAGCGGATCAAGAGATCGCTTTGCGATCACAAAAGCTGCCAATCGGGCCATGAGGATGTTGGTTGAGAGTGGAGAATGGACTGCCATTTCAACACAGCGTCAAACGGATGAAGCTCGGCGGTGTGGCCGGGTTCGTGCTGCAATGGCCCGAGAGGCGTTGGGACTCCGAACACAGGGTACGTGGATCGGGGATGGTGAGACTGATCTTCACGATCTCCTCGTTGCTGCCGGGTATGATGCCATCCCACAATTTGCCATCGATCGGTATAACTTCGACTTCAAGGTTGGGCAGGCTCTGATTGAGGTGGACAATCCTGCAAGAGACTGTCAAAAGAACGTGAGGGAGCGGAAACTGCTCAAGGATGCGCTTGCCCAAGAGCATGGTTACTCAGTGATCCATGTTCCCAGCACACAGGTCTCAGCAGCCCTCGATCACCTCAAGAATGACACGCATGATTTTGTGTTCCATCCCGTTACGGTGGAAAGGATCGAGCGCCGTCGTGATCGTGCAGGAGTCTGGTCCTGTGAGGTCGCGGATGATGCCAGCTATGTCGTAAAAGGCATCGCACACCACAATTGTCGGCCCCCGGCGAATGAATTGCGGGACATGCCCTACACGGCAGCCGCCATTGCCCACTGCGCCCCCAATCTCGACGCGACGATCGAGGACATGCGGGAGCGATGCCGGCAGAATGGGACACACCTCACCATCCTCTGCCTGGGAGACGTTGCCGCCCGGCGCATCCTAGGACTCGACGAGACGGCCTCGTTGAAGGAGTACCTCTCCTACGTGCACTGGTCGGAGACCTATCAGGCGTATGTGATCGTCTCCTACCACCCATCCCACCTGATGCAAGGAAAGCATCACCTCATTCCCCTGCTGCATTATGCGGCGAGGAAAGCTGTTGAGGTGGCACGTGATGGCTTTCAGGCGTATGAAGGCACGTATCTCTGTGATCCGGCTCCTCCAACGTTTGCCCAATGGGTTCGAGATTATCTCCAGGCTGCCACGAAGGACCCTGAAGGAACGTATCTGGCATTTGACATTGAAACTCCTTATAAGCATGGGAAGAATGAGGAGGACATCACCAAAGAGTCGGAGGAGCTAGGGGATGATTATACGATCCTCCGCTGTTCCTTCTCCTATCGGGTCGGGGAGGCGGTGAGTGTTCCCTGGACAGCGGCGTATATGCCCTACCTCGAGGAACTCTTCCAGGCCCCATTCAAGAAAATCGCCCACAACGTCAATTACGACCTCCCACGCATTCAGGTGGTGATGCCGGTCAATGGGACCATCATCGATACGATGGTCGCCTGGCACATGGTGAATACGACCCTGCCAAAAGGATTGGGCTTTATTACCCCTTTCTATGTGCAGAATGCACCCATGTGGAAGCACCTGTCGAGGGCTGAGCCCGCGAGGTATAATGCGATTGACTCAGACGTCACCCTCCACTGTTGGGAGGGGATCCAGCGGAATCTGAAGGAAAATGGCCAGTGGGAGGTCTTTCAGCAGCATGTCGTGCGGTTGAACACCGTTCTTGGGTATATGTCAGGGAAGGGGGTGTTGCGCGATCCCGCCATTCGGGACGATGCGGAGCGTCAATTGGTGGAGCGGTTGAGGGCGGTGACGGAACGGATCGATGCCACGGTCCCGCTTCAAGCGAGGCAACTCCACCCGCCACAGGGGTATGTGAAGGAACCGGTCTCAACTGATGGATTGATTCGAGCCCCCTTCACCGTGGTACACAAGGTGTGTTCGCGCTGTCAGGTGCAGGGTGTGAGCGCGAGCCATGTCAAGGTGAAGAAACCCATCGTCACCTGTGGGATCTGTGGCAAGCCCGTCACGACGCGCCATGCGGCACGGTGTGACGGATCGTTCCCGATTGAACGTCCTGGCAATCCGTGCGAGGGAGCCGCCCTTACCCTCAGAAAGGTCACGGTGGAGCGGTGGGCCAAGCCCTTGGCGTTCAAGGATAGTCAGGTGCAACTCCTGGCGTATCAGAAAACGGTCAAGCATGCGGCGATCCTCAATCGGAAGGTGAAGCGGGTCACCTTCGATGAAGGGGCGATCCTCCGTCTGATGAAGCAACATCCACAGGATCCCCTCTACCCGCTCCTCCTGGAGCATCGGGAGTATCAGAAATTGCTCTCGACCTACATTGGGGTGATGGAGGAGGATGGCATTCGTGGGGGCATGCCGGTTGGGAAGGATGGCATGATTCATTCGCTCTACACGCACAATCCAAGTACCCTCCGCCTGGCTAGTCAGGGACCCAACATGCAAAACCTCCCCCGCCCAGCGGGACCGGAGGATCTCGCCACGATGGTGAGGAATATGATTGTCGCTGCGCCTGGGCATGTCCTGGTGGCGAGAGATTTCAGCGGAATCGAGGCGGTTCTCGTGGGCTATGAAGCTCGCTCACCAGATTACATCCGCCTGGCCAAGATCGACGTCCATAGCTACTACACTGCCTATGCCCTCTACGAGTTGGATCGGCGTATCTCGGCGAACGACCTTCCCGACATCCATTGGGATGATGATCGCCTCATCCCTCACCTCGCTGGGATTAAAAAGGCGTTCAAGCAGGAGCGGAATACCCTCTATAAGCACCTGATCCATGCCTGCTTGACAAAAGATCATGAGGTGTTGACGGAGGCAGGGTGGGTTCCCATCCAGCACCTTCAACCACAGACAGCCATTGCACAATGGGATCCATCAGGACAGATCGCCTTTGCCACCCCTCTCCATCATCATGTCTATCCCAAGGTGGGAGGCTTGATCAAAATGCAGAGTTGTAGCCTCTCGGCAGTCATGACATCGGAGCATCGCATTCCCACGTTCAATACCTATGGATCGTTTAAGGAACGTGATGCAGGAGAGGCCCTCACGGTTAGGGATTGGCGAATTCCTGTTTGTGGCATGCTCACAACAGGGCAGGCCACAATCGATGATCCTCTCGAATGGCTGAGACTGACGGTGGCCATTCAAGCTGATGGATCACTCAGTGGGCGAAAGGTCATCTTTCATCTTGTGAAGCCACGAAAATGGCAACAACTGGAAGACTTGCTGCACATATTACACGTGGACTATCGTGTACAACCATGTCGTGATCACCCCACGGGGCGGCGGTACACCTTCACAGTGGCCCATACTCCGATCATGCGGTATCTTGATCGAACAAAGACCTTCAACCTTCAAGCACTGTTAGCCCTTCCTCCAGATGCTCGACGAGTCTTTCTTGATGAGCTGCCTCTTTGGGATGGTCATCGACCGGCAACACGGAGAAACCATCAAACATTCTATGTCACAGCCCATCGGGGGAATGCGGAGACGGTGCAAATTGTGGCCCATCTCACACATCGGCAGGCACTGCTGCGGGAGGTGAGGGTCGATGGGAAGCGTCCACTGTGGACCGTTTCTTTCAATTGTCGAACACAGGCGCGATTACAGCCTCATCATGTGTCAACGGTTCCTGATCCACACGATGTCTATTGCTTGACGGTTCCGTCTGGGTGGTTCGTCATTCGTCATCAGAATCGAGTCAGTATCACAGGAAACTCGAACTTCGGCCAAACCCCCACCGGAGCCCAGGCGAAGATTTTCCTCGAAACCAGGGTCGAGCAGCCACTCAAGAAAATTACCAATTTGATGAAGATCTACAAGGAACTCTTCCCCGCCATCCCACGGTGGCAGCAGGAGGTGCAATGTCAGGCCGATCGGGACGGGTATCTGAGGAATGCCTTCAACTACATTCATCGCTTCTACAAGGTCTTCTCCTGGACGAAGGAGCATGGGGCGTGGGTGAAGAAACTGGGAGAGGATGCCGATAAGGTCCTGGCCTTCAAGCCCCAATCGAATGCAGCAGGCATCTTGAAGGAATCGATGTTGAGGATCTTCTTCGACCGCTTCGAGACCCTGGGACAATATCTCCGCTTGACCGTGCATGATGAACTCCTCTGCGAGTGTCCCGAGGAGATGGCGGATGCCGTTGATCGCGGGCTGAAGGAGGACATGGAGCGTCCAATTCTCCAGATGGCCCTCCCCGCATCCTATCGGATGGGATCGCATCTGGTGATTGGGACTGAGGGCAAAATTGGCACCCGTTGGGGCACGATGAACCAGCCCGGTGTGTGAGGAGGGAGAGGATGAAGGCCCAGCCTCGACCGTTAGAAGGAGTATGCTTGACGTGTGGAAAGACATTCCCTCATCCTGTTCGACGACAAGGAGGGGGTTCAAGGAAAAAGTATTGTTCACATGCCTGTCTGATCAAACGCTGGAACAAGGCGAATCCAGAGAAACGCAAAGCCATCATTTCCCGATATGAAAGTGTCCCAGAGAACCTTGCACGAAAGCGGGCACGGAATCAGGAACGGCAGTTACGACTGTATGGATGGACCCGTGCAGATCTTGAACGTGAACAGCAGCGCCAAGGAAACCGGTGTTATGGCTGTTTGAAACCATTCAATGGACGTTCCACGATCAAGATCGATCACAATCATCAATCCAACCAAGTGAGGGGGCTGCTGTGTGATCTTTGCAACAGGGGATTGGGGATGCTCCAGGATTCACCAGCAATCCTCCGCCGGCTGATGGCCTATATTGAGCGTGATCCCAAGAAGGTTCTTGTGTATCTTGCTGGTGCCCTCAAAAACCCTCGCATTCCAGAAATTGGGAACACCCTGCGAGAGCGCGGCTTTGATGTAATGGATGAATGGTTTACCCCAGGACCTGACGCTGATCTGAACTGGCAAGCCTATGAACGCCTTCGAGGTCGTTCCTACGCCGCAGCCCTTCAAGGAAGGGCCGCACAAAACATCTTTCACTTTGATCGATCATATATTGACCTCTCAGATGTGTTTGTGTTAGTGATGCCAGCAGGGAAGTCTGCCATGCTTGAATTGGGATATGCGGCTGGAATGGGTAAACGGACCTATCTGCTTTTGGATGGGCAGGAACCGGAGCGGTATGATATTATGCCAAATCTGGCGATTCATGTTGTACCAACGCTTGACGATCTCGTGCAGGCACTAGGAACCGGAGATGAGGAGAATGACCACAACCGAGTTTGAAGCCTTTGTCGCATCACATGCCAAGATGCCGGTGGAGGATCTCCTCTACAGCGTGATTGGCCTATCGGGGGAAACGGGTGAAGTGTGCGAGTGGGTGAAGAAGGTGGTCTGCCGTGGTGACGTGACAGCCGGGGTCGCGGAGGATCTCAAGCTGGAACTGGGGGATGTGCTCCATTACGTCACGCGGATCAGCCTGAAGTTTGGGTGGACCCTCCAGGACCTTCTCGACGCGAACAAGGCCAAGCTCGACAACCGTCCCACGTGGAGTTAACCGTTTCAGAGGAGACATGATGCGCTATCCATCAATTTACATTGCTGCTCCCTACGCGGATCGAACGGGTGCCGCGACACAGGCAAAGGTGTTGCTTGAGCAGCGAGGATTTCCAGTGACCGCCAGTTGGATTGACCGTGATGAGGATGATACCGATCCTGAGGTGCTGATCCGCGCGGCCCAACGAGATCTGGAGGATATCTTCACATCCCACCTCTTTGTCCTCATCAATACTCAACCACGAGGGCAGGAAACGTCTGGGAAGGCCGTGGAGACCGGGATTGCCCTGACTCTTGGCTTACCGATCCTTGCGGTAGGGGAACCGACAAATATCTTCCACCACCTCACCCACCCCACCTTCTTCACGTGGTTCCCCACGATTGAGGCGCTTGTGGAGCAGGTTCACGTGTGGATGGAGGAGGAACGTCTCGTGATGCGAGGGGATCGACGCGATGAAGAGTCGAAACTGGCAGGGGACATCACGAGTGTTGAGGGATCGTCGCGATGAACCTCTATTTGCTCGGCATTGTTGGGGTCATCTACTGTTGGGTGGCCGCATCCTACGGGCAGCAGGAGCGATATGGCATGATGCTCGCGTTCTTCGCCTACGCCCTGGCGAATGTGGGGTTCATGGTGGATATCTGGTTGGAATCGGGAGGGAGGGGGCTATGAATCACGGGGTACACTTCTTACATACCGGAACTGGGGACATGGCAAAGGGGATCTCCCTCGATGGATTAGGAATCGTCCGAACCTTCACCACCGGAGCGACTCGGGACCAGGATCAGGATAAATTCGACCTGGAAGGGTTTGAATCCCCCCTGGTCATGCAGCGGTTTGCCGCGTATATGCACCAGAATCGCCTCCAGGCCGATGGGCAGCTACGCGCATCGGATAATTGGCAAAAAGGGATCCCCACGGATGCCTACATGAAGTCAATGATGAGGCATTTCATGGATATTTGGCTCCATCATCGAGGGGCGGGCCATCTGGCCAAGGAATCCCTGGAAACGGCCCTGTGCGCCCTCCGGTTCAATGTGAATGGCTATTTGTTTGAGGTGCTACGCGAGACATCGACAAACCAGCGCAGCGTCTAGCCCCACGCTCCCCTCGCGCACAAAAAAAAAGCCCGGTACGGTCATGCGGCCCTACCGGGTTTTGTCTTTCTACCCCCTCAATAGCGAGAAACGTTTAGCTATTGAGTGGTGGCTTGGGTTTACGGGGTGGTCGAGGGTGCCGCAGACGCCCCAGACCATATTCTTCCAGGACCATCAAGCGTGGGATGAAGGTGACGGCACGAAAGCGCCCGTCCTCTCCCCGCTCAAACGCAATAGAAACCCCCACCTCATCCGTCTTGACCAGGAACCCCACGGTGGTGTAGATGTAGGGCTTATGATCGATTTCATGGGCGGCGAGGGTGCTCTCGCTTCCGTGGGCATCGGCCCACGTGACCGTATAGAGTTCAGTCATACGTGATAACCCTCGTACGATAGGTGTTCATTTCACCTGCGACCCATCGGGATTCACGGCGGCATCATCTGGGACGTACCACTTGTACTTCCCCGCCAGAACGGCCTCATTGACCGCCTTGAACCGGCTGACGGGGATGCCCACGACGTTATTATCGCCCCCGACGGTTCCCACCAGGAATCCTACAATGGCTTCTTGCTTCTCACTGATGAGGGCGGAACCGCTGGATCCACCCCCTGCGGGAATGTCGAGAAACATTGCGCCCCGCCAGTTGATGTCTCCCTGAACAATCGGCCGGTCGATGAAGAGATTGGTGATGGATCCTCGGAAGACCTGCTTGCCGAGACCGAGTGGGGAGGCAATATTGATGATGGGTGCACCGTCCTTGAGGGTTTTTTCATCCCCCAATGGCACCGTCACCCATGTTTCGTCGGTGTGGACCTCGAGGACGGCAAAATCCTCTCCACGATGCTGATAGCCGACCCACTGGACCGTGACCGGGTAGAACTTCTTGATCTGAGCCGTCTCATCAAAGGTCACGAAGAAGGGGACATTCTTGCCCGTCGCGGCACGTTCCTTGGTCGTGTCGTCGTTGCCGAGGCAATGGGCGGCGCTGACGAGGAGGTAGCCAGCCGATGAGGTGGACTTGTCAAATGTGGTGGCGGTACAGTGCATCGTCATGCCCCCCTCAGCGTTTTGAGAGTACAGGAGCAGGACAGCCTTGCTGGAGCGATCAATGAGGGCGTCGGTATCGGCCGCCACCACCATGCCTGGCAGCATGATGGTGGTGACCAGGGCCATGAGGAGGGATTTCATGGCAGCCTCCTAGGTGGGATGGAGCGTGAAGGGGTTAAATACTGGTATCGGTGGCCCGCACGAAGTTCTTGATCTTCTCGTAGATCTTCTCCAGGTCACGCACATCACGTCGATTGTGATCGAGCACGTAGCTGAGGGCCTTGGGATTGCCCCGACCGGCAGCACGCCAGATCTTGGGATCGATGTGATTCTTCTCGGTGGTGCCGAGGAGGATACGGCAGGCGGTTTCTAGGCGATTCCGTGGCAGCTTGAACTTCCGCTTGAGGAGGGAATACGTATCGTCTGACTTGATCGACCCGTAGAAGGGAAAGTCGAGGTTGAGGCTCACGGCGCGGGTGCGAATGAAGGGGAGGTCGAACCGGTAGTCGGAACCGTAATGGGTTACGACGCGATCGAAGGTTTTCAGGTCTTCGATGCAGGCGGCGACGATGCGGGCGTCCTCGTCCCCCGCTTTGGCATGATCAATGTCACGCTTGGTGATGCAGTTGGTGAGGATCGTCTTCTCGCCACCGACCTTGATGGCGTAGGAGAGCATGATCCCGAATCCCGCGTCGAAGGCGGTGGTCTCGATGTCAAAGAATCCGACACGTTCTGGCACGGGCGTGTAGCATTGAGGATGATCGAGCAGGGTATGCCGATGCTTGCATCGGGTCTGGGCCATCCGAACGAGTTCCGCTTTCTTGAGCCGCCAGAGATTCAATTGGGCCAAACGGACCTCCTACTGTGGGACGGAAGAAACAATGACGATGGACTGGGGTTCGGTGCGAACGATGGTGCGATCGGCGCGGCTGAGAATCCCGACGATGACGTAGTGCCCTGAGGAGAGGCGGATGGCGAAGCGGTAGGTGGTGCGATCCTCATCCCCCTGGAAGGAGATAGAGGATGAACCGGCTCCACCATCCTCGGAATCCCAGACAAGGGCGGCGACCCGGTTGTCCGGGTGAGGGGGGATACTGAGAACGGCGCGGAGGGTGACCTCATCAGCCATGTAGAAGGAGCCACCGTCGATCCTGAGAGAGATCGGGGCAAGCGCCAGGGCGATGGCGAGGATGGCCGAAAACATGGTGTGGGTAGACGCTAGTCTAGCACGTGGGGTGGGGGATTGTCAACTACCAAGGTTTGCTCACGTACTTGAGGAATGCCTCCTCAGCCCCGGCGGGCACGTTGCGAGAGAGGCCCTTGGTCACTGGGCCAATTTTCGCCAATGGCCCCAGGGCGCGTCCAGTGGCGTCTGTCATTGACCTAACCGACTGGAGACCCTTTACTGCCCGGCCGGCAGCGGACGCGCCCCTGAGGGCTCCTAGGCCCGGCATCACGGCCATTCCCACGTTTGCTGGGGTCGCCCATTGCTGGAGGCCAGAAAGAGAGCCTGAGAGGAGGCCTCGAAGGGCGGCGGCGCGGGGGGAGCGAGTGAGGCTGGGTTCCTCAAGCCTCTTGGTGATGGGCTCAATCCACTCTTGTGGGATGAGGGGGGTGGTGAGGGAGGGGAGGGAGAATGGCATGAGAAAGGCTCCACACGCTAGACAAGAAACTCCAGGGCCCGATTGAGCCACCCGTTGAGGAATCGCACCTGTGCGGGAGCTTTTGAGACGATCCGTCCAATCAGCTTAATCCGCTCTGCCACGAGGAGATTATTCACGACCATGGATGGGGAGCCAGAGAGGGCTTCAAGTGTCCTCGTCCCAAGGATCCCATCTACTGGAATCTTGAGGATGCTCTGGAGCTTTTGGATGGCCACCACAGGCCCTGAGTGGACACCAAAATCGACCAGGTGCTCCCTCAGATACGGAACAGAGATGCGATTGAAGCCTGGTCCGATGAGATATTTGGCCTCGTAAATCGCTCGGGCTTCCTCATAGGTCACCTTGCCATCACTCCATGCCTCAGGATGGGATCGCTCCGAGATGCCCTTGTCAGTTCGCCCACCGGCATCAACCGGATCGTTGACCGCTCCACCCTCACGTGCAATGAGATGATCGATGATATCGCCCATGATCTAGTCCTTGTGGGCGTGACCGTTGACGCTACGCTCGATGCGTTCGAGACGGCTCACCATCCCAGCGAATTTGGCGTCGAGGATGTCCTGGAGGTAATCCTTCAGATCCTCATGCCTCTGCTCCACACCATTCACACGGCCCTCCAGCCGTCCTCCCCAGAAAATGCCTCCGATGAGCGATGCCAGGGCAAAAAGAATGGTACCTTCCGTAATCATGTTACGATCCTCCCGATTGACGTGGGCGACGAGCACGACGTGCGGTGCGGGTGCGAACAGTGGGCCTGCCTGGGATGATGCCTCGCTGTTCGAGAACGTCGTGAGCGACAGCGGGGATGATGCCACGAGGAATCTGACGTGGCTGGCCGGCTGCTGGGGCAACCACCTGGAACAATTCCTGAAGGGCGTTCGTGGTGGGGAGAGGCACGGCATTCAGGGTTTCCATACCAGCCGTGCGGACCATTTCCATCGGTGTCGCCCCTCGCCGACGTGCTTGACCCACGGCCCACCCGGCTGCGGCTGGGAGAGCGGCTTGACCGGCGATGTTGGAGGTGAGGGATCGCCACATTTTCATTGAGGGATCGTTGGGATCAACACGCTCCCCAACCTGTTCCCCCGCCACGAATGAACCCGCGCCAAAGAGTTGCTTGATGGCGGCGAGTTTCGCGGGGTCGGGGACATCCTTTGTGGCGTTGACGAGGAATCCGATGCCTGGAATGCGTTCTGCCCCACGTTCAACAATGTTTCCCGTGGTTCGGGCGAAGGGGAGGAGGGTTTGTCCGAGTGGACCACTTCGTGCGAAGTCAACCAGCTTTTTGAGTGTCTTCCAGGTTGGCTCACTTGTCATGGTCATGGCACGGGCTTCCGCCTCGGTAAACCCAGCAACGAGGAGGGCATCCCTCGCCACAAGGTCTCCAGTGGTCATCAGTAATCCTGGTGTGGCCTGCACATGCTGGAGATACCCTTGGACGTCATTGAAGGGGAGACCCTCTGCCCGGCCAATCATGCCAGTGGCCTCCATGATCTTTGAAGGGAATTGGCGGGCAAACTGGACTGGCGTGAAGTTGCGAACCACATCCCACCCACGCGGATCTCCGGCAAGTGCCTGTTCAAGGGCTCCCAGATAGGCCGAGCCGTAGGGACCCGCCACGACGTTCGCGGGCATGTTCTGGGACCAGAGATAATTGCCCCTGAGGTATTGGGGGAGATACTCCACAAACCGCTTCCCGAGTTGCATCGCTCCTTCGGGTGAACCGAGGAGTCCAGCCGTATTCCCAGCATCTATCGCCTCACCAGGTCGGGTGAGGAATTTCGAGATCACGGGGGTGAGGGCTTCGACAACCGCTGGGGCTCCAAACCCTAGGGCCGCACCCGCCGCCCCTCCCATGAGGGCTCCTTGGATGGGATCCTCCTCATTCATTGCACCACCAACGGCGGCACCACCAGCAGTGAGTCCAAGTTTGGTCATGAGGGCCGTGGGGATTTCTCCACGCTCCTGTCTGACCCACGCACCAGGGCGTCCACCGAGGTTCTTGGCCCGTTCCAGAGCGGCGCGGAGTTCAGCGCGGGCCTCCTCTGTAAAGGCAGGAGAAACTGTTGGCTCAACTGGAGGTGGCGCGGGTGCGCCACCCCTCGCCACCTTGGACTCCTGCTGCAAGAGACGTCCCAGTTGGCTGCGGAGACGCTCCGTGCCAGGGGAGGCTTCAGGAGTGGCCTTCAGCGCCTTAGCGATGTCATAGGCGGCTCCAATGGCCTGCACCTGAGGGGGTTCCCCAGGCATGGGCTTGGTGGGAACCTGCCCGAGGCGTTGGATCCGCGTGAGGAGATCTGGGGCCTCAGTGGAAACGGGTGCTGCTGGGGCAACGGGTGGGGCTGAAGGAATTCCCTCAGGAATGGCAGGAACCCGCTCCGGTGGGGCCATTCGTGGGGGATTGAATGGGGTGGGCTCTGGCACGGGAGGTGCCAGAGGGGATGGGGGCGGAGTC
>Ga0209322_10001099_pt1 | contig 15698 bp, 14 predicted proteins | sample Rifsed19ft1_FD_184013 | JGI IMG/M metagenome (GOLD analysis project Ga0209322, IMG submission 184013) | Soil microbial communities from Rifle, Colorado, USA - sediment 19ft 1 (version 2) | ecosystem: Environmental > Terrestrial > Deep subsurface > Rock core/Sediment | place: Rifle, Colorado... | reverse complement strand
TGGGCGGCGGCGGCCCCTTCAATTTCCTTGGCTCGTCCCTCGGCATCGCCGGCGCCGTAGTCGCCGGCGTCGGCCTCATCGTCGGCGCGCTCGTCTACGTAGTGTCGCAGACGGGGGGCGCCAGCCCGGCAACGGAGCGCGACGAGAAGGCCCTCGCCGCGATCATGGACGCCGACCCGAACCTGCCGGGCACCTACGTGCCGCCGCACCCGGGCGCCGACGGCGTGCTGTGCAGCGAGCTGAGCTGCTTCGGCAAGCCGGACACGGACGACCGCCGCCACGTCGCCGATGACATCGACATCCCGATCTGCACGCCGGCGCAGCTGGCGCAGAACCAGATCACCAACCCTGTCTGCTACCACAGCAACCCGCCGACCTCCGGCCCGCACAGCGGCGTCGTCGGCGCCTTCCGCATCTACGAGAACCCGCTGCGCAAAGAGAACGCCATGCATAGCATGGAGCACGGCGGCGTCGTGGTCTGGTACAACACCTCGGACCAGGCAGCCATCGACAAGCTAAAGTCCATCGTCCAAGGGGAGCTGGACCGCGGCCGCCTGGTCGTCATGACGCGATACACGGGCATGGAGGCAGAGACGATCGCGCTGACGGCCTGGACGCGTCTTGACAAGTTCCCGGTGAGCGAGCTGACGGAGAAGCGCGTCAAGGACTTCATCGAGGAGCACAACAAGCGCTTCAACCCGGAGGGCTTCTAGGCCACCAGCGTGGCGGCATAGGGCTGCCGCCTTGATCGGAGCCGCGTTAGGCTGATTCGGAGTCGTTCAAGCTAGCGAGCGCCACGATCAGTCGGCGTAGGGCGAAGCGGCAGCCTTTGCCCCCACGCCAGTGGGTAGCCCCAGCGCTGCATGGCTACGGCGAACGCCAGCCCGCCGGCCGCCGCCACGAGCCCGCCGACGCCGTCTAGCAGGTAGTGGTTGCCCGTGAACACCGTCGACGCCCACTGGGCGATGGGGTGAAGCAGGGCCAGCGCCAGGACCAGCCGGTTGCCCGGAAACGCCATGACGACGCCGACGGCCAGCAGGAAGGCCCAGCCGACGTGCAGGCTGGGCAGCGCCGCGTACGGGTTGACGAAGAACGACGTCGACTGCGCCTGGTAGCTGAGGTTGTTGAACCGCTGCAGCGTGTCGACGAGGCCGCTCTCCGGCAGGAGGCGCGGCGGCGCCACCGGGAACAGGCTGTAGGCCACGAGCGCGAGGGCACCGGAGAAGAGGATGGCGTCGCGCGTGAAGGTGTAGTGACGGCGGCGGTGGAAGTACATGACCAGCCCCAGCGCCGTGATCAGCGGAAAGTCGAGCCAGAAGTAGACGAAGTTGAAGAAGCGCACGACGAGGCCGTCGTCCAGGACGGCCTGCTGCCAGCCGCGCTCGACGTCGATGCCAAGCGACCGCTCGACATCGACGAGGACGCGGGCGTTGTCGAGCGCGACCTCCGGCCGGTCGATGACGTTGGCGCGGACGAGGAAGTAGAGCAGGAAGGCGAGGGCGACGAGCGCCATCTCGGCTGCGTCGCGGTAGACGCGCCGCTCAGTCAGGGACGCCCAGCGCGGCGTTGTCAGACTATCGCTGCGGGCCATTGGCGAACGAGCTGTCATTCTGAGCGCAGCGAAGAATCTGGTCCCGGAGAAGAAGGCGGCTCTTCCTTTCGGCTAGATTCCTCGCGGAGTTCATCCTGAGCGAAGTCGAAAGGGCTCGGAATGACACTCCAAGTCACTTCGCCGCTGCGGTCCCCGCCGACTGCAGGACGAGGTTCACCAGCGTCCGCACCGGGATGCCGCTCGCCCCTTTGACGATGACGCCCTTCTCGCGGTCATAGAAGTCGACGCCGGCGATGTCCAGGTGCACCCAGGGCGTATCGCCGACGAACTCGCGCAGGAGCATCGCCGCCGTGATGGAGCCGGCGCCGCGGCCGCCCGTGTTCTTCATGTCGGCCACCTCGCTCTTGATCTGCTCCTTGTACTCGTCCCACAGCGGCAGCTCCCAGACCTTCTCGCCCGCAGTCGCTGCCGCCTGCTTTACGCGCTCCATCAGCGCCGCGTCGTTGCCCATGGCGCCCATGGCGACGTTGCCCAGCGTGACGCTGATCGCGCCGGTGAGCGTCGCCACGTCGACGATGGCCGCCGCGCCCTCGTCTTTCGCGTAAGCGAGGCCGTCGGCGAGGATGAGGCGCCCCTCCGCGTCCGTGTTGATAACCTCGATCGTTTTGCCCGCCATCGTCCTCAGCACGTCGCCGGGGCGGGTGGCGCTGCCGGAGGGCATGTTCTCCGTCGCCGGCACGACGCCGATGACGTTGACCGCCGGCCGCAGCCGCGCGATGGCGCCCATCGCGGCGATGACGGAGGCGCCGCCCGACATGTCGCCCTTCATCTCGCCCATCCCCTCCGCGGGCTTGATCGAGATGCCGCCGGAGTCGAAGGTGATGCCCTTGCCGACGAGGCCGATGGGCTTCGCCTCGCCTGCCCCGCGATAGCGCAGGACGATGAAGCGCGGCTCCTGGACGCTACCCGCCGCGACGCCGAGGAGGGCGCCCATGCCCTTTTCGCGCATCCACTCCGGGCCGTGGACCTCGCACTCCAGGCCGGCCTCCTGCGCCAGCTTCTCCGCCTGACGCGCCAGCTCGGCGGGCGTCAGGTAGTTCGCCGGCTCGTTCGCCAGGTCGCGGCAGAGGTTCGCCGCCTCGGCGAGGACGCGGCCGCGCTCGACGCCGCGCTCCAGCGCCGGCAGCTTCGCCGCGTCGTACTCGACAATCGTCAGCCGCTCCAGCTCGCCGCCGTTCTCTTCCTCCTCCTTCCGGTGGCGCAGAAAGCGATAGAGACCCAGCAGCGTGCCCTCGGCGATGGCCTGGGCGCAGGCCTCGGCGTCCAGGCCGGCGATGCCGGCGCCGTGGGTGATGACAGCAGCGTGCTTGAGGCGCCCCCGCCTCAGAAAGCGCGCCAGGTCGGCGGAGAGGGCGCGCACCTTGTCGACGGAAAACTCGCCCGACTTGCCGAGCCCGGCGACGACGACGCGCGGCGCCGCGATCTTGCCCAGCGTATGGATCAGGGCGAACTCGCCCAGCTTGCCGCGCACGTCGCCGGCGGCGATGAGCGAGCTGATGGCGCCGCCCATCGCCCGGTCGACGGCGCCGGTGGCGCCGCCGGGCGCCGTGACGCCCTCGAAGAGGTTGACGACGACGGCGTCAGCGGCGAAGGCGCTGATGTCGCCGGCCTGGACGTTGATCTCCATTCGTTCTCCCTTCCGGCAATCCATTCTAGCGAGGGAGCCTCGCTGGACGCACGTGGCCGGAGCGTCATCTAACGGCGGTGCCCCACCTTGTCATTCTGAGCCCTTCGGCTTCGCTCAGGATGAACTCCGCGAAGGGTCTAAGCCTACCGAACCGAAACTAGCCGTCGCCCGGCTTAGATTCTTCGCCTTCGGCTCAGAACGACATCTAACGCGGGCCCTAATCCACAGGAAGCGCCACGGCGTGAATAAACTAAGCCGTGGTGTGAAGAACGCTAGCGCCGCTGTGAAAGAAGCGCGGCGACGCGGTCGAGGACGCGCTGCGCGACCTCGTACTTCGAGAGCAGGGGCAGCTCCTGGCGGCCGCCGGCGCGGTCGAGGATCGTCACGCGGTTCGTGTCGGCGCCGAAGCCGGCATCCGCCGCCGAGACGTCGTTGGCGCAGATGAGGTCGAGGCGCTTGGCCGCCAGCTTCTTCGCCGCGTTGGCCAGCAGGTCCTCCGTCTCCGCCGCGAAGCCGACCTTCACCAGCGTGTCCGGCACCTCCGAGAGGATGTCGTCCGTTTGCGCCAGCTCGAGGAGGAGGCCGGCCTCGCCTTTCTTGATCTTCTGCTCGCCCGCCGCCGCGGGGCGAAAGTCGGACACGGCCGCGGCCATGAGCAGCGCGCCGGCGCCGGCGCAGGCGCTCAGCACCGCGTCGCGCATCGCCGCCACGGACTCGACCTGCACCAGCTCGACGCCGTAGGGCGCGGCCAGCGCCGTCGGCGCCGCGACGAGCGTAACCCTGGCGCCGCGGTCGCGCGCCGCCTCCGCGAGAGCGAAGCCCTGCTTGCCGCTGGAGCGGTTGCCGATGTAGCGCACCGGGTCGATGGCCTCGCGTGTGCCGCCGGCGCTGACGACGATGCGCCGGCCGGCCAGGTCGCCGCCGCGACCGAGGACCATCTTCACGGCGCCGAGGATCGCCTCCGTCTCCGCCAGCCGGCCGAGGCCAGCGTGGCCGCTGGCCAGGCGCCCCTCCTCCGGCCCAACGAAGGTCACGCCCCGCTCCCGCAGCGTCGCGACGTTGGCCTGCGTCGCCGCCGCCTCCCACATCTGGGCGTCCATCGCCGGTGCCACGACCACCGGCGCCGTCGTCGCCAGCACGGTGAGGGAGACGAGCTCATCGGCGAGGCCGTGGGCGAGGCGGGCGATGGTCGTCGCCGTCGCCGGTGCGATGAGCACCGCGTCGGCGCGGCGCGCCAGGCCGACGTGCTCCTCGCGCTCGTCCGTGGCCGGCTTGAACATGTCGGTGTAGACCGGCCGGCCGGTGAGCGAGCGGAAGGTGAAGGGCGTGACGAACTCGCGCGCCGAAGGCGTGAGGATAACGTCGACGACGGCGCCGGCCTGGACGAGCTTGCTCGTCAGATCGGCGGCCTTGTAGGCGGCGATGCTCCCCGTCACGCCGAGGACGATGTTGCGGCCCTGAAGCGGCGTCATGCGGCCCCCTCGTTCATCTCGTAGACCAGGCGCAGGCCCTGCAGCGTCAGGTCAAGGTCGACATGGTCGAAGGCCTTCGTCAGCTCGCTCATGAGCGGCGCCCAGCCGCCGGTCGCGACGACCCAGGCGTCCTCGCCGATCTCGGCTTTGAAGCGCCGCACCATGCCCTCTATCAGCTCGGCGTAGCCGAAGAGGACGCCGGACTGCATGGCCGCCGTCGTGTTGTTGCCGACGGCGTGCTTCGGCGGGCGCAGGTCGACGCGGCGCAGCATCGCCGCTTTCTGGGCTAGGGCGTCCGTCGCCAGGCCGATGCCGGGCGCGATGGCGCCGCCCAGGTAGTCGCCCTCGCGCGAGATGGCGTCGAAGACGATTGCCGTGCCGACGTCGACGACGATGAGGGGCGGCCGGTGCAGGCGCAGCGCCGCGACGGCGTCGACGATGCGGTCCGGCCCCACCTCGCGCGGGTCTTCGTAGAGGATGCGCAGGCCGGTCTTGACGCCGGCGCCGATGCGCAGCGGCGCGACCTTGAAGTGGCGCCGGAAGACCTCCTCGAAGACGGAGGTGAGGGGCGGGACGACGCAGGAGTAGACGGCATGGCCGATCTCGCCGCGCGAGACGCCGTCCAGGGCGAGGAGGTTAGTGATCGTCACGGCGTACTCGTCCGCCTCGCGCGTCGTGTCGGTGGCGATGCGGCCGGTGGCGAGCAGCGTCTCCTTGTCGAAGACGCCGAGCGTCACGTTGGTGTTGCCTATGTCCACGGCCAATAGCATCGTCGAGCCTATTATAGGCGCTGCTGATGGCGGTCTCGGGCGTTCCGGCCAACCGGAAAACTGGTCGTCAAAAAGGCCTCTAAGTGATCATAAAGCGCTTGACCCGCCTGGCTCTCGTTGTGCTACTTTCCCTGCGTCCCAGCCGCCGAGAGGACGGGCTTGACCGGCGGGGGCAGCCACTCACGACTCAGATTAGGCTGTTTTTCGTCCGCTCGCTGCGGAACGGGGGTCTTTTTGTCCTCGATGCCCGCCGACGCCTCCCAGACCTGGGACGCCACTCTCAGCCACCTCATCCTTCGCGTATCTCGACAGAACTACGACACCTGGCTGCGCAGCACCATTGGCCTGCGGTTTGAAGGGACGACGCTGGTCGTCGCGGCGGCCAGCGAACTGACCTGCGACTGGCTCTCGACGCGCATGCGCGCGGTCATCGCCCAGGCGCTGGCGGCGGCCGCCGGCCGCGGCCTGCAGGTGCGCTTCGAGCTGGCCCCGACGGCGTCAGGGCCCTCCAACGGCCACACCCCACCGCTGCAGCCCTCGCTCCTGCCCGACCTGCCAACGCCTCTGAACCCGCGCTTCACGTTCGCTACGCTCCTCGCCGCCGACTTCAACCGCCTCGCCCTCTGCGCCGCCCAGGATCTCGCCGAGGGCAGCGGCACCTACTCGCCCCTCTTTATCACGGGGCCCGGCGGCAGCGGCAAGACGCACCTCATGCATGCGATCGCCCACGCAGCAGTGGCGCGCGGCGCCCGTACACTCCTGGTCGGCGCCGAGCAGTTCCTCAGCGAGTTCACCACCGCCGTCCAGAACCGCACCGGCGCGGCTTTCCGCGCTCGCTACCGCGATCTCGATGTGCTGCTCATCGACGACCTTCACCTGCTCCTCGGCAAGAAGGCAACGCTGAACGAGTTCTACCAGACCGTCGCCGGGCTGCACGACCAGGGACGCCGACTGGCCGTCGCGGGCGACCCCTGCGCCACCGCCACCGACGCCGCGCGCTTCAAGGGCCAGCTGCGCTGGGGCCTCATCGCCGCCATGGAGGCGCCGTCTATCGAGGACCGCGTCAGATTCATCGCAACGAAGGCCGCTCAGCAAGGTGTCGACCTGCCGGACGAGGTGCAGCATTACCTCGCGCTGCGGGTGCGCGGCAGCGTCCGCGAGCTCGAGGGCGCCGTGAACCGCGTCACGGCCCTAGCGCGCATATCGAAGGAGACGCTAGACATCGACTTCGCCGCACGCGCTCTCCAGCCCATCGCCGCGTCGCCAGAGTCGCAGCCGCCCGTGGCTCCCAGCGAGCTGCTCGAAGCTGTCTGCCGTCACCTTGGCCTCAGCCTGTCAGACATCGCCGGCCAGAAGCGCGCCCGCGACCTCACTTACGGCCGTCACCTGGCGATGTACCTGCTGCGCCAAGAGATCGGCATGACCTACGCCGCCATCGCCCACCTCGTTGGCAAGAAAGACCACTCCACCGTCCTCCACGCCTGTACGCAGATCCACCGCGAGCTCGCCTCGTCCCCATCGCTCCGCGCCGACCTCGACGCGATCAGCTCTACCATCCACACCTCGCACACAGCCGCCTAGCTCCCCTCCACACGATCACCGGCTCTACTCAATCACTACCAAGAAGTGATGCGTGCAACCCTATAATCGATTTGATACATGATCGATCTTGCCCATATCCACGTAATCTCCGGCGCCGGTGGTAATGGAGCGGTGAGCTTCCGTCGGGAGAAGTTCGTGCCGAGGGGTGGCCCGGATGGGGGCGACGGTGGCCGTGGCGGCGACGTGATCATTCAGGCGGATGAAGGCCTGACGACGCTGTCTCACTTCCGTCATAAGCGTGTCTATCGAGCGGCGAGCGGCCGGCCAGGCGAAGGCGGCAAGAGACATGGGGCTAATGGTGGGCACTTGGTACTGAAGGTGCCGGTAGGCACGATGATTCAGGCCAGTGGTGTAGAGCAGGGCTGGGACCTGGATCAGCCGGGCGTACAGGTTGTGATGGCACGTGGTGGTGAGGGAGGCCGCGGTAATGCTCGCTTCGCGACCTCGATGCGTCAGGCACCGGGCTTCGCTGAGCGCGGGCTGCCTGGCGAGGACCTCGAGCTGCGGCTTGAGTTGAAGCTGCTGGCCGACGTCGGTCTCGTCGGGCTGCCGAACGCCGGCAAGTCGACGCTGCTGCGCGCCATTTCGCGCGCCACGCCTGACGTAGCCGACTTCCCCTTCACGACGCTGGAGCCTGTTCTCGGCGTCGTCGAGGTTGGTCTCGACGCCTTCGTGGTAGCGGACCTACCAGGCCTGATCGAGGGCGCTCACGTCGGCGTCGGGCTCGGCTATCAGTTCCTCCGCCACGTGGAGCGGACGCGCGTCCTTGTTCACCTACTGGACGCAGGTGCTGAAGACCCCATCAAGGACCACGCCGTCATCCGCCGTGAGCTGGCGCTGTACGACCCTCGTCTCGTCGAGAAGCCGGAGGTCGTCGTCCTGAACAAGATCGACCTGCCGGAGGCGCGGGCGCACGCTGAACGGCTGCGCGGTGCGTTCGGCGAGGGACGAGAGGCGCTCCTCATCTCAGGGGCGACTGGTGAAGGCGTTGCGGCGCTCGTCCAGCGCCTGCAGCGCCTGCTGCAGGAGACGGCGCCGAAGATAGAGACGAAGCCGGCGACGCTGCCTGTGCTGCGGCCGCGAGCTCAGGAGCGTATCGAGGTGGAGAGGATAGACAGCGTCTTCGTCGTGCATGGCCAGCGGGCGCAAGAGGAGGCGCTGAAGCTGGGTGCAGGCGGTCCCGAGGCGCTGGACGAGCTGCAGGCGCGGCTGCGGCGCCTGGGGCTGGAGCGGGCGCTGCGTCGCGCCGGCGCCCGGCCGGGTGATCGCCTGCGGGTGGGCGAAGTAGAGCTGGAGTGGCAGGGATGAACCCTTCGACCCAGCTCAGGGCGCGCCTCGGCGTGCTCGGCGGCACCTTCGACCCGCCGCACGTCGGCCACCTTGCCCTCGCCGAGCAGGCGCGCGAGCAGCTGCGCCTCGACCGCGTCCTCTTCATCCCAGCGGGTGACCCCTGGCGCAAGTCCCAGCGCGCCGTGACGCCCGCGGTCCACCGCCTGGCGATGATCCGCCTCGCCGTCGCCGGTAACCCCGCTTTTGCCGTCGACGACAGCGAGGTCCGGCGCAAGGGCCCGACCTACAGCGTCGATACGTTGCGCGAGCTGCGGGCGCGCCTCGCCACCGCCGATGAGCTGTACTTCGTCATCGGCCAGGACGCGCTTGCTGACCTGCCGCACTGGCGTGACCCGGCGGGCATCGCGGCGCTAGCGCTCATCGCCGTGGCGCGCCGTCCCTTCGCTGTGCTCAGGGCAGGCTCTGAGCCCGTCGAAGGGCCGCGCGCGGACGCCGAACCGCCGGCGCTGCCTTTCGACGCGAGCCGCCTCGTCCACGTCGAGATGCCGCTAATCGATGTGAGCTCGACCGACCTGCGAGCGCGGGCTCGGGCCGGCCGCAGCTTGCGCTACCTCGTCCCGGACGCCGTCGCGGCGTACATCCGCGAGAAGGGGCTCTACGCGGGGTGAGAGCTCGCTGGGCGGCGGTTGGTCACGACGGCGAGGAGCAGGAGAAGGGCCGACGGCAGATAGAAGGTGCCGATCGTGAAGCCGGTGATGATGCAGAGGAAGAGGAAGACGCCGGCGATGAGCCACTGCAGCCACCTGCGGACGCCTAGGCGAATGGCGACCAGGCCGGCAAGCGTGAGCACGACCGGAACGGCGAGATAGGCGAGGACCCAGGCGCCGTTCTCCTCGATGAGTGTGGAGGAGCCATTGACGCAGCTCTCGCTGCCAGCGGGCCCCGTCGTACACGTTTGGCTTGAAGAGGAGTCCACGAAGATCAACGCCGCGCCCGAGACGAGCGAGGTGATGAGCGCGAGAGCGGCCAGCGTCTTCGCTCCGGTCACGCTGTTGCCTCGTCCAGGACGTAGGTAACCCGGATGCGCGCCCCGCGCTCCGCCGCCCAGCGGGCGATGCGCCCAAGCTCCTCGATGTTGCTCCGCAGGCGCGGATACTCCTCCGAGAGCGCTGCAAGGCGCCGCTCGCCGCTCGCCAGCGCCGCCGCGACCTGCTCGCAGCACTCGGCCAGCGGCGCGGCGTCCTGCCAGGCGCGCTCCAGGGCCTCGGCGTCCGCCGGCTCCTCGACGTTGCGGTCGGCGAAGGTAAGCAGCGGCAGGAGGTCGATCTTGAACTCGCCGCGCAGGAGCAGCGCCGCGAGCGACAGCTCGTGGTTGGCGCCGTAGCGCGCGGAGAATGCCCACGAGAGGAAGTAGACGAGGTCGGACGTGTCGGACGCGAACCCGGGCGCGTCGTCTTGCGCCGGGTCGAAGTCGAGGACGATGCGGGGCATGCGTGAGACTAAGTGAGCCTCTCCTGAATCTCCAGCGGGACCTTGTCAGCGAGTTCAGGTCGAGACTCGATGAGCCGAGCGATGTCCGCCAAGTCCTTGAGGCGCTTGCTTGGCCTCTGCGTTGGGTCGCTTGCTGCCCAGACCTTGCCCTGCAGCACGTCTGCGACGTCGGCCACGACCAGGGGCCAGCCGAGCACCTCGCGTCGCGCCGCGCGGTCGACGAAGGCGGCGTAGCGCGGGTCAGTCTGAACCTGGACGCGCAGGTCCGAGCCGGGATCTGAGACGTTGAGCGAGTGGGCGAAGCGTTCGACGCGGAAGCGCTGAGCGAGAAGCGCCTCTACTTCTGGTATCTGTTCGAGCGCAATCGCGATGTCGAGATCAAGGCTGACGACTGGCTCGGCGTAGGCGTTGACCGCCTGACCGCCGATGACGCAGTAGCGGACGCCGTTTTCGTCCAGCAAAGCGATGATGCGGTCGAGAAAATCGGATCTATCCGAGACCACGGTCTTCCAGAAGGTAGAGGCCTTCATAGCTAAAACGCTGGCTTGAGTATACGCCGGTGCGGGGCGCCTAGACGTCCAGGTTGCGCACCGACGCCGCGTGGGCCTGGATGAACGCCTTGCGCGGCGCCACGTCGTCGCCCATGAGGTTGGAGAAAATCTGGTCCGCCTCGATCGCGTCCTCGATCGTCACCTGCAGGAGGATGCGACGCTCCGGGTTCATCGTCGTCTCCCAGAGCTGGTCGGCGTTCATCTCGCCCAGGCCCTTGAAGCGCTGCGCCACCTTCGCCTTCTCCTTGGCGACGGCCTCGTCGCGGTCGCGGTCGAAGTAGACGTAGCGCTCCTGGCGGCCGATCATCAGCTTGTAGAGCGGCGCCTTGGCGATGTAGAGGTGGCCGGCGTTGATCAGCTCTCGCATGTGGCGGAAGAAGAACGTCAGCAGCAGCGTGCGGATGTGGGCGCCGTCCACGTCCGCGTCCGTCATGATGATGACGCGGTGGTAGCGCAGCTTCGAGAGGTCAAACTCCTCGTCGAGGCCGGCACCCAGCGCTTTGATGATCGCCGCGATCTCAGCGTGGCCGAGGATTTTGTCGAGGCGTGCCCGCTCCACGTTGAGGATCTTGCCCTGGATCGGCAGGATCGCCTGGGTGCGGCGGTCGCGGCCGCCCTTGGCGGAGCCGCCGGCGGAGGGCCCCTCCACGATGAACATCTCGCAGTTCTGCGGGTCGCGGTCGGAGCAGTCGGTGAGCTTGCCGGGCAGCAGCGTGCCGTCCAGCAGCCCCTTGCGGATGACGAGGTCGCGCGCCTTGCGCGCCGCCTCGCGGGCGTGGGCGGTCGTGATGCACTTCTCGATGATGCGGCGGGCGTCCGAGGGGTGCTCCTCCAGGTACTGCGTCAACCCCTCGCCGACGGCTGACTCGACCTGGCCCTTGACCTCCGGGTTGCCGAGGCGCGTCTTCGTCTGGCCCTCGAACTGGGGCTCCGGCAGCTTCACGCTCACCACGGCGACGAGGCCCTCGCGCACGTCCTCGCCCGTCAGGTTGGGGTCATCGTCCTTGAGGAGCTTCTGCTTGCGGGCGTAGTCGTTGAGGACGCGGGTCAGCGCCGATCGGAAGCCGGTCAGGTGGCTGCCGCCATCGATGGTGTTGATGCAGTTGACGAAGCTGAACGTCGCCTCGTTGAAGGTGGAGTTGTACTGCACGGCGCACTCGACGCTCGTGCCGTTGACCTGGCGCTCGACGTAGATCGGCCGCGGGAAGAGCACGTCGCGGTCGCGGTTGAGGTGGCGGACGAAGCTCTGGATGCCGCCTTCGAAGTAGAAGGTGACCTCGCGGTCGCTGCGCTCGTCGACGAACGAGAGCCAGACGCCCTTCGTCAGGTAAGCGTACTCGCGGAAGCGCTGCAGGAGGATGGAGGAGTCGAACTCGACGTCGAGGAAGATGGTGGGGTCGGGCAAGAAGCAGCTCGTCGTGCCCGTCTCGGCCAGGTCGCCCGTGTCCGGGCCGGCGTACCAGGACTCCTTGACGGTGCGCACCGGCGTCTTCGGGATGCCGCGCTCGTACTCCTGGCGGTAGAGCTTGCCGCCGCGGCGCACCTCGACCCACATCTGCTCCGAGAGGGCGTTGACGACGGAGGCGCCGACGCCGTGGAGCCCGCCGGAGACCTTGTAGACCTGGCCGCCGAACTTGCCGCCGGCGTGCAGGACCGTCATCACGGTCTCGAGCGCAGACTTGCCGGTGCCCGGGTGCGTATCAACCGGGATGCCCCAGCCGTTGTCGCGCACCGTGACGCGGCCGTCCTTGGCAATGTGGATCCAGACGCGGTCGCAGTGGCCCGCCATCGCCTCGTCGATGCTGTTGTCGGCGACCTCGATGAGGAGGTGGTGCAAGCCGCGCTGGTCGGTGCCGCCGATGTACATGCCGGGGCGGCGACGCACGGCCTCCAGGCCTTCGAGCACCTGGATATCGCGGGCTGTGTACTGCTCTTCCGCTCTTTTGGTCGCCATGGCGAACGCGTCTACCCCTTCAGGGGTGGATCTGCCTCAAACTCTCCGTGCTTCAGGGGTCGACGGTCCGCAAGGCCAGCGAGGACGCGTGACGGGGATCCGGCGTCATAAGCTCTATTATGTTAGCACATTTTTGCCAAGACTTGCTATCTGAAACCAGTTCGGCGAGCGGCGCGCTATAGCATGGAACGAAGGCCAGGCTTCAGCCTGGCAGTGGGGTTCTCACCGGACTGAAGTCCGGCCTTCGTTTTATCCAGGAGCGCGTTATATTGACGGAATGAGCCTGCTGGAAAGGCTGAGGACGCTCTTCGGCGGCGCGCCGCTCATCCCGCGCGAGCCCGTCGCCTACCGGCCGATCGGCGTCGTCCGCAACCGCGTGCGCGACTTCCGTAGCGAGGGCTGGGAGGACGTGCGCTCCGACATCCTCCTGCGCGAGGACCTGGCGCCGGCCCTGGACGCGCTGGAGGGCTTCTCGCACGTCATCGTCGTCTTCGACCTCAACCGCGTGCCGGAGGCGGAGCGCCGCCTGACCGTCGCCATCGGCAACGAGGACTCGCCGCCGCAGCGCGGCGTGCTGGCGACGCGCAGCCAACTGCGCCCGAACGCCATCGGCGTCTCCGTGGCGCGTGTGCTGCACCGGCGCAAGGCGGTGCTGCGCGTGCGCGGCCTCGACGCCCTGGACGGCACGCCGGTGCTCGACATCAAGCCCTACCTGCCGGCCTACGACGCCGTGCCGGACGCCAAGCTGCCAGACTGGGCTCAGTTCCGGCAGGAAGGCCAGACTTAAGTCTGGCCTTCGGAGCGTAATAGACTCGAACCATGGACGTCGCGCTCATCGGCCTCGCGGCCTCAGGCAAGACGACGCTGCTCAAGGCGCTCGCCGCCGGCCACCTGCCCCACCACGCCTCGCCCAACGAGCCCGCTGTCGCCGTCGTCAAGGTGCCGGACGAGCGTCTCGACCGCCTCGCTGCCCTCGTCTCGGCGCGCAAGACCACCCACCTGGAGCTGCGCCTGCTCGACTTCCCGTCCCTCAGCGCCGGCCGCAAGGGGCCGCCGCCGCAGCTGCTGGGCGTCCTCTCCACCGCCGACCTCATCGTCCACGTCGTGCGCGCCTACGGCGAGTCGGACGTCGACCCGGCGCGCGACATCGCGGCGCTGGACATGGAGCTCGTCCTGGCCGACCTCGGCATCGTCGACCGCCGCATCGAGCGCCTGAGCATCGAGTCGCGCTCGCTGCCGGCCGGCGCTCGCGGCGCGCAGGAGTGGGAGCGGGCGCTGCTGCGGCGCCTGAAGGAGGCGCTGGAGGCGGAGAAGCCGGTGCGCTCTCTGGGGCTGACGGCCGACGAGAAGGCGCTGCTCGCCGGTTTCAACCTGATCACGGCGAAGCCCCTGCTCATCGTCCTCAACATCGACGAGGCGGACGCGGCGCGGACAGAGCAGATCGAAGCCGAGGCGCGGGCGCGATACGCGGGCGCCGAGACCGGCCTCATCGCCCTCGCGGCGAAGGCTGAGGCTGACGTCGCCGAGCTCTCGTCCGACGAGGCGGCGGAGTTCCGGCGCGAACTGGGCCTGCCCGAGACGCCGGCGGCGGCGCGCCTTCTCCAGGAGGCCGTGTCGCTGCTGGGGCTCATCACCTTCTACACCGTGGCGCCGCAGGACACGCACGCCTGGTCGGTGCCCGCCGGGACGCCGGCCGTCAAGGCGGCAGGCCGTGTCCACTCCGACATCGAGCGCGGCTTCATCCGCGCCGAGGTCATCGGCTGGCAGGCGCTGCTCGAAGCCGGCTCGCACGCTGAGGCGAAGCGCCGGGGCACCCAGCGCCTGGAGGGCAGGACATACGTCGTCCAAGACGGCGACGTGATCAACGTCTTGTTCAGCGTGTAGGGCTAACGTCCTGCACATGCCAAAGCTCGCGACCGATGATTCATTTGTGAGCGCCTTTCACCGTGACAGTCTAGTGTCTAGTGATCGGCAGAGGGTTCGATGGGTGGTAGCAAAAGGCTGATGGAGGAGATTGAAGCTCGGGGCGCGAGCTTCATCGGCGACAGGTATGTCTGCGCGTTCTGCTTAGAAGATTCGGCGCTGAAGGCGTTCGTGAGGGAAAATGTAAGCCGCTATCGGTGCGACTACTGCGGGAGGCGTCGGCCGAGCGTAAAAGCGGACGAAGTCGTTGAACTCATCGTGGAGGGCCTCAGGACGGAGTACGAAGACCCAAACAATGTAATGGGCTGGGACTCCGGCGAGGGCGGTTGGCTGGGCGTCACTACGGACAAGGGGGATCTTGTCAGGAACTTCGAGGTCACTGAGAACGAAGAACTCTACGAGGACATTGTCGACGTGATCACGCTAGACGAGTGGTGTGAGCAAGACCCGTATGGCCTATCGACGCACGAGCGTCTCTCCTACGGCTGGGAGAGGTTCTGCGAGCTCGTGAAGTACGAGAACCGCTTCTTTCCAACTATGAGACGAAAGCGAGAGCGTTACCCCGACCCGGACGAGGTTCCTCCCGCTGAACTCCTGCGGTCGCTGGCAGACATCCTTCCTGAGCTTGGCCTCATTCGGCACGTTCCGATTGGAACTCGGGTGATTCGAGCCAGGACGCACAATCCTGGTGTTGTGCTTGGAACGGCGACAGAGCTTGGGTCGCCTCCGAAGGAGCAAGCCTACATGGCCAACCGAATGAGCAGCCCGGGCATCCCGATGTTCTACGGATCTTTCAATAGAAAGACCGCTCTTGCTGAGGTTGACTATCCGGCTTCTCGTAAGGCGGCCACTGTGGCCACCTTCGAAACGGTGACTCCATTCCGCGTCGTGGACTTGTCACGGCTCCCGCAAGTGCCAAGTCTCTTTGACTTGGACAGGAACTATCTTCGCCGGTGGATCCCGTTTATCCATGACTTCGTGGCTGACATTAGCAAGCCCATTGCTCGCGATGACAGAGTTCACGTCGAATACGCGCCGACGCAATACGTAACCGCTTGGATACAGAACAGGATGCCCGGCCGTATCAAAGGCATCATCTACCCGTCCTCAAAGGTACTCCGAGGCACCTCCTGCGTTCTTTTCTTCAGGAACGAAGAGTGTCGCGAAGACGGAGAAGGATATCCAAAGCCGAAGCAGTATCTGAAGTTGTTACCTAGGTCAATTCGCCGCTTCCCAGCGCGATCATGAGATGGCGAAGTCCCCCGGAGGGGTCTCGGCCTGATGGGGACGTTGAACTGAATCTCTAATCGAACATCAGGACGGTGCGCGCGACCTCGCCCGCCTTCATGGCGCGGAAGGCCTCGTTCACGTCCTCCAGGCGGCCGCGCACCGTGATCATCTCGTCC
>Ga0209322_10001089_pt1 | contig 15752 bp, 11 predicted proteins | sample Rifsed19ft1_FD_184013 | JGI IMG/M metagenome (GOLD analysis project Ga0209322, IMG submission 184013) | Soil microbial communities from Rifle, Colorado, USA - sediment 19ft 1 (version 2) | ecosystem: Environmental > Terrestrial > Deep subsurface > Rock core/Sediment | place: Rifle, Colorado... | reverse complement strand
CCAGCTGCCGGGTCCGCTCCCGCACGCGCTCCCCGAGCAGGTCCACGTTTCGGCGCACCTGCTCGTAGAGCGCGGCGTTCTGAAGGGCGACCGAGACCTGGTCGGCCAAGACCATGAGGAGGTCGACATCCTCGGGTCGGATTTGGGAGGGGTCGGACGACTCGATGTTGATGACGGCGATCACGTTGTCTTGCACGCGCACGGGAACGGCGATCTTCGACCGGGTGCCGACCAGGCCGGCGACGTAGTCGGGGTCTTGGCGGACGTCCGAAACCATGGCCGGTATGCCGGTCCGGGCGACGCGACCAATGATCCCCCGGCTGACCGGCATACGAGTTGTGATGGGCTCGGGACCGCTGAAGGTCTGCAGGACGAAATCATCTCCCTCGCGGAAGTAGACCTGCACGGCAGGAAAGTGGAGGCTTTCGTGCAAGCGCTCGGTGACGGTAGCGAGGACAGCCTCGGTCTCGAGGCGGCGCGCAATCGCGCTGGCGAGACCCTGGATGAGGGTGAGCTCGGCGAGGCGCCGCTGGACGCTTGCGTGCTGTTCGGCGTTGAGCAGCGCCAGCCCCGCCTGCTGGCCGGTGGCCGCCAGCACGCCGAGCGGCGGGGGCTCGCCGTCGGCTGCGTGAGGCGACCAGACTAAGGCTGCCCCCCATAGCCGCTCGCCCACGAACAGGGGGACTCCCGAAACCCAGGCTCTGCCCGATGACGTCTGGATCGCCTCCTGGTAGGGGGCCTGAAGCTGCGCGGCACGGGCCGCTATGATCTCGGGGGGGAGGACGGCTCCGGAGATCGCATCCGCCGAGCCGAAGCTCACCGTCGGACCGGGCGGGACCTCGATGGCTTCCCCGCCGGGGATGGCATAGGCGGCGGCGAAGAATCCACCGTACGCCTCGAGAACACCTTCCAGCAGGCTGCGCAGGATTTCCTCCGGAAGGAGGGAGCCGGAGACACGCCGGCCGATCTCATAGACCCGGACGAGCTTGACGTGCTCGTCGGTGAGCCTCTGGTAGAGGCGGGCGTTGTTCATCGCCACCGCGGCGTGGGAGGCGAAGGCGGAGAGCCGATGGGCCGTCGCCTCGCCGAATGCGCCCGGCGTGGCGCTATCCAGGTTGAGGAAGCCCAAGATCTCATCGCCAAATCGGATGGGCGCGCCGGCCCAGGATCGGATCCACTCGAATCCGGGCAGGATCGACCACGCGGGATCGGAATGGGTTTCCGGCATGCAAACGGCCTCGCCCGCCATCATCCGCCGATAATTGTCGTGCGCGCTCACATCGAGGGAGAAAGCCGTCAGCGCCTCGGATGTCAGCCCAAGTGGCTCATAGCCGCGGAACCGGACCGCGCCGGCCCGCCCATTTCGAACCACCTGAAATGAGGCCGCGTCGCAGGGAAAGGCTCGCAAGACCTGTTCGAGGATCACATCAAGGACTTGCTCGAGCCCGACCGCACGGTTGATCGCCAGCGAAGCTTCGTGCAGCGCATCGCTGATCCGCCGTTGTTCTCGTTCGGCATCCAACAGCCCGGCGACGCCGAGCGCATTGGCGGCCTGCCCGGCGATGAGGCGCGCCAGGCGCATATCCACTTCCCCGAAGGGCGTCCGGCCGTGCTCGGCCGCAAGAGCCAGAACCCCGATGAGGCTCCGGCGCCAGACGAGGGGCACGAAGAGCCAGCGTCGTCCACGCGGCTCGGCAGCCATCGCCTGTGGCAATGGGAACGGCATCGGCGGCGCCTCGTCCTCGGCGAGCCCCGGTTCCCTCGCCAGTGCGACCTGACCCAAGACCCCTTCCCCGTAGCGGACGACCCACCCGGCAGGTAGGTCCGGGAGTTGGTGGGAAGCGGCCAATCGCAGCAATCTGTGATCCTCGTCGGCAAGGAAGATCGCCCCGCCCTCCGCATTCAGGAGGTGCGTTGCCTGCTGGATTGCTGCCGCCAGGAGAGGCTCTGCGTCGCGATCTTCGGCCGTAGCCTGGACCATCTCGTAGAAGGCGCCGAGCTCAACGGCCTGGAGAAGAGCGGCCTCGAAGAGGCGCGCGTTCTCCAAGAGAAGCGCGGCCAGGCTGGCGATGGCTGGCGCCCAGGCGATCGCCTGGGCGGGCGCGGTTTGGTCCCCGGCATAAAAGAAAAGAAGGACGCCAAGGACATCGTCTCGGCGAATGAGCGGTATCAGGAGGCAGGCCTCGTCGGCCAGCCAAGCAGCCGGCTCATCTCCTGGCGGCGCCTGCGGCGTGCCTGCCTGGATGTAGTTGGGGGAGGGGCAGGTCTTCGCCCAGCGAAGGAGGCTTGCAGCCGCCGAGGAAAGGCCCGTCCGGCGGTCGTCGCTGAGCGTGGGGGCGATGCACTGGGGATGCGCACCGGCCTCGGGAGAGATGATGGCGGCGCCCGACTTCGCTCCGACGATCTCTCCCGCGTTTCGGAGGACGGTGGCTACTGCGAGGCGGAGGTCACGGGCCTGGTTGACTTCCCGAAGGAGCTGATCCAGCGCGCTGTGAAGCCCCGGCTCGAGAACCGGTCCGGGCCTGTCTGGACCTTCGGGAATGTGAGCACGCGCTTCGGCCATGAGGAGACCTCAACCCCCTGCCGTCAGAAGGGAATCAGAAAGCTGCAGTGCATGGGAGGCGTCTGCCCCAAGGTCCCCCGCCCAACCGACAGGGCTGCTAACGGCTCGTCCACAGTTGCCAGGCACCCTTCCAAAGCGCGGTCTGCCCGCGCTTTCGCCCGGTGCGGAGTTGAGGAAGGTGGCCGTCGAGGGCCTTAGCCCTTCGCAAGCCCGCCTCAATGTCCTGCGCGGTGAGAGCCTCCGCCAGCTCCGCTGCAGCCGTCTCGAGCCATCGCCAATCGGCGCGAAAGCGATCGGCCTTCAACCAGTAGCCCCGCTTCTCCCAGGCCTCGATCGTCTGCTCCACAGATCGGCGCGCTTCGTCCAGGCAGAGGGCAAGGAAGGCCAGGCGGTCGGGCTGATCGTCGCTCTGCTCGATCCCTTCCAGCGCGAGCGAGGCGCCGTCGAGGAGCCTTTCGCGTGAGCGGGAGACCGATTCCGTTCGGATGACACGTGACACCGTCTCTTCTCCGAGAGCGACGCTGCCCCTCATTATAGCCCTGGTTGAGCCAAGATGAGATGAGCCAGCGCGGCGCGGCGTGCTCCGTATGCTACAATCGCTGCTTCGGAGTGGAATATGGATTTCGCAACAAGGTCACGCGGCAGGTTTCTTGTTCTGCTCTCGGCCGTTGCCGTCGCGGCCCTTGGCTTTGTCGCGGGTTTCCTCTGGCGTGGGCAGGCTCCTTCGCGATACTCGCTGCTCGACGAAGCCTACACCCTCCTCACCGAGCACTATCTAGATGCCCTGCCAGGCTCCACTGAGCTTCAGCGCAGCATGATCCGGGGCATGCTCCAGGAGGTGGGGGATCCGTTCACCGTATATGTCGAGCCGGCGGCGCATGAACTGGAGAGCGACAATCTCGCCGGGGAGTACGGCGGCATTGGTGCGCTCCTCAGCCTCGATGCGGAGGGCCGCGTTCACTTGATCCCCTCGGCAGGCGGCCCGGCCGAGCGGGCCGGCGTGCGCGAGGGGGATTTCCTTTCCGCGATCGACGGCCGTCGTCTCGAGCCCGGGACTGGCCTGGAAGAGGTGAGCGCCGCACTGCGGGGACCGGCGGGCACCGAGGTGACCCTCACCCTGGTCTCCGCCGAAACGGACGAGGCGCCGCGCGACGTGACGATGGTACGGGAGACGATCCCGTTGCCCTCGGTGACCGGCTACCTGCTGCCCGATGATCGGACGATCGGCGTCCTGGCGGTAACGTCTTTCAGTGAGCGCACGCCCGACGAACTGGCAGGAGCCTATGCCGATCTTCTCGCCCGGGGGGCGTCGAAGATCATCCTGGATCTTCGGGGCAACAGCGGCGGGCTTCTCGACTCGGGGCTCGCCGTCTCGCGCTACTTTCTCGAATCCGGCGTTGTGCTGATGGAGCGCGGGCGCGGCGGAAGCGACGAGGTGTATCGGGCCGAGCGCGCCGGAGAGGCGGCTGACGTGCCCCTCGCCGTCCTGGTCGACGCCACAACTGCCAGCGCCGCCGAGATTGTCGCTGCCGCCTTGCAGGCCAACGGCCGCGCACCGCTCATCGGAACGGTGACCTATGGAAAGGGCTCGGTGCAGCTGATTTTCGAGCTCTCGGACGGCTCGAGCCTGCATGTCACCACCGCCCGCTGGCTGACTCCTTCCGGTGAGCAGATCGACGGCGCCGGCCTCACGCCGGACATCCCCCTGGATACGGCCGCCGCGCCTGGGGGCAGCGATCCCTTCCTGCAGGCCGCGGCCGCCTGGCTGAATGGGTCGGGGAGCTCAGGCCCGTGAAAGATACGGGCGCGAAAGTGCTGGCTGCGAACCGGAAGGCGTCGCATGACTATTTCCTGGAAGATCGATTCGAAGCGGGGATCGCCCTCCAGGGAACCGAGATCAAGTCGATCCGGGCCGGGCAGATCAGCCTGCGGGAGGCCTACGTCCGGACGGATGGCGAGGAAGTCTGGTTGGTCAACGCGCACGTCGCGCCCTACGATCCGGCCAGCAATATGAATCACGATCCGCGGCGGGAGCGCAAGCTCTTGCTTCATCGGCGGGAAATCCTGAAGCTTCAGGACAAGGTGCGCCAGAAGGGCTATACGATCATCCCCACGAAGGTCTATTTGTCTGGCGGGCGGGCCAAGGTGGAGATAGCCCTGGCAAGAGGCAAGCGCCAGTATGACAAGCGCCAGCAGATCGCCCGGCGGGAAGCGCAGCGGGACATGGAGCGGGCCCTGCGCCGGAGATAGGGCTGGTGACCCCCCCCTCGATCGCCGCGATCAATCAACTCTCAGACGTCGAGAAGCTCGCCATCTATCGGCGGTTTGTGCCTACGGCTCTTCTGGAGCGATTTCACATCTCTCCGGCCCTGGTGGACGATAGGGGTCGGAGCCTGGCGACGTTTCGCTGCGCGGCGGGGTCGACCGACGTCGTGGTCGCGCTGAAGCACGAGTATGGCGCCCGTGACCCGCTCTTGTATGCCCACCTGACCGACACGATTGCGGGGCAGGTACACGTCTTGCTCTATGTAGTCAACGATCCCGAGTCGCCACGTTTCGACGTCGACCGCATGCTGGATGGGACGGCGACGGAATTCGGCACGTTTCGCCGCAATATCCCTGCCGAAATCGCCGCGCTGGAGGCGGGCCTGGCGCCCGGCCAGGTCCGGCGCGGGCTGCGGATCCTTCGTCATTCGATCCAAGCGTTTGACGAGTTCGTGTCCTCTCTCGGGCATGAGGTGTACTTCATCGAGCCGCTCGCCTACCATAACGCGGTTGTGTTCGAGCGGTATGGTTTCGCCTACGTCGAGGGACGGCGCGTCATGAATCGGATCCACGACGGGTTTCAGCCGGGAGCGGAGCTGCAGATTCGGCTGGATGGGTCAACACCCTTCCGGCGGCCGGGTGCTGAGCAATCCATTCGTGGTAGGAGCTGGGCGGTGCACGATGGGATTCTCGGGGAGCCCTATACCGGCGTGACGATGTACAAGCGGGTCGGCGAGGAGGCCGGGATCGATACATTTCCTGGAGGCGAGTGGTAGCTGCGTTGCGCATAGCCGCTTCCGCCTTTCGGCTGAATTGGGAGGGTGATGTGGAGAGTTGGTGTGGCTATGCGCATTGGCGTTTGCTACGCCCAGATTGAACGTGGTATAATGAGCGCCGACGGGGATGACAGGCTTCGACGGAGGAGGCTGGCCCCGGACTGCAAGCCGAGAGGCGCCGACCTCGCAAAATCAGCGCAAACCACAAGTGCCACACGCACGAACTATGCGGCTCTCCCGCTCGCGGCTTAACCCCGCGTAAGGGAAGCCCGCCCTGCTAAGCAGGGCACGCCCTCTGGCTCCGCCCCCGGCCGGGGTCAGGCTGGGCGACATAAGGCTGGGGTGCCGCGCCCGACGCCGCTGCCGGCGCGAAAGACGGGCTCTCGGGCCCGAGCGGCTGGCTGAGTGAAGACCCCGTCGGTCGGGGCTCACAAGGCAAGATAGAAATAGGCCGGCTACGCTTGTAGACGTTCGGTGGTCGATTCTTTCGGACGCGGGTTCGATTCCCGCCATCTCCACCTCGGCGCCCCAACGGGCGCCGATCCCTTTGCTCCGACAGACAGGCACATTCGGCGAGGCGAGGTGGGTCGGGCCTACGGGCGCGGTTTACCCTCGGGCCCGAAGCGGCGGGTTGCTCAGGCGAAACCCATGGCCCCGGACCGTTACGATGTAGGCGTGATCGAGATCGACCTCGGCGAGGCGATCTCGCAGCCTGCGGATGAGGGCATCGATCGCTTGCTCCGAAACGCCCTCCCCCTCCGCTCCGGGCCAGACATCGTCGACGATCTGCTCGCGCCCCACGACACGGTCTTGATTTCTGTAGAGGAGCTCCAGGAGGCGGTATTGAGGAGGAGAAAGAGGAGGATCGATTTCGACGCCCAACACCCAGATGCGGTGGGCCTGGGGATCCATCCGCAGCCGCCCAAACCCGCCCCGCCCGCCTTCGCCGAGCGCGAGCGGAAGCGTCGCCTCCGTTCCGACGAAAGCCAGCTCGAGCGCCAGCGCAATCTGGAGCACATCGCCATCCTGCAGAAGGACCGGATTCTCCACGACTGCGCCGTTGACGTAGGTCCCGTTCCGGCTTCCCAGGTCTTCCACGACGAAGCCGTCATTCACCCGCCGGATGCGGGCATGATGCCTTGACACCTGTCGCTCCGCGACCACCAGGTCGCAGTCGGCGCCTCGCCCGATGATGAACGCCTCCCCCTCGAGAGACCATCGAGTTCCGGTTAGCGCCTTTGTCAGAGCGATCAGAACGGGCTTCTCGGTGTGGTTTTCCGCCATGGATCGGCCCTGCCGCCAACCTCCGCAATGGGCGAGGGTATAATGGGATCTCGAACCGGGAGCTCTGAGCCTTGAGAGAGGGCGGGGCTCACGCCAAGAGCGGTCCCGGACGGCCTCACGCCCTCTGAGGTTGATTCGGAATGCCCATCCCGCTTGCCGCAGGCGCAATTCTGCGCGACCGCTACGTCGTCCGGCAGATCATCGGCCGCGGGGGCATGGGTTCGATCTACCTCGCGGAGGACAACCGTCTCCCCGGACGCATGTGCGCTCTCAAAGAGGTGCACATCGAACCGGATGTCCCCGAAGCCGATGTTGAGCAAGGAAGAGACCAATTCTATCGCGAAGCCTCGGTGCTTGCCCGACTCGACCACCCCAACCTACCTAAGGTCTCCGACTTCTTCACCGAGAGCGACCGCGACTACCTCGTCATGGACTACGTCCCCGGGGAGGACCTCAAGACGTTGATGGATCGAGCCCGGCGCGAAGGACGCTTCATCCCTCAAAACGACGTGTTGCGATGGGCGGCGCAACTGGCCAGCGCCCTGGAGTATATGCACGACCAGGATCCGCCAGTGATCCATCGCGATATCAAGCCGAGCAACCTCAAGGTCACCCCTTCCGGGCTTCTCAAACTCGTCGACTTCGGCCTCGTCAAGCAGATGGCACCGGGAGAGATGACGGTGACCGTCATCCAGGGGCGCGGAACCGCGCAGTACACGCCTCTTGAGCAATACGGGGGCGACTCCGGCCACACCGACCCACGCAGCGACATCTACGCCTTCGGGGCCACCCTCTACCACGTCCTGACGAACCAGCCTCCTCCCGAAGCGAAGCTGCGCTTCTTGAACGCACATACCCTGCGCTCTCCCCGGGAAATCAATCCCGACATCAGCCCGCACGTCGAGCAGGCGGTTCTGTGGTCCATCGCACTTCATCCGGATGACCGGCCAGCGGACATCGCCGCCTTTCGCGCCGCCCTCCAGAGCGTTGATCTCGGGACGGAGGTCGCCCATCGGATCGCAACCATTCTTGCCCCTGGGCGGATCCTTCCCACACGCCACGATCGGATCCTGGCCTCGCTCGCTGCCGGCTTGTTTGTGCTCGCGCTTCTGGCCACCCTGCTCTAGCGCCAGAGAGCGATCGAGCTTGTGGTCCTTCCGCCCAAATCCACTCCACGCGTCTTACCCACACCTTGGTGGGGATTTCGCCAACGCGGCATTCGCGGCGCGTCAGCCGAGCCGCTTGGCCCGGGGCCAACGCCTCGACGCTCCCAGGCCAGCCGCGCCCCCCGCGGCGGCGGCCAATGGGGCAGCAAGCCACCCTAGGGCGCCCACGAATGCGCCTGCGCCGGGCAGGCCGAAGGCCAGGTAGTTGTACACGAGCAGGCCGCCGATCGCGGTCAGCAGAAGTCTGCGCCGGCGAGCATCCGCCGGCTCCCCCCTTTCCCGGCCTCTCACGTTCCCGGCCGCGATGACCCCGGCCCCTGCGAGCAGCCCCAGGCCCAAATCCGCCAGCCCCAGATTGTGCCCCGGCTGACCTCCCCCCGGCTCGTTCTCACCCTCCGGAGCGGGAGCCTGCGCCGAAGGCGTGGGGCTGGCAAGCACCGCCTCTGTGGGCATCGGTGTCGGCGCAATCACGGTGACGAACGCGGGGATGCCCTCCTGGACGTTGAGCTGAAGGATCTCTGAGGTCCGAGCGGGATCGCTCGTGGCCGAGATGACCAGAAGCCCGAATCTCTCCAAGGGGAACTCGACGGCTGCAACACCATCAACCGTCGTTGCCCGAAGCACCATCGGCGTGAGACCCTCGCCCTCGAACGTCAGGTTGAACTCGACTACCGTGCCATCGGGGACAGCGTGCTGATTGTGATCAAGAACTTCACCGGTTTCCAGGTAGACGAGGTCGCCCACGGTGTAGCCGGCCTCCTCGGTCTCTGGTGTCCCCGGATCAAGTGCCGGGCGGGCAGAGATCGGGATCACCTGGGCCGGGTCGGGCGAGGTGATCTCAATGAGGTCATACCCGGTTCCCGGGACGCTCACTGGAGAAGCTCCTTCGGGAGTGAGTTCCCGGAAGAGCAGGCGGGCGGCCACCTCGACGAACGACGGAGACTTCGAATACAGGCCGTAGTAGACGTCGACCTTGCTCAGATCGGTGGCATCCAGATCGTATGGAACCCCGAAGGCGAAAACGACCAGGCGCGCCCGCTGAGCGAGATCTGGGCGCCGGTCGAGCAGCAGCTTGAGCGCATCCGAGCCAAACACCTGCTCGCTGCTGCCCAAGACCGAGAACACCAGCCACGACGCGCTCGAAAGCGCCTCATCCATGGTTTCCGGCGGTGCCAAGGGCAAGCCGAGTGAGGCCGGAGCCGCCTCCCCGAGGTAGGTGGCCAGATCGGCCATCGTGTAGGAGGCCAGGTTCCATCCACCCACCTCTCCACCTACGGAGGGGCCATACAGTCGTAGAACCGCCGATTCCAGCGCGTCGACGGGCAGGGTCTGAATCATCTGGCACGCAGTGCATTGGGAGGCCAGACGGACGTCGGTGATAAAGACGATCCTCTCGCCCAATCTCGGGGGAGACCCCAAGCGCTCGTCGACTTCTTCGCGCGTCGGGGTAATCAGAGTCGCGGCGCTCAGCGCCACCTGGTCGACGACGCTCTCGCCCAACCCGATGCGCGCCAGATCTCCTTCCTCGGGCAGGACGTCGGCCACGTTGAACTCGGCGCCGTAGAGCCGCAGCTTCATCTCAAGAATCCGCTCGACAGCCGAATCGACGCGTTCCGCAAAGAGGCTGTCTTCCCGGTATTTGTCGGCGAAGAAGGCCAGCGTCGCCCGAATGGTGGTGGCCTCGTCCGGATCCCCCGTCGACTGAAAACCGGAGAGCAGCAGGAGATCGTTGCCGGCAAGGAAGGCATCTCTGGCAACCAGATGGCCTCGGAAGACCTCCTCGCGAGGATCGTAGAACCTTCGGATCGCCCGCGACCCCAGCGAGTCGCTGATCGTCACGCCACCTGTCGCCCTCCATGTCGCCAGCGGCTCGATGGCCATGATGTCCTCAAACGCCTGTGGGTCGAGGCTCACAGGGCGCGTGGTCGCCCGGATATTGCCCTGGAACCCCTGGTAGCGGATGTGCGCCCGCAGCAGGGCATCGGTGATGCCTGGATCCGAGCCAGGCGAGCCGTCGGTTACGGCGAAGAATGGCGCCAGCTCGATCCGCTGCAGATCTTCGAGCGACTTGCGGACCGTCGCCACCTCTTCTTCCAACGGCCGGTCGCTTCCGCCATGCCCGGGGAAGTGCTTGGCCACAACCGCGATGTGGCCGTTCGAGCCATCATGGACGCCCGCAATGTAGGCCTGGCCCATCAGGCTCACCCAGTAGGGATCGCCGCCAAAGGTTCGCACGCCCAGGTCGCCGGGGCCTTCCGGCCGGGGGTCTTCGATCACATCCAGTGACGGCCCCAGGAGCATATTGATCCCCAGGGCCTCCAGCTCTCTCCCCAGGACCTGGCCGACGGCGTAGGCCAAGGAAGGATCCCAGGTGGCCCCGATGGCCATCTCCGACGGAATATCGGTCAGTCCGGAAAGGATCTCGGAAGACGGGCTGCCATCCCCCTCCTGACTCACCGCAATGAAGAGAGGCACATACACCGGGGTGCGGGTGGATCCTGCTCCGGTTTCCGGCGTGGCCGGCTCCAGGGAGGCAGTATACGCCGCCGACTGGAGCGAGGAGATCAGCGAGCGCGCGGCCTCCAGCGTGTTGGGGGAGTCGACGAAGTTGTCGTTGCGCGCTCGCAGGACGACCCCCGCGATGTGCCCTTCACGGATCAGCTCGTAGATCGGGTCGCTTTCTCGCGGGCCCGACCCTCGGAACGTGACCAGAATCAGCTGGCCCACCCGTTCTTCCGGGGTCATCTGATCGAGGATCTGCGATGCAGTCAGTGGGCGAGGAGAGCCCCTACCCGCCGATCCCCCTCCAAGGGGCGGGATGATCAGGCTGAGGGCCACCGCAGCCGCGAGCAGCGTCTTCATGGCCCTGAGTATACCTTTGTGGGAAACTGCTCACAAGACGCCGGGGTTTTCAGGCCGGTTGAAGTTGAGCCTCTTGTTCCAAGATCGTGCGAAGCAGAGAATGTCGCGCGATCCCGCTCAGGAATTCGAGGCGCCGAATGCCGAGCGGATCGATCACCTCGCGGAGCAGCCTCGTCTCTTCCGGCGAAGGCGGAGCCGTCTCTCCAAGGTCGGAGGCCACCGAAAGGCGAAAGCCCGTCTTCGACTGAATCTTTTCCGGAGATACCCCCGGATGGACGTGGGTCAGGCGCATCCGTCCGTCCAGGAAATCAAACTGGCCGAGATCCGAGACGAGGTAGCGGGGCCCCATGCCGTGGCGGCGCGCCGGGTGGTGCCCCAGGCCGGATAGGAAGTCCAGATGCGCCACGAAGGTCACGCGGGAGTGCCTGGGTACGTAGAGGTGAGTCTCGCTCATCACCGGGGTCACGTCCGGAATCCCTCCGGTGCCCGGCAAGCGGAGTCTCGGGCGCGTGTAGTCGCGGCCGAAGGCGATGTTGTTGAAATTGCCTTGCGCATCCACCTGCCCGGGTCGGAAGAACTCCTTGGGGCGCATGCGGGGCAGCAGGTCGGCGGCGGCCTGGACGAAACCAAACGACGCCAGCGCCTTGCCAAGCCAGAGAGCCTCCACCCGCGCCAGTCCCAGCGGCGCCCCCTCCCGGCAGATGCTTTGCCCGATTGCCGAGGCGAAGTAGACGCGCGGCGCGTGGGTGTGCCAGGCCAGGAGGTATCCGGCGGCGACAAGAGGCGTGGCCAGGCCCTGGGCGACGATTTCTCCGTCTCGCACCTGACGAGAAATGCAGACGCACAACAGCTCATCGAGCGTCCACATGCCGTCCCTCTCCTGCCCGGGCCTGCTCCAGCACGCGGGGATCGATATTGCCTCCGCTCAAAACGGCAATCCCTTTCCTCTCTTCGCCCAGCAGGCAGGCGGCCAGCGCCGTCGCCGCTGACGGCTCGATCACCTCCCCCGCCTGGCGATCGGCCCATCGGATTGCCTCCCAGATCGCCTCTTCCGAGACGAGCACAATCTCGTCGACGGCTTCTCGCACCAGGGCGAAGGTGATCGAGCCAGCCTCCACCGCGCCGGAGAGCCCGTCGGCGATCGTCGGCATCTCGACCACGTTCCCCAGATCGCCGAGGTTGAAGAACGTGTGCATGTAGGGCGCGGCTTCGGGCTGCACGCCCACCACGCGAACCTGGGGCGCCAGGGCCTTCAATCCTATGGCGATACCGCCAAGGAGCCCGCCTCCGCTGACCGGAACGAACACCTCCCACTCCGACGGGCCGGCGAGATCGAGCTGCCCGGCGAGCTCGAGCGCGATCGTCCCCTGCCCGGCGATCACCTCGGGGTCATTGTACGGCGAAACCCAGGTCGCGCCCCGGCGCCGCGCGAGCGCAAGGCCCTCCGCCTCAGCCGCGGCGTAGTCGCCGGAGGCGAACACGACCTCGGCCCCCAGTTCGCGGATTCGATCCACCTTCACCTGCACCGCGCCCTTCGGGACCACGATGGTCGCCTGCGCTCCACGCAAGCTGGCTGCAAGGGCGACTCCCTGGCCGTGGTTCCCGGCGGACGCCGCGACGATCCCCCGCCCGAGCTCGTTTGTGGAGAGGCCGAGCACCTTGTTGAGCGCGCCACGGATCTTAAATGAGCCGGTTCTCTGCCGGTTCTCGCACTTGAGCCACACCCTGCCCTCGCCGATACGCCGGGCCGGCGTCACGTCGATATGCGGCCGGATCCGAGCCTCGGCCTGCTGGATCGACCGAAGATCAACTCCCTTGGCGGACATCTTTACGTATCTCCAGGGCAAGATCGGGGGCGTCGGTGATGATAGCATCGGCACCCTGCTTGAGGAGCCAGCGGATCCGATCAGGATCGTTTACGGTCCAGGGAATGAACTTGCGCCCGGCGCGGTGCGCCCGGCGGGCCGCGCCTTCCGTGATCAGGGTGTCGTGGAGATGGTAGGACTCATGCGGCGAGATCCGGGGGAAGAGGGCCCTCATCCAGAGGGGCTGCCCGGGACCCAGCAGGAAACCCAGCGGCAGATCGGGCGCCAGGCGTCGCGCCGTTCGCAAAGCGAAGGGATTGAAGGAGGAAAGCAGCACCCGGCTCTCGAGCCCGAAGGTGAACACCAGCTCGACCACGCGCTCCGGGAGGGAATCCCTGGGGCTGGCATAGTTGGTCATCTCGACGTTGATCAGGCTCTTGGCGCCCAACTCCGCGAACACCTCGTCCAGTATGGGGATTCGTTCGCCGGCAAATTCAGGTGAGAAACTCGAGCCAGCATCGAGAGCCTTCAGCTCCGCCCGGGTGCGGGCGCTCACGGGTCCCGTGCCGTCGGTCGTCCTGTCGAGCGTCGGGTCGTGGATGATCGCAACCGCGCCGTCGAGCGTCAGCTTGGCGTCGAGCTCCACCCCGTCGGCGCCCAGGGCCATCGCCAGGCGAAACGCAGCCAGGGTGTCCTCGGGCGCACGCAGACAGGCCCCGCGATGCGCAATCACCAGGGGGCCCGACCTGCTCCACCAGGAAGACGAAGCGAGCTTCACGGCCGGTGTCGGGAAGAGGACCGCACCCGAGAACCCCGAGGCGGGGCCGGGAGCGCGGCGCGCTAGAGCTCGACGAAGTAGGCCTCGGCGGCCCGATCGATCATCTCCTTCGTCATCGTGGGCTCCTCCCCCATGTAGCGCGAAATATCGAGGATCTGATCGCAGATATCGCGGGGATGGGAGGCGCGCAGCTTCCGGTTGCGCTTGATGTACCACTCCTGAAGCAGATACGCCAGGCCTCGATCGGAATAGGTCACCTTCTTGGCCTCGGCGACATGCTTGAAGATGTCGCGGTATTCCTCGTAGGAGGGGTCCCCCACCTCGATCTTGTGGCGCAAGCGGCGCAGGAAGGCCTCGTCGACAAGGTCTTTCGGAGGCAGGTTGGTGGAAAACACGACCATGACGTCGAACGGCACTTCCACCTTGCGGCCGGTGTGGAGGGTGAGGTAGTCGATCCGGTTCTCGAGTGGGACGATCCAACGGTTGAGAAGATCGCGCGGCCGCACCTGCTGGCGGCCAAAGTCGTCGATGAGGAACACGCCGCCATTGGCTTTCACCTGGAAGGGCGCCTCGTAAAACTTGTTCACATCGTCGAAAACCAGGTCGAGGCCGGCCATCGTCAGCTCGCCACCGACGACGATGAACGGCCGGCGTATCTTCACCCAGCGCGGATCGCGCTTGGCGCCCGTCTTCAGGCCACCCGTGCCGGCGGCGCTGACGTCATCCTCAGGGGAGAGGGTGTGGTTCACCGAATCGTAGAGCTTCACGACCTGCCCATCGATATCGAGGGCAAAGGGGATATACATGTCTTCGGCAAGGATGAGGGCGCCAATGGAGCGGGCGATCGACGTCTTGCCGTTTCCCGGCGGGCCGTAGAGGAAGATCGAAGTGCCCGAGTTGACCGCGGGCCCGATCCGGTCGACCGTTCGGGCGGAAAGGGTGAGCTGGGCAAGGGCCTGGCGCATGGCGTTGGGGTGGACCATCGGCCGGGCGCGGCTTTGGCGCCGGATCGACTCATTGTAGAAGGCGAGCGGCACGGGCGCAGGGCCGGCGTATTGGCTTCGCTCGAGCGCCTCACGCGCCCGGGCGATGCCCGCGCCGGTGATGGCGTATTGGTAGGAACCCTCCCCGAAACCCACCTGCGACTTGACCTCGACGAATTTCTCCCGCTTGAGAGCCTCCAGGATCTGGTCGACCATCCCGGCGAACGGGAGGGCCATGGCCTCGGCGACCTTGAAACCGGTCAGGTAGCCGCGGAAGTAGAGGATCTTGAGGGCCAGGTCCTGGAGCCAGAGCTGGGAAAGCCCGGTGTCTTCCACCCGGCTGATCGGAGGCGGCAGGAAGCGAAGGCTCGAGGTGGAAATGAGGTTGTCGGCGCCGGGAACAGTCCGTGCGTTCACATAGGGCAGGGCCATCGGTCCCCTCCAGGCACCCGGAGTCCCCCGCCCCAACGTCCGCCATCTTCCGGGATGCCGGATGCCAGTATCGAGTCAACCGGATTATATACAGGCCTCGGGCGAGGGGCAACTGGCCGCTTGTCCTGTCCCAGGCCCGTGGGTAGAATCCCTGCCATGAGCCTCACCATCGTCATCCCCGTTTACAACGAACGCGCAACGATCGGCACGATCCTCGAACGCGTCGAGTCGGTCGGCCTCGCTGATGAAATCATTGTCGTCGACGACGGCTCCGGCGACGGAACCCGGGAGGCGCTGGCCGGGCTCGCCGCCGCCCGGCCGAAGTTGAGGCTGGTGTTGCATGATTCGAACCGCGGGAAGGGAGCGGCCGTGCGGACGGGCATTCAGGCGGCCACCGGTGACCTGGTGCTCATCCAGGACGCCGACCTCGAATATGATCCCCGCGACTACACCATGCTTCTACAACCCATCCTGGAGGGCAGGGCCGACGTCGTTTTTGGCTCCCGCTTCCTGGGGGGGCCGCGCCGCACGACGATGTTCTGGCACATGGTCGCCAACCAGCTCCTCACCCTGACCACGAACATCCTCTACAACAGCATTCTCACCGATATGGAGACCGGCTACAAGCTTTTCAAGAGGGAGGTGATCCAGGCTATCCCGCTTCGCTCCAACCGTTTCGACATCGAGCCGGAAATCACCGCCAAGCTGCTGAAGCGCAAGATTCGCATCTTCGAGGTGCCGATCTCCTTCAACCCGAGAGAGTATTCCGAGGGCAAGAAGATCCGCTTCCGCGACGCTTTCGCTGCCATCTGGGCCCTGCTCCGCTACCGGCTGGCGG
>Ga0209322_10001086_pt1 | contig 15757 bp, 26 predicted proteins | sample Rifsed19ft1_FD_184013 | JGI IMG/M metagenome (GOLD analysis project Ga0209322, IMG submission 184013) | Soil microbial communities from Rifle, Colorado, USA - sediment 19ft 1 (version 2) | ecosystem: Environmental > Terrestrial > Deep subsurface > Rock core/Sediment | place: Rifle, Colorado... | reverse complement strand
TAACCTCGGTTCCGGTTCTACCTCCCTTCCCTACTCCTCCAACTGATGAATGGCCAAGTAGGCGACTCCATCCCCGGACACCGCCATGAACAGGTGAATCTTGTTCAGATTATTGATAGCTATGGCCACCGAGTCTCCGGCACTCAGGGGATAACCATCGGTCAGTCCATCTTCCCCATGCTCCACGATGTAAACAATACCGGAGTTTCCCGGAAGGGCTTTGATGGCCACGCCCTCTACCAGAACCGAATCGGCAGAGAGTTGATGATACTCGTTGTCCCCAGATGCTATCACCTGATCCGTCAGTATCTTACCCCACAAGGGATCAGGGACGGAGCGAACCAACTCCCGCCCAAACTTGTTGTTGTGTCTTCCCTGCATGAGCATACCCCCCTAGAGCATTAGCCTCTGGCACTCCCGATGAGCCATCGAGAGGGCACAGGCCAGGTCTATCTTCTTGCCCTTGGTTTTCTTCACCAGCCGAAGCTTGTTCTCCTGCTTGGCCGGTATCTCGGCGTCCGCATTGATAATATGCTGGCGCATCTCCATCTCCCCCAGGTGGTGCAAGCGCCGATCACGAATGGCGTCGTAGAGTCCCTTGTCGGCGACGAGGCGCTCCTCCCCCTGGCCGAACTCCCGATACCAGGCACTGGGAGTCTTCGCCCGCTGCTCCACCGCCCAGTGGTGTAGCTGATAAGGATCGTAAGCCACCTGGACAACGTTATAGTTTTTCGTCAACCAGTCCACGACATCACTGATGCTCGTCTGGTAGTTCATCTTCCCTCCTGGCATCTGATGAGGATACCAGGCACGAGAGTAACGCTCGGCTATATGGTCGTGATGGACGGGATGACGAGAGCAGACTGAGATGGCCGTGCAGTCTCCCGTGACCGAGGCATCGATGGCGACGACAAGGGGGGTGCGATCCTCAGCCTTGAGGGGGATGGGATCAATGCAGGCATCCCACCATTCGATGGGAATGAATTGAGCCTCGGAACCTGTCCACTCATTCAGATGCAGACGCCGATATTCGTTCGGACTGAGCATCTGCTCCTGCTGGATATAGTAACGGTGGGCGACGACGCCCTGTTGCCAGGGCATCCGACGGGCGATGATACCGAAGTCCCAATACATGAAGAGCCCGGCGGACTCGTTAACCCAGATGGGAATAGGATCGGCGTTGCGAGGGGATTCGGGAAAGCAGCCCAAGTCGCCGAGTTCCCCGGCGCTCAACTGTCGCCCCGCCTTACCTAGCTCGTAAAGCTGCTCCAGAAGCTCGGACTCACCAGTTCGTCCAGCGTAGGTCTCGACCCAGCGCATGGAGAAGGCACGAGTCGGGACGGGGGTAAGCTCGGCCCATAGGCGATAGAACGACTCACTCTGGTAGTTCCAAAGCTCTGTCCAGACGGTAAGCGTAGGGTTAGCTCCGGCCTCCCCCTTGTAGTCAGAGGAAACAGCCTTGATGGTGCCACCCGTAGGCTTGTGCGTCATATCCTTCTCCCAAGCGACCCAAACTTCAGTTTCTCGGCGTCGCTTGGAGTAGGTAGGGGAAAGAGATACCGATCTCATGCAGGCGTCATAGACACGGGAATGGGCCTGCTCCTTATCCTTGGCTAAACAGAGGATTTCAGCATGAGGGCCATAGTGCTCGGCGACGTATCGAGCGACGGCGGCAGCCAGGGTGGTCTTGCCACTCTTCTTGGGAGTAGAGTAGATAATGGTAGTGAAACGATGCCGAAAGATGTAGTGGAGGATAGCCTTCTGCCAACGGGTGAGGCGAATCAGAGAGGATGGAGGCTGGACTGTGATAGTATCTCGATCCTCGTCTATCGTTTCCTGGGCAGCGGAGACAGAATAAAAGTTGGCCTCGATCCAGTCACAGATGTCCGGCGGCGGCTGGGATCGGGCCTGCTCCTCCAGTCTCCGCTTGAGTATTATATTGGTGATGGCCCTGGCCGTTAGAGCGTCTCTTTCCTCCATCGGAATAAGCAGGGGCATTTATGTCACCCTATTCCCTCCAGATGCCCATCCTGACCGCTTCTTTCTTTACTTCGTCCAGCAGATCATCCTCAGAGATTCCGGCGTTACGAGCAGCCTGTCGGATTTCGTGTTCGACATCGATCCGCAGCGGAGCGTTGAAGCCCATAAGCTCGCACTCTTGCTTGATGGTAGCAAGAATGAGCTTACCGTCCATCAGTGCCCAGGCAGTGCGACGCAGTTCCCTGATCTCGGCCAGGACACGGGCCTTGGCCTTAATGACCTCTACAGCGGCATCAGCCTGGTAGGTGATTTCCAGGGACTCGATGTCCCCTTCGATGATCAGAGGAGACCAGGCTTTCCCGGTGATGGGGTCAAGGCAAGGTAGCTCTTGGATAGTTAGACGTTGGGATATTTCTTCGGGGGTGAGGCCCCGGAGGAAGTAGCGAGAGACCAGATGGCGACGCCAGGCGATGGTAGAGGTAGAAAGGCGCTGAGGATTTACAGGGGATTCCAAATCTTGCTCGGGTTTAGGCATAGGTAGTATACCTCCCAAGCTAAAGGATATAGGAATACAAGAAAGAGTGTCAATTATTGTTCTGGAGACAATGATAGAAGGGGTAAATGAGGTCGCCCTCAGTTCATGGATGGTTTGAGGGCGACCTGCATTGATCGAGCCTGACTGGGACGCTATTCCCACCACATCGGCATCATCCTCCTTTCCCCGGCCAACGCCAGGGCGTTCCCAAAAACTTGTTATCCTGCTGCCAGTTAGTCCAAAGCCGCTTAACATCGTCAGGAGACTCTATCGGTATCGGGGCGGCCCTGGGAGTGGTAGTAAACCTCCAGTAGGGACAGTCCCGATGCTGCTGAACGAGGCGGGGGCGAACTCTAAGATATGCCTTGAGTCCATCTCTACGCCACCGGATAACGACCTCCGCCCGATGAACTATCGGCCTTCCAACCTTCCCGTGCTTGTGCCAACGAAACATCTCCCGATCACAAGACAACTGCCGGTTCACTACGTCTATGCGGAGATGAATACAGGTATTACAGCTATGCCTACGCATGGCACGGTAGTAACGGGCCAAGGCCAAACTCTTCCTCATATAAACCTTTTGCAGAGGAGTGAGTCGCTGCTGCCCGGTAGTCGGAGTCACCTTTACTCTCACTCCCTGCTCAGATTGCTCACTCGAAGGAATGGTTGTGACTCAGTAGTGAGCGTGGCATAAAGGATGATCTCTGGAGCCACCCCACGCTCCAACAGACGCTCCTTACTTACTCTACTAGTGGTAGTAGAACCAGAGGCAAAACGCTGACCGTTGGCGTCAATGGCATCTACGTCCAAGGACTGGATGATGGAGAGGATACGAGCGGCAGTCTGTTTCTTACCCTCCTGGGCAGCCTTCTCCATCTCCTGATAGGACTGATAATCAGCAGCCAGGAGGAGGAACGACTCTGGGTCAGGGACTTGAGAAGTGGAGACTATTCTACGGTCGGGCATGTTCGCTAGACCTCCTTGAGATCGCCCCAGGAATGACCAATCTTAACCTTGGTTGCCAGGGGAATAGATAGACTCAAACGTTTGCCGATGTGAACGACGGCCTCTTGACTGAAGTGAGCGAACGGGGTGAGGAGGACATCCACAACCTCGCTCAGGAGGTCGTCGTGTATCTGGAGTAGGGGGAATATAGAAGTCCCGGCGGCCTTCCACATTTCAATCTCCTCCCATATCCTAGTCATAACGAGTTTCATTACCCCCGCAGCCGAGGACTGAATTGGAGTATTGACCGCCTCCCGAAGGGCCTCCTCAACTAGCCTCTTCTTGGTGCTATAGAGCTTGGGTAGGTCTCTCCGCCGCCCAAAGATGTCTTGGACGTAGCCATTGCGTCGGGCAAAAGTTCTAATGTCCTGGATGTATCGACGAACACCGGGATAGAGGCGGAAGTAGTCGTCCAGGAACTCTCGACAGCGATCTATACTCCAACTACCGTCGGGAAACTGCTCCAACAAGGCAGCATAGAGGCCCATCTCAGTCATCCCATAGGCCACTCCAAAGTTCACCGTCTTGGAAGGGTCTCGTTGTTTGCTCGTCACCTGATCAAGTGAAATACCGAAAATACTGGCCGCCGTCTCACTGTGGACATCCCGATTATCCCTGAAGATGCGAATGAGACTCTCATCTTGGCTGACATGGGCGATGAGGCGCATCTCGATCTGAGAAAGGTCACTGGAGAAGAGATGATAACCGGGACGAGCGACAAAACATCGACGCAACTCCTGGCCCTCATCTCGACGCACCGGGACAGCCATCAGATTAGGTTCGCTGGCGGCCATCCGTCCGGTGGGGGTGCGGGTCAACTTGAGGCCACAGTGAACACGGGGAGCCTGACGCTCAAACGGTAAGATATATGTGTTAATAAGTTTAGAAAGTCGGCGGGTCTCTAGGATAGCTGAAACGACCGGATGCTTGACTACCAGTCCGGCCAGGACTTCATCTCCGGTAGAGTAACCCTTGCCACTGTCGGTCTTGCGACCGGGAGGGAGTTTAAGTTCCGTGAAGAGGAGATGGGAGACCTGATCGGGGCTCAGGGGATTGAACGGATGGCCGGCCTCAATCCAAGAAAGAATCGTGGCATCATCTAGGCGCTGGGCAAGGGCCTGTCGTAAGGAAGCCAGGGCCGAAGGATCGACAGGAAGACCAGACTCCATCATAGAGACAACCATCGGGATGATAGGCAATTCTACATTGTAGTAGAGATCGAGAAGACCCTGAGAGGCCAGGATAGGGAGTAGAGTCGTGTGCAGGCGTAAGGTAGCATCGGCATCACGGGCTGAGTAGTAGACAGCATCTTCAGTAGGGATGTCGGATAGCGAAGCAATGGACATGGGGCCAAGAGCGGCCTCCACAAGCTCCCGCTCCCGTAAGTCTATGTTCAGCCAGCGGGCCGTCGGGTCGACAGGATTCCCCTCCTGGTCTCGCTTATCGTTCGCCACGTCCGCCAAAATGCGTTTGATCCTCTTGGTTAAGGGCTGGGGCTTACGGAGATGAGTCTTCAAACTCCGACTCTTCTTGTCCCAGGTGGACTCGGATACAGGAGAAGGGATGCCCCAATCTACCAGAGCGACTTTGAAGAGGTAATCGAGGGCGACCTTGTGGGATGCCGGGCCGATCACGTCGTCATAGTCTGACATGAACATTCCACAGTGACGCCTGGCTAGAGCTTTGAGACCCTGATGGGGCTCCTGGAGCAGATAAGCCATTATCATGGTGTCCTCGATGGAGCAGCGGAACTCGTATCCTGCCCGCTGAAGAACAGCAACGTCATGAAGAGCGTTATGCATGATGACAACGTGGGAGGAGTCAGCCAGGAACTCACGCAGGAACGAATCGTCACTGCGGCCCTTCCAAAGGACATAAGCTTCACCAGGAGCAACGGAGATAGAAATACAGAGCAGAGCGCCAGATGAATCACTTTCGGTGTCCAGGGCAATAGTGTTAATCTCACTAGACAGGATGAGAGAAATAGCCTCTTGATAGTAAGAAGAGGAGAATTGATCTTCGGGAAATATATCCGTCAATGCCTCACCGTCCAGGAGCCGCCGTAGAATATCCATATCGGAGAGAATGATGGGAATAAGGCCGGGGCGTCGGAAGGTTGCCGCTGGGTGATAGGTAGGAACGACAGTGACATCGAATCGCTCAGGGGAATAGTAGTCGGGAACGGTTATATGGAACGGTTGGCCGTGTCCCTCCTCCATCGTAACCGGAGTTTGACTCCCCCTCAACTCCAACTCCCAGAGGGCGTTCATAGCCGTGACCCCAACGGCCAGGATGCATGAGGGCTGGACGGCCTCGATCTCCTTTCTCAGCAGGGGTATACAAGCGGAGACCTGAGCAGCTGTAGGCGTGGGATCGCCCGGCCCCGGCCAACACTTGCACACATTGGTGAAGTAGACCTCTGTATCGCTGATCTGAGTGTGCCGAAGGTAAGAGCGGAGTTCCCGGCCCGCCTCACCGACGAAGGGGCGCTGCTGCTCGGCCTCGTTACGTCCGGGGGCCTCCCCGATTATCATCAGAGTAGCTGGAGACGGGCCATAGCCAGGAACGGAAGGATAGGTAGAACGCTGACGTAAAGAGCAGGCAGAGCAGGATGAGAGATCAAAATCAGGCATCATTTTGGGTGACTCTCCTTGCTCGGATTCTTCTCAAGTAACCTCTCATGGCCCTTTACTCGTGTTCTCCTTTGCCACCGCCCTCGCAGCATTTTTGGTCTGCCTCTATTGCCCGTCTTAATTACCTCTATCCAGTAGGCAGGCGCATGATCGGAGCGCACGACGACACCCATGATGTGCTTCCGGCCCCTCGGCCCGATACATTCGGTGTAAGTGCCCTGGGGATCGAGACCCGCCTTGTAGCTCAAAACCCAGCGACGATGGCAGCCGTGAGAGCCGGACTTGACAGCTACGACCCGGCGCAACTCACCTCTATAGAGAGCAAAAAGGTGCCATTCAGTCCGCTGCTCGTCTTGGATTTTAATTTCAGTCATGGTGATTCGGAGTAATCTGAGGGAGACGACGTGACATCGTGCCACAGGCGTTCCCGTTCCGATTGCTTGGCACTCTTCATACTCTTCTTTTGCCTTCGTCTGGTAACATCGGTAACGATACCCGATGCTATTCTCTCAACTCTCTTCTGAGCCCTAGCCGCCCTCATCTTATCATAATGCTCAGGGCCGTAGCGTTCTCGGACTACCTGCTGGCCCTTCTTCCCATGAGCCGACCGCTCCTCTGGGGTGGTCTTTTCGGCTGCCGCCAGACCGCCCTTACGCCCAAGCTCGCTAAAGTATTGATGGGGGTCTTCCCGCTTGTCTCTGTTAGCCATTCCAGCACGACGAGCATTTTCAATGATGGCGGGATCGGTATAATCACGAGCCCTAGAATGGCGGTGGCGCTTCGGTAGGACGTGCTCTACCATTACTACTACCTCTACCATTACTACTACCCTCGATAGCGCGAACAATCCGAGACGCCATGACCCTACCGATACCCTTAATTCTCAACCATCGCCTCTCTTCAGCATTGACCAACTCCTGGACACTGCTAAACTCTTGGGCAACCCGTTCGGATAGCTCGAATCCGACATCAGGTAGCTCCTTGGCAATCCGGCGCAGTAAAGACATTTTGCCCACGAGAGGAACGGAATCAGAAAAGACACGGCTGGTCTGGTGCTCCTCCGGCGCTGTCTGCCACCAGTTATACAGGTCAATTACTATCTGGGCGGTCTCCCTCGGCCCTTCGGCACGGCGGTAAATAATCCCCTCCACGATCTCAAGAGAGGATAAGGATTTGTCCAGATGAGCGTAGGCTATAGAGGGAATAACCGGAGCCCAGGCCCGACCCAAGGGAATCTCCACCAATCCGTCCACGCCGGGACGCCATCGACCCTCACCAATGAGGTAAATGACACGATGCACCTGACGGGCATCCCGAATCTGTTGAATGAGGCGCTTGGTGGTAATGAGACTATCAATCAGGTCTGTTGAGTGAGCGTCAAGGCGCTTTCGCTCGATGCCAATGGAGATTGAGGAGCGGTTCGGCCCCACGCCCCAGAAGGCAAAGTCAAGATACTGGAGGGGGATGCGGACAGCCAGCCCACCGAAGTAATGAATGATGTTCGTAGGGTCGTTGTCGGAGGAGCAGAATATCATCCCTGCCTCAGTCTCCTGATCTCTCGGGTTTGGGCTACCGTCTTTTCGGTGTTAAGAGTGCCATAAACGGGCATTGACTCACCGACCCTCCATTGGTTCACCTACTTTTTTGGGTTGTGATACCAATAAGACCCAGGGCCATCCTCTGAATCTGAAGGTGGTATGCGACCTCTAAATACTAATCCAAGCAAAACGAACAACTGCTGTCCCCCAAGCATCCATAGAAGACCGCAGGTAAACGCTACAACCACAGCAATGATTAACGCAAAGGGTATTGCCGCCAGTATCCTGATTAGCAGAACAGGAAGTATGAAAGGCTCTCCACACTTGTTAGGGTCACGGAATATAAAGACGACGAGCGCATTGCATACATACCCAATCAACAACGCAAACAACACAGACCATACATCGGATAACACGTCTATCACCTCCTACAGCGTGTAGTTCTGCCCCTCTAACCGAAGACCATATCCAGCAGGATATTGAAGTCCGCCCCCGGAACGTCCAGACCGCAGAGAGTCATGTTCTGACGGCAGTTTACCACGTAGAGATGCCAGCCGGCGTCGTCACGCCAGACCCGCAGGTTAGCCTGAGCTAGATAGATGAACTCCTCCCAACCCTTGACTTCATACTCCTCGGTGCGGACATCGTTTACCCACTTCGGCCCCATCTTCTGAATGAAAATGACATTGCAGGCTACTTCGGGGTGAACAGCAGGCCGGAATACCTCGTTCATGTCGGCGTTCATCGGCCCCATCGAACGGGGCCTGATTCCACTGACCTTTCCGTGGAAGGCTAGACGGGCCAATTCCCGCACCTCGGTGGCGGTGTCTACGACGATGGTGCCGGGGCCATTCCTGAGTGCCTGGAGCACCTCGGCGAACTCCCGCTTGAATCGCAGCCACAAGTCGAGCCAGCCGGTGTCCGTGTTGACGGAGTATTGGTAACGAGACTCGTAGATTTGCTTCCCCTGAGCCAGGAACTTATCGGCTACCCCACCCAAACCCATATCGAAGTTAAAGACATAGACCGGGCCGGGAGCAGAGAGGGCCTGATGGGTCTTGCCTGACTTGTCTAAACCGGCGACGTTGGCCACGAGGCGGCGGTGGAAAAGTGCTTGGACGGGGGTGAAGCTACTAACCATACTAATTACGACTCCCTTCTCCTGAGCCAACTCTGGCTCCGGCTATACTGGTAAAGCATCTCCCAATTACTCTCAATCTCCTCTTGAGTGAAGAGTAGTCTCAGGCCGGGAATCATCTTCGGGATATGTTTACTATAATCGCCATTTATGTAAAGGGGGTAGATTACCGCCTGCAACGATCCGATCAGGTGGCAATAAGCCTTGATCTGGCACATCCAAGCCCATCGGTCTCGAATGTCCTTGCGGCTGCTCGTCCAGGTCAACTTGCACTCGATGGGAATAGCCTCCTGGAGGTCAACACCGTCCAAGGTGCCGATGATGTCGTCTCTCGATAACGCCAACTGACGCCCATACCGACCTGGATGCAGCGACTCCAGTGTATCAAGGACAAGCCGTTCCCAGGCTAGACCGAGCGCCCAGTAGAGGTGACGGCGGGGGGATATGCCGTCCTCTTCATCATCCCCCCGCCCACTGAGCATGTGGAGATCGCCACCGATGCCTGCGATCAGGTCGGAGATATGCACTCCAACTCTTGGCTCCAGTGGCGCATAGACCGAGGCTAGACTGGACGCTAGAGCCCCTTTGTCATCGGTGGTGGTGATCTCCATTCGAACTACCCTCGAATCACTACTTATCCCTATGTCGTCAGCACGACCTGATCGCCCTGGAGCCCAATGCCGTCCTGGGCCAGGGACTCCAGGAAGCCTGGCTCGAAGATCATCTTGGTGATGGCATTGCGGTCAGGATCGTTCGGTAACTCCGAGAAGACCGCCCTAGCCAAAGCCGCCTTAGCCACTGAACCCCCACTGGCGAAGAGTTGGGAGCGGATAAACTCGGTGGTCTTGCTGCGGAGGTCGCCGGTGGGAGTGGCAGGAGTAGCCAAGGAAGTTAGAGTCGGGGCAGGTGAACCGGCAGGAGTAGCGGATGCCGTTGCCACACTTACCGGACTCCCCGTCAACAGAACAGGACTCTTGTGCGCCTCCCAGGGCAGGTTGTGAATCTTCGTCGGAACCAGGATGGTCTGGGGCCGCTCCTGCTGAGGGGGTTGGCCCGGCGTTGCTTGAGTAGGATTGGCCGCCCGTCGCCGAGGAAGGCCGACTCGCTCCGGCCCTTCCTGACGCTGCCAGAAGGCGTAGAGTCCCTCGAAGATTGAGCAGTCGCTCTCCAGCTTATCTTCGGGGAATCCAGCATTGATCAACTGCTTTATCGCAATCGCCCAGTTGCTGTTGTCGTTGATCTGCTGTTGATTCCCTAGAGGAACAGCCTCCCTGCCATCGGGACTAGGTTGCCAGGATTCCGGCGCTCCTGCCGAGTAATACTGGTCGTGCTCCTTACCATCATCTGTCACCAGAGATAGATGAGCGGCGAAGGTGCGCTGACCCTTTCCCTCATAGTCATAGTAGCAGTAGCGGCACGACTTGACCAGGGCATTGACGTTATCAAGTAGACCCCCGGTCTGGAAGTTGGATGGGCGCAGCGACGCCCCTTTCGATGCAGTAGTCATGGTGTAACGACTCTCCTCTCTTTTCTTAGCCCCGTGAAGCTGTTGCCCAGCATCAAGATACTAACATAGACTAAGCCCCCTGTCAAGAGTTTTCAGACTAACTTTTCTCATCAGTTTCCCTCCAGGCCCAAGGCCCTCTTGACGGCATTGAACTGAGCTTCGGCATCCCAAGTGGCCTGCTTGATGGCCTCCAGCTTTGCCCATATTTCATCCAAGGCTCTACGGGCTGCATCCTTTTCCTCTTGCGTGGGCATGTTCATCTCCTTTAATGCCCTCTCTAGTGATCTTCCACCCCAGACCTTGCCGTATTGCCACAGGAGCACCACCTCTTGGCCCGAGGCGTTCACGAACTGTTGTGTCCCGTCCCCGTTGGGGAAAGGCTGGTATTCCCCCACTGGCCGGAGCCCCCAGGCTGTGGCCGGGCCAACAAAGGCCGAGGGAACCTCGAAGTCAAACTCACCGCTCATTTCATCTCCCCCTTCTCACTTCGTTCTGCCTCTTGCGCCACCGCTGGCAGGCTCGCTTCTGGCAGATTCCCTGCTTGGTCATGTTCTTGTAGTATTCCTCCCCACAGCACTCGCATATCCCGATGTCACGTCCCTGCCCTGCTACACCCTCATTGTCCAGGGGCGGGTCGCCCAAGGGCAGGTCGCAGAGGGGCAGATGGCAGTCGTGTAGGTGTGGCCCGCCTTGCATTGTCGAACTACCCGTCCAGCTAAAGATGTCGCCACGCTCACCGATTATCACTCCAACCCCCTCATGGGCATCCCCACCTCGTGCTCCAGGGTTGCCTCCTGCTCTCCTGCCAGGCCATGCACATCATCGTCTGCTGCTCTTCCAGTGGGAAGTAGCGCACCACCGCAACGGCCACCGGCAATACCCGATGCGTGATTCCCTGGAGCGGCACCAGGGCCAGCAGCCAGGTCAAGCCGATAAGCCAGGCTATCATTCCTTCCAGCTTTCGGGATGGTTCTGCCACCATTCATCAGACAACGGCTTGAAATGCCCCGGCCCCGTTTCTTCTTCCGATGTCGCTAATAGTGCTTGCACGATTAGAACTATGGCCTCACCTCGGGTTGGTGCTATCTTTAGTAATTCCCCTGGGCTGTAATAAGCATTTGCCCAGGGTCCATTCAGTTCGATGCCGCATCCTGAGCGAAAGATTGATATAGGGCGGCCACAAGGATGCATGATTGGTTCTGTAATCAACCGCCTATCGCTCATTCCCAGGGCTACCGGTTGCGCCGGTTGAGCCAGGGCATCACTACGGCTCCCATCCACCAACCAGCGCAGAAGGCTATGATTAGACTAGCTAGGGTAGCCTCACTCATGGGATGCCTCCTCCAGGACTTGGCGTAGGGCATTCAGTGCAAGGACTACCCTGGCCTCATGTTTGGAATCAAAGATCACCCGATCCCGCAGGCTATCAATGCGCCTAGCGGCCAGCCCTAGCCTCCTTATCCGCTCCTGCATCTAGCCGCGCTCGGCCAGGAGCGTAGCTATATCGTCAAGCAGACGAATTGCCTCGTCCCTGCCGACTGGGACTCTATCCTCTAGTCGGCTTCGTAGATTAGCTCGGTCACTGGGCGTTGTTTTCATTCTGCCTCCTTTGTACCTCTAGCCAGACTTCCCCGATAGCATCGGCGGGGGTGTTAGCTCGTTGTAAGACACTGGGATCAAGGGTTGGTTTATACCAGGCCACCCAATCCTTAGCCAAATGGTCTTTAGCAGTACCAGGACTCACTCCCATCTCCTCCAGTGCCTTCTCCAGGTCACGGCGACGGGGAAGATGTAGATATTTTGGTCGTGTATAAGTCATGGGCATATCGCCATATTGATATGGCCCCTTCCCCCCGTCCATCAACCAATCTGTGGATCTGAATACCTTCGTCCACCCTGCCGCATGGAGCCTATCGGCCATCTCGTGGGAGACAATGTCCAGGTCGTCGTGGTTAGGCATCAGCTACCCCCTTCTTCGCCTCCAGCCACCCTACTAGCGCCTGGGCCGCTGCCTCAGCATCATCGGGGCCAATAGCCTCCAATAAATGCTTTCGGTCATCATATTGGCGGCGTATTAGGCTGATGGCACATACTTGACACCAATCGGGGAACTCATCATCGCCATTGTTATGCGAAAAGAAGGCAATCTCTACATCGCCCAACCGCTGCCTTATCTCCGCCATGATTTGCTCCAGGCTGGGCATGACTAGATACTGGTCCAGCCCCAACTCCCGCAGCCGCTTCGCCGTCGCTGCGCTAATCATTCTTCGCCCCCTTCCCCAATCACCACATAATCCAAGATAGCAAGCACCTGCTCAGGAGTAAGACGCTCCGGCCATTCCCGTAGGATATAGCCGCAGTCACATCGCACCTGAGTCAAGGCTGGACGCATGGAGATGAGGATGGTGCTTGAGCCTTGATAGAGAGGATGCACCTGATACCAGTAGTTGCCACCCCCGTGATCAAGATAAGAGCCCAGCTTCTCGGCCTCCCAACGGGGATGGGATGAGGGAATAGGATGAGAAGGCATGGAAGTGGGATTATGGGAATGTGGATGTCGAAGCTGCATTAGAGGCTCCTCCTATCTCTTTACTACCTTAGCCAGAGGACTGGGCATTGTCTGATTCCAGACTACCGCCTGTTGGAACCACTCCGGGGCGAAGGGATGATAGCGTCGGTAGAACCAACGCCAGTTGTCGTCGATGATGATGACCTCGCAGCGGTCGGAGGCTGAACGCATGGCCCGACCCGACGCTTGAACTATAGTCTGCATGGCATGATAGGACGGGAGTTCGGGATCATGCTCGGCCCTGGCCCTGGACACCGGCTCTCTGGTGTCCTCATAGGGAACCTTACCGATGACGACATATTCACAGTCGGAGTAGGGAAAATCCCAACCTTCGGACAAGGAAGGAGAAACAAGCACCATCGGGCTAGAGGTTCGACGAAAGTTGGAAACGGCCTCAGCCAGGTTAGAGGCGCTCTCGTGGGAGATGAGCCTATCCTTATTCCGGCTTAGATGCAGAAAGGTATCCCGACGGGCGTAGGATACCGTATGCACGATCCCCTTTTTGTCCGGTCGCTGCTCGATGATCTGATCTATTCGGGCGGCCCATAGAGCTAGATCGGATTCTGTGGAACGGTAATCGAGACGAACCGTCGGGACGTGGATCACTGGCCGGCTAGTGGGAGGGAAGGACGACGGCATGGAGTAAAGGGAGTAGGCGTCCGGGGGAACGTCAAGAAGGGCCAGGGCCTTGGGGGTCAGGGTAGCCGACATTAAGACTACCCTGGGTATGGAACGAAAGAGACTCCCCTCGGCCTGAGTGCCGGGCCATAGGGGGGTCAGACTAAAGTTGTCAAAACGCCGAGTCGCAATCCATTCCGTTGATATAGTCGCCAACCGTTCCAGCTTATTTAGGAGGGACTGAAGACGCCTTACGGAACGAGTATCCCTGACGGACAAGGAGAACCCACCCCGATAGCGGTCGTTGAGATCACTTCGCAGCGCCGACAGCAGACCATCCACACGGGGTAGGAGGCCCCTCGCCCAGGTAGACCAGTCAAGGTCTTTTTCGGGAATGGAGGCACCCAGAGGCAGAAGCTCCTCGTTTCTGATATTCACGCTTAGGAAGTCACTGAGACAGTCGAAAGCACGGTGCGCTTCATCACATACTAGTAAATTAAAATCACCCAATCCGCTGCCATATTTAGACAGGGCCAGCCAGCAGGTATAGTTAGAGACGACAACCTGTGTGGCGGTCATCCTGGCTTGACTGAGGGCATTGTAGTAGGGACACCGGCCTCGGTCACGCACCGGACAGGAGAAGCCTAGATGACAGGGGCCGTCCTCGGCGGTAGGGTAGTCGAGAATACGACAAGGATAGGCGTTCTGCCCTCGGATGTCCGCTATCAGGGTAGGGGAATCGGCAAAGGAGACGGAATCCCGATACTGATCCTGGAGACCCTTGGTAGCGGTAAGGATAAGGGTGCGCCGACCAGAGAGCAGCCCGGAGAGGACAGCCAGGACGGACTTGCCACTGCCCGTAGGCGCTGAGAGGGCCAGGAAACGGGGAGTCGTAGGGGGAGTCTTGGGTGATTCCTCTAGCAGGCCCTCCAGGAGCCAGGATAGGGCGGCCTCCTGGCCGGGATACCAGTCGGGGTATCGGTCGGGGGAGAGGCCGAAGGTAAAGGGGGGAGGGAGCATCCGAGTCTCCGCTACCTGATACCGATCCGGCGTCTCAGCCGCTCGATGTAAGGAGAGAGTAGCGGGTGTAGGAAATGGTGTATGCAGGCCCAGGTGAGCATACCGGCGAAGAAGAGGACAGACTCAAGCATCGCTGGAAATCTGATCCACCTTGATGGGCGTCTGATCCCGTAGGGCCTGGGCTATGACCGCCTCTAGGTCGGCCCGAAACTCCAAGTCCCGTTCCAAGGGTGTGCCGTAGGGACTCTGAGCCCACTTGTGGATGAAATGCTCCTTGTCCATCTTACCCTCCCGTCTCCTTCAATAGATGCTTGAACTTTTCCTGGGCGGCTTCCCGGTATCTACTCTGCCACTCACCGGGCGGCATGGCCTCGATTTTATCCAGAATGTCCCTGAGCAGTCGCTGGGCCTGGAGCATCCGACCACCGGCGACATGACGGGCGACTTGTTGCTCAATCCGATCCATGATCAAGATGAAGTCCTGGTGGAACTGCTCCTCCACCAGTATAGAGTCGATGAGCCGCACCTGGGCCATGACAGAAGGCACAGGGACTTGCTGCTCCAGCCAAGCCAGGTGACGGGTAATAGCGTGACGAACCATGTCGGCCTCGGTGGGGTAGGGGAAGACACGGGACTCGAAGATGACGCTCATCTGGCGGCGCAGTCCAGGGGAGACTCTAGCCCAGATGCGCTCGGAGTGGCCCCTCTGGTCGGCGGCGGGGACAATAAAGTCTCGCTCGTTGTAGGGAGAGTCCCCGGAGCGACCTGGTAAGGGAACCGAGGCTACTATCCGAGTTGATTTTGAGGAATCAGGATTATCGTTCATTAAGCTACCTGCCTCATCAAGACTTCCCCTTGTTGATTCTCCATATCCTGCGCCCCTCCCTCGTCGTCGGATAGTCGTTATCCCTGGCCCACGCCGTTCGTTTGTAACGATTAGTCAGCATCTCCCCAGACTTTCCCCAGGGTGGTATTACCCTCTCCTTATACTTCCGTCGGGCATCTCGGTTCAAAATCCGTTCCAGGGAGCGAAAGAGCTTGATCCTGGGGTCGAGCCTTCGGTGGGACTCCTGATGGGACTCCTGATGTATAGACACCGGCAGTGGATCAAGATAAGCACCGTAGCGAGTGTAGTATTGCCGCTCGTCTTGAAGAGCCGCCTCCAAAAGGGTCTCATTTACCGAGGCTAGGGAATAATCCCCCTGAGAATGTTG
>Ga0209322_10001084_pt1 | contig 15769 bp, 14 predicted proteins | sample Rifsed19ft1_FD_184013 | JGI IMG/M metagenome (GOLD analysis project Ga0209322, IMG submission 184013) | Soil microbial communities from Rifle, Colorado, USA - sediment 19ft 1 (version 2) | ecosystem: Environmental > Terrestrial > Deep subsurface > Rock core/Sediment | place: Rifle, Colorado... | reverse complement strand
CACCTCCTCCTATTTTTGTTAATATTTACCCACCCTTCATTGTCACATTGTACCATGAAGGGCACACTCGGAGGTGCCTTCTATATGATTATCAATCGTCCTCGATTGAACCGAACTGTTTCGAACCATTCGTGTTCATTTGTGGTTAATCTGCACCGCTTCTGTCTTGTGGAAATAATGATAAATCTCATTTGCCTGCTTTGGCGGCAGTTTACTAATTTCGATTAATTGTTCGATTGTGGCGTTTCGAATGCCTTCAATACTGCCAAAGCACTTCATCAATGCCTTTTTACGTGCCGTCCCAATTCCGGGAATCTCGTCTAATGGCGATTTATAATACTCCTTATCCCGAAGCTTTCTATGGTAAGTAATTGCAAAGCGATGTGCCTCGTCACGCACCTTATCAAGGAATAGGAGTTCAGGCGCAGAAGGACTGAGCATGATTGGTTCTGATATATGAGGCAAAAAGACCTGTTCACCAATCTTTTCACCTGTTATAACACTTTCCGTTCTGCCTTTTGCCAGGGCAATCAAATCAACATTACCTATTGCCAGTTCCTCAAATACTTTCAAAGCCACTCCTAACTGACCCTTACCGCCGTCCACCATAATCAAATTGGGCAAATCGCCTTCCTCTACTGCCCTTTTGCATCTTCTTGTCAACACCTCATACATCATGGCATAATCATCGATTTGACCAACGGTTTTTATCTTAAATCTTTTGTATCTGGATTTGTTCGGTTTCCCACGTTCGAAGGTAACCATTGACCCGACTGCCTGCTTGCCGAATATATTGGAAATATCGAAGCACTCGATGCGTTCCGGCGCTTGTCTGAGTTTTAAGGTTTCCTTTAAGCTCTGTAACGTCCTTGCAAAGTCCTCTTCGTGAACACGTGACACCAGATAGGCATTCTCAGCGTTCTTTTGCGCCATTTCAATAAGCCGCACCTTATCCCCCCGCTGAGGATATATCACTTCCACCTTCTTTCCCTTCCGCTCACTGAGCCATTCACTAAGCAACTTTGCATCTGCAGATTGCACAGGGATAATCACCTCTGATGGTATAAATCTTGCCAGACTGTAAAACTGATTGAGAAATGACCGAAACACCTCTTCGATGGTATTGTAATTTGTAGAGAAATGATACGAAGCCACATCTTCCATATTTCCCGACCGAATAAACATGACCTCAATATATACCTCTTTCCCCACCATATAATAACCGAAGACATCACGGTCTACAAAGGTCATGGAATGTATCCTCTGTTTTTCTACTGTTTCTTCAATAGCCCGAATGCGATCACGTGTCTTTGCCGCCTTTTCGTAACGCAAAGCCCTGGATTCCTCATACATTTGCTGTTTCAAAATGTCAATGAGGTCTTCCTGCTTGCCTTTGAGAATCAAGACCACCTGGTCTATAAGCCCCTGATAAGTAGCCTCATCCACCAGATCACAGCACGGCCCCAGACACTTATAAATCTGGTAATAGAGGCACGGTTTTACTCTGCTTTTAAATACGTTATCAGGACATTTGCGTATGGGAATTGTGTCATTAATGTACCGCAACGTCTCCCTTACCGCCCTTGAAGAGGCATAAGGGCCGAAATACATCGCACCATCATTTTCGATCCGCCGCACAACCTTTGGATACGGGAATTTATTGCTGACCTCCAATTTGATACTTATAAAGGTCTTGTCATCGCGGAGGTTGATATTAAATTTGGGTTTAAATTGCTTGATAAGATTATTTTCGAGAATAAGGGCTTCCTTCTCTGTTTCGGTAAGCACAAAGTCAATATCAGCGACACGCCGCACCAGATACTCCGTGTAAAGCCTGTCGTCTGTGCTTTTTTGGAAATAGCTCCTTACCCGGTTTTTAAGGTTCTTTGCCTTACCCACATAGATTACCTTGTGTTTTGTGTCCTTCATGAGGTAAACACCGGGTGAGGTAGGAAGATTTTTCAACTTGTTCTCTAATTTCATAAGGTAATTTATAACACGCATACCTTCTTTTGTAAATATTCTTTGACAATCCTTACTGGCATTGTTAATATACGCATCAACATGGAAATAAAAGACCGTTCCAAACTACTCACCGAACAACGCAATCCACGCACCATCAACATTGACTCCAAAAACACCCTGGAGATTGTCGATATCATTAATGCCGAGGATGCGAGTGTCTTTTCAGCAGTTCACAAAGAACGTGAGGCCATTGCAAAGGCTGTTGACCTGATCGTTGACGCTATTTCCAAAGAAAGCGGTCGTCTCATCTATGTTGGCGCCGGAACCAGCGGAAGATTAGGAATATTGGACGCATCAGAATGCCCACCTACTTTCAGCACTGACCCCAATATGGTCGTAGGAATCATTGCAGGCGGCGAGAGGGCCGTATTTCAGTCAGTAGAAGGCGCCGAAGACTTACCGGAAAATGGCGCAAAAGATATTCAACAAAAAGAGGTAACCCATCGGGACGTTGTTATCGGTATCACCACCGGCGGCACAACTCCGTATGTCATGGGCGCTTTATTTGAAGCAAAGAAGCGTAACGCAAAGACTGTTTTTTTATGCTGCAACCTGGAAACCACGCCAAATTTTGAAGTGGACGTCATCATCAGACCAATCGTTGGACCAGAAGTTATAACAGGCTCAACCCGCATGAAGGCCGGTACAGCCACCAAGCTCATACTAAATATGCTGTCAACAGCAACTATGATCAAGTTAGGCAAGGTCTATGAGAACCTTATGGTAGACCTGAAGGCCGTGAATGTAAAGCTTACAGACCGTGCCGAACGCATTATTACTGCTGTTACGGGTGTCAATCGTGATGACGCCAAAAAATTACTAACAGCCGCTTATGGTAATGCAAAAGCTGCCATTGTTATGCAGAAACTGGGCTTAGAATATGCGGAAGCCAAAAAAAGACTCGATGCAAATGGCGGGTTCGTAAGAAGGGTTTTGCAGCAATAATTTAGATATTGTTTCTAACGGCTACTCATTTTGCCGTTACGTATTCCCTTTCACACTACTTCACCCTCACAATTATTGCCTTCTTTAAATTCCATGTATTAAACGTAACTTTTGCCTTGCCATTTTTATCTTTTGCAGTAATGGTAAATGTTGCCTTACCTGCCTCATCTGTAATTGCACTTTTCGGTGAAACCGAAATGCGCTTACTACTAATCTTACTGATATTCGCTGTAACTATCTTTCCCGTTGGAAAACAATTGTCGCCTTCTAAAGTTACTGTCACTTCTCCAGTTTGTCCCTTTTGTAATGTCAGCCTTTTCTGAGATACCATAATCGCTTTAACATCACAGATAGGTGTAGTTGTCGTTACAGGTGTTGCACCAGGCGTTGGCGTAACGGCAGGCGTTGCTGTTGTTAATAATGTGGTAAATGTTTTTTCACTTCCATACGAGATATCACCAGAACTATTTTGTCCCACAATTCTGTAAAAATACGCGGTATTATTCATCAATCCGGTTATATCAATACTTATCGGTATATCAAAAGGACTGCCGCTTACATTTTGTGTTGACGACGTGTTTTGATATGACCCACTGGCAGTATCATACTCGAACCACACCTTTGTTAATCCCCGCCCGCTACCCGTCCCATGTAAAGTTGCTGAGATTGCAGTAACGTTTGTTGCTTCACCTGTTGTCACCGCTATCGGGTTTGGCAATATTGGTGTAGATGCTGGCGTAACTGTTGGCGTTGTTGCAGGTGTTTGAGTTGATAACTGAGCACTTGTTGAATTTATTGGGAATAAATAGACAATACCACAGATGAACATACAATGCGCAAGAAAGGCATATGTGTTTCTCATAAGATTACTGCTCCTTTTCTCATTCCTCGACAAGGGGTTTTATCGTTTGCGAAATGATGAACCTGTTGTCCGCGACCCGGCGATATATAACATACAAAAACGACTTGATTATAGGCATCAGGAAAAGGATTGATAACCACCTAAAACCCTTCAACCGATTGAGTACCTCTGGTAATGCCTTGTCTCCCGCCAATATCTTATTATTGGGAAGCACTATGTAGAAAGCTTTTTGGCAGTCTTTATCTGTTATTTCCGGGAACCGATTTTTGCGTTCCTCTGATTGGCATGGAACGAACTCAAAGACATCCTCTTGTATGGCATGTAATTCAATCCATTTCATGCACCCACGGCACAAACTGCATCTGTCATCGTAAATAAGGATAGCCGTTTTTGTCTTTCTCATTAAAAAGGAAATTCAGACAGGATTACCAATCACGAACCTCAATTTCGCATAGTTCGATCCCTGATAGATTGGAAATATCTTTCACCGGCAGACTGCCGTCGTACGTGCTTTCCAAAACGGGATTCCCATTATTATATATCGTAATTGGTTCATTGTTGATGTTTCTCTGTAGCAAAAATTTATAATGAAATTGCGTACGATTGCCTGAATTCCTGGTAATTACAGAGACGACCCTGTTTTTACCCTGTGCCAGTTTGTCCTCTGCATTGCAAAACCTCTTATGTTGCAGTTTTTCAGATTTCTGCGTATCAATAAAAACCAGGGCGACTACATCCCCCTCTGTTAATTCCGCAAGGTTAAACCCTAAGCCATCCAATCCACCGGTAACGACAATTTTTGTAGGCTCCTTATGGATTATTTTCATTGTGTCGCCCCAAGCTTTTGGGTCTTTCAAGAAATAGTCTACAATATTCCCCTGGGCAAAACTTATTGTTGTTGGAAAAACAAGAAATAATATAAACACAATATATTGTTTGTACTTCATTCGCAACCTCTCAACTAATCGCTCCATTCCTTTTTTCGCACGTACCTTCCTTTGCACCTTTGCGGTGTACTATAGTAAACGTTAAAAGAAAGTTGTCATTGCGAGGAGGAACGACGAAGCAATCTCAAAACAGGGATTGCTTCGCTGTCGCTCGCAATGACGTTTTATGTCAACTTATTTATTTCGTTTACTATATTCACCTTAGTATTAGCTTATTACGTACAAATTGTTAGCTTTAATATAGTCTTCAACACTTTGCGGAACCAAATATCGTATGCTCCGTCCACTACGTAATCTATCCCTGATTTCAGTGGAGGATATACCAATGGTGGGTATTGTGACTTTTAGTCTCCCGATCTCTGCTATTTTTTCATCTGAAAATACCTTAATCCCCCTAAGTCCGCATTCCAGAGACGGGGATTTAGAAAATCCATTTGTTGGAATCATAGGACGATTAACCACTATAAAATGACACATCACGGAAAGTATGTTAATGTCTTTCCAGGTACTTATTTCAGATATCATGTCTGTTCCCATAATCAGATATAAATTATGTTCTTCTCCGTATTTCTCCCTTAAAATCCTTATTGTATCGATGGTGTATGATTTCCCCGAACGTTTAATTTCGATGTCAGAAACCTCAAAATGCACGTTGTCGCTTATTGCACTTTTTACCATTCTATACCGATGAGATGAATCTATCAAATCACCTGATTCTTTATGAGGAGATATTCCAGTTGGTATAAATATCACTTTTGATAACCCCCGCTGCTGGAATACCTCTTCAGCAGCAATAAGATGCCCAATATGAATGGGATTAAATGACCCGCCAAATATACCAATATCCATTATATTTATTCTACAAGCTGGGTGAAGCGGAACGCACCCACAGAGTTTTTTGGGTCTGTTGTGTTCATTGTGTTAACCCAAGAAACACAAGAATCTCTATAAACTTAGGAAACCGTGGAAGGGGTCCGCTTTTGCTTAACCCATCTCACCTGATGACCGGTAAATGAAAAATAGTCTCTAAAGAAATTGCATTATATAAACGAACGTGAATAAGTCAATAAAAATGGATTCGTTTTTCATTGACTCATCATAAAACGTGTGCTAGCATCTGTGGTAATTCTTATTTATGTTCATGAATTTCAATGTAGGGGTTGAAAATCTTCAACCCCTACAAGCAGCCTAATTTAATAACCAAGGAGTTTTAGTGAAGATTGTATATTTTGACTGTTTTTCTGGTATTAGCGGGGACATGATACTTGGAGCCTTTGTTGATGCGGGACTGGACATTAATTTTCTACAAGAACAACTGGCACAACTCCACCTTCACGGCTATGAAATATCGGCAGAAAAGGTTAAACGCGCCGGGATAAGCGGTACAAAGGTTCATGTAATAATTTCCCATAAGGACGCACATTCACACGCAACTCATCATCACCACAGTACACATTTAAATCTTTCCGGCATAAAAACAATTATTGAAAATAGTAAGCTACATCGGGATATCAAGGATGATAGCATTAGGATTTTCCAAAGGCTGGCCGAGGTTGAGGCAAAAGTCCACAATACATTGCCGGAAAAGGTCCATTTTCACGAGGTGGGCGCTATAGACGCAATCGTTGATATCGTCGGCGCTGTGATAGCCATTAAGCAGCTTGGGATCGAAAAGATATATTTTTCCCCCATCCCAACCGGATATGGATTTACAACATGTGAACACGGCACGTTCCCGGTTCCAGCCCCTGCAACGGCAGAACTCCTGAAGACACAATTATTGAAATCTGTCGAGATAGCGAAAGAATTAACAACTCCTACAGGCGCTGCAATTATAACTACGCTTGGAGAAGGCCTGCGTACTACTCCAGAAATGAGAATCCTCCAGATCGGCTATGGAGCGGGCAACAATGACAACCCCACCGTGCCTAATTTGTTACGGGTACTGATTGGAGAAGCAATTCCAAATATAGCGTCTGACGAAATGTGGATTGCCGAAACAAACATTGACAATATGTCCGGTGAGATATTGGGATACGTCATGGACAAATTATTTGAGGTAGGCGCTGTGGATGCTTATTTTACACCGATTCAAATGAAAAAGGGACGTCCTGGAATAATCATCAGCGCTATAGTTGCTGAATCAAATCTATCAGCGGTTGAGTTAGTTTTACTCAATCAAACGACCACGTTCGGTATACGGAAATACAAAGTGGTTCGCACAATACTCACACGGGAATTTAAAGAAGTTGATAGCCAATTTGGTAAGATAAAAGTTAAGATTGGGAAATATAATGGCGATATCAAGAGTTTTTCGCCCGAATATGAAGACTGCAAGAGAATTGCAGAGGAAAGAGGTATTCCTTTAAAACAGGTCTATAGTATCATTTCAAAAGAACTGGAAAACATTATGCATTTGAAATAACTTCCTGCCTTTCTATTTCTCAACAACTAAAATATCATAATAAGGCATTATTCATCAATAAATGGCGCTCAGAAAAACAAATATATCCAGGAATATATCTCTCCCTATTCTCATTTTAGTCATTGTTTGTTTTTCGCAATTTATTTATTTAAATTCCCTATCAAACCAATTTGCTTATGATGATGAATTTACGCTAGTTGATAATTATTTTGTTAAAACCTGGAACAACCTACCCCTCCTTTTCAGTAAAGATTATTTCAGGTATTCAGGAGAATTGAGTTACCGTCCAGTAGTTACCCTATCATATTTTATTGATTATACCCTTTGGAAACTGAATCCTTTCGGTTTCCACCTTTCCAACACGCTTTTACACACCCTCAATTCTGTTTTGCTTTTTTTACTGTTAAAAAGGATTTTCAACTGCCAAACTACTTCTTTTTTAGCCACTCTGATATTTTCATGTCATCCTGTCCTCACTGAAGCGGTCAATGCCATCAGTTACCGGGAAGACCTGCTTGCAACCACTTTTTTTATAGGGGCTTTTCTGCTGTACATGAAAACAAGTAAGGATGAACGGTCTTTCTCCCCTGCTTATTTTGCCTCAGTGGTATGCTATCTTTTAGGGATATTCTCCAAGGAAATGGCAATTACTTTACCATTGCTTATTTTTTTATATGACATCATTTTCACAAATAAACAAACCCTTAGCTACAAACTCACACGCTATTACACAGGTTATATCCTAACAACTATCTTTTATCTCTTAATGAGATTTGTGGTTCTGCATAATCCGGCAGAATCGCATGTTTCATATCCGGAAGGCAGTATCTTCATCAACTTTCTGACTATGTCCAAGGTGCTTGCCTCTTATATAAAACTCTTCTGTGTCCCGGTAACTCTTTGCGCAGATTATGTCATACCCTATTCCACCTCTCTGTTTGACACTTCATTCGTAGTGTCTTTACTTTTTCTTGTCGCTGTGATTGTCATCACCTATAAACTGTTCTTCTACTCCCAAATGCTGTTCTTTTCTATTATATGGTTTATTGTCAGCTTATTACCTGTACTAAATATCGTACCGATTGAGAATGTTATGGCAGAGAGATACCTGTGCCTGCCTATTATTGGGTTTTGTATGGTGTTCGGCAACCTCTTGGTACGACATCACAAGAAAATTGGTTCTTTTAACAATTCTTACACAACGGTTATTTTATTATTTTTTATATTGGCGACATTCTCTTTTAAGACAATGAAACAAAACACGGTATGGATGGATCAAACAGTTTTGTGGACAAATACGGCAAGAATATCTCCAAATAGTTTTAAGGCCCACAATAATCTGGGAAATATTTACAGGAATACCGGAAGATTAGACGAGGCGATTGTCGAGTTACAATATGCATTATCACTCTACAATGACTATATTGATGCGCATAATAATCTTGGGGTCACTTACAGAAAAAAGGGCATGATCAAAGAGGCTCTTTTGGAATATCAAAGGGCATTACAGATAAATCCGCATTATCCCTATGCCCATAACAATCTCGGCGTCCTATATGCTAAATCTAATTATTTGGACCTGGCTATAAATGAGTTTAATAATGCCGTTGCAAACAAACCCGACTATGCCGACGCCTATAACAACCTTGGAGCTACGTATATAAGAAAAGGACTTTATGAAAAGGCAATACAAGAGTGTTTAAAGGCAGTCAAATACAATAATCGGTATATAGATGCGTATTACAATTTAGGCACTGCGTACTTTAACAACAAGCAACTGGATCAAGCCCTAGAAATAACAAAATTGGTTTTGTCAATAGATCCAAACCACCGTGATGCGCATGAACTGCTCAATTTAATTTATGAGCAGAAAAGGCTAACAGAAAAAAAATAATGAAATTTCAGAGACGAATGCATGTGGAATTTCATTTATAATTTACAAATTGCATGGCGAAATCGTAATCCTGGTCTTTCACCGCCTTCATAATTGCCTGGAGGTCGTCTATCTTTTGCCCAGAAACACGCACTTTGTCCTCCTGAATCTGAGCCTGTACCTTGAGTTTTAAACCCTTGATAAATTTAACGATTTCTTTGGCCTTTTCCATAGGGATACCCGATTGAAAGGTAATAACCTGACGGATGGCACCTCCCAATGCACTTTCTGCCTTCCCAAAACTCAGCGCCTTTATTGGGATATTCCTCTTTGCGAGTTTCTCTTTTACAATCTCCGTCAGACTCCCCATTTTATAATCATCATCGGCAATCAGCGTTATAGTGTCGTCAGCATTTAAAGTAATGGACGACTTGCCCCCTTTGAAGTCATATCGCACGGCAAGTTGTTTTTTTGCCTGGTCAACAGCGTTATGAACCTCGTGCATTTCTACTTTACATACAATATCAAATGAATGCGTTTCAGCCATATACGTATCTCCTTTTTCGACTTTTATCCTTTATCTTTAATACCCCATTCCTTTTATTTCTTCCTCTGTAAACCCGACAAAATGTGCCACCTCATGCCGCACTACCTTTTTTATTCTGCGCTTAATCTCTTCTTCTGAACGACAGATGGATTCGATATTTTTTTGATATACCGTAATTTTTTCTGGCAGCGTACCAGAATGCCACACACTTTTTTTGTTCAGCGGTACGCCCTGGAATAGCCCCATCAACAGGGTATTTGGCAACAGTCTCAGTTTTCCCAATACAGAACTACTTGGTTTGTCCTCCACAACGACTGACACATTTGACAAACGATCTTTTAAATTTTGCGGCAATTCATGAATCGCATCAATCACCAGTCGGTCAAAATTAGTTACACATTCTCCGGTTATATCTTCCGGAACCACTTCAACCGGTAAATATTCTCCCATTTCACTGATTTTGTATTTGCCCATAAATATTTTACCCACAAAAAAGATGATTCCGCCTATAATCGCAAAGGTCACCCAGAAGTTCCATCCATGCACCATCATAATACCGCCCAGTGCCCCCAAAAGCGCAGTGATTGTAAAAAATCCCAATACTATGCAAAACCCTTTCGTATCCCTTTCGCATATTTTCCCAACGATTAGCGGAACCGTTTCCATACCACATCCAGAGCAGATGATACTCTTTTTCTGGCTGTACTCATCAAAATGATATGGCTGTCCGCAGTGAAAACATTTTGGCAACTCCAACTCTTTTTCCATAATAATCTTACTAATTATATCAGTATTTTTCTCATAATCCATACTCACCGCATCAGAATGAAGACCCCATGCACAACATGCTTGTCACCAGTTCTTTGATTCAAATTCATACGAACGATGAGATGAGTCCTTAGTCATCCCATGCTCGATTAGTTTCCAGTAATCCTGTTCCTTTTCATAGGTAATCTTGTAAGAATAATCGACCATCCTCCACCGCCAGAAATGAGATATGCCCGTCACAAATATATCAAGACGCCTGGCCTTCGGGTCTACATCCTCAAACATAGATATACAATGCTTTTTCGCCTTAGGAGCAAGTTCTCCCTTTGCAATAGCAGCATACTGATACTTCTTGTCTTCTTTATAATCCACATCTAATTTTGCTGCATGTTCCATAATTTCAGGATAATATGTGTCCAGATGTTTTTCGCCGGTATCGGTCATTAAAAACACTTCAAGGGGAACTAATATTGTCTGGTCTATGGTATTCCCAAGATTGTAAAACCATATAATGTATTCGACTTCTCCGCCTGTGCCTTTGTTATGCACATAGGTTTTGGGCGCATTCCACGAAAAATCAAGCTGGGAGGCATAGGATACCCCAGATATGCCTACTAAAAAAAGTGTCCCTAAAACTAAGGCATTTATTTTTATCAAATTACTCCTTCTTTTTTATCACTCTGATTTGTTTCTTTTTTATCTTCTTCGGCTCTACTACTATCAGCCTCGTCGCCTTGTAAATATAATCACCCATTGGCGTCTCGTCATTATTTGCTTCAATACCCATTGCATAAAACCTTACGGGATTGGCTACCCAAAAATCTGCAGGAGGCGCCTGCCATTTTACATGCCAGAACTTTTGCTGAGTCCCTCTTTTCGTATGGGTCGCAAAACGACCACCGGCTTCTACCTGTGTATCCTCGTCATCTCCCACATTAATAAAAGTACCTACCAATCGATTACCATAATAACTATCCTGTGCAGTAATTTGAAATCCATGAAACTCCGTATTTGTCTGTTTAAATGACACTAGAATATCCACTATCTCACCCGGTGCACATTTATCAAGCACAAACAACATAAACTTACCCTTACCTGAATTAATGGGATACTGATAATGACACCCTAAATTACCACATGTATATATACTGGGGGCTGCAAACATCACATTAAATTTATCAACCCCAGCGCCGAGACAGGCTATAGGCGCTCCATCTGAACGTGCATACGTTAAACTACAAACAACATTTGAAACGAACATCACGAACAAAATTAGGCAGCAAATTCTTTTCAAATTATCCTTTGAATAACAGCTCATTTTTTAATCCTTTTTACTCAACGACATTGATTTAATCAGGTCTATGCCATAACTTACCGGTACACCAAAATTAGACCCGCGAAAGCCCGGGAAAATACCGTAATTAATTCCTATAACCTTCCCCTTATTGTTAAAAATAGGCCCACCGCTGCCACCAGCAGTGGTTTGCGCATCGTAAACAATCCTGTTTTGCATAATATCGCTCAAATGTCCCTGCGTTGTAAGCGGCCTGATCAGACCCCAATTGGAAAGTTCCTGCACGAGCGGAATAAACGGCATATTAAAAAGCTGCTTTACAATTGCAGGGTCTGTCTTTGCAAATATGGCATTTACTCCGGCTGGGTATCCCAACAATATTACGGGTTCGCCCAGCACCGCACCTCGTTCCGTATAGTCTAACTCAAGCACAGGTATTTTTGCGTCTCGCATATCTATGCGAAGCAGCGCAACGTCTACTTCATCAGATATTCTCTCTACCGTCAAAGGAAAAGGCTCTTTCCTGCCCGGGAAAAATGCCCTGAATACCTCAAATTTCGCCTTTATCGTTGGTCCCAATTGGATATAAGGAGACATTTCCATCTCCCACCATGGTTCAGCAATGTGATGATTGGTCAGGATCAAACCATCAGCACTGACCAGGAAGCCGGTACCTGTATATTCATTGACACCCCGTTGCCCCCTGCCCATCATCATGAGAGGCTCACCAGTCTCTTCATCTAGAAAATAAAAGGTACCCTGGATCAAACATATTCCACCACTATAGGTCTTAATTATATTTTCAGCAACGAACCTCTCTACCTCAAGGACTCGTACCGTTTCTACTGTCTTTGACAATCTTGTGTATTGGTTATAAAAATATAACACCAAACTACCAACGATGATAAATAAGATAGTTGTAATCCCTATCTTAAAGGAATGAGAGGATTGAGTAAAAGCCTCCCACAGAAGTTGCTTAAAAAACGCCGTTGCAGTGTTAAGCCGCCCTCTTCGGGAAGAACGTGCAATACCTAACGAATCTTCTAGCATCTCAGACAAAGGCTTACATACGTCTGCTTCATCCGCTTTAATTCGAAATCGCACCCGGGGTCCGTCAGCGCCGAACTCTATCAAATCCCCGTCTTTCAGTACAATTTCGTTAATTAATCTATTGTTTACCAGTGTTCCTTTTATACTTCCCTTATCGCGTAATATATAATCACATTCATTGAGTTGTATTTCGGCGTGATGATTGGATGTGTTTCCGTCTATATCCGGATCAAAACGAAGGCCATTTGAAGCGTCTGTTCCAATGGATATTTTTTGAGAAGCAAATACTTCCGTATTGCCTCGATGGCTACCTGATAAATGGACAAAAACGGCCTTCAAAGGATGTCTTCCTTATGTTTAGCTTGTGTATCCCCTACTCCCTCTCCCACAAAGAGACCGGGAACTGCTTAATTGTACCTTTTCTTTTCAGGAGAGACTGGTGAGGGTAAACAAATTTATTGCCCTCTGAAATTTATATAATACCTTCACGACGATAACACTCGTCTTTTAGGACCGCTATAAAAGGCAGATTTCTATATTTATTATTGTAGTCCAATCCGTACCCTACAACAAAGTCATCCCCAATATCAAAACAGCGATATTCTGGTTTGATATTATACCGTCTCCTGCTCGAACGGTTCAAAAAAACGCAGCTCTTAAGAGTCCTGGGTTTGTATTTTTTAATATCATCCAATACTCTTTTCATGGTACTACCCGTGTCGGCAATATCATCGATCACCAGCACATGTTTATCTTCTATATCGATCTTAAATTGACGTATGATCTTAGTCTCAGACGTTGGGAAAGTAGACTCACCATACGTTGCAGCATCGATAGTATCCAGTCTGACAGAAAAAGGAATCAACCGAATCAAATCAGCAAGAAACACAAGACTCCCATTGAGAATCGCAATAATTGTCCACTCTTTGTCCGCATAGTCACGAATCAATGTCTTCGATAGTTCAAGGAGTTTATTTCTTATCTGCTCTTCGCTGATCACAATCTTCGCAATGTCTTTTTCCACTTTCTCTATCCTCCATTTTAATTCACTTATATTATTTCGATTTCGGCGTACTGCGGGCTTTAATTAGCCTCTTTGCACGAAAGGTAAGATACCAACTGATCCCTATCGCTATAGGTACAAAAATGGCTTTTGCGGTAGTTAATGAAACATTAATAACGTGACTGGCCTCCAAACTTTCAAAAACAAAGCCGAACAAATGAATGGTATAGTACGAAAGAACAATCACCGATAAACCTTCTACCGTATGTTGCATCATCATCTGTGTCTTTGTTGTTTCATCCATGCTCCGTTGAAGTTCCAGGCTCTGCTCCTGCAAAATGAGGTCTATTTTCGTGCGTAACATGGTAATCAAATCCGCCATTTCCCTTCGTATGCCGTCGATACGAATAAATAATCGCTGGTATTGATCACCAAGAGTATCCGCCTTTTCCATAAAAAATCTGGAGAGCGCTGGATAATTAAACCCGCCATCGCCTTCCCCCCAATCCTTAAAAATTCTCCGTATCACATCCCTTTTCAAGAGTGTGTCATTCATACGATGTCGTGATTCCTCTGCAATTCCAGAAATCTCACCGAAATTATTGCTTAATCCATGCAGCCACCCCTTTAACGCTTCCGGAAGAGATTTCGGCAAATTCATGCTAATTATACGCATCTTGGATACAATGGTTGACTCTAAAATATCCAGTTTGTCCATTGCTAAAATATATCGTTGTCTTTCCACACTCAATAGTTGATAATTCGTCTCCAATGTGATAATCTCTTCGACAATCTTATCGAGCATCTGATCATCCGGCGATATAACAAACGTATCTCTTCCCGTTCCTTCCACCTCAAAACCTGCAGCAACTTTGTACTTGTCATAAACGTGGCTCATGTACCTTTGCCTGGGCAAAAGGAGTTGCAAGTCTTCTTTGGTGTAAGCCGCACCCGGTACAATCAGGTAACACTCAAAGAGTTTATTTTTATGCTCAGGGACGTCTATTCTCTGAAAAAGTTTTTCTCCATTCGTTAATTTCCCATTAACTGCTGTACAGATAATTTGATACGTGTATACTTCTTGATCCTGTCTCAGTTTTATGGTAACCTTCGCATCGTTAATCACTTTACTTACACAAGCGGTATCTTCATTCCACTGAACATCCGTCGCCTGTGTATCCAGGCCACTTGTCATTCTCAGGAATCCCTCTCTGGCTTTATTTTTATCAGCAATATCCTGCATAAAGCCAATTATTTTTATGCAAGTCTTAAGCAGGATTGCAGGCACTCCAGCCGCTACTTCGGAAATTTCTTCTGCTATCGGTGACACTCTGCTTCCTCCCGTTTCGCTCCTCTCCCTTAAGTCAGGCACATATTGGGGCAAAGCGGGATCGCTTGCAACAAAACGATCCGATACAAATAATGAGCAATAACACCTCCCATTTTTTTCAACATCCATAAAACAATATGAACACGGGCAAATAATATCGCAATCTAACTGATATTTTCCGGTAGCCAAACGGCAGGGGCACGCCTTATATCCGTAACGCTTCTCGTTGACAGCAAGTCCTGTAAGAATTTCTTCGACTACCTGTTTGTCAGGATTAATTGTGTATCCATGGCTCTTTGCTTCTCTCATCAGCCAATCGCGCGTTTTCTCGATGGTTTCGTGAGAATCTCTCCCCCTTGAAGATAAACCGGGTTTGATTTCACCATCTTCTAATTTAATCCTTTCCTGTTCCTCTCTCTGTGAAGGGAGTTTCAATAAATGACGCAGCCTCGACTCGTGGAAACCAATTACACAAGTACCATCAATATAGGTTACGGGAAATGAACGCTGTTTACTGAGATGATACGACTCGGCAATGGCCTTTTCCTGCTCGGTTCCATCTAACAAATCTATTACAACAGATTTGTATTTTATACCGTGTTTTTTTAAAAATGTCTCAACCTTATCACACCAATGACAGGTTGATATTCTGTACACCCTTACATCCATATTATTTTATAGCAATCGTGTAAGACTTGTC
>Ga0209322_10001082_pt1 | contig 15779 bp, 9 predicted proteins | sample Rifsed19ft1_FD_184013 | JGI IMG/M metagenome (GOLD analysis project Ga0209322, IMG submission 184013) | Soil microbial communities from Rifle, Colorado, USA - sediment 19ft 1 (version 2) | ecosystem: Environmental > Terrestrial > Deep subsurface > Rock core/Sediment | place: Rifle, Colorado... | reverse complement strand
TCGTTTAGCCAATTGATTTCGGCAAATATGGTTTTCTTGTCGGATGAATCTGACAGCGACCCCAGAAGCTGTGACATTTCCTCTATGGCGCTACTTAATTCCGCCGACGTTAAGGTTCTGCTTTTACTTAATAACCTCTGTGTACTCGAAGCAAGAACCTGGGCATTGGCATAAAGCTCATTCGTCCGGCCTTCGGTGTTCTCAATTTTGTAGCTCAAATCCGGCGTCTTTTCTTCTGGTACAATCTGTGTCGAAGAATTACTTACTATCTCATTTGGAGGCTGGGTTTGGCTTGCCAATTGTTGAGCTTCCGGCAAGAAACGCGACACCAGACTGCCAAACCCTGAAAACGTCCTGTCTGAATAACCCAGGATAGAAGCTCCGATATTTCTTGTTAAAGAAGATTGAAAACCTACCGCCCCCTGGCCAAAGTTCCCTAAGAGGAAGAGAAGGAAAACCCCGATAAACAATGCCCCAAGAAGTGATCCGAAAACGTTTAGCTTTCCCCTGGCCTTTTGATCTTCTTGTTTTACAGCCGGTGTTTCCTCCGAGGCCTTGGCGGGCGTCTCGCCGGCTAAATATGGGGCTACTTCAGAAAAGGGAATTTTAAATCGTCCCCGATTGTTAAGTCTTTTCCCTTTCAAACTTCCCTCATCAAGGTATTTGTAAACGGTGTTTGTTGAAACACCTAAAATCTTGGCGGTTTCTTTAACTGAATAAAAACGCTTTTGCATGGGCAGGTAATTTTTTTCTGTTTTTACAAGCTCTTTTTAGCTTCAATGAGCCTATTTTTACAAGTTTTTACAAATTTGTAATAATAAGCACTACTCTTATAAAAAGTCTTTGTGAAAAGCTTGTCAAGGCCCTATTTGCTCTTTTGCCTATTTTTGGACCATCTTTGTACCCAAGAAATTAGCCTCAGAAATGCGGCTTTCGTGCCTGACGGATTTTTTTACACGATATCTAAAGAGATTTAGACTTCAAACATTATGGGGTTTGAAAAATGATGAAAATTGAAGCAAAAACTAATAACATCTCTTAACTATGGGTGGACCCGCCGAGAATCGAACTCGGAACTCACCCATGCGAAGGGTACGGTATACCATTTGCCTACGGGCCCCAGGATAAATATTATAGCAAAGAGGCCTTAGCGAAGCACATTCAAAGGATTAAGATAGACTCCGCCCTGAATAACTTCGAAGTGCAGATGGATTCCGGTGGAGCGTCCGGTTGATCCCATACGGCCGATTGCATTACCTCTAACAACTGTCTGACCCGGAACTACAAATATCTGGGAAAGGTGGCCGTATAGCGTTCTAAACCCATTGCCGTGGTCGATGATTACCCTATTGCCGTAACCATATCCGTCCAGCCAGCCGGCACCAACAACCGTTCCCGAATCGGCAGCCAAAACATTCGGGGCTGCCCTATTGGCAATGTCTATCCCCTTGTGGTACCAGACAAATCGCTGGGTTATGGTCCCTCCTGTAGGCCAGACGAAGTTTCCAGAGGCAACAACGGTTCCGGCATCGGGAGTAATTTGTCTTAGACGGGGCGCAGTTGGTCTTTCGGCCGGCTTTACTCCGTCGGGAACTACAACTACCTGTCCGATTGCCAACTCAAACGTCTCATCATTTACGAAAGAGTTATACGGGAAGTCGACAACTGCCTGAGGAGATGTATCATACCGCTTCGCAATAGAATAAACAGTATCACCTTTCTGGACCTTATGGGAAATTCCGGCAACCGGAAGAATCTCCAATACCTGTCCTTCTTTTATTTTGTCTTTGGCCAAATCGTTTTGCCAACGAATGGTGTCTTCGTCAATCCCAAATTTTTGAGCAATTGAGGAAACCGTGTCCCCTTCTTGGACCGTATATTCTATGGTTTTATCTCTAACTTTATCAGAAACCAAAGTGATGGTTCCCGGGTCATCGGTAACTGCGGAAAGAACTGCCGGGGCTGAAGAAATTTCCCAGGGGTTAACACTCTTACCCGGAAACTCCTGGGCAATAACCGGAGCAATCATAATCCCTAAAGCAGCCAGCCCTGCCATTCCAGTATGCATCAGTCTTCTTGCATATTTTCCCCTCTGTCGATAAAGGGCGGTAACGAAAATGCCTTTGCCTTCTTCAAATCGCAGGAAGGAAAGATGGAAGTTTTTTATTAGATAAGAGGTAAGCTCCGCAAAGAAGGTTTTAACTTCGCTTAAAAAGTCCAAAAACTTTTCGAAGGAATCGTCCATTTGGTATCAACGAAGATACCATATGAAACCAAGTAAGTCTATGCGGTTTTGAGGCTCTCCAAAAACTCTTGGTTACTTTCAGTTTTTTTCAGCCGTTCCAGAAGAGTCTCGGTTCTTTCTTCCTCAGAAAACATTTCAAGCATTCGCCTTAGAGTATGGATTTGGGGCAATGCCTCTTTTGAGTATAAAAGCTCTTCCTGGCGGGTCCCGGAACGGGTGACATCAATTGCCGGGAAAATTCGCCTATCCGCCAGTTTCCTTATCAGGTGCAATTCCATGTTGCCTGTCCCCTTGAATTCCTCGTAAATCAAATCATCCATTCGACTACCCGTCTCAACCAAACAGGTCCCGATAATGGTTAAAGAGCCCGCTCCTTCTATTTTTCTGGCTGCTCCGAAGAATTTCTTGGCAGGATATAAGGCCACAGGATCAAATCCGCCCGTTAAAGTTCGGCCTGAGGTCGGCAGGGCCAGGTTATATGCCCGGGCCATCCTGGTAACAGAGTCAAGAACTATTACCACGTCCATTCCCTTCTCTACCAGTCTCCTGGCGCGCTCTAGGGCCAGCTCTCCCACTCTGGTTTGGTCAGCCGGGGCTTCGTCAAAGTTACTAGCCCCAACCTCACCAAGTCCTCCAGTCACCGTCTCTACATGACGGGTAATGTCGGTTACCTCTTCAGGCCGCTCCCCGATAAGAACAGCCATTAAATGGACTTTTCTGGATTTGCCTTTGCCGTCCTCGGGATAGTTCTTGGCAATTCCGGCAATCATATCTTTGATCAGCCAGGTTTTGCCGGCTTTGGGCGGAGAAACGATAAGACCTCTTTGGCCGAAACCAATTGGAGCGATTAAATCTATCACCCTGGTAGTTAATATATCTTTATCGGTCGCGAGCATGATTTCTTCTTCCGGGTAAACCACAACCAAATCGTCAAAGTTGGGTCGCTCGCCTACCTCTTCGGCAATCTCTCCGTTTATTTTTTCAACCTTCAAAAGTCCCCAGTAACGCTCGTTTTCCTTGGGTTGTCTTGCCTGACCCCCAATTTTATCCCCGACCCTTAAATTAAACCTTCTTATTTGGGAGGCAGAGATATAAACATCTCTGTCGCTTCCGGCAAATTTGGGTCTTAAAAGGCCGGAGCCTTCTGTTGCAATATCCAATATGCCTTCCACGTAATCAGTGGGCAATCCCGCATCGGGAATTACCCTTTCATCCACTGTAAGCGTAGCTTGCGGCTGCGCCACTTGTGGCTGCACCATAAGAGGCCTTGGTTCCTCTTTTTGGATTTCCTTAGGTTCGCCGACAAAATCGTGGGCTACAACTTCAGGTTTTTCTTCAGAAACAATTCTTTTAGGCATGTATTTTTCGGAAAACTAACTGAGGGCCTAATGAGGCAAATTCCTTTAGTATTCTAAGCTTTACTCATAGCCTTGTCAAGATGCCCTCTTGGCAACAACGATAAGGCGCCTGAATGTTGTTCCCGGCGGGTCGCAGGTCTGTAACACCAAAGTCTCCTCCCCATCGTCGTATGAGAACCAGGATACGTCTTTGGCCGGGGTTGTTAGTTTCTGGGTAACCTGATATTCGTATTTCTTGTCGGCAAAAAAGACGATGATTTTATCCCCCGCTTCAAGTTTCCTAAGAAGATAAAAGACGGCGTTATACCGGGCGAGATTTGCCGAGGAATCGGTTGAATGGGAAAAAAGAAAAATGGTTTCTCCCTGTCCGGGAAAATGGGTGCCTTTTGCGTGGGCTATGCCCTGCCCCAAGGCGGAGAGATATTCTTTGGGATCTCCCGCATCGACATTGGCAATAATTTCGCTTTTGGCATTGATTTTGGGAATGTACAGGGAAAAATAGGCCGAGAGTCCCAAGGAGCCCGCTTCTTCCCGAGTGGCATTCTGGTCGGCTCTCACGCTTTGGAATGTTTCTGATTGACTACGCGGGCCCGAGACGCTATACAAAAGCTCTTCCTTAACCATCGGGCCGTAAGTAAAAATAAACCCCACAACGGCGGAGGCAATTAACCCCGCCCCTATTCCTCTGCCCAGTAAATATCCTACCTTTAGCCAAAACGGCAAATGGAGATTAATCTGGCCATGTTTGGAAGATCCAACCCGATAAATTGTTCCTCTGGGATACATTTAAGCGACTCTGAAGCGCCGGAAAAGATAAATTCCCAATGAGCCCAAACTTACCAGAGCTCCGGCAATTCCCAAGGGGGTTCCTGTTTTGGGAAGCTGGGGTGGGGCCTGGGCGGAGAGAACCTGTGGTGTTGCCGACGGGGTCGGGGTAGGCGTTGCGGTGGTGGTTGGTGTCGGGGTTGGCGTAGCTGTTGGCGTAGGAGTAGGCGTGGGTGTAGGGGTCGGCGTGGGAGTCGGCGTAGGAGTAGGAGTTGGTCTGTTGTTGGTCACATAAGCCTTAAAAAGAACCTGGAAGCTATTTGAGGTCCCGGGTACAACCGGACCGATGGTGATGCCCGAACCGGCGATTGAGTCAGGCAGAACACACGGGGTGCAACCCGGTCCATACATTTTGGTGTGGCCGGGAATTAGGCTATGCAGCTGGGGCGTTGTTCCCGAAACATTCACGGTTGTCGTATCGGAAACCGTTCCGGTATTGGTTGAGGTTACGTAGGCGGTACTCACCAGACCAAGGGAAGGGGTTCCCGGAAAATCAACCCTGACGCTGACATTTTGAGCGGTTTCATCCCCGTCGTTTTGAACCAAGACTCTAAATTCAATAACTTCTCCCGGGTCGGCAGGAATTGGGTCTTGCCAATCCACAAGCCTATCCGTCCTATTTCCCCCATCGAAGATATTGCCGCTTCTGAAGGCGGTTGCGGCCCGAGAAAGATAGGGAGAACTCATAAAAATAAGCCCCAGGGTTGCCAGGGCTAAAAGTAGGGTTATTTTGTTGTCTTTCATTTTAACTTTGGGTCGCTGTCGGAATTATATCTTCATTGGTTGGTGCAGGGGTTGGAATAGGCGGAGTTGAAGTAGGAGCCTCAAGAGTATCCGTTGGCTGCCTGGGGGTTTCTGTGGGTGGTCTTGGCGTATTGGTCTTCCTTCTTTGGGTGGAAATTAAGGTTGGTCTTTTCGTCTCTGTGGCGGTTGCTGTAAAGGTCGGAGTGGGAGTTGGGCTGGCGCAAACACACTCGGGGGTTGGTGTCGGCGAAACAGTAACGCAAGGGTTTGTTGTTTCCTGGCTAGGAATAGGGCAAGTCGCTGGTGAAGATTCTGTAGCCGTCGGCTCTGCGTTTAGGATCAAATTGATTCTGATGGGCAGTTCGCAAGCTAATGTCGCTCCTGCCAAGGAAGCAACTGAAAGTACTCTGGCAGTTTTCGACAATCGTTCCTTATTCATCGAATAAGGCAGGGTTTCAATATACCAAAAGATTAAGTCTTGTCAACTCCTAAACAAAAATCGGCTCCAGAAGGAACGGGTAGTGCGCCTGCCCTACACACCACCCGTCCCCTATAGAGCCGATTAAAAACCCCTTGACAACCCTCAAAGCTTAGGTCTAGTCTTTTACTGATTTGTCTTGGTATTTCCTGTCCTCAAGACAAAATTTCTTAAAAAGAGCATCTCTATTCGTGGCGAGTCCATCTAGATCAAAGCCTGATGAGAACCCAACGGTAGCGATGCTCTTTTTTTTGTAACGTGCTTAGAAAAAAGTTTAACATCCACTTTTGTATTTGTCAAACCCTATAACTTAAAATAGTCTCCAATATTAACCTGCCCATAGTAAAATGCTTCTCAAAATTGAATTTAATCTTCGCCAAATTTACGGATAAAAAATAAATTGTGGACAACTTGGGGAATACTATTATATATACCTTTTAATCGCCTCGTAGACGTATTTGGCCTCTCTCTCGGAAACCGGAGTGGTAAAGCCCAAACGTCTGGCTTCTTTTAATCTCTTCTCCTGGGCAACCACCTGCCTGACCTCCCCCAGAAGGCCCACCTCGCCCAAAGCTAGGGTTGTCTTTTTGACCGGCTTGTCCAAAAATGCTGAGGCTATAGACAAACAAATTGCCAAATCGCAGGCGGGCTCGGTGACCTTTATTCCCCCGGCTACATTGACGAATACATCGTGCTCGTATAAAGGAAGGCCGCAGCGTCGAATAAGGACAGCCAAAAGAAGCTCCAGACGCCTGGCGTCAACCCCTTGGGCAACCCGCTTGGGAAAGGCCATCTTGGTAGGCACAACCAGGCTTTGGATTTCAACCAACAAAGGCCGGCTTCCCTGTAAAATTGAAGAAACTACGCTTCCGGGAACATCTTTTCTGCCTCCTGTTAAGAAAATCTTCTCGGCGTTGGTCTGGGAGGTTAGGCCCTTATCCTCCATCTCAAAGATGCCAACCTCATCCGTTGGTCCGAAACGGTTTTTAACCGCCCTCAGAAGCCTCAAAGTTAAGGTTTTATCCCCCTCAAACCAAAGCACCGTATCAACGATATGCGCCAAGACAGCCGGGCCAGCCACGGACCCTTCCTTGGTCACATGGCCAACCAGAAAAAGAGGGATGTTTTTTGCTTTTGCACTCTTTAGGAGCCTGAAAGTACATTCCCGAACCTGGCCTACTGAACCTGCCAGACCGCTTAAATCATCCGTGGTCATCGTCTGAATCGAGTCCACAACCACCAGGGACTGGCTATCGATAGATTCGGTAATTTGCTCTACGTCGGTTTCTTCCAGGAACTTTAAGGTCTTACTTTTGACTCCGAGCCTATCTGCCCGAACCTTGATCTGACCTGCCGATTCCTCGCCGGATACATAAAGGGCGTTTCCAATTTTATCCGCGAGCTGAAGAAGAAGGGTGGATTTACCAATTCCAGGCTCCCCGGCAATCAAAACTACCTGCCCGGGGACAAGACCTCCCCCCAAAACCCTATCAAGTTCGGAGATTTTGGTGGAGATTCTGGAAGTCTTTCTGGAGGGAATTGAGCCCAAAGAAACGGGTTCTACTCTTTTTCCTGCACCTTTGTTTTGTTCTTTACGGCCAACTTCTCGTATTACCGTTTCTACCAGGCTTCCCCAGCTGCCGCAATTCGGGCATTTACCCGCCCAACCTACCTGGGAATAGCCGCACTGCTGGCAGACAAATTGAGAATGGGTCTTGACCATACGCGGCCATTATACACCAGAAGAAGAATCGAGTTTCCCCGTTTCCACCAGGTGGTTAAAGTAAGGATCCAGTCCCATAAATTGCCTTAACATTTCAGCCTGACTTTGAATCTCCTGCATCACACCAGCAGCTTCTTGAAGCCTGGAGGCCATTGCGATATTTTCCTCTGTTTTCGGAGCGAATAAAAGAATGTAGGAGGCGGCAATGACAAATCTGCCCTTGGTGGTAACAAACGCCAGATATGTTTCTTCCTCTTCCGTAGCCAGTATCTTGGCAAGGTGGCCGATGTGGTCGCGTACGCTCTCGTTAAAAATGGGTCTGCCCTGCTCTACCATTTGGAAAATTATAGCACTATTTGTAGCCTATCGGCTTTGAAGTTAAGACCAATCCTAAGGACAATTTCTTGCCTTTTGCATCAACTTCTTGAACATAGCAATTTACTTCCTGTCCTTCGGAGAGTCTTTGTCCCGGAGGAATATTGGTGATGTGGATTAGTCCCTCTACTCCCGGTTCCACCTCTACAAAAGCCCCGAAGTCCGAAACCCGGGTAACCTTCCCCTCAACCTTGGAGTCTGTTTTGTATTTTTCGGCAATATCTTGCCAGGGGTCTTTCAGGGCAGCCTTTATGGAAAGGGAGAGTCTACCGTCCTTTACTCCGATGACCTTGACCTTGACCTTATCTCCCTCGGAAACCGCATCTGAGGTCACCCCGATCTTGCCCCAGGCAAGCTCGGAGATATGAACCAGGCCTTCTATGGAAATTTTGCCGGGAATATCAAGTTTTACGAAACAACCGAAATTGGCAACGGTTGTGACGACTCCCTCAAAGACGTCTCCCTCTTTGATTTTTTCCAGAGCTTCTTTGGCAACCTTGATATCGGCAGCGTCCGAGACTTCTTTTTCGGAAAGGACAACTTTATTGGCCAGCCTTTCAACCTCCAGGGGAACCGCCTTGAAATACTTTCCGACCAGATTTTGCGGGTTTTTTGAGGTTTCTTTTCCGAGCTGGGAACCGGGAATAAAACCCGTCAGCCCGTCGACATCAACCGTAACTCCGGAAGGGTTAACCCCCTTACCGAAAACGGCAACAGCCACTTCCCCTTGCTTGGCCTTTTCCAGTCTTTCCCAGGAAGAATCAAATGCGGCCTGCCTTAAGGACAAAAGGGCAACCCCGTCCCTGTTTTCCGGAATCAAAACGGTTGCGGTAACCGTATCTCCAATTTTGAGGGTTTTGATAAAATCGCGGGCCTCAATAAAGGCTTTTTCAGCCACCATTCCCTCGGATTTTCCCCCGATATCTAAAATTAAAGACCTTGGGGTTTTAGCCGAGACTACTCCATTTATTTTTTGACCCGAAGATAAACCACGAACTTTGGAAGAGGCGGAAGCCAATAGCTCCGCCATTGTTTTGGGTTCAGCTGAGGATTTTGGGACCACTTATCATAACCACCTTTCTTTTCGTAGCCAGTATTATAGCACAAAAAAGGCCTGGCCCTGACGTATTTTCGCAACCAGTTGCCCGGCTACTATCGTCCGCGCTATCCCGTTTGACTTCTGAGTTCGGAATGGTATCAGGTAGTTCCAGGATGCACAAAGGACCAGACCTTTTTCGTCAAACCAAAATTGTTTGAGTGCAATTTATACTCTGAAATACTGAAGAGAAAAGTTCGCAAGTCTATCGACCGATTCGCACAGGTTAAGCTTAACACCTTACGGCGCTTCCACTGCCTGTCGATTTATACCTGGTATTTTTCCAGGGGTCTAATAATGAGTTCTAATCTTGGGGTGGGCTTCCCACTTAGATGCTTTCAGCGGTTATCCCGTAGGAATATAGCTACCCGGCGTTGCTTCTGATGAAACAACCGGCACACCAGGGATTCCTCCAGCCTGGTCCTCTCGTACTGAGGCCAGCTCCCCTCAAAACTCAACGATTCCACCGGATAGAGTCCGAACTGTCTTACGACGTTCTGAACCCAGCTCACGTACCATTTTAACGGGCGAACAGACCGACCCTTGGCACCTTCTTCAGCGCCAGGATATGATGAGCCGACATCGAGGTAGCGAACCGCGCCGTCGCTATGGACGCTCGGGCGCGACTACTCTGTTATCCCCGGGGTAGCTTTTATCGATTAAGCTCCGTGGGCACCCATTGCCCATCGGAGGATCACTAAGACCTGCTTTCGCACCTGCTCGGCCCCTCGGCCTCGCAGTCAAGCTGGCTTAAACCTTTACGCTTTCCCCACGATTTCCATTCGTGGTAAGCCAACCTTTGTGTCCCTGCGTTACTCTTTAGCAGGGTACCGCCCCAGTAAAACTGCCCGTCTAGCACTTTCCCCCAACTCGTTTGCAAAGTTGCTGGGTGAGATTTGCCACATTTCAAAGAGAGGTGTCACATTGTCGATTGCTCTCCCTCCTACTCTTGACAATTAAAATGCACAAATCAATACCAAACTGCAGTAAAGCTCCACGGGGTCTTTTTGTCCTGGTGGAATTAGGCCGCGTCTTCACAGCCAACGCAATTTCGCCGAGTGAATGTTCAAGACAGTTACTAGCTCGTGACGCCATTCGTGCAGGTCGGAACTTACCCGACAAGGAACTTCGCTACCGTAGAACAGTTATAGTTACTGCTGCCGTTTACTGGAGCTTAACTTCAAGGCAATCACCTTGCGGCGATCACCCATCCGCTTAACTTACCAGCACTGGGCAGGCGTCGGCCCCTATACCGTGCCTTTCAGCTTCGCAGGGACCTGTGTTTTTGATAAACAGTCGACTAGTAATCTTTAGTTGCAGCCCCACTTGCGCGGGGCAACCCATCTTCCAAAGTTACGGGTAGATTTTTTGCCGAATTCCTTGAACATCCTTCTCTCGCTCACCTTAGGCTACTCGCCCAACCCACCTGTGTCGGTTTGTGGTACGGCTTATTTTGGCTCTGACTGCGAGACTTTTCTCGTTGTCTGAATTTGCTAGAATTCCCCACTTCTCAGTGGAGTTTGCATAACTGCTCAATTAATCGTTTCAGCGGATTTCCCAGCTGATACTATTTAACAGATTGCACCAGACATCATTTGCTGGCCCTAGCTATCCTGACAAGTCATCCCCCAGCTAATAACGATCCAAAATAAATAGCAGAATTTTAACTGCTTGTCCATTCGGCTACGCCATTTGTGGCCTCGCCTTAGGTACCGATTAACCCGTCGAGGACGAACCTCGCGACGGAATCCTTGGGTGTTCGGTGGAGGAGATTCTCACTCCTCTTGTGCGCTACTCATACCGGCATACTCACTCCCGCACGCTCCAGCAAACCTCACGGTTCACCTTCACTGCATACGGGACGCTCCCCTACCACGCGGATTGCTCCGCATTTCTGTCTTCGGCACTATCTTTAATCCTCGATAAATCTTAGGCGCCCCCTCTCGTCGACCAGTGAGCTGTTACGCTTTCTTTAAAGGGTGGCTGCTTCTGAGCCAACCTCCTGGCTGTCTGAGAAAGAGAACTTCCTTTCAAACTTAAGATAGATTTAGAGGCCTTAGACGAGAATCTGGGATGTTTCCCTCTCGCCACATCAGCTTAGCCCGATGTGACTGTCTAGCCGTCATAATTCTCAGTATTCGGAGTTTGGTTAGACAAGGTTGGTTACCCTCCCCTGCCCATCCAGTGCTCTACCCCTGAGAAACAAAACGACCACGGTCCCTATAGACCTTTCGGGGAGAACCAGCTATCTCCAGGCTCGGTTGGCATTTTACCTCTAACCGTAAGTCATCCCATGTCATTGCAACGACAACGGGTTCGGGCTTCCCCCCATCTTTCGATGGGGCTCACCCTGCTCACGGTTAGCTCGCCTGGTTTCGGGTCTGCCACACACACCTTATTTCGCCCTATTAGGACTCGGTTTCCCTGCGCCTTCCCGCAAAATGCGGTCAGACTAGATGTGGACGGCAACTCGCCGGTTCATTCTTCAATAGGCACGAGATCACCGTGCAAGCACGGCTCTCTCGGTTTGTCCGCAGAAAGTTTCAGGTTCTATTTCACTGGGTGTCTCACCCTTCTTTTCGCCTTTCCCTCACGGTACTAGTTCACTATCGGTTACGACCTAATATTTAGCCTTAGAGGATGGTTCCCCTAGATTCCCACAGAGGCTATACTCCGTGGTACTTGGGAAACTCCTAGGGCTTTATTTGATTTCGTGTACAAGACTTTCACTTTCTTTGGTTGGCAATTCCATGCCATTCCACTATCAAACAAAATCCCACATTGGAGTCCCGCAACCCCCCACAAAGCTTCTTGCGAAGCTATATGGGGTTTAGGCTCTTACCCTTTCGCTCACCGCTACTGAGGTAATCACATTGTTTTCTCTTCCTCCGGATACTGAGATGTTTCAGTTCTCCGGGTTCCCGCCTAAATCTTAGTATTTTGCCAAAAGGCAAAAATTTGGGATATAGGTACCAATAAATTGGTGGGTTTCCCCATTCGGACACCGCCGGATCAAAGCTTCTTAAGCAGCTCCCCGACGACTTTCGTGGCTATGTACGTCCTTCTTCGGTTGGTCATACCAAGGCATCCACTGTCTGCGTTTGTAAAAACTTGCGACCTTTCTCTTCAGTTGTCAAAGTACAAATCTATATTTGTTTGTGGACCCGGAGGGAGTCGAACCCTCTGCCTCCTCATTGCAAATGAGGTGTTCAAACCGGGTAAACTTCGGGCCCACCTTTAAATGTCAAAAATAAAAAAACCGGCTTTTGAAGCCGGCTTATGCCTAGAAGCTAATTTACCTTTTTATCCCCCCGTTTCAGGACCACTAAATTCCCCGCCTGTTTGTTTTAAGTTTAGGTAAAGGCTTCTCATTAATGCTTCAAAAGTAAGGCAATTATATATTGAGTGAAAAATATAGTCAAGGGTAGTTTTTCTTTGTCTTTTATGCCTATCTATGGTAAATTATTGGGGTACTTCGGGCGCGTGGCTCAGTGGTAGAGCGCTTTCCTGATAAGAAAGAGGTCCTTGGTTCGATCCCAAGCGCGCCCACCCTCTATTTTTTCCCTCACTGGTGTATATAATAAAAGTGATTATGCAAAATCTGACCACTCTTCTTCTTAAGCTTCCGCGTAACACCGAAGTTACCCCGGAGGCGGCCCAAACATTTCTATCCGCCTTAACCCAAATAAACTCCATATCTTTTTTCCAGCGACTAACCGGAGTAAAACCCCAATCTCTAGCCTTGGAAATCGCTCTCATCAACCAGCAAATCCGCTTCCAAATTACCTGTGATACCGAACTTGTTCCTTTTGTCACCACCCAAATCCAATCAAACTATCCCTTGGTCATCGTTGAAAAGGCCACCGACCCCATTGCCGGACAAAACCTTTCCGTGGTTTCTCTAAAACTTAGACAGGGCAGTTATTACCCCATTGCCACCTATCCGGCCTTTACCGACATCGATCCCCTATCTTCTATCCTTTCCGTTCTTTCCAAATCCTCTCCGGACCAGATTGCCCTCATCCAGTATGCCCTTACCTCAACCGGTTCCGGCTGGCAGGGGGCAGGAACCTCATTTGCCGAAAAAGGCAAGAAGAATGAAGATGGAAGTTATTCCCCAAGGACGGACCAAACCATCATTAAAGAGAAAATTTCTTACCCAGGCTTTAAGGTCTCGGTCAGGGTTTCCGCCAACACGAAAGAAACCCTAAAAGAGTTAACTTCCGCTTTTGGGGTATTTACCAGGGCGGATGGGAATTCTTTTTCGACCAAAAAATCTTTTTTTGGAAAGAAAGACAACTATCAAGACCTTTTTGGGAGGAGGGTTTCTGACAATCAGATTTTTAATATCGTTGAGCTAGCAACCGTCTGGCATTTACCTTCCGATAAAATCAAAACTCCCACCATTGCCTGGGGAACTTCTGTTTTATCCGAACCTCCGGAAAACCTGCCTACCCCGCTTTATGCGGATGAGGAAGATAAAAAGCACATCAATTTTTTCGGAAAAACGGTTTTCAAAAGCAGAGATACCATCTTTGGAATAAAAGACCTAGATAGAAGAAGACACGTTTGGACAATAGGAAAAACCGGAACCGGAAAATCAACCCTGATTGCCAACATGGCAATCGACGATCTTAAAAAGGACAGGGGTCTGGCAGTCATCGACCCTCACGGAGACCTTTGCGAAATACTTCTTGATTATGTTCCCAAATCAAGAATAAATGATGTAATTTACTTCAACCCCGCGGATAAGGACTTTCCCATTGTCATAAACCCCCTTGAGGTTACCAATAAGGAAGAGGCGGAACTGGTTGTCTCCGGAATCGTCTCAATATTCAACAAAATCTTCGGTTTTTCCTGGGGACCGAGGCTGGAATACATCTTAAGAACCTCTCTTTTGACCCTTTCGGACGTTCCCAATACAACCTTAAAGGATATTCCCCTTCTTCTGACCAACCAATCGTATCGAAACCAGATAGTTGCAAAGATAACCGATCCAACTCTTAAATCTTTCTGGGTTGATGAATTCGATAAAATGCCGCCCAACTTACAAAAGGAGGCCATCTCCCCCATCCTCAACAAGGTCGGGCAGTTTGTAACCTCACCCCTTATAAGAACTGTCATTGGTTCCCCCAAGTCAACCATAAAACTTGACGATGTTATGAACGACGGAAAAATTCTTTTTGCAAATCTTTCCCAAGGAAGATTGGGAGAGGATAATGCTGCCCTTTTAGGAGCCATGCTTATTACCAAACTGCAACTGGCGGCCATGCACCGGGTCGATATGAAGGAAGAAGCCAGACGCGATTTCTACCTTTATGTTGACGAGTTCCAAAACTTTGCCACTGGCTCCTTCATCAAAATCATGTCTGAGGCCAGAAAATACAGATTAAATATCATGCTGGCCAACCAGTATATGGCCCAGATTCCCGAAGAGGTCCAAAAAGCAATTCTGGGAAATGCCGGCTCGATAATCTCCTTCTCGGTCGGGGCCAACGATGCCGGAATTCTTTTCAAGGAATTTGCGGAAGTTTTCTCGGAAACCGACCTGGTAAATCTTTCCAACTATCAGGTAGCCATTAAGCTTATGATTGAAGGTCACTCCACCCGACCTTTCCTGGCCCATACCCTACCCCTTCCGATATCGAGTAACCAAAACAGGGACAAGGTTATAAGAATATCCCGAGAGCGCTGGGCTAAGAAATAATAGCCTATAATTGGACTTCCTTGACCCCATCTGTTAAAATTTAGACAGAATTCCGTGATAGCCTATTGCAGGTTTATTGTGGAATGAAATCAATCCTGCCGAAAAAGCAGGATTTTGTACTTTAACAACGAGAGAACAAACCCTCCGCTGCGAAAGCTTGTGGAGGGGAGCAATTGTTTCAAAACTGAAAAAAGATTTCCTTTGGTTGGGAGTACGGTGGATATGAAGACTTTATTTTTGGTATCTAGCGTATTCCCAATCCGGGGAAAATCTTAAAAAAGGAGGCATCTAGCGACAATACGTCTTAGCCAAAGGGGTCGCGAAACCCCAAATTGAGGAAACCGAGAACGATTAGTAGAAGGAGAATGCACGACCATGAAACGTCGATTTGCGCTCACCTCGATCTTGGTCATCGCCGCCATGCTGCTCGCCGCCGTGCCGGCCGCCGCCGAAAACGGTGACGGTCCGCCGGACATCTACTGGGACATCTATGAAGACGGCCTGGAGGCGCATCTCATCCATGATGGGGTAGACGTCCAAGTCTGGGCCTACTCCTTCGTGGACTGCTTCGGTCAGACCTACGAAGACAACTTCGAAGACCCCTGGAGCGGCATCGGCTGGATCACCGTTCCCGAGAATGGCGAAGGCCCACTGGGCTACGCCGGCGCCCTCGTCTCCTACTGGAACGACGAGGAAGAGGAATGGTCGGAGCCCCTGTGGTATGCTGCCAGCCGGCCTTGCGTGACCCCGCCAGAAGAAGTCGGGAGCGTCTGCTTCGAGGGCAATGCCACACACGTGGTCGGCTTCGACGGCTGGATGGTCGCCGATACCCTGGTCAATTTCGTCGAGGGCGGTGAGCTCATCAGCTACATGCCTGAGCCGCCTTCCGAGGCCCACGAGACCTGGGAGGACGAGGTCGTCTACGCAGACGCTTTCTTCGTCTTCTGGGATGGGGTCCTCGAGAACTGGATCTGGTCAGATCTGATCGTCGGCGGCCCCTGCGAATCTGCGGCAGTCCCCGAACCCGTCGTCACCGGACTCTGGGGCTACGTCCATCCGGCTGTGGACAGGAACATCTGCTATATCCTGTCGCTGACTCGGCCGACCCAGAGCGAGGAAGACAACGACGTCCGTAGGATCTGCTTCACGGATGACTCGCCCAACTGGTGGGACGGGGCTACCCTCCTGACGCACGGTGACGTGTACGAGAATGGGTTCCCGTTCGGTC
>Ga0209322_10001075_pt1 | contig 15809 bp, 15 predicted proteins | sample Rifsed19ft1_FD_184013 | JGI IMG/M metagenome (GOLD analysis project Ga0209322, IMG submission 184013) | Soil microbial communities from Rifle, Colorado, USA - sediment 19ft 1 (version 2) | ecosystem: Environmental > Terrestrial > Deep subsurface > Rock core/Sediment | place: Rifle, Colorado... | reverse complement strand
CTGTTAGTGCGACGAGCATCGAGCTAGCGGGTGAAGGCACTCGAACTGTCCGGCTTGTAATTCCTCCCATCTCAAACTCATCCGAGCAATCGTACCTAGTATTCTTGGCGGAGAAAGCTGGCGATAAGTGGTCACATGTTGGACCCACGGCACAAATAGTGGTCAAGGTTTCAGACTCGATTACTTTGACAATTGTGACGTCGGTGCCAAATGCTACCCTGCTCCTTGACGGCTCTTTACGTGCTCTCCCAGCGACAGGAACGGGGCAACTTGAGGTCTCGCGAGGGTCGCATTCAATCCAAATACTGCCCGTAATTCTCCTGAACAATACCGCAAGAATCGTGTTCACACAATGGGAGGATGGAAACACATCGCTTCAGAGACAGATACTCGTCGAAGATGACACAGTCCTCACGGCGATCTATCGAAAGCAGTACTTTGTCAACGCGACCTCGCCTTACGGCACGGTTCAAGGATCTGGTTGGTACGACGAGGACTCCACAGCAACTGTACTGCTCCAACCGAATATGATGGGTCGAGAGGGAGTCATCTTTGCCTATTGGACCGGTGATTCAACTGATAGTGCCCCACGGACTCAATTGTTTGTGGACTCGCCTAGGGTACTCGAGGCGCGATGGAATTCATTCAAAAATCCGGACCACCAGCTTTCTTCGCAGGATTTGAGGTGGCTTCTGCTCTCAGCGGTCATGTTCGTTTTTGTATTGATCTTGAGCCTGAGAAGACCTACGCAGACGTCATGAGTCTGGAGTCATTTATTCTGCCAAAGGCCTTGAGGGAGATCGATACTCCCAGAAGACGGGCACTTATTCAAACAAGCCTGGTCCAGATCGCGAGATCACTCTAATTGAAATTGAGGCCATCGAGGCGCTGAAGCGCGATTACGGCATTGACTTGCAGCCAGGCGATGCCAGACGCAATGTCGTAACTCGAGGTGTCCCGCTCAACCATCTCGTTGGCAAGGAGTTCACACTCGGTGGAGTAACCCTTCGCGGTGTTCGACTCTGCGAACCCTGTACACACCTCGAGGGATTGACGGAAAAAGGCGTGTTGACGGGTTTGATACACAGAGGCGGCCTTCGCGCACAAATCATCAAAGATGGAACAATTCGAGTAGGAGACGCTATACAAGAGAGGCAGTGACGATTAAGCGCGCTCCGCGGATACGTTGGATGAATGGGAGATGAAGATATCCGCAGCGGCGTCAGAGGATGACTTTCGTGAAGCCAGAACCCTGTTTCTCGAATACGCTGCCTCACTTGGATTCGATCTTTCTTTCCAGAAATTCGAAGAAGAGATGGCACGTTTTCCTAGTGAATATTCCGCACCCGATGGATGCATACTCCTTGCGCAGGACGGCCCTAACGTCGCCGGGTGTGTTGCATTGAGAAAGCTCGCTGAGGGAGTGTGTGAGATGAAGAGACTATACGTGCGCCCAGCATTTCGGGAGAGGGGAATCGGCAAGGCCCTGGCGGTTGCAGTCATCGACGCAGCCCGCAATTCAGGCTACAAACGAATGCGGCTTGATACGGTACCTTCCATGCGCGAAGCCATCGCGCTCTACAGAGCTTTGGGCTTTCGTGAGACTGAGCCCTATCGCTACAACCCCGTGGAAGGAGCTCTTTTCATGGAACTCCAATTAGTGCGTAAGATTGAAATGTAGCACATTTCGGCCCGATTGCAACACACTTCTTGAGACGCCGCACAATTCGTGGCACACATCAAGTTTCGAATTGGGAGACAGAAGCAGCTCAAACAGGAGCGCACTTCGCTTTGAAAGATTGTTGAAATCAGGTTGAGCTCTCTCTTAGCAGTTGTCAAGAGATTTCGGTGATTCTTGTAGGAAGGCTTACTAGGCTTTGCCCGGAAATCTTCGACTGGCGCAGTAATTGAAGAAGCGTTCTCGGATAGACATCTACGCTGACATTCTTGAGGTGCTCAAGCGTCGGCCCGAGGGCGCTCTCGTTACGAGAATTTCGTACGGTGCAGGACTGCCTCTCGACAGGGTGAAACCTATGCTAGAAACGCTCGCGAATTTCGGATTACTATCCATTCGAACAGCAGGTGACAGTCGCTTCCACCACATAACTCGCCGAGGCTTAGAATTTCTAGACGCGTACAGAAAGCTGCAGGGTTTCATGACCTATCTCGGAACCGACCAATCCTAGATGTCTTTACGTGCTCACATTTTGTGACCACACTCCGTCATTACAGATCGTGCTCTGACCTTTTATTGCCATAGAACGAATCGGACGCTAGGTGATTGAATATGTTCCGAGATAGAATAGTTCAATGGGGTCGTGTCCTGAGTCCGTTCACCTATATCACCGGCGCGGCAAGAAAGCTGGCTTGCAAGAATCATTCGGTCCTCTGCGACTTGGAAGACGGAACGGATCAGTACCGGACCAAGTTGAATCTTGATGTGAGCAGAGCATATATCAGACTCGCACAACCCCCGCTTTAGAGGCTAGCAAAATGCCTGATGTAACTGTCGCACGCCGATCCAAAGTCACCCTTGGTCATGTCGAAGGAGACTTGGAAGTGGAACGGGACGCAGTAGTCACTCCTGAAGGTGATGCCGTCACGGTGGATGGCAGAGTACTAACAGGCGGCGGTGTGGTTTTCGACGGCAGTCTGAAAGCCAGCGAAGTCGACTCCCGTGACGGGGACCTTGACATAAGAGGCGATTTGACGGCAACGGGCGATGTGCGAGTCACTGACGCAAGTCTACACATTTCCGGCTCTCTTTCGGCTGGTTCAGTTGATGTTGATAGGCATCTCGAAGTGGGCCGCGATGTATCAGTCCAAAGCCTCGATGTCGGAAGCAGAGCTGAGATTCGAGGCGATTTGAAAGGAAAGTCGGTCGATGTGGGAGGTTCCCTACAAGTGCACGGATCCGCTGAGGTAGAATACATTGATGCTGGCGGGTCGGTCCAAGTGTCTGGGCAGGTTGCATGCGAGAGCATTGACGTTGGCGGTTCAGTCATAGTTGGAGGCGGAAAAGTTGATGGAGAGATAGATGTTGGAGGATCATTCGAATCCACTGGGCCGCTGGAATTTGAGGAAATTGATGTCGGAGGTTCGGTACGGCTTGGAGGCGACAGTGTAGGGAAACGAATTGACGTTGGTGGTGTGGTTAAAGTCAGCGGCAACCTGAAGTTCGAAGAAATAGACGTAGGCGGTACGATCGAGATCGAAGGCAACGCTGAAGGTAACGAGGTTGACATCGGCGGAGTCCTTACAGTGAAACAAAATCTGACGTTGCGCGACACACTGGAGGTAGGTGGGAAATGCAAGATCGGGGGGACCCTAAGCGCCGACCAGGTTGAGATTGGAGGTTGGGTAGAGGCGGCCGAGATCAAGGCTCGCAAAGTGGAAGTGGGAGGATCGATCGTGACAGAGAAAGGAGTCAGGGCCGAGTCAATTATCATAGGCGATCGTGGCAGAGTGAAAGGGCCGCTGATTGGTGACACTGTAGAAATCGGCGAGAAGTCTGAGGTCGAAGAGGTCTACGGGAAACGCATAGTCATCGAGGAACGAAGCAAGGTGGAACTCATACATGGCGTCGACGTGCAAATTGAAGAAGGCTGCAGAATTCTCGGCGAGGTCCTGTATTCAGGATCGCTAGACGCTGAAGAAGACGTATCCTTCGAAGTCAAGCCCCAGAAAGTATCCTCGCTCCCCAACGTTCCCGCATAGAGCTTCAGGTCGCAGCCTGACCGGGAGTTTCCTTCTTTGCCTGATCCTGAGCAGGCGTCTGACTAGGCGCCGGAGAGCCTGTGCCTGTCTGGGGAACTGTTTGTTGAGAGACAGCCTTTGTCTGAGCAGGCTGCGCTGGGGCAGTAGGTGAGCCAGCTGGAGCAGCGGGTTTTGGAGTCGCAGGTTGAGCCGGTTTCGCAACCGTAGAAGCAACTGGTTTAGCGGGAGCCACTGGCTTGGGCGGAGGTGGAGTTGGTGGGACGTATTTCGCTCCGAGATATTCGTAGAGGAGCTGAATGCCTTCTTCATTCGTGGCTATGAAAATCCAGTATGGGCCGTGTAGGTCCCCAGCGAGCTTTGCTATTCCTTCAGGCTCGAAACCTACTTTCGAAATAAGCTTCGACCAGCCATTGATCTTCTTTGTGATGACATGCGTGATCCCGTCCCAAAGCAGCTCGGAAAGCCCTCGGGGCAGTTTGGATGGGAGGCCCGCGAATGGTACCGTGCAATAGCCATGCTTCTTGACGATGTCGTCAAGCTTCGTTAGATCTAAAGGGCGATTGAACCTAACCCAAAATTGGTCGCCGCTCTGGTAGGGCACGTGCTCAACTTTTTCAACTCCATCTCTGAATCGTAGTTCATCGATCCTGCGCTCTAGCTCAGCTATCACTGTGCTCGGCCTCGATTTTGTCGAGGCTGATGAAGTCACCACTTAAAAATGGAACGTTTTCACGGTCGACTGATGCTCAGTAAGAGTGGCCGTTACTACGTGAAACTTTGTGATGTCGGTAAACCTTCGGCGCGCCGCAGTATACACATTTCATGATTCCGAGCGGCATCGCATGATGAAATTCGTGGTGATGGATATGGTACAACCCAAATCCCATACTCATGCTGAGCGCTCTCGGGAATAATTAAGGTGGCTTGGAACACTTGGAGTGCGTGGAGAAAAATGATAATGTTCCACTTTTCTACCTAGGGCTTATCCCAAAATGGCCTCGTCGTAATGAACTTCAACTTGGCTTCGAGTAAATCCTTGTAGAATGACCTATCTTCGTCATGCATCTTGGCGAGTATCCTGCTTGCGGTTTGGGGGCCGATTCCGTATACACACTGTGCTACTACTGCACGTCTCCCATAGGATAAGACAAGGTCTGCGGAACGCCTTGCACGCGATAGTACGTCAATCTCACCTTGCTCCAAAAGCTTGGCCTTGAGCTTCTTCTCGAGAATTCGGGTGAGAAAGTCAGTTGACCATGATGAGACTGCCAGAAGCCCAGAACTGCATGATGAACATGAGGGCTTCTTTGACAATGTCTTAACCACTACCGCCTGCATTAGAGCTCCACATTCGAAACACAGCAAGTCAACAGTCATGTTGTCCAGACTATACCGCAACCGTTCGATCGTGTCCCTCTCAACCGTCTCAGGAGCAACAAGTTCAGGCACATCCAGGTGCTTGTTTAACAGGTGAAAACCAAGCGGGCTCGGGTTCTCTTCTGCCCTGAATAGTGCGACCTCAATCGACCCGTCTCGAATGCTCTTGTAGATTCCCCGGACGCGTGGATAATCAACATGGAGTAGCAGAGCTTCACGGATCGTTTCATCGTAGATGGGTGTCATTCTGAAGCGCAGACCTAACTCTCTCAGACTATCACCCGAATACATCAGCCCCCGTTTCATGGCTCCGAATCTCTCGGCGATGAATTTCATGTAGTATCCAAAGGGAAAGTGGCGGTGAAGGATTCCATTGAACATCTGTTCGAGAACGCCCTGTTCTATACCGAACAAGGCAGAACGGAGTTCGTCAAGTGACAGCTCTTCAGTTGTTGTCGTCAGCTCAAGGAGGATCCGATAACCGTCAGCCCACCAATTCCTAACCAAACCTTTCCTAGAAAGAAGTTCCTCGCAAATCTCACCCAGCGTATTGTTCACAGTCTCTCCGAAGGAAGCGTGAATGATCAGGAATCTGTCGAAGGCCTCTATCACGATTCGCTTTTCGGTTGGGACGGGAGCTTTCATTTTGCAGTGTTCATCCAACTCCTCAACCACTTTCCGGATCCCAAATCGCTCCGCTGGCCATCGGTGCTCCATCAAGCCTACGACCGTTGACACGTCGCTTGATCCCAGTTCTTCTGCAACTTCTGAGCGAAGTCTACCCACATGTTGAGCGAGATCGAATGGGATGGGCAGCATCTCGCCGTCCCAGCCTGGGACGGCTGCAGTTGGGTCTTCTACAGGTGTTACGTAGACGCGTGCGTCGTCTGAGATCTGTTCGATCTGCCACACCTTGCCTTTAACAATGAAGTGCAATCCTAAGCGTGCCTTAGTCATCATGAATTCCTCCCCCAGAATGCCTACCGACTGTTGGGTTGAAACATCAATGACCTGATACCTCCGTTCATCAGGGATCATCGAGAGGTTTTCGAAATAGTATTGGCGCGTTCTGCTTCCTCTAGCTAGGTGACTATTCTCGATCCTGAGGTGCCGCATTTTCTCCATGAATGAGGTTACCTTGTCAAATTCCTCTCTTGTCAACTCTCGATACGGGTAAGCGCTGCGGACAAGTTCGAATGCTTCGTCTGTCTTCACCGGGCGATCGGACTCAAGAACGGCTCCGGTAATTTGATGAGCTAGAACGTCGAGCGCCTTTTCGTGAATCTTCACCGGCTCAACGGTTTTCTCTCGGGCCTTCTGAATTGCCGCAACAGATTCCAGAATGTCCTCAGTTGATACGGCGACTATCGCTCCCTCGGAAACCCTGTCCAGCCTGTGACCCGACCGCCCGACCCTCTGAATGAGACTTGTAACTTGCCTCGGCGACATGTACTGGATCGTCAGGTCCACGTTGCCGATGTCGATTCCAAGCTCCATGGTTGATGTGCAAACGAGCGCCTTTATCCTCCCATTCTTGAAATCATTCTCAACGCGAACTCTCTCCTCTCTCGGCAAAGAACCGTGATGTACAGCCACGTTACGCTTCAGCTGATGAAATTTGGATCCGAGGGTTTCCGCGTTTGTACGGCTGTTAACGAAGATCAGCGTTGAATCGTGGTCCTCGACAAGTTCCCAGATTCTGTTCAGTCTGGCTGCGGCTTCGGGGGCGGTGTACAGGCTCTGGGCAATTACGTGGTCCTCATCTGTTGGATGAGGGAACTCAACGAAGTACTTCGCTTCCTTCGGAGGTGAAACCTGTAAAACCTCACTAGTGCTCTTTCCAGCAATGAAAGCGGCTATCTGCTCGGGATTTCCAACAGTAGCTGATAGTCCTATTCGTTGAAACTCTCGGTCAGTGATCTTCCTCAGCCTCTCAAGCCCGACTGTCAGCTGGACTCCTCGCCTATCTCCAGCGAGTTCATGTACCTCATCAATCACAACCCAACGAACATGCCGCAGATGTGTCCGCAATCTTTTCCCCGGCAATATCGCCTGCAATGTTTCGGGGGTTGTAACTAGGAAATCAGGAGGCTTGATCGATTGCTTCCTTCGCTCTTTCTGAGGCGTGTCTCCATGCCGGATCTCGACCGTGAAACCAAGTTTCTTGCTCCAGAAGTCAAGTCGTTTGAGTAGGTCGCGATTGAGCGCGCGCATGGGAGTGATGTAGATCACTGAAATCCCCTGTCGGTCCTTGATCTTCAGCAGCTGGTCGAAAATTGGAAGGAGCACAGCTTCGGTTTTTCCCGAACCTGTCGGCGCAATGAGGAGAACGTTCTTTCCGGCTATGATCTTCGGGATTGCCGCAATCTGGGGGGCTGTTGGAGTCTTGATACCGGACTCAGCTATGGTTTCTTGAACAGTTGTGGAAAGAAGTGAGAAGACCTGTTGCGACAGGGTTTCGAACCAGCCCTAGACATAGAATGAATTCATAACGGCACTCAAAAACCTTGGAGGAAGAATCAATTCGCCGACCCCGGAGCCCGAGCGCTCAAGTGTTTTCTTTTTAAGTCGAATTCGTGGCTACCTAATCTTGGTGCTGCATATGTTCGAGTATCAAGGCGTGAAAGTAACTTGGCTTGGGCATGACGGATTCAGAATCCAAGACGGCCAAGTGATCTACATTGACCCATTCAAAATTGAGAGCGGAGGACCAAAGGCCGACATACTTCTAGTGAGTCACGAACACTTTGACCACTGCAACGTGGAGGACCTCAGTAAAGTCACGACCACGAACACGGTCGTTGTTGCTCACTCTCAATCTACGAGTGAACTGAGCAAGCTCAAAGTGAAGGAGCTGAAGATCATCAAACCAGGCGATAGAATCACCATTGGCGACGTAGGGATCGAAGCCGTCCCGGCCTACAATGTCAACAAGTTCAGGGAACCGGGTAAAGTATTCCATCCGAAAGAGGATGGAAAACTGGGATTTATCCTGGCAGTGAAGGGCGTACGAATCTATCACGCAGGCGATACGGATCATATCCCTGAGATGAAGAGTGTTCGCACCGACATTGCACTACTCCCGATCTCTGGAACGTACGTAATGACCGCGCAGGAAGCAGCGGAAGCCACTGCAACAATCAACCCGAAGGTGGTCATTCCAATGCATTTCGGCGCAATCGTCGGTAGCAAAGATGACGCGGAGAGCTTCAAGAAACTCGTCAAGTGCGAAGTCAAGATACTGGAAAAAGAGAGATAGAAGTCGCGAGCCGCATCTACCGAAACAAACTCTACTTTGGGACTGGACGTTCAGGAGGGCCAGTGTAGGTTATCTCGTTCCAATCTGGTGCCTTGTAGGGTCTATCGTTGTACATTTGCTCGTAGGCGTGGGCTATGAGGCCTGGGGTTCGGCTGACAATGAAGAATCCTTTCCCAAGACGCCAGTCGAATCCCATTTCGGATATGATCGCAGCAATGCATCCGTCCACGTTCAGGATGAGATGTTTTCGGAAGAACTCGTCCGTCAACGATTCGATTACCTGCGCTAGCTCTACATGTGGGCCTCGAAGCTGGGTTTCGCCGGCAATCTCCAGAAGCTTCACGGTGCGTGGGTCCTTGGTGTGAGTTGGATGCCCAAACCCAGGTATCTTCTCTTTTCTCTCACTATGATCTTTGATGATTTCTTGCGCGCATTCGCGTGTTGACATTTGCCTATCCTTCGCGCTCTGAATTCCATCTTGCAGCATCTTCGCGGCCTGTTCGATTGCACCTCCGTGCCAGTCTCCGATGGCCACTATGCCCGCGGATACTGCAGCTTGGAGTGGTACCCCTGACGAAGCAACGAAGAGGGTCGCGTCAACTGAAGGGGCATTGAGACTGTGTTCGAGGCAGACTGTGAGCAGCGCGTCCATCATGCGAGAGTGATTGGTAGGAGGTAGCTCTCCGCGCCAAAGCAGGTACGTCAAATCCGCATAATTGTACTTCCCAACAAGATCCATCAGGTTGTAACCGCGCACTAGGATCTTGTTTGGTTCCACCTTTGATATGGCGGTTTTCCAAAACGGTTCCGACAAGTTGCTCTCCCTCAAACCTTGGAGTACTTCGGAATATACTGAGTAGTGCCATCGGCGAGTTGCTTGGCTGTGAAGTCGGCGTACAACAGCGGGTAGTCTCTTATGCAAATCTCGGCAACTTTGCCGAAAATCATCCTTATCTCAACTTCGGCACTCGGATGGGTTCGCATCTCAATGACCCAGCGTATTGTTCTATGATTGGCTGTCCAAATGAGATTCGTGGCAATGCCGTCCGGCAAAATTCGACGTAAAGCTGAAGTCACCCTTTTCTTCTGCTCGAAGGTCATTTTGTCCCAATCAAATTGGCTTTCGAGTTCATGGTAGCGCTTCTCGATTTCCTCGACGGTTTCTGAGAATTTCTCGGAAGCTGGTTCAAGGTCCGGCGGTAACCATAAACTGATGTCGCGAGGGCGGACGTATCGCAAACTTTCCTGACTCATTGCGGTTCCTGCCCTGTGCCTAACAATTTCATGTGTGAACACTCGACTCACGTTGAGAAAGGCAAAAGTCACAGTGGCATGTTCAAGGATACTCCCGTCACCCTTCTCCAGAACATTGGTCAGATAGTCCTTGGGATTGTCGCGGATTTTCGTAACGTTAGGATTTATTCCAACTCCAAAACTCTTGTAGCAGGCGCGCCCCGCCAATTCTATTAGGAACTCAGAATCGTTCGGCTGAATTTTCCTCACTCTCTCTAACCAATCTATTGCCGTATAATGTTCTGCTAGTTGCTTAACGCCCTCTTCGTTAAGCTTCGTTTCGGCAAGCTTGATCACCAATGGCTCAATCTTGTTCAATCAAATTCACTGTTTGTTGGGATTTCGTTAGTTGAGAATGAATGGACTCGTTGCTGAATTAGCTTTCGCAAGGGAAACGACGAATCTTGTGAATGCATCCCCCATCGCATGGATCGTTGAGGTTCTTCGGGAATAAGGCTAAATTGCGGTCGGAACAGTGCACGCGGAGCAGGTGCATCGAGTAGTTTGTCTTGGACTGAAGAACGCGCCAAAGCACTTGAGGATATCAAGAAGCTTGAACCTGGCGATCGGTTGGGACTCTATGCTTCATTGATTCGAATGAATTCGGCGCTTTTTGAGAGTGTGCGCGGGTGGGACAGCTGGCTTAGGAATCCTACCTTCATCGATACTTTCACGGAGAGTGAATTGAAGGAAATCTACGCGCAGTTCAAAGATTTTTGCGTGAGGTTCTTGGAAGAGGATGTAAAATGGACTGGTAAGAAGGAGAAGACCGCTCCAGCAATGAAATCACCTAAGGCAGAGCGTTCTGAAGCCGAAAGAAGATACGCATAAATCGTTGACTTAGGACCCGCAGTTCGAGAGTGCTTATGTCATGAGCATCGCACCTTTTGTGCAGACGCCGCTTGAAGTGGCCAAGAAGATGTTGGACCTGTCGCAGGTCAGACCGGGTGAGATGCTTTACGATCTAGGGTGCGGCGATGGAAGGCTAATCATTCTTGCTGCGAAAGACATTGGAGCGAAGTCGACAGGAATAGAACTGAGAGAAGATCTCGTGGAAAGAGCGAAAACGGAGATCAAAAGATTGAACCTTGAAGACAAAGTCAAAATTGTTCAAGGAAATTTCTTTGATGTTAACATATCTGACGCGGACGTTGTCACCCTATATCTGACGTCAAGCGCGAACGAACGCTTACGCCCGAAATTGGAGGCAGAACTCAAAGCCGGCGCCCGAGTCATATCGCACGATTTCAAAGTCCCCGGATGGAAACCAAGCGCTGTCTACAACGAGCTGCTGGGTCACACCATCTACACTTATCGAGTTGGCGAGCAGCTCTAGCGCTCAATAGTCTTGCTCCCACATGACCGCAATTGCCCGCACAGCTAGTAACACGGACTTTGCAATCGCGCTTCTTGTGGTCTCAAGTGTCCTGTGGGGTGGCTCTTTCGTCAGCGTCAAGATTGGGCTCAAGTACGTAAACGCATATGACTTTGCCTTTCTCAGGATGGCGATCGCTTCAGCAATACTGGTTTCTGCTTTAGGTCTTCGTGGGGGAATGAAAGCTAGCGTCCTGAAAGAAGTCTCATTGTGGATGCTGGGACTTCTGAACGGTGTTGCATTCGCTCTACAGTATGTCGGTCTCGTTTTCACCTCGGCTGGGAAGGCTGCTTTGTTGGTGAACCTGAATATTGTCATAGTCGCGTTGTTGAGTTGGCGAGTGTTTCGAGAACGTTTTGGGCTTTCAAAGATGTTTGGGGTCGCCCTCGGAGTGACCGGAGGCGCACTGATCGCGACAAACGGCAACCTCTCAACTCTCTTTCAGGGAGAGATGTTTGGCGACCTACTCGTCTTCTCCGCGGGCCTTGTTTGGGCGTTCTTTATTGTTCTCAATAAATGGGTTCTAACGCGGGTTGAGGGGGATTCCATTCAGATTTCTGCTGTGGTGATGTTGGCGACTGCTGTCGTTCTCATGCCGTTTGCGGTAGTCTTTGGGGGGTTGAACGTTGGTGCAGTGTCAGGTGTTGGTTGGGCTTGGGTGGCCTTCACGGCAATTGTGTGCACGGCGCTGCCGTATGGTTTGTGGATTTTGGCGCTGAAGGCTGTTACAGCAACGATGGCATCTCTAGTGGCGATGCTTGAGATCGTTGCAGCCATGATTCTGTCAGGAATTCTGCTCGGGGAGACTTACAGCACTGCTACAGTCGTCGGCGCCGCGATGGTGCTTGCTTCAATTCTGGTGGTGGCGCAAAGCTGAAGCGTTTTATATCAAAACCTTGGCGTAAGCGGACCAACCGGTGTCAATGATGAAGATGGGACGACGAGCTTACACCGCCGAGTTCATCGGAACCTTCGCACTCGTATTCTTTGGATCCGTCTCCGTGACCGTGTTTACAGCTGTCCTCGGCCTCTCTTCCCCCTCAAATTCGTTCTTGGGAATCGCCCTTGCCCACGGCATGATCCTCATGGTCATGGTCTATGCCATCGGATACATTTCGGGCTGCCACATCAACCCAGCAATAACGATAACAGCAGTGGCTTTGAGGAAAATGGAGGTCGATGATGGAATCGGATATATTGTTGCTCAAGTGGTCGGTGCAACGCTCGCTGGTTGGGCGCACGCTTTGATATTGCCAGATATGGGCAAGCTGACCAATTTCGGTTCGGTGGCTCCAGGAATACCAATCGGAAGAAGCGCTCCAGTCGCTGTCGTGGTCGAAATGATAATCACTTTCTTCCTCATGTTCTCAGTGTACGCGGTTCTTTACACAGGGAAGGTTTCAGCCGGAGCTTCAGGAGTCCTCATTGGGATGACGTTGACGGCTGACATACTAATCGCAGGCCCACTCACAGGCGGTGCAGCAAACCCCGCCCGAGCACTCGGTCCAGCCATCGCAGCAGGAGCCTACCAAACACTTTGGGTCTACTGGATCGGCCCGATAATCGGAGCCCTCCTAGCAGGTTTCGTATACCAGTACCTTCTCTCGGAAGAACGGTCCACAAGAACTAAGAAGTAGAGTGTCGTTCGGCGTCAAAGAAAGGCTTCATGGCTCTATTTCTTCCCGAATGCTTCGTTGATGTCACCGATTCTATGGATGACTTGTATCAGAATTCCTCTTTGCTTGAGCAATTCCGGCAGTCTTCCCGTCTCGCTCTTCGTGATCTTGCTGGCAAGTCGTTTGAACGGACTTGTAGACTGGTCGATATGTTCTATCCCCGCGCGAATAAGGGCTGCTCCAGTCTGCGCCGCTAGCGTTGTTCTGATCACTTCTACCCAATGGTCCTCCCTGCCTGTCTGCGCTGCCTCAGGATCAAGCTTTCCATGTAGAAGAAGCCTGTAGGGTTCGAATCCTTCATCGAGAAAGACGGTTATCCTGACGGTGGCAGGGCTTACTTCCGGGGGCCTGACGCCAACATATCTAAATGACTGCTGGAGTTCGGAAGGGTCGAATGGTGTTCCTTGCAGGAACAGGATCTCAGGGGCTAGAGATTCAGCATGTCGCTGACCGGTATAGGCATTATAGACGGCATTGGCGATTAGCGAGAAGCTAGAACGCAGAGTTCGGAGCATTTCGTCGTCACCCTCTGAGTAGACTTGGATAGTTCGCATCGCCTCTCGATAATTCTTCTCGGAGGGCGAAAATTCATATAGCAACTCCAAAGCTTGCTTCATGATGTCCAACGCGGAATACTTGGTCACAACCTTCTGTGGGACTCTGAATCTACTCAAGTTAAGTTGGACTAGCGAGTTAACAGCGCGTCTCATATCTCTAACAAGCAGAGCGTCGAATGGGCAACTCTCAGCAATGGCGTAAAGGACTCTTGTTTCACCCACTCGACACCACCCTCAGCTCACCTCTGAGTTCTGTACCGCAGATTTAAGTAACCTCAGGAAACGAACGAGCCAAGTAGGATAGATTAGCCATTGAAGAATGGAAATTTCGAAACGTTCTCCGTCTACGGCTTTTCAATAGAGTATCCGCAAGTGTGTCGGATCGAGTTCAATCCGAAGAGTCGACGTGAGTCTGGAGACGTGGTGTTTCATTTCCCCGATCGGGAGAAGTTGTACCTCTCTTGGGGCGTTCTGGAGCAAGCCCGAAAGAGGTTTCCCACCGTGGAGAAACAGGCTGAACATGGCGTCGAGACTCTCCGAAAGAGCGGCAATCCCAAGAATTTTGAAAGAGTTCAACAAGACACTTTGAACATCAACACGCACAGCGCCATCTACAACCACCTCAAACTCGCCCAACCTCTGCCCGGGCTCTTCAGCAGCAAGAAAACGACTGAACGCCATTCCCACTCCTGTCACCTGCAATGTGAGGATTCATCACGATACTTCGTAATCTATTCGCTTCTGTCGCCCCGTGGACCGGAAGACTTTGGTGAACTGCTGCTTACAATGGTGCACTCGTTCAAGTGCCACTAGTTTCTCACTTAGGTTTGCCTCGAACCACCCGCTCAGCCTCATCCACGTTTCCCCCCATCATGGATGATGGTTCGAAGAGCTCTCACCATGAGCACTGGATTTGGCGCCTGAAACACGTTCCTTCCAAAAAAGAGTCCCACTGCTCCCGCAAAACTTGGAACAGCTCTAGATGCTCACTTTTCGAGTGGGCAAACGTAGCGAAGACCTAAAGAACTCACCTGCAGTTACGTGCGGTGGTTAACCTGAAAATGACGACCATAACTCAGATTCAAGAAGTCCCAGCGAACGACTATTCGAAGCATGGTTTAACCAAAGAGAAACTTCGTCAAATGCTCCAGAAGATGCTTTTGCTGAGGAAGTTCGAGGAAAAAATCGAGGAACTCTTCATAGTAAAAGGTGTGCTGATCGGTCCATCGCACCTCTACTTAGGGCAAGAGGCAATAGCTGTCGGGGCAATGATGGCTATGGAGCCAACCGATCTTACTGTCACAACGTACCGTGGACACGGCCACGCATTAGCAAAAGATGTTCCGGCAAAGCTGTGCATGGCTGAGCTATTTGGCAAGTCGACTGGCAACTGCAAAGGTCTGGGAGGTTCAATGCACGTCGCAATTTACCCCGAGACAGGTTCACTATATGCTACAGCAATAGTGGGAAGCGGAATTCCGATCACAGCCGGTGTTGGACTCGGACTCAAGTTAAAGAAAAGCAAGAACATAGTTGCGACTTTCTTCGGTGACGGAGCGGTCAACACTGGTGCTTTTCATGAAGGAGTCAACATGATCGCGCTATGGAAGCTCCCTGTTCTATTGTTCTGCGAGAACAATCAGTATGCAATGTCGACGCCAGTCAAGCGAGCCGTGTCGAGTCCGAGCATCGCAGAGAGAGCGCGAGCGTATGGAATGCAGACGATGGTTGTTGACGGGAATGATATTGTCTCAGTCTTCGTAGCGGCAAAGGCTGCGACGGAGAAAGCGCGTCGTGACTCCGAGCCGGTTTTTCTTGAGTGTGTAACTTACAAGATGAAAGGCCACGGCGTGTATGATAAGGGCGATTATCGTCCGAAGGATGAGGTTGCTAAATGGCTCGAAAAGGATCCGATCAAGATCTTCAAGGGGCGACTAATCGACCACAAGCTCATGACGCAGAAGGAGATTGACGAAGTTGAGAGTGCTACTCAGCGAGAGGTTGAGGAAGCTGTAACCTTCGCAATGCAAGGCGAGGCTTTGCCTTTTGATCAGCTCAAGAGCTATGTGTATGCGGAGGGACCGTGAGCTTGCGCGAACTAACGTATGCCGACGCATTACGCGAAGCACTGCGCGAAGAGATGCTCCGAGATCCTAATGTCATCCTTCTGGGAGAAGAGATCGGGGTTTTCAATGGTGTTTACAAGGTTACTCGCGGTCTCTTGGATGAGTTTGGGCCTGATCGCGTGAGGGACACGCCGATTTCCGAAGCAGCCATCACAGGAGCGGCCGTCGGGTTAGCTCTTGTGGGAATGAGGCCCGTGGCTGAAATCATGTACATGGACTTTCTTCCCATCTGCATGGATGAACTCGCAACGCAGGCGGCGAAGATGCGTTTCATGAGTGGAGGGCAGTTGAAGGTTCCAATGGTGCTCAGGACTCAGTACAGTCTGGGACGCCAACACGGAGCGCAACACTCGCAGTTCACACCGGCGTGGTTCTTTCAAGTTCCGGGGCTGAAGGTTGTAGTTCCAGCCACCCCGTATGACGCTAAGG
>Ga0209322_10001074_pt1 | contig 15821 bp, 15 predicted proteins | sample Rifsed19ft1_FD_184013 | JGI IMG/M metagenome (GOLD analysis project Ga0209322, IMG submission 184013) | Soil microbial communities from Rifle, Colorado, USA - sediment 19ft 1 (version 2) | ecosystem: Environmental > Terrestrial > Deep subsurface > Rock core/Sediment | place: Rifle, Colorado... | reverse complement strand
CGGGAGGGGCGGAGAAATCCGAGGGGACGCCGGCTCCGTAGCCGATCTTCACCCATTCCAGGATGTAGGTCGCGACGATGACGGCCGCGCCGCCGAGCCCCGATGCCCAGCCCCAGGGACCGGGGGAAAAGCGTGCCTCTTCGGGCGCCCGGAGGAACAGGGAGGAGAAGGCGATCATCCCCGCGCAAAGGAGCAGGACGGACCATAAGGGACCCACCCAAGGCAGCGGAATGAGGAACAGGACGTCCCAGTCGCCTATCCCTGCCGGCCAACCGATCGTCACGAAGAGCCAGAGGTAATAGAAGATGTCCCAGACGGCGAACGTCAGCAGGAACGCGCCCATCCGCCGGAGGCCGCCCCGGACCGACAGGATCGCGACCGAGACGAGCATCACGATGGTGGCAGCCTCCCTGCCGACCTCCACGGCGAGCAGGGCCGGAGGGATCTCCTTCATCGGGAAGATCGGCCCCTCGCCGACGATCTCCCGGAGGTAGACAACCACTGCGGCCTCGACGAAGGCCATGGAAACGGCAAAGGCGACGAGACAAGCGACCTTTCCCCTCATCGTCCTGTTGCTGCCTCGCCCCGCAGGACGGAGCAGGTGGAAGAGGCCCGCGCCACCGTCTTCCCTTCCGCGTTTACGACGTCGCACTCCACCATCCCGACCGTCCTCCCCCGGTGCGCGACCCGCGCATTCGCGGTCAGTTTTCCCTCGAACACGGGGCGCAGGAAGTTGATCTTGAGCTCCAGCGTGGTGAACGACTCCCCCGGTCCGAGAGTGGAAGCGAAGGCAAACCCCATCGCGGCGTCCGCGATGTCGCATAGGATCCCTCCATGGACGGTCCCCATCGGGTTGTGGTGCTTCCTGCCCGCCTCCATCTCGAAGAGCGCCATCCCCTCTCCGAAGGAAACCGGAAGGAACCCCACCAGATCGGCGACCGGTGCCTCCCAGGAACCTTGTCGCAACCGGTCGGAAAACGACTCCTTCATCGCCCGTGCCCTCCGGCGGCCGCGGCCGGCTGCGGAACAGCCGGGCCACCCTGTTATTTGACCCACATCATATCAGGAGGATACCCTGGGGGGAGGCAGGACGCGGGCGAAACCGATGCCGCGCACGGGGAAAAGCGGAATCCGTTACCGGCTCCCCGTTTCGGAGTCATCCTGCAGATAGAGCTTTCGGGCGATCCGTTTTCCCTCCCCCGTCAGGAACTTCCCGTCGACCAGCGCCCGGATCTTTCCCGCACCCATCTCCGGGGCGACCTCCCGGAGGTTCACGAGGAAGTCGGCGTCCCACAGGCAGGCGAACTCCTTCGTCGCAATCTTCCCGGGAGTGTGATGGTGGGCGATCAGTACCTTGACCGCCGCGATCTTCTCCGCCGGCACGCCCAGATCCGCAAGTATCTTTCCCGCGATGGGAGGTCCCAGCTTTTCCTGGTAATGCCCCGCGCTGCTCCCGTACATTTCCTCCGCCGGCTTGATCCCCACGTCGTGGAGGAGGGAGGCCATGGTCACGACCTCCCGGTCGCCGCCTTCCGCCGCCTGGATCCTCAGTGCGTGCGAAGCCACTTCCAGAGCATGCGCGATGCGGCGCGCATCCGTTCCGAAGAACCGTTCCATTTCCTTTCGGACCGTTTCGTACATCCCCCCCCCGTCCTCGGCGTGTCACCGCCGACCTGCCCCGCCCGGTTCACCACCACCGCCACAGGGAAATGATGAGCAGGACGGCAAGCACCAGGGCCAGGTTGAAGTAGGTCATGAAGTAGAAAGCCTTCAAGTGGGTCGGTGTCCTGCGGGCAACCGCCGTTGCCAGGAGTTTGCCGACAAGAGGCGTGGAATCGATCTTCTCCTCCCCGTGGGGAGCCTGTTTCAGCGCATCGGTCAGGTCGAACCCCGCCAGGTGCCTGCCGACGTGGCTCCCCTCTTTCCACAGCCGGCTCCCCGTGGCGTCGTGGATCCGGCCCCCGAAGGCGAAGTACGCCGGCCGCCCCTCCTTCCCGTCGTACCGGGACAGTTCGTCTGCCGTCATGTCCCTTTTCCCCCGGTCGACCGTCCCCTCCCTTTTTTTGAGCCTCGGCCCCACGACAAAAGTGACGACCACCGCGGTGCCGGCCATGATCAGGAAAATCACGATCTTCATCGTCAGGAGGATGCCGAAGCGGGTGTGGAAGAGATCCCCCGGGGACCTGACCCGCAGCACGGTCAGGACGACCCCCGTGAGGGCCATGAGAATGATTGATCCCCACCCGACAAAAAGCTCCCCTCGCGGCAAGCCGTGCGCCGCATAGGAAGGTTTGAGAAGCAGGTGCACGTACAGGATGGTGCCGAACCACAGCACCGCGATGAACAGGTGGAGAAAACCGGCGACGAACCGGACCGTGTGCCGCCAGCGGGAAGGTTCGGCAACGGGTTGGCCGGCCGCGGCGCGCTCCCGCCGGAACGCCTCCCCCTCCGCCGTCAATTCCCCCCCGCCCGAAGGGTCGAGATGGCAGGCGCCGCATCCCTTCCCCGTTTGCGCCGCGTACCCTTCCGTGCCGGATCCGCGGGACGGGAGAAAGGCCAGGGCGCAGAACACGGAGAGGAGGGCGAGGGCGACCCTGCCGCGCGACGGGAAGCTCGCCCTCCCCTCCCTGGTTACTTGGACCGGTCCAGAAGCGACGTCCCGAAGAGCAGCCACAGGTAGTCCTCCTGCTTCCGGATGAAGAGCTTCCCCCCTCCCGCCATGTTCTCCCCGGCAAGCTGCCCCTGTTTGATGGCGCTTCGCCACCCGAAGTTGATCCGGCTCCGGCCGCTGGTCCTGTCGACCAGTTCCGCGCAATCCCCCGCCGCGTAGATGTTTCCGATGAAGGTCCGCAGGTAGTCGTCCACGATCACCCCCGTGCCCACCTTGACCCCGCTTCCTTCCAGGAATTGCGTGGAAGGAAGACGCTCGGTGGCCACCACGACCATCCCGCAGCGGATCTCCTCGCCGGAGGAGGTGCACACGAGGGCGGTTTCCCCATCGGCTTCCGCCACGCTCGCGATGTCGGTCCCGTCCTTGAGCAGTACGCCGCGGTTCTGGATCTCGTTGATGACGCTCGCTTCGAACTCCCCCGCGATCGGGTTGCCGAACCGGGGCTGGCCCGGCTTGAGCCAGATCACATCCTGACCCGCCTTCCGCAGTACCCGGCACGCCTCGATCGCAAGGTAGCCCGGTCCGTACACGACCGAGACGCCGGGCCGGTTCGCGCGGTCCCTGATCCGCCGGGCGTCGTCCAGGGAGTCGAACGGCAGGATCGAGCCGAGAGGTTTCTTAAGGGGAACGGGCAGGATCGGCTTCCCGCCCGTGGCCACGAGGAGGAAGTCGTACCCCTCCTCGGTCCCGTCTTCAAAGATCACGCGGCTACCTCCCGGGTACACCTTCCGGGCACGCTTCCCTTTCCGATACTCGATTTCCTTCGGGCCAAGGTCCTCCCCCTGCGGGTCGGCCAGGGCGGAAAGGTCCGTGTCCCCCGAGATGAAATCCGGAAGAAGCGGTCTCAGGTAAGGCGACGCGCTCTCCTCGGTCGCGATGACGATCGCGGCATCTTTTTCCCGTTTCCGTACGGCTTTCGCGGCGGCGATCCCCGCCGGCCCGCCTCCCAGTATCAGGTAGCGCATGATCTTCCTCCGTGGCCGATGGCGGCGCGGTTTTCCTGCCGGGGGCTCAGTGCGCGTGCTTGCCGGCAGGTGCGGGCTCGGGGTGGCGGCGCGACCCGCCCCCCACGTCGCCCGCGCCGTGGGCGATCGGCGTCGTCGCATCGACGTAGAGGCGCTCGACGAAGTGCAGGTACGGCACGTAAGCCTGGACGTACTCCCGGCCCGCTTCCATGCTCTCCCCGGCGTGTTTCTTCCTCTCCATCGCCTCGACGTAATATCGATGGATCCCCTCGTGGATCTTCTCCTCGATCAGCGCAAGCAAAGGCTTCGGGTTTCCCGTCTCGAGCGCCTTGTCCGCCGCGGGGATGGCGGGCCCCAGGTCGAGACCCGCGGGTTTCAACCCGGTGAACGGCGCACCCTCCGCCTCGCGGTGCACGCGCACCAGCGTCTCGAAGAAGTACCGGTCCGCCAGCTCCTTCTCCTTCGCCCCCCTCCCCCGGACCGCCGACGTGAGGTCGAAGGCCTCCCGGATCTCGCCTTCCTTCTCCTTGGCCACCCAGGGCAGGACGAGGGTCACGTCCCCTTTTTCGAGGGCCTTCTTCGCAAGGATGACGACCGGCCCGTCCATCGTGTCGCAATGGGCGAGGGCGCTCCCCGCCGAAATCCACGTCAAGAGGATGATCGCCGCCGCGAGGCCTCCAAGCCTTGCCATCCCGCTCATGTTCCCCTCCTTCCCCGCACGGTTTCCCGGGGGTCTGTCGGTGGATCCCGACGACGCCATTTTCGTTCGTCGCCACCCTCTTGGGATTGATCCTTGTCAATATATTGTCCCAAAAGCACCTCCCCGTCAAAACCTCTCCCTGCCGCCGGTTACGACATCGTTTTGCGGAACCTGCGGGTCGTGAACAGGAGCGTCACGAGCCCCATGGCCAGGAGCGCCGCCATCTGGGGCCACAGCGTCCCCGGTCCGGCCCCTTTCAGGAAGATCCCCCGCAGGATGACCAGGAAATACCGCAACGGGTTCGCGTAGGTCATGTACTGCACGAGGACCGGCATGTTCGCGATGGGGAACATGAAGCCGGACAGAAGAACCGCGGGGAAGTAGAACAGGAAGACGCTCATCATCGCCTGCTGCTGCGTCCGGCTCACGGTGGAGATGAACAGGCCGATGCCGAGCGTGGTCATGAGGTAGAAGGTCGTCGCCACGAGGAGCAGGAGGAGGTTCCCCCGGATCATTCCCTTTGGCGCCTCTCATGCCGGCAGTTCGAAATCCCCCCGGGCGATCCTCGCCGCCATGTCTCCGTGGTCGGCCTCCGTGGGAGGCGGGGAGACGACGTGGAGGATGACCATGTCGGTCTTCGCCTTCACGCCTCGCGCCACCTTGCGCGGGACGACCACCAGGTCGCCTTCCCGGACGTGGCGGCGCTTCTCCCCCGCCACGACCTCCCCCTCCCCGGACAGGATGTAGAGGACCACGTGGACATCGGGCGTGTGGACGGGGATGAACTGTCCGGCCTTGAACGCAGCCTGGATGACCTTCATCTCCGGGCTCTCGAATAATGGCTTTGCCGCAAACCTGGCCGGATCGAACGATACCTTCTCCTTGGGTCGGGCGAACACGGGCGCGGTCATCGTCTTTGCCTCCTTCTTGCGGCCTTTCTTGCGTTTCCTCCGGTTTCCCCCGGGATCCCGCCGGGGGACGGCGCCAAGGCTTTCCCCCGGTAAGCACGGGCCGCCTATAGCCATTTCCTCTTGCGGAAATGGTAGAGCATCCCCGCCACCGTGATCGCCATGACCAGGAGTACGAACGGGTAGCCGTACCGCCAGCCAAGCTCCGGCATGTTGAGCGGGGAGGCCTCCCGGTCGAAATTCATCCCGTAGAGCCCGGCAATGAAGGTGAGCGGGATGAAGATCGTCGCCACGATGGTGAGCACTTTCATGATCTCGTTCATCCGGTTCGACACGGAGGACATGTATTCATCGACCAGGCTGGAGGCCATCTCCCGGTAGGTTTCCACCATGTCCATCACCTGGATCGTGTGGTCGTAACAGTCCCGCAAGAAGACCCGGGTCTCGGGCCGGATGAAGCGGGAGTCCTCGCGCAACAGTTCGTTCATGGCATCGCGGGCGGGCCACACGGCGCGGCGGACCTCGAGAAGCCTCCGCTTCGACTGGCGGATGTCGCGGAACGTCTCGGGATAGGGGGAGGCCATCACGTGCTCCTCGAGCTCCTCCACCTCGTCACCCAATTTCTCCAGCGTCGGGAAGAAGGAGTCCACGATGCCATCGCAGAGCGAATAGGCGAGGTAGTCCGCCCCCGCCGTCCGGAGCCTGCCGAGCCCTTTCCGAAGGCGGTCCCGGATCGGATCGAACGGGTCTCCCGCCCGCTCCTGAAACGTCACCACGACGCGGTCGGAGAGAAAAAGGCTCACCTGTTCCGGTTCCTCCGGATACCGGACTTCCCGCAAAACGATCAACAGGTGATTCTCGTACCGGTCCACCTTGGGACGCTGGGGGACGTTCAGGACGTCTTCCAGGGCGAGAGGGTGGAAGCCGAACCGGTCTCCCACCGCCTTGACCACCCCGGGGTCGGAAAGCCCCCAGATGTCGAGCCACAGGACCCCGTTTTCCGGGACGGCAAGGGACGGGATCTCTTCCGGGCGCAAGGCCCGCTCCTCGCAACGGTCCGGATCGTACGAAAACATGAAGATCTGCACCGGCACCGCGTCGGCCTCTGCATGGGCCACCAATGTTCCCGGAAGCGTCCCGGGAGGGTGCGACCGTTTGATCCTCTTTTTCCTTTTTCTTCCCATCGGGCCCCCTCCCTTGTTCTTCTTTTCTCTTTATACCAGAGGGCGGGGCAGCAGCCAAAGCGCACCCCCCGTTGCCCGCGCCCCGGAACGCATGGAATAATGAAATGATCCAATATCAGAAAAGATCGAGGAGGTGCGAGGATGGACCATCGGCCGCTGCGGGGCTTCGCCCTATCCTTAGTCGCATTCACCGCGTTGGCCCTCGCGGTGTACGCCTGCGCCGTCAACCCCGTCACCGGGCGGTCCGAACTCTCCCTCGTCTCCTTCTCCCCGGAGGAGGAGGTCGCCCTGGGGGCGAAAGCCTACGGGCCGGCCGTGCAGCAGCAGGGCGGCTTCTACCGGGACAACGCCCTCGAGGCGTACGTCCAGGGCGTCGGGATGCGGCTGGCCGGGGTGTCGCACCGCCCCGACCTTTCCTACCGGTACCGGGTCCTGAATTCCTCGGTCCCGAACGCCTTCGCGCTGCCCGGGGGATTCATCGTCATCAACCGCGGCCTGCTCGTGGGGCTAAAAAGCGAGGCGGAGCTGGCGGCGGTGCTCGGACACGAGACCGGCCATGTCACCGCGAAGCATTCCCTGGCGGGGTACCAGCGGGCGCTGGCGTCCAACGTGCTCCTTGCCGGGGTGTCGATCGCCACGGGGGGAAGCACCGGGCTGATGGAACTGTCCGGCATCACCGCCTCCCTCGTCAACAACGGCTTCTCGCGGGAGCAGGAGCGCGAGGCCGACTGGCTGGGGATCGACTACATGGTCAAGGCCGGGTACAACCCGGAAGGGGCGGTTCAGCTCCAGGAGTATTTCTACAAGGAGCTGGAAGGGGGGAGGAACCCGATGTTCCTGGAGGGGATCTTCCGCACCCACCCGGTCTCCAAGGAGAGGCTGGAGAACGCCCGGGGCTACATCGCGAAGCGCTATCCGGGCACGGTGAGAAATCCGAACTACACGTTCAACGAAACGATTTTCCTCCAGAAGACCGCGCATCTTCGGGAAGTCCAGAAGGCGTACGACCTCGCCGACGAGGGGGACAAACTGCTGAAGGAGAAACGATACGGGGAGGCGCTTGCCAAATACCAGGCGGCGGCCGCCCGGGAGCCTGCCCAGGCGCCGTTTCCCTCGTCGATCGGCCGCGTGCACCTGATCCGGAAGGAGTACGCCGACGCGGAAAGCGCCCTGCGGCGGGCGGTGCGCCTGGACGACGAGTTTTTCGAGCCGCACCTGTTGCTCGGTGCGCTTCACTACCAGAAAAACGAACACCGCCAGGCGATTCCGGAACTGTCCCGGAGCATGGACCTGCTCCCGACCAAGCAGGCGGCGGGCATGTTGTCGAAGTCCTACGAGGCGGTCGGCGACCGTGAGAACGCCCGGAAGTACGCCGAAATGGCGAAATAGGGCCTTTCATCGATTATAATAGGAGGGTTGTCGCGTTCGAGGCAGGACGGTTTTTGGCGTCGGTGCAGACCCGAAGAGAGGAACCTGCGTGGCCAAGGAAGAATTCATCCCGAAATGGATCGCCTGGGAGGTCACCGGGCGCTGCAACCTGAACTGCATCCACTGCCGCGCCTCCTCCTCCATGGTCTCGCACGACACCGACTTCACGACGGAGGAAGCCAGGAAACTGATCGATGACATCACCTCCTTCTGCAGCCCGGTCCTCGTCCTTTCCGGCGGGGAGCCGCTGCTGCGCCCGGACCTCTTCGAGATCGCGAAATACGGGACCGAGAAAGGCCTTCGGATGTGCATCGCCACCAACGGGACGCTGGTGACCGACGACATCTGCGAGAAGATGAAGGAGAGCGGGATCAAGATCGTTTCCCTGTCCCTCGACGGATCCACGGCGGCTGTTCACGACGACTTCCGCAAGCAGCCGGGAGCCTTCGATGCCACCCTGCGCGCCGCCGGGACGTTCCATCGCAACGGCATCCAGTTCATCGTCAACTCCTCCTTCGCCAAGCGGAACCAGCACGACATCGCGGAGACGTACCGGCTCGCCAAGAAGATCGGCGCCCACGCCTGGTACATGTTCATGATCGTCCCCACGGGGCGGGGGGAGGAGATCATGAACGAACTGATCAGCAAGGAGGATTACGAGGAGATCCTTTCCTGGCACTACCAGATGGAGAAGAACGAGACCGATATGCTCGTCCGGCCCACCTGCGCCCCCCACTACTACCGGGTCCGGCTGCAGAAGGCCAAGGAGGAGGGGCACACGATCCAGCCGAGGACGCTCTCCTTTTCCACGGGCGGGGGGAAGGGGTGCATCTGCGCGCAGACGATCGCCTTCATCGACTCGAAGGGGAACGTCCAGCCGTGCTCCTACTTCCCCGTGGTCGCGGGGAACGTGAAGAAGCAGCATTTCCGGGAGATCTGGTACCGCTCCGAACTGTTCGAATCGCTTCGGGCGTTCGAGAAGTACAAGGGGCGCTGCGGGGAGTGCGAATATCTCAACGTCTGCGGCGGGTGCCGCGCCCGTGCCGACGCCGTTTTGGAGGATTACCTCCAGGAGGAACCGTTCTGCGATTACGTCCCCATCCGCACGAAACGCCGGCTGGCGGCGGTGGTCGAGCAGGGGAAGTCCGCGGCGGCTAAGGACAAGTAACCCGCAACGGAAAAGCAAAGGGACGTTCCTGAACTTTTTGTACAGCCAGGGACGTACCCGGAATTCTCGCTACTTCTTCTTTTGCTGAACGTGTGGATTGCATCCCGGATTTCGTATTAAAAAGAGTAAGAACGTCCCTTTGCTTTGCGTCCCTTTGCTTTGAGAGGTGGAGATGGCGGAGTACCGATTCCTGAGAGCGTGCCGGCGCGAGCCGGTCGACGTGACTCCCGTCTGGATCATGCGGCAAGCGGGGAGATACCTCCCGGAATACCAGAAGATCCGGGGAAAGAACTCGTTCCTCACGATGTGCAAGACGCCGGAACTGGCAGCGGAGGTGACGATCCAGCCGATCGAACGGCTCGGGGTGGACGCCGCGATCCTCTTCTCCGACATCCTCGTCCCCGTGGAGGCGATGGGGGTTCCCCTCGAGTTCCACGACGGGAAGGGGCCGATTCTGGGCAAGCAGATCCGGGGCCAGGCCGACGTCGACGACCTCGTCGTCCCCGACCCGGCGGAAAAGGTTCCCTTCGTGATGGAAGCGATCCGGATCCTTCGGAAGGCGTTCGAGGGGAAAGTCCCGCTCATCGGCTTCTCCGGCCTCCCGTTCACCCTCGCCTCCTACATCGTGGAAGGAGGCACCTCCCGAAACTTCATCAAGCTCAAGACCCTCATGTACCAGGCCCCGGACGTATTCCGCTCGCTCATGAAGAAGATCGCGAGGACGGTCGTCGCCTACCTGAACGCCCAGATCGAGGCGGGCGCGCAGGCAGTCCAGGTCTTCGACACCTGGGCGGGGATCCTCACTCCCGGCGACTACGAAAAGTACGCGCTGCCGTATACCCGCGAGGTGGTGGAGTCGTTGCTGCGCAACGGCGTTCCGGTCATCCACTACGCCAACGACTGCTCGACGCTTCTTCCCGCCATCCGGACCCTCCCCGTCGATGTCATTGCGGTCGACTGGAGGATCCCGCTCGACCAGGCCGCGGCGGCGGTGGGCGGGAACGTCGCTCTCCAGGGGAACATGGACCCGACGATGCTCTTCCTCCCGCCGGAGCAGATCGAGGAGTGCGTGCGCGACGTCCTCCGCCGGGGGCAGTCCGCCTCCTCCCACATCTTCAACCTGGGGCACGGCATCCTTCCTACGACCAACCCCGAGCACGCGGTCGCCATGGTGGAAGCCGTTCACCGCCTCGGAAGGAAGGGGTGAGCGTTCCGCCGGGGGGTTCGTCCATGCCCGCTTCCGCCCCGCTCACGGGGATCGTCCTGCTCAATATGGGGGGGCCGGACACGCTCTCCGCCATCCGGCCGTTCCTGGCGCGTCTCTTTTCCGACAGGGAATTGATCCGCCTTCCCCTGGCGCCCCTTACGCAGCCGATGTTCGCCTGGATCGTTTCCGGGGTGCGCGCCCGGAAAGTCCAGAAGTATTATGAAGAGATCGGGGGGGGCTCTCCGATCAACATGCTCACCGGGAAACAGCGCGACGCGCTCGAGGGGGCGCTCCGGGAGACGGGAGGGAACTTCCGGGTCTACGTGGGAATGCGCTACTGGCACCCCCTGGCCAAGCACGCGGTCCTGGAGATGAAGGACGACGGCGTCGCACGAGGGATCGCCCTCCCGCTCTATCCGCAATATTGCGCAGCGACCACGGGATCGAGCCTCTCCGATCTCCGCCGCTGGATGCGATGGGCAGGGGCCGACTTCCCAATGGTGGAGGTGAAGTCGTGGCCCGACGACGCAGGGTACATCGCGGCACTCTGCGGGCAGATCGAGGAAACGCTTCAGGGGCGAAGCGCCGAAGGGACCCACCTCCTCTTCAGCGCCCACGGGGTGCCAAAATCGTTCATCGACGGGGGAGACCCGTACCAGGCCGAGACGGAAAAGACGGTGGCGGCGGTGATGGAACGATTTTCCGGGACTCCCCACTCCATCTCGTACCAGAGCCGGATGGGCCGGACGGAATGGCTGAAACCGGATACCGTTGAGGAGGTTATCCGCCTCGGGCGGGAGGGTGCACAAAGGCTGGTGGTCGTTCCGGTCAGCTTCGTATCGGATCACATCGAGACGCTCCACGAGCTGGACATCCGGCTCAGGGAAACGGCCAGGGAAGCGGGGATCTCCGAGTTTCTCCGGGTTCCGGCGTTAAACGACTCGCCCGCGTTCATCCGGGCCCTCCGGGACATCGTAGTATCGACCGCGGGCCAGTGGAAAAGGGAGCAGGAGGGGCCGTGACGCGCATCGTGATCGTCGGAGGGGGGATCTCGGGACTGTGCACGGCCCACTACCTCGTCCGGGAATTGCTGAAATCCGGAAAGGCGGCGGAGATCGTTCTGTTCGAGGCCGAGAAAGTGCCCGGCGGGAAGATGCGCACCATCCGCGAGGACGGCTTCCACATGGAATGGGGGCCGAACGGCTTCCTCACGAACAAGCCCTACTCCCTCGAGCTCGTGAAGGAGCTTCGCGCCGAGGACCGGCTTGCCAGGTCGAATGATCTCGCCAGGAAGCGGTTCATCTTCTCGGGGGGGATGCTCCACCAGCTTCCCGAAACCCCCCCGGCGTTCTTCCGGTCCCGGCTTCTCTCCCTGCGGGGGAAGATCCGCATCGCCGGGGAGCTATTTGCCCCGGGGCCGCCTGTGGGGGTCGACGAATCGCTCGGGGACTTCGCACGCCGGCGTCTGGGAGCCGAGGCACTGGAGAAGCTCATCGATCCGATGGTCACGGGGATCTACGCGGGCGACCCGGACAAGATGTCGCTGCGCAGCTGCTTCCCTCTTATTTACGACCTGGAGCGCAAGTACGGAGGGCTCGTGAAGGGGATGATATCTCTCCAGCGGGAGCGCAGGAGGGCCGGGGAGAAGAAGGAGATGTCCGCGGGCCCGGGGGGAGTCCTGATGTCGTTCGACCACGGCGTCCAGGCGCTCACCGACATCCTCGCCGACAGGCTTTCCGACGGCCTTCACCTGGGTGTGAAGGTCGACCGGGTCATCCGTCGGGAGGGGAGGATCCTGCTTGCGCTCGAGGAGAAAGGCCTGCGGGGGGAGATCGACACGGATGTCGCCGTGCTGGCCACGCCCGCTTACGCAGCCGCGGAGATGCTCGGGTCCCTGGACCCCTCTTTGCGCGGAGACCTGTCCGCCATCCCCTACTCGCCGATCTCGGTGGTGGCGCTCGGGTACGACAAGACGACCCTTGGCAATTCGCTCGACGGGTTCGGCTTCCTCATCCCCCGCGGGGAAAAGCGGAAGATCCTCGGTGCGCTGTGGGATTCGAGCGTCTTCCCGAACCGGGCCCCCGAGGGAAAGGCCCTGATCCGGGCGATGGTGGGAGGCGTGCGCGGCCCGGAGCTTGCGGCCCTGCCTCCCGCCGAGCTTATCGGACTCGTCCGCTCCGAGTTGTCGGTGACAATGGGGGTGACGGCCGATCCGGTTCTCTCCCGCTCCTTCTTTCACGAGAGGGGGATCCCCCAGTACCTCGTCGGCCACGGGAAGGTGCTCGAGCGGATCGAGGAGCGGCTCGCCGCCAACCCCGGCATCCACCTGAACAGCAACGCCTACCGGGGGATCGCCCTGAACGACTGCGTGCTGCAGTCTCGCCTGACCGGCGAACGGATCGCAAGAGCAATCACGAATCCGGAGTGACATGCCGTGGAATTTTCCGTGATCGTTTCCAACGCCCTGATCGTCCTCGGCGCAAGCCTTCTCGGATATTCCATCTACCCCACCTCCCGGATCATCCGGGAACTCCCGTCCGGGCCCGTAAACCTCCAATGGAAAATCCTGCGGGGATTGATCGTCTTCTTCATCGCAGGCTACCTTTCCTACCTTTTCATCTTCACGGCCGAACATACCACCTCCCACTTTCTCGTCTCCGGGATCTTCTTCTTCGGCGCCTGTTTCGTCCTCCTCGTCTGCCTGCTGGCCCTGGGGACGGTCCGGGACGTCAAGCGGATCGCCACGCTCGAAGCCGAAACCGTCACCGACCCCCTGATGGAGATCTACAACCGCCGCTACCTGGAGCGGCGTCTGGAGGATGAATTCACCCGTGCCAGGCGATACGGAAATCCCTTCTCTCTTTTCCTGCTCGATATCGACCGGTTCAAGGAGATAAACGATACCTACGGGCACCCGACAGGGGACCTCGTGCTGAAGGGGATGGGGGCCCTCCTCAAGGAAAACATCCGGACCGTCGACGTGCCGGCACGGTACGGGGGGGAGGAAGCGGTGGTTCTTCTGCCCCACACCGGACTGGAGGGAGCGGAAATCCTGGCCGAGCGGTTCCGGAAAACGGTGGAAGCTCATCTCTTCCCGGCCGATGCCTCGTTCCGCCCCGGGGCGACCTTGCGGTGCACGATCAGCATCGGGATCTCCGGGTTGACGAAGGAATGCTCCGATGCAGCCCAGCTGCTCAAGCAGGCCGACACCGCCCTCTACCGGGCAAAGCAGGAGGGGAGGAACCGCACGATCGCATACCGTCACGGGTAGCAGACGGTCCCAAGGGGAAACGGAGAATCCCGATCCGGCCAGGCCGCATATCCCCTTGCCTCCGCGGCGTATTACAATATCCGCAGCGGACAGGAAACCCGTCTGTGATCCTCGGCCGCACACCGATCGGAAAGGGAGGCTTTGCATGGGCCACATTCGGAACGGGCAGGGCGTGTACCGAAGGCTCCAGAAAAGGCTCGACCGGTTCCCGATCGGGGCGCCTCCCGCGCCCGCGCTCTACGAAATCCTGAAGCGTCTTTACACAGAGGAGGAGGCGGAGATCGCCTGCCGGATGCCGATCCGGTTCACGGGGATCGACGGCATCGCGCGCCGCACCGGGAAGAGCCCGGATGCCCTGCGCCCCGTCCTGGAGCGGATGGCGGAGAAGGGGCTGGTGATGGACTTCGAGTACAAGGGGAAGGTGGAATACATCCTGTCCCCCACCCTTCTCGGCTTCTTCGAGTTCGCCTTCATGCGGGTCCGCGACGACATCCCCCAGAAGGAGCTGGCCCGGTACATGGTCGAGTACGCACACGAGCAGCCGGATCTGGCCCGCTCCGTCCTGGCGGGAAAGGTCCAGCCCGGGCGGACGCTGGTGCACGAGGGAACCGTCGACCCGGAGGAAGAGACCCAGATCCTCGACTACGAACGCGCGACCCACATCGTCCGGGAGGCCAAGGCGTGGGCCGTCTCGCTTTGCTACTGCCGGCACGTCATGGAACATGAAGGGAGGGCCTGCGCGCAGCCGATGGAGGTGTGCACCACGCTGAACGCCGCGGCCGACTTTCTCGTCCGGCGGGGGCTTGCGCGGAAGATCTCCCGTGAGGAGGCACAGGACATCTTCGCGGCCACTCGCGAGGCGGGCCTCGTCCACATCGGGGACAACGTGAAGCGCCGCCCGGCGTACGTGTGCCACTGCTGCGGCTGCTGCTGCGCCATGCTCTCGGCGATCAACCGGTTCAAGATGTTCGACGCCGTGGTCACCTCCCCGTTCCTTGCGGCGATCGATGCCGGGAAGTGCGCTGGCTGCGGGCTGTGCGCGAAGAAGTGCCCCATCGAGGCGATCGAGGTCCGTGGGGAGAAACCCGGGGCGAAGGCCGCCGTCCGCAGCGAGGTCTGCCTGGGATGCGGGGTCTGCAAACCCGCCTGCGCCAAGGGGGCGCTGCGGATGGCGCAGCGGAAGGAACGGGTCATCATCCCGGAGACCGCCTGGCAGCGGGCGGTACTCATGGCGATCGAACGCGGGAAGTTCCCAAACCTCCTCTTCGATGATTTCGAGCGGCTCGACCACGCCGTCCTGCGCGCCATCACGCGGATCGTGGTCGCCCTTCCGCCGGTGAAGAAGGCGCTGCTCGCCGGGCAGGTACAGTCCCGGTTTTTCCGGGCCCTCGCGGGATGACCCCCCGCCCGCCATGGTGACCCGTCACCGGAAGGACGGCGGCCCACCGGTTTCCGTTTCGCTTCCCCCCGACCCCGCACAGATCTTCCGCTCCGCCGCCGGGGCGGCGGGCGCGGTTCTGCTCGAGACGCAGCGGCCCGAAGTCAGGGAACGATACTCCTACCTGTTCCGGGACCCCGTGCGCGTCCTCGTTTGCAACGAGCCAGGCCGCGTACCAGCGCTCCTTACCGAAGCCGGGGAGTGGCAGGCCAGGGGGTACCCCGTGGCCGGATATATCTCCTACGAGGCCGGATTCGCCCTGGACCCGGCCTTCGCCCGGGAAACGGAGCCCCCGCCCCATCCCTTTCCCCTCGTCTGGTTCGGCGTGTTCGAAGGCTGCCTGCGGTACGACCATCTCACCGGCCGCTGGGACCGCATCGGTCACGCCCCTGAGGATTGGGCCGCAGCCGCCCCGGCGGACTGCGTTTCCCGCGTGCACGATGGCATCCCCGAGCCCCGCTTCTCCCTGTCGGAGCAGGAACACGGGGAGAAGGTCGAAACGATCCGGGGTTTCATCGCGGACGGGCTCATATACCAGGCCAACCTGACCGGGAAATTCGTCTTCCCGTACCACGGGGACCCCTTCGTCCTGTACCTGACGTTGCGCGCTGCCCAGCCGGTGCCGTTCGGCGCCTTCCTGCGGACGGGGGAAGGTTGCATCGTCTCCCAGTCCCCCGAACTCTTCTTCCGGGTCCGCGGGGACCGGATCGAAACCCGACCGATGAAGGGAACCGCCCCGAGGGGACTCTCGGAGGCGGAGGACCGCAAGGCGGCCGCGGCCCTCCGGAAGGATCCCAAGAACCGGGCCGAGAACGTGATGATCGTCGACCTGATCCGGAACGACCTCGGCCGGGTGTGCCGCCCGGGCTCCATTCGCGTCA
>Ga0209322_10001072_pt1 | contig 15834 bp, 14 predicted proteins | sample Rifsed19ft1_FD_184013 | JGI IMG/M metagenome (GOLD analysis project Ga0209322, IMG submission 184013) | Soil microbial communities from Rifle, Colorado, USA - sediment 19ft 1 (version 2) | ecosystem: Environmental > Terrestrial > Deep subsurface > Rock core/Sediment | place: Rifle, Colorado... | reverse complement strand
AAAACACTAACTTCTTCTGTACTTGAAAATATGAGTGAATCTGTTATTGTGTTTGATCAAGAAAGCCGAATCACATTATTTAATAAATCAGCGGAACATCTTTTTAAGATTAACGCTACTGAAGTTATGGGAAATAAAATTAGTAAAATTAATGATGGTGTACTTAACTTTTTAAAATCAAAGGTGAGTATTCCTAACGAGCTAAATCCAAATTTTGAAAAGAAAATTTTATTAAATGGCGAAGAAAAATCACTTTCTTTCAGCACTTCTCAATTAGATGATCCGGAAGTGAACCAAATAAGCTACACTGTAGTGATTAAAGATATGACTGAAACAAAACGCCTTGAAGAAGAAGCTAAAAGAAATGAAAAACTTTCTGCTATGGGCGAACTTGCATCGGGTGTGGCACACGAAATAAGAAATCCCATTAATGCTATTGGAATGATAGCGCAACGGCTGAACAAAGAATTTACTACAAATTCTAATCAAAATGAGTACTCTGATATAACTCAGCTTTTACGAACGGAAGTAAACAGAATCAACAAAATCATCACACAATTTTTAAGTTACGCAAAACCCATTGAATTAAATCCAAAACCGGTTAATATTAAAACTCTCTTTGATGAGGTTTATCATTTATTTGAAGATCAGGCGAAACAAAAAGGAATTAGCCTCATCAAATCTTACAGCGATTCGATTATTATTAACGTTGATCATGATCTAATAAAACAATCTTTAATGAATATAGTCCAAAATGCTATCGATGCAGTCGGCTATGATGGTGAAGTAAATTTGAAATACTTAAAAATAAAAAATGATGTCATTATTGAAATATCAGACAACGGTGCAGGGATTCCTGATGAACAGCAAAAGAAAATATTTGATCTTTATTTTACAACAAAAAAAGAAGGTAACGGGCTTGGGTTAAGCATTTCTCAAAAAATTGTTTCACAGCACAATGGTTCAATCAGTTTTACAAGCACTCTAAATAAAGGAACTACTTTTAGAATAATTTTACCACTACAATGAAAGAATATTCAATTTTAGTTATAGATGATGATGGTGCCCAAAGAAATATTTTGATGGGATATCTCGAAAAAAAAGGATTCACAATTTACTCTGCATCCTCCGGGAATGAAGGAATAAAACTCGTTAAAAATAATCTGATAGATATTGTACTGTCTGATTATAAAATGCCTGATAAAACTGGAATAGAAGTTCTAGAAGAGGTTAAGAAGTTAAATCCCGAAATAAGTTTTGTGATATTAACTGCGTACGGTACGATTGAAAATGCAGTTAAAGCAATGCGGTTTGGAGCGTTTGATTACATCTCCAAACCTGTTGATCTTGATGAACTTGATTTGATGATGGAAAGAATTATTGAAAATAAAAATCTGCAATCGGAAATTCGTCTTCTTAAAAGTCAATTACAAGAAAGATATAAATTTGATTCTTTCATTTCACATTCATCTAAAATGGAAGAAGCGTTGAGTTTAGCTTATCGTGCGGCCGGGAGCAAAGCAACAATTCTAATTACTGGCGAAAGCGGAACAGGAAAGGAAGTTCTTGCTAAGTCAATTCATTTCATTAGTTCGAGGAAAGATAAACCTTTCATTGCGGTTAACATTCCCGCATTACCGGAAACATTGCTTGAAAGTGAGTTATTCGGGCATGAAAAAGGTGCATTCACCGGTGCCGAAAAAGCTAAAAAAGGTAGATTTGAACTCGCTGATAAAGGAACAATTTTTCTTGATGAAATTGGGGACATTCCATTAAATCTTCAGGTTAAGCTTTTGCGAGTGCTACAGGAGCATCAAATTGAAAAGCTTGGTTCGGCAGAGATAATTGATATTGATGTGAGGATTATTGCAGCTACTCATCAGAATCTTGAAGAAAAAATTAAAGACGGTTCATTTAGGGAAGATCTTTACTATCGATTGAATATTATATCAATTCATATTCCTTCTTTAAGGGAAAGAAAAGAGGATATAGTTCCCTTAACTGAATACTTCATAGAAAAATATTCAAAAGAAAACAATAAAGTAAAAGTAAATCTTTCCAAAGAAGCAATTGATTTACTTATGAAATTTGATTTTCCGGGAAATGTAAGAGAGCTTGAAAATATAATTGAACGTGCCGTGGTTCTTTCGCGGAGCGAAGTTATCACAGTTAATGATCTTCCTAATGTTGTTAAAGGATACAAAGCTGAAAGTGAGATTGCAGAAAAGGAAAAGGGTAACATGGTTGAGCGGGTAGAAACACTCGAGAAAAAATTGATTTTTGATGCACTACTGGAGGCCAATGGAAATCAATCGCTTGCCGGAAGAATGCTTGGAATTACGGAGCGAAACCTTCGATACAAAATGCAGAAGTATGGGATAAAAAAAGGCGGTGATTAAAATCCGTAATTAAATGAAGCCGAGATAACCTGATTTGTGTATTTGTAAAAATAATCGTTTGAAGTATTCTTAAAATAATTCCAAGCGGCTGAAAACGAAAGCCCGTTCATTATGTTACTCATATCAAAATCTAATCCTACTCCGAATCCCAATAACTTATCTTCTCGAAGCGAAGTTAGTTCCACTCCGTTAATGTCCGCAGCAGGAAGCGAAGAATAATTTCTCATTAAATATTTTGCTTCAAGATTCAGCTCAATGCTTTCGTTGAATAAATGTTTGAATCCTAAACCAGTCTCAATTCCATCATAAGAATAAATATCGTTAAAAATTTCTTCTTCATAATAAATCAGTGAATCATCTAAAAGATATCTGCTGCCATCAGAAAGATTTTTTCTGAGGACAACATAACCGCTCATTCCGGTGTTTTCACCTAAACTCTGTCCGATGTTCAGTAAAAATTTCAATTGGGATGCCTGGTTTAAATATCCCTCAAAATTATATTCTTCAAAATATTGCTTAAGATTGTACTCAGCATTTAATGTCAGGGAAGTTTTAGTCTCAAAATTTGAAATCCAGGTCAAGAATAATTTGTGTTCATTATGTGAAAAAAGTGTAAAGTTCTTATAGTCATTTCTATTAAAAACGTATCCCGGTATAATAAAATCTGTTTCGCTTATTGAATGCCGGTAATTTACATATGCAGAAATTTGGCTGAAGTTGTAAACTTCAAATTCATCTTTGTTATTTCGGAAAGAATAATTTATTCCTGCGTTTAGAGGGTTATCATCTTCGGCAAAGAGATGAGTTTCAACCAATCCAATTCTATGCGAATTAAATGATTTTGAGGTTGTAGTTTTGAAATAATTCCAACTTCCTTCATAATAAAATTGAAGGTTATTGAATTCCGATTCGATATTGTAAGCAGATCCTAAAGAAAAGCTATTAATGAAATCCGAAATCTGTTGATTGTTGTTAAAAATGTTATCGTCGTGGATTCCCTGATATTCAGTATAAAGATTAAATTGAGCGTATAAGGATTCTACTTGCAGAATCGCAAAAATAGTGAGTAAGACGAAGTGTTTTTTCATATTTTATTTAAAGGCAGCTTCAGTTTCCATTACCAAATTGACCATCATTTCCGTTCCCACTTCCATGCTGACCTTTACCCGGACCTTTCTGCCCAGAACCCATTCTCTTGCGCATTTTGTTAAAGCTCATTCCGCTTTGTCTCGTATCGCAAATGCCATCTCCATCTTTATCAATGAAAACATCTTTCTTTTTACGATTCGCTTTACCTTCGGTGCCTGGATTTTCTTTTGGTCCAATCTGCTCTTGTGCAGAATTAATTTCTTGCTTCTGATTTTGAATTTGCTCACGCTCCTGATTTCTTTTACTTGTTTGAGTTGAATCGGCGACAGTTTGAGCAAGTATCAAACCTGAGTAAAGTAATAACATTGTAAATATAGTTTTCATAAAAACCTCAGTTTAAAGGTGTCAATTGAAGTGCCATAAAATTTATTCCTAATTATTAAGATTATTACTCTAATTTAATTAATCTATTCGACGATCCAGACTCGATCCGACTAAATGGTCGAAAATGACTGACCAAAATTAAAAAAATTTTCTTATTTACTACTCTTTAAAATATGAAATGAGGTTATACAAAAACTCACCTAATTTGTGTCTGATCGGTTTGTCACAAGGTAACACTTGAAATAATAAAAAAGCTGCTGCATAAAAAATGCAGCAGCTCCGTAATCTTAAAATATAGTGGGCGTTCTATGTTTCTTATTAGATTACTTTAAGTACATTATTTTTCTAGCAGAAGTAAAACTACCGGATGCCATTTTAAGAATATAAACTCCGGTAGAAACACTATAGCCGCGATTATCTCTTCCAAACCACTGTGTTTCATATGATCCAGCTTGCATTTCGTTATTAACAAGTGTCACTACTTCTTTTCCAGTGACATCATATACTTGTATGGTAACTCTTCCCGCTTGAGGTATTGTATATTTTATTGCTGTCTCTGGGTTAAATGGATTAGGATAATTTTGTTCCAGAGCGTAGCTTAAACCATGTACAATTTGAACATCAATTACTTTAGAGAACTCATATTTCCCATTGAAGTCAATTTGTTTCAATCTATATGAATAAGAACCTGGCTGTAGTTGTTTATCAGCGAAAGTATAACCGTGTGAACTTGTTGTAGTTCCATTACCTTTAACAAATCCAATGGTCACAAAATCCTTCCCAGTTTTTCTCTGAATTTCAAATCCATTGTTGTTAAGTTCGGTTGCTGTTGTCCAATCTAATTTAACATCAGCACCGCTTACGTTACCTACAAAAGAAGTTAATTCGACTGGAATTATTGTCCAAGATGTATCCATTCCTAAAGCATTCATCTGAGAATTTGTTAATGGTGTAGCGTAGAGCATATGTGAACCGTCAGTTACATCATCAATCAGTGACCAGTTTTTAGATGGAGCAATAGGATCGTTTGGATCACCATTATATGTTAAATAATCTAATTTTAACGATCTTTGCCAATCCGAAGGCATTGGAATGATTCCAGTAAGAGTACTCAATGTGCTGTCTGCAGGATTCCAAGTTCCGAATTTCATTAATCCATCGGCGTTGTAATCAACAATTGCAGGAATATTTCCGCCCATATTTTGGTGGCAATCCGAACAAGTTCTTGCTCCAGTTTTTACAATTGTATGTGCTATTGATGGACCAAATGATACCCAAGTATTTCCTTGATATGAAAGTGATTGGAATGTTGCAGGATGAACCTTATTATCTTTAGTTCTATTTACCAAAAATATAAAACCGGTAACTTGCTTTACTGGTCTTTTCTTCATAACCAACTGACTTTCAAAGTGACAGTTGTAGCACGTCAGATTAGTTGAGGCGTGACATGATGTACAGTGCAGCTTTCCACCATGAGGGTCTACACTTGGGCTTGCGTGAGTATGTCCGGCATGACAGCCAGAATTTGAACAGTCCGCCTCAATTGCGCCTGTATCGAACATTGAATTATATTCGGTACCAGTACCATGCACGTCAGTTGTTTTATGACAGAACATGCAAGTTTTTCCTGCTGTTCTATGTACGTCAGAAAGATTAGGATTATTAATAACTGCCGCCTCTCGGCTGTGGCATCCAATACAATCAGCTTGTGTAACCGCAAAGTTTGATGCGTGGCAATCCGCACAACTAGGTGAATAGTCCGTGGGATAAGGTGTTAAGTCCGCGTTGGTAGCATCGTGACATTCAACGCATCCTAATTGAGTGATTGAAACATTTGTAAGAGTTTCAAAACCACCAGTTCCTCCATTTTCGACTTTATTATAAAAGTATGGTTTACCCCCTCGTTTAGCGTGTAAACTAGTGCTGAAGTTTCCTGACTGCGAGAGAACTGGAAGGATATATCCCATTACAAAAATTGTAGTGAGAAGTAGAGTAAGTTTTCGCATGTGTTTCTCCTATTGTTTTTAGTATAAATAGTTTATAGAATTTTGTCTATACATTTCGAGATTGTTCATAGTTATCTAAATTATTTTACAAGATTCATTTTCTTGGTTTGAGCAAATTTGCCAGCCTGCATTTTTGCGAAATAAATTCCGCTTGAAACTTTTTTACTGTGATTATCAATTCCATCCCATACAACTGCATAATTTCCAGCATTATATAGTTCGTAATCAACTAAACTTTTTATGAGATTTCCTTGAATATCATATATTTCTAATCTCACCTTCTCAGTTTGAGGTAGAGAGAATTGGATTTTTGTGGATGGATTAAACGGATTCGGATAATTTTGGCTTAATTTAAATGAAGTCGCAGACCCGCCAATTTCCTCAACTGAGCTAGCACTATGAGGATCTCCATGACACGGTTGGCAATCCATTTTTGTCATTACATTATTCAATACAGCGCTACCATGACAGCCTAAACAAGCCGTTACATTTGCCGGATCCGTAAATTTAGGAGTAAAGGTTCCAGCAAAAAAAGCATTGAGCAGTTCTACCGTTTTAGCAGCAACATCACCTGTTAATCTTGCGCATCTCTCTTTTCTTTCTACAGCACTTACCTTTTTATCTGCAAGAATACACCACTCTGTAACCGATGCATGACAAAGCGGACTTCCTGAAACATTCTGAACTAAATCCTGATCATAATTATGCACAAGATACTGCCCATTAATAGCGACCTGATTTGCCTGATCAGTAGGCAGTTCAGCTTGCGTGTACCATCCCCATAATTCGGAAATAAGTGGGCCTGATTGTGCTTTGGTTGTAACTAAACTAATTAATGCTGCACCTCCATTTAGGCATCCACATAAAACTCCCCAGCCATTTCCTCCACCACTTCCGTATGACATAATTTCCATTGGTAGATTTGTCCAGGGATCGCCAATCGCTGTTGCCAAAGCAGAAGTAATTCCTCCAAATGTCCCGGCACAACAGGCCATGCCATTATAATATAAATAATGTGCTTGGATCCTTGCCGCTTCCGCATCAAGCTGTATATAGGGCCAAGGCCAAGGAGTAACTTTAGCATTTGCTTTTGATGCTGTGGTAATAAGACTGGATAATCCAGCAATAGCAGTAACACCTACGGCTGCCTTTGAGGTTTTCAGTAAAAAGTCCTTTCGAGTAACATTATTTTCCATTTTAATTTTTCCTTTTGTTATGAATTAATTAATTGAATTTGTCTTATTTAACATTAGCTTGTTTAGCAAAATCATAGTTATCTCTTTGTATTTTTCTTCTTCCGGTGCCAGTGCTTCAACTTGTTTAAACAGTTCTATTGATTTTTCTAAGCTGCAATAAAGCCAAAGCATCCCAAGTGCTACTATTCTTTCTATTTCATTTTGAAAAAGCATTTTCTGATTTTCAATCTCTGAAATTATTTCCGGGCATGGGCAATCATCTGATTTGATATCAGAATTCATCACGAAGTCGATATCATCTTTAATTTGGTTTATAAAAAGACGCAAGGCATCATCAACCTCACCGGTGGTTACATAACAAACAGTTAATTTTTTCTTAATAGACTTGTTGGTTGAATCTTTTTCGAGAATACTTTCATAAATGGATTTTGCAGAAAGAAAATTTCTGTTCAGGAAGTAATGATTTGCAAGCATTTCACTCATGGCAATCTTATAGACAAAGAGCTTGCCATATATTTTCTTGAGAAAACGTAAAAATTAAACGATTTCTTACATTTAACAATTCAACGAATTGTTGCATGAGAATTATAACTGTTTGAAATTTAATTGGTTAAGAGAATTTGCAACGTTGTGTTGCATTCAACAGATGAAGTGTTGGATTATCTTATTCACTTATGTTACGTAAAAGGGTGTTTTGAATTCGTAAACAAACCAAGTTTCTTTACAGAAGAAAGAACGATGCGAAGGGCTGGATTTGTAAGAAATCACGAAGTAGATATGCCAGATTTCGTATCACACTTCTCGGGAGAAAAATCTGGTATATCTTTGTTTAACTTATCTGAGAAACTGGGTTTGTAATCCCTGGCACCCGTACAATACTGTGGGCAGGCTTAACATTGCGTAAGGTAACTTATTCAATACCTAACGATTTGAGACGTCGCCAAAGGGTAGTTCTATCAACTCCAAGAATTTCGGCAACTTTGGTTTTGTTCCATTTGTGAATGTTCAGAAGCTCAATAAGCTGTGTATTACTTTGTTCAATTAAGGTATGATTATTATTTTCAGGTTTACTGTTCCCGGCTTTTTCTTTTATTCTTATAGGCAAGTCGTGGATGTTAAGATAAGTTTCATTTTTAGATTTGATGATAGAATATTCAAGGGAGTTTTCAAGCTCTCTAACATTTCCGGGCCAAGCCCAGTTAACTAAAACATCTAATGCACTTTCATCTATCCCCAATATTTTTTTCTTGTAAACAAAAGCGAATTTGCGAATGAAATAATCAACTAAGAGGGGAATATCATCTTTTCGTTTTCGAAGAGGCGGTACTTCAATTGGTAAAACAGAAAGCCGGTAGAACAGATCCCGCCTGAATTTCCCTTCGATGATTGCATTTTCAAGGTTCATATTGGTTGCAGCAATTATTCGAACATCTGTTTTACGGGTAGCAGATTCTCCTAATCGTTCAAAGGTTCCTTCCTGGATGACTCTTAAAATTTGTGTTTGCATTTGAAGCGGCATTTCTGCAATCTCATCAAGGAAAATCGTTCCATTGTTTGCGAGTTCGAATCTTCCAATCCTATCAGACTTTGCATCTGTAAATGCACCTTTTGCATGACCAAATAATTCGCTTGCCAAAAGGTTATGAGGAATAACCGAACAATTTATCTTTACAAAATTTTCTTTTTTCCGTTTACTTGTTGATTGAATAGCATTTGCAATTAATTCTTTTCCTGTTCCGGTCTCACCCATAATTAATACATGTGCATCTGAATCAGAGATCTCCATAATCAATTGGTAAATTTCTTTCATTGATTTATTCTTACCGACGATTGAGTGAAATTGGGATTCAGCTTTAATTATATCTTCAACTTGCTTGAATAAAGAAATGTCTCTAAAAGTTATTACTCCGCCATTTGGAATGTTGTTCTCATCCTTTAAAACAGCAGCATTAAGTCTAATTGCGATTGCTTTAGTATTTACACAGTTAATAGAAGTATCCAAATCAAATATGTTTTTGCCGTTACGAAGTACTTGAGCGATGGGACAATTAGAAAGGCAAAATTCGGATTTAAAAACCGTTTTACAGAACTGACCAATCACTTGATCTTTTTGAAAACCAGTAAGTTTTTCGGCAGCGTCATTTATGAAGGTAATTCTAAATTCTTTATCAACAGTAATTACTCCTTCAGCAATAGAGTTGAGAATTACATCTGTTCTTGGGTCATGATTTGGCATTATGAACTAGCTTAATGAGCATTAATGATAAATAAACACCATCAAAAATAACAAGTATTCAGCAAATTCTTATGTTCAAAAATTATTTTCTTAAGGTGGAAAATTATTTGTTTCTTGGTTGGTAGCGAAGAGAATGGGTTATAATGGAATTCATATTATGCTAATTAGGCACACGTCTATTTTTAATGCACCCTTAAAGCAGATGGATTTATTCTCTATGTTGTCGTATTTGACTTCAGCATGTGCTCCGGCATCTGCACAGCGATAACTTGACCGCGCACACATATTTTGCCATTTGCAGAAAGGGTTGTTTCGACTATAACCTTCCGTCCCTTAATTTCTTTTACCTTTCCACGGATTTCAAGCGGTATACCTAAAGGAGTAGGATTGAGATAATCCACATGCAATGACGCTGTAACAAATCGAAATGCAGGTTCAGTATCCATTTCACGATTTTCTGCGCGATAAGCCGCGGCTGCTGCAGTACCTGTTCCATGACAGTCGATAAGCGATGCGATTAGACCGCCATATACGTAACCGGGAATAGCTGTATGATAGGATTTGGGAGTATAAACCGAAACTGTTTCATCACCATCCCAATAGGTTTTTAATTGAAGTCCGTGTTCGTTTAACCTTCCGCATCCATAACAATAATTTAATTCGTCAGGATAGTAATCTTGAAACGACTTTTGTTCCATTTTTACCTCAAGGATATAATTGGAAATAATTCTTCCTAAAAAGAAATTTGCTTCAAAGTGCCTAAGCAAAAAAGATTAGCTTCCTTTAGGAGTATTAATAATCTAAAGTAATTATTCTTCCTTTTGTGAAATCGAAGAATTTATCTTTATTGGCTAAAAGAATTCCTTTCATCAAATCTTCGGGCTTATAATCAGCAATTTTTAGACAAGTCGGACAAGCATAAATTCCGACTCCCATACTGCTTAATTGTTTAATATAAGTATGTGCAGATTCAAATTCCGGATGTGTAATATCAATTGCGCCTTTTACAAGAACTTTAACTGCTTCAATGTCCATATAAATAAGAACATCTTTATCTTTAGCCATCATTGTTGCCATTTTCAAAGGCATCAATAAACGATGAGGGTTATCATAACTTGCAGTAATATGAATAAAGACTCCATCGCGTGGTGTATCTGCTTTCAAATTTTTCTCTTGCGCAAAAAGAATATTTGAAAAGAGAAGTATGAAAATAGACAGAGACGAAATTATTTTTTTCATTTTTGCTTACTCCTTTATGAATTTTAGGTTATGAAAATTAGAAATTATTTACTGGACAAAATTACCAAATGACTGGTTAAAGGTCTATCTCTAATTTCCGTTAGGATTTTAAGTTCGGCTTGATTAGCTAACTCTTGAATGCCACCATTGAAAACATAACTTTTATAGTTTCTGTAATGCTCGCTTCCTGCTGCAAACTCAACAACTTCATTTAATGCAGTCCAAAACCCATTTGGCTTTGGAACAAGATAGTCTCCGATAATAACTTTATCTGCTGCTTGAGATAATTGCAATAAAAGTTTTACCCGTTCTTCTTCATTTACTTCGTGAATAACATAGGTCATCACAGCATAATCAAAATGTAATTTTCCTTCAGCAATTATATCACTCAAGCTTTTGTGTTGGAATGAAATTTTATCATTTGGATTTTTTTGAAGAGTCTGCTTGGCGCGATTAATATTCCGTTTGGATAAATCTATTCCTAAAACATATTTACATTTATCTGAAACAGAAAAAGAGAAACGCCCCGTGCCGCAGCCAGCATCAATAATTTTTGAGTCTGGCTCAATCAAATTTTTTATTTGTCCGAATAATCTATCTTGATTTGGCGCTATAAATTTATCATAAAACCAGCCGTCGTACCAGTGATCTTTGTTTTCTTTCATCAATTAAAATCCTGCCATGAAGACGATTAATCCTATGGATATTCCAATTGCAAAATTAAAGATTTTCAACTTAATTGAATCTGATAGTGAATAAGACAACATCGGCAACATTCCGTGCCCATCTTGTACAATTGAGCTTGTCAATAAAACCGAGAAGGGGATAAGTCCTTGTGCAAAAAGCGTAACAAAAATTAAGTGTGGACCGGATTCAGGGATTAGTCCAACTAATGCTCCAACAAACAGAAAAACAATTTTATATTGAGAGGTGAATTCTTCGAGATGTAAATATTGAAGACCAAACTCAACAACTATTAAGGCACCGAAAGTCCAAAGAGCAGTTTTCCAGAGATGTTTTTTAATTATATGTCCGTAAATATGTTCTTTGATATAATGCTTAAAACCTTTTTCTTGTGGATGAGTGATCATCTCCGCACAATTATCACATGTAGATATGTTATATCTCTTAACGATAATATCGATTAACCAGCCGCTAAAAATTCCAATTACAAAGAGAATCATAAAAAGAATTATTGCATCTTTTGGAAACATAGCAAGCATCACAAAAGCTTCATCACCGGAAACCGCTATCATCGCACCGGCAAGCGCACCAAAACTTATCAATCCATGAATGTAAAGAGAAACATTTGTAAAGCCGCCGATACAACCGGGCACCGTTCCGATTAACGACGCAAAAAAATACTGGCGATACTTCCTGGCATTCTTAAAAAACGATTCGAGCTTTTGCTTTGTGAAGACATTTATTAAATCTACCGCAATCATCATTACTGCAACAAGCAGAGTAACTTGCAGTGTATCTTTTAACAATTTTATAATTGTGTCTATCATAATTCTAACGACTGATTATTAAACCTCCTTAATTAGATGCTTTATTAATGAATTAGATGCTTAGAATAAACTTGGGTTTAATATTTTTGAATTAACTTTTCAAAACTTCCCATAAGCATTTTATGGGTAGTCAAATTCATTAATACACATTTTTGAGTTGCAGTAAAAGCCGTATCATCATTTAGACAAATCTCAATCTTTAACATTATCACCCCGTGAGAGTAACTTTCTAAAAAAATCCTTCTAATCGGTTTATCAAAAAGTTTTATCTGTCCTTTATATTTTAATTCAGTCGAAATTACAACTGGATAGTAATTAATTTCGAGCAGTTTTTCCAAAGGATATATTTGAGAAAATAACTCGGCACGCAAGTCTTCTATCCATCGTATATAAACTATGTTATTTACGTGACCGGCAATATCAATGTCGTATGTGTTGACTTTCAAAACTGATTCGAAAACCATTCTTTCTTTAGCAATCATAAGACTTTATCCTATGTTGATTTATAACAAATACTTTCATAAATATTTATATATTTAACAACCCATGTAGTAGCTAATAAGCTTGTTAAAAATAGTCATTATTCTGTTTTCATTTACCATATAGATTTTATTATTCTTTTTACCAAAAATATTAAAAGTTAAATGGAACATTAATCTTAAAATTAATACTTCTTCCCGGTGAAAGCGCATATCCTTTATACGTATCAAGAAAATCTCTGTAAACTTCGTCTAAAAGATTTGTAACTGAAAAATCGAAACTTAGTGGTTGGTCGAATAAACAAAGGTTAAATCCTAATCCTAAATCGACTGAATTGTACTTTTCGGTTGAACAAACTCCAAAAGGAATGTCCGGACCAATTCCATCATCAAACTGTCCGAAGGGTTCGTAAATACCTGCTGCTTTTTTGCTCGATACAAATTTTGTATTTAATGAGATATACGGAAATCTAAAGGTAGAAAAATTAGGCAGAAGAAGTTTTACTCCAATCGACAGTCTGTTTGGCGGCATTAAGGGTAATTCCCCATTTTTCCAAGTACCAGAGGAAAATTCGCTTTTGATGAACGAATAACTTCCTGAAATTAAGAGCCAGTCAACTAAACCTGCATCCGCAGATAATTCTAAGCCGGTTATTGAAGCATCGGATTGATCATGTGCAAAAACAAAAGGTTTATTTGCTGGTGCAAGCGGATGAGTGGGAGCATTGTAAAGAAAAATATAGTCGTTTATTACGTTATGAAATAATGAAATGTTTGCATTAAATAATTCATTCCTAAATCTTACTGATGAATTTAAATCAAGCGAAGTTTCATTTTTTAGATTCGGATTTCCGATTTGAAAAGCAAATACGCCTCCGTGTTCACCATAGACATAAAGATTAAAAAAGCTTGGTGTTCTAAATCCGCGGCTTATATTTCCTGTTACAGTTAATTGATTCGTCAACTTATAAGCAGCCCCAAATGAACCAGAAAGATTAGAATAACTCCGCTTGTCATCTTTTGGTAAAAGGGGATTAGTAGTTGTTCCATAAAATATTTGGTTTCTATAATCAAATCGAGCACCGAAGTTTAAAATTAATTTGTCTGCCTGCCATTCTTCAAATAGAAATAAAGCATAATTTGTAAAATTACCAGTTGGCTGTAATGGTACTTTTCCAACATTTTGGTGGTCATAGTATTTTATTTCTGTTCCCAAAGTTCCGGACAAATCCATTACATCAACATTTTCAGCTTCAATGCGGACAGTATAAACATCAAGTATCAAATCAACAGCAGCAGAATCTGGTAATGCTAAATAATTTAAACCGCTTTGTGTTGCTTGTCTATTATTTCTTTGATAGCTGAATTTTGGTTTAACAATGAATTTATCAAAAGGCAGATTACCTTTAATATTCACAATTTGGTTTTCAAGTCTGAGTCCTATTGGGTTGCCATCAGGTAAAAGAAAATTATTTTTATTTAAATAGTGATCATAATCAACAGACATAATTCCAATTGGTGATAAAAAGCCAATACCAATTGATCCATTTAATTGTTCAAAGTTTGTGTTTGGAATTTCCCCAGTAAATTTTGGATCATCTCTCTTAAGAGTTTTAGAATATGGATCAACATCTGGAGTAAAAAAATTATCAGCCTTCCTTCTAACAACATTATCATAAACTGAGAATAATTCGCCAGAACCGTTAAATCTAATTCCGGTCATATATTCATTATTATTTGAAATAAAACCGCCATTAAAAGCACCGCTTAAATCGAAACCACCTTTTTCAGCGAAATGAAAAGCATAAGGAATTAAATTAACTGCACCTCCCATTGCATCAGATCCATAAAGTAAACTTGCGGCACCTTTTATAACCTCAATTCGATCATAACTAAAAGCATCAATATTAGGACTGTGGCGTTCACCGTATTGCTGATATTCTTGAGCAATTCCATCACTTAAAATTAAAACGCGTTCACCCGTGTGACCGCGAATTACCGGTTTGCCCGCAACTGAACCTGCTGATAGATTATAAATACCAGGCATATTTTCTAAAGTTTTACCAAGAGATGATGATTCTGATTTCAATTTTTCTCTTCCGCTTAAGGAACTAATATCCTGTGGACTGCTTAATGGATCAGAGGCATAAGGATTACCTGTAACAACAACTGGTTCGGTACTAATTGTTGTTGGTTTTAAATGAACAACAATATCAACAACTTGCTCACTCTCTAAATCAATAGTTCTAATTTCGGATTCATAACCAATGTAACTAATAACAAGGCGATGTTTCCCATTAGGTAAATTAGTTAAAATAAATTCACCTTTTTCATTGGTAACAGTTCCACGGCTGAGCGAAGGCAATGCAACATTAGCACCATAAAAAATAGCGTCATCAATTGATAGTACTTTACCTTTGATAATTCCACGATAACTTTCTGCGTAAAGAATATTTGTACTAATAGAAAGAAATAAAAATGCAGTTAATGCACAACTGATTATTTTTTTGTAAGTCAATTTAAAATCCTTTAATAGTTTGATATAATTTGACAATTCCGATTGTATATCAAACTTTAGGAGGTGCTCTTAAATTTGTGGTAAATAATTTTGATGTAGCTGGTTTGGAATAATTTGGGATAGTAAAATAAGATTCTACAGTCTGAAAGGCAGGGAATTCAAAATGTACAGTAATCCCAGAGCTGAATGATTGAGAAATAATTAAAGCAGGACAGTCGTTTCGCCCAGGTTCATTAGGTTTGTGATTGTGTAATTGTTCTTTGCCAACACTTAGTGAAAAAAACAAAAAGAGTAATAAAAAAACTATAGGGGGTTTAAATTTTGACAGCGATATTTTATTTAACGCGGTTATCATTTTTAGAATGAATCTTGTGTACAAACTTGACTATTTAAATCAATAATATCAATGTTTATAACTATCACCATGTCCGTGCTCTATACTCTGTTTAGCAGTGGGTTCGGTTAAGTGAATTAACTCACCTTTTATCAATTTATCGACCGCTTCTTTCACGGACATTTTTCTGGCCAGATATACCTTGCTTTTGGGAGTATTAATAACCTCAAAAGCTTGCGGACCAATATTACCAACAATAAATGCTTCTACTCTTTTATTTAGAAAATCTTTAAGGTTATCATGATTATGTCCCTCATCTCTATTTTCAAATGCTACGAATGTTTCCGTTTCCGTATTGAACATGATATAATAATTTGCATGCCCAAATCTTTTTGCAATTGAGCTTTCCAAATTGTTCCCGTCGGAACCAAGTAATATTAACA
>Ga0209322_10001064_pt1 | contig 15905 bp, 9 predicted proteins | sample Rifsed19ft1_FD_184013 | JGI IMG/M metagenome (GOLD analysis project Ga0209322, IMG submission 184013) | Soil microbial communities from Rifle, Colorado, USA - sediment 19ft 1 (version 2) | ecosystem: Environmental > Terrestrial > Deep subsurface > Rock core/Sediment | place: Rifle, Colorado... | reverse complement strand
GCATAGGGCAGGATACCGTATTTCTCGGTCGCCAGAGCGCTTCCACGTCATCAAGCATCGCGCCCAGCGTCAGCCAGACTCCCAGAAAGGCCATGACCGCCACCTCCGATCCGGCCATCGCCCGCCGGAGGATGTTATCGACTGGGGGCATTGGCCTCACTCCTGAGCGCATCAGCCGCCAGCGCACCCGAGACCACGTCGGACTGGCGCGCCTTCTGGATCCAAGCGGCGAACTCTGCCGCACTCATCCGAGCTTTCGCGCGTTGCAGCACGGCGAGGCGTTGGGCGTTCGAGGAGGCACCGAGTACCGCATCGGTGAGCGGATCGGCTTCCCCACGGCTGAGACCCATGCGCAGTTTCCGTTGAAGATAGGGCCGGCGGTCTGCCGCCTCGCGCCGATCGGGATACAAGTCCTGCGCCATCCGGACCGCCAAGGTCGTGACCTCGCCAGGCGACGGCGGACGCGCCCCCTCTGGCCGCTCAACCATGAGGCGGATGGCCGCATTGACCGCCTCGCGTTCATTCAGCCGACGACGCGCTTCCTCTCTGGACACATCCGCGCTCGCCTCACGCATGGCTTCGAGCTCGCCGTAATTCGTCACTCGGAGAAACCGGCCGACGATGTTCGAGACGACCGGCAGGTCGAGGATCTTCTGCCCCGTCGTCCGGCGCGTGGGAGCCGACTCCCCAGGGTAGAACTTCCACACAATTCCCCCACCCAACTGCTGGAACTCCCACCCGAGAAACTTCTTCACGGTCCGCCAGTCGCGGGCTCGCCACTCGTCCTCGGTGAAGACGGCCCGGCCTCGAAACGCATCATAGGGATTCCGGCCGGAGAGAAACTGCGCCGTCGTCGACAGCCCTTCAAAGACCGGGGAGACGCTCGGCACCTGCCCCGCCGTATAGTCCACGACATCCATGACCGTCCGCAGGCTGTCCGTCTCGCCGCGACTCAACTGGAGGGCTTTCCAGAACAGTCCGCCGACCAGTCGGCCGCTGTCGTCCTGGGGGAGTCGGAAATAGACCACGTTCCCGGTGGCGTCTCGGCCCAACGGCACGATGATGTAGTTGGTCCGATCGTACTCGCTCGCGCCTTGCATCAACCGCTGGAGATCGCGCCCTTCCTCCTCGTCGCCCGGCCACAGGCCGACCAGCGCCGCAAACATCAGCAGCTTGGGCAGGAGGGTCACCTTGGCGGTCTTCCACCAGTAGCCAGCCCGCGTTGCCGGCTCCGTGGCCGTCGCCAAATCGCTCCGCCACGCTTGGGTGATGGCGTTCGAGAACAGCAACAGTTCGTTCGTCACGGGCTTCCAGGTGCCCCCGGCCAAGAAATCCGGCGACCCGACCCGCTCACGGATGAAGGCTCGGTCCTTCCGGGAGAGGTCCTCGATACGCCCCCCTTGCGTGAAGTGGTAGATGGCGGCGGCCTTGGGCAGCGTCTCGATAAAGTCGCCCGTGTTCTTGATCCATTCGAGCACGGGCCGAATCGGTCGCATCAGGAGGGTGTGGCTGGTGCGTTCCGACTGGAACGGGGCGATCCCGCTCTTGGAGAACAGATTCTCGATCTCGGTGTCCTCAAGGGTGCGCCCGGCCACGTAATCGTTGAAGGTGATCGAGAGGATCTTCCCTTCTTCTGACGCGATGAGATCGTCCCACGCCTGCAGTTGCTTCGCGCTTGGCCTGTCTTTCAGGCCATACGCGCGCACCCGAGCGAAGGGCACAGCCCGCCAATAGGCTTTCACCGCCCCGCCGAGACTGAGGTTCTGGTTGCGCTGCGACAGCGCTTTGTAAAAGCGGCCGAAGTCGCGCCAGGCGTTGAATCCCTGAAAGCCGAGGTTCAGCGTGGTGAAGATCGGCCGAAAATATCCGCTGTTCAGGGTGCGCAACACGCGGATCGCCGCCAAATTCGAACCGACCGACTCGTTGTTGAGCGAGGCCGCAATATAGGGATCGACGTACTTCCCAACGATCGTCCCCTTCTGCCAAGAGAGTATCAGCTTCTTGTTCCGATCGCGCGACTCGACAGGCGTCTGACGCTTGCCCGTCCAGCGCGTCTCGGCATCTTCCAAGACGAACCCAGAGTACGGCGCGGCGCCCGCTTCCAGGGCTGACTTGTTCGCCTCCAGAAGCCCGAGGGTCTCGCGCACCATCGTGTTCCGCTCGATGGCGCGGATGGTGGCCATCGTTTTCAGGATGGTGGAGTTCGCGGCATTGGCGACTTCCTTCAGCGTTCCGACCTGCTGATAGATGCGCGCGGTCACGGCCTCGTCGAGGTGCTCGATGACGCGGTACGTCGCATACGCCGGATTCTCCTGCATCTGCGTGTACATCTCGTCGGTGTACAGGCCGGCCGTGTACGCCTCCGCCGCGACCTCACCCACCGCCGCCCGAAAGGCGGCGACCTGGGCATCCAGGGTCTTCAGTTGGTCCGGCGTGTAGGTCTGTCTCAAGGCGGCATAACGTTGCGGCACATCCTCCGGATTCCCGCCCCCCATCCCCCGCGGGTTTGCTAGTTCGGACCGATCGCCGTGGGTGATGCGCTCGTACAGCAACGTCAGGCCGAAATCCGTCCACGCAATGCCGGCCTCGTCAATCGCGGTGTAGACCGGGACAAAGGTGCGGTCCAGAAAGCCCTTGATTTTCCCGCCCACATAGTTCCGCGCGCTGAGGAGATACCGTGGGTCCGCGTCCGGGTTGACGACCACGCCCTGTTTCTTCAGGTTCTCGATGCTGTCGATGACGGCGTAGTTCTTATCGACGAGCTCGGTCTTGAGTTCGAACAGCAGGTTGCGCTTCCGTGCCTGTCGTTCCCCTTCCAGCCGGCGCTGAATCTCGAGGGCGGTGACATCGCCTTCCTCGAACATGCGTCGGTCACCAGCAAGGCGGTGGGCGACGAGTTCTTCCCTGGTGCCGGACAGCAACTCCTGCAGATCGAAATAGGCGCGCTGCACGTCGGGCTTGCGGTCGATCTCGGCGAACCAGGTCTGATAGAACGTCGGGGCCGTTCGCTCCAGCAGGCCGGGGTCCGCAAAGAGCCCGGACAGGGCGTCGGCGTAGAGTTCCTTCGCGCTGTCCCGGTACTGGCGATAACTCGCCTTCGACGCGCTGCGATCCCACGGCCGCCAGAGGGCCGAGAAGGCTTTAAGCTCCTCGCGGAGCGCCTTGTCCTTGACGATCCAACCGTTCGCGTCCGTGAAGGTGCCCTTTCGGAAGGACTCCAGGGTCGCCAACCGCCCGAGGAGATTGCCGCGCTTCAAGGTCTGCGTCGGCAGCCAGTCAGCGAGGTGCCCCATTTCATGGACCAACACCTTCGCGAGCTCGGCGGCGTTGTGTGTCGCCCGCTCGACCTGGGCCACGTCGGCCTCCTCGCGTGTCTTGAAGGTCTGGATGGTGGCTTTCGTGACCGGATCGACGAGGCTCCAGCCGTCCGCCGTCTGGGTCAGCGTACCGCCTTTCCTGAAGAGATCGGCCCGGAGCACGATGCCCCCCGGACCACGGAACTGGCCGCGCACCTCCATCTTGCGAAACGCGCGGATAAGGCGCGGCGTCTGCTGAACCGCCTGAGCCAGTTCGACCAACTCGGGAAACTCAACCGGTCGAATCGCCGCGTCACGACGCTGCACCGCTTGAGCCGAGACGCCAAGGAGTCTAGGGCTTGGCCGCGGGCGAACGGCGGGAGTTGGACGCCCCGTCGTCCCAAATGGACCAATGGCCGCAGCCCCAGAGGTCCCGCTCGGCCCTTCGCCCGGTTCTCCTAAGGTCGGCTGGACAGGAGTTCGCCTCGCCGGCTGCGCTTCTAGGGCGAACGGCACCTCAGCGACTTCTGGCGTGGCCACTTCCTGCTCACGAACTCGCCCCACGTCCGGCAATCTCGGTTGGGCTTCGCCGGTCTCAAGGACATCAGCGGGCGCGAGGATCGTCTCCCACCACCGTTCCCCCACCGCGCCCAGTCTATCCGCGGTCATCTGTCCAGCGTTCGTCTTGACCCCTTGCGCGATATCGAACAGTTCATCGAGCAAGGCGTTCGGCGAGTCGATGTGTTGGAAGCGCGGGTCCTGCTGCAAGTACTCAACCATGCCGTCGAGCGACAAGCCGCCCCTATCTCTGAGGACCCGATGGCCAAATCGCTGACCGACCGACGACTGCCTGAGCCAGTCCAGTTCACCCTTGGCCCCGACATTGAGGGAGGTTCGCTCAGCCGTGCGACTGAGTCCGCCAGCGTTGGCAATTTCACGGAGGAGGGCGTCGGGCGTGCCGCCGCTCGCATCGACTTCAGCATCGATGTCGCGAACGAGCGCCGCCCGGTCGTTTAACGCGCGGTAGAGGGTGGCTTCGTCGCCGGCGTAGCCGCGGGCGTAGGCATCGGCGACGGCGCGCTCGATGACATCGCGCTCCGCTTCGGCTCGGCGCGATAGCCGGCCGCGCGGAGGGCTTCGTCGACCGCCTGGGATCGGCTCTTCCCTTGGCGCATCAACTGCTCGGCGTGCACGAGGATCGCCTTCTTGGAGAGCATCTGGTGTGACCGTAATCCCTTCTGGACCCGCAGTCAAGGGGGCTGGTATTGCGGCCGGCGTTATCGCTTGGGCTTCGGCGGGGGCGGGCGCAGGCGCGGGCGCGCGGGGTGCGGCGGGCACCCGCCCCCCGCGGTCGTCCAGGACGCGGAAGCCCGTCGGGCCGTCCACGCCATACGTCTCCCCAGGGCGGGCCTGATAGTCCACCGCCTCGGGTCCGAGAAGCGGCCGCCGCTGACCGCCCCGGTCGTAGACGACGTACTGTTCGGCGCGGGCCCGCATCCCTTCGCCCCGGCGGATCGCTTCAAGGGACGCCGCCGACTCACCCGAGGCTCCGATCTCGACGCCTGACGGCTCCTCGATCAGTTCCAGCGTCGGTTCCCTCGGAGGCCCGGCCGGCGCGGCGACCCGCTCGGCCTCCGCCCCACGCTCCGGCGTCTGATCGATGACCACGAGCGCCGGCACCGTCTGTTTGCCCAACAGTTGCAAGGCGTCGAAGCGATGCCCCCCCTCCAACACATACGGCCCCTTGGTGGGGGTCTCCGCGTCCACGACGACGATGAGCGGCGCGATCGCGCCAGTCCGCCGGATCTCCTGCGCGAGCGCCTCTGTCCGGCGCTGTTCTCGAGGATCGACCCATGAGGGCGCCTGCTGCTCGAACGCCGCCATCGGCACGGCGCGAATGCCGTCCAACACCTCGTACTCCGTGAAGGACGCCTCAATCGAGGCGTGATTGGGCACGTGCGCGCCCACCGTCAAGGCTTCGACGTCACGGCCCACGCGAGGAATGTCCCGGCTGGCGAGTTGGCGGCGCACGTCCTCTACGACCGGCCCTTGTGCGGCGGCTTCGGCGGGGGCTGGTCGCCCCGGCTCGGGTGGCGCCGCGCGTGGTCCAAGGCGATCGCCACGGCCTGCGTCTGGGGGTACCCCTCGGATATCAACTGGCGGACGTTCGCCGAGATCGCGCGGTTCGACGATCCCTGCTGGAGCGGCACGGGACCCCTCCTCAACGCTTCCCTGCAACGGGATGGCAATGTGCCGGCGGTCCTTCCCCGAGAACACGAGTTCGGGGAGTTCGATCGCCTGGCCTTCCAGCCGCCGCCCGAAGGCCCGGGCGTACGCGTCGCCCTGCCCCTTCCGCACGTACGCGATGGTCGCATGCGGGCGATAGTCGGGGAACGTCTCGGTCACCGGGAGTGCGTCTTGGATCTTCCGGTGCAAACGTTCCAAGTCGGGCGAGTCGAGGGCGACGACGACGACGTCCTGCTCGGCCTGCTGAAAGACCGTGGCCCGTCCCAGCGTCGCGCGGATGGGCGGTTCGTCGCGCAGCAGCGCGGCCACGGCGGCCGGATCGTCGCCGTGCAGGCCGAACTGCACGGTCGCGTGGGGATCGTCTTCGCGTCCGCCCGGGGCGAGCACCCGATCAGGGATCGTCGCCGCAAACGTCCGAATCGACGCGGCGACCGACTCGGGAAGCTGCACCTGTGTGGAGGCGAATTCGTTGGGCGGCCCGGGCTGGGGCGGGCGACTCTCGCGTCCCACCCGGCGCTCTGCCCCCGTCGGCGAGACGCCCGCGCGAACCCGCCGTTCGAGTTCGCGTCCGGCGCGCATCGCCGTGACGTCCTGTGTCACCGGGGCGGCCGCGGCCAGCTCGGCCCGATGCCGAGCGTTTCGGGCGGCCTGGGTGTCGCCCTCGTCGGTCCCCGCAGGGGGCGGGGTGGGCGGGGGTGCCGGCGGCGGGGGCGCCTCTTCGTAATGCGGCGGCATCCCCGCCGCCTCGCGCACCGCCGCATCAGCCGTGCGTCGCACAGGAGGTGGCGCGACCGGCGAGACGGCCGGGGCGGGCGCGGGCGCCGGGGCCGGGGCGGCGGGGCGGCGCGCGACGATACGCGGCGTGGACGCGGGAGCCGGCCCACGCACGCCGAGGGCGCCCACCTGCGCGCCGCCGCCCATGACGGCCCCCGCCAGGGCGCCCATCACCGCCGCCTCATCGAGCCCGGCGTCCCACGGGCGACCCATCGCCCGATTCTGGAGGACTTGCTCTTGGACGGACTGTGGGAGTTCTTCGGCGAGGCCTTCCGCGATCATGCCCTGGACGACCGCTGTGGCGAGCGCCGGGCGAGCCGTCGGATCGGCGGCGCCCCGCGCGAGCATCGTGTCGACGTCGGTGAAGCCGAACCGACGCGCCACCTGCCCGCCGACAAGGGCCAGCGCGCCCGTCCCCGCACCCGCGGCGGTCGCCAATGCCGCTTGCCGTGGGGTGAGGGTGCCCGTGTCCTGCCGCACCTGCTCGGCGAGCGACCCCGCCGAGAGGACCCCTTCGCCGGCGGCCCCGGCCGCCAGGGCGGAGAGCCGCGGCACGGCCGCCATCGCCCCGCGGGCGATCCCGGCGCCCCCGAGCATCAACGGCGCCGATTCGACGGCCGCCTGCACAATCGTGGACGGATGCGTCACCGCCGCGAAGGCGGTGTCGACCAGCCCGGTCGCTTCGTCGACGGCGGCGAACGCCTCCTGTTGCGCGGGCGAATAGAACCGGCCCAGCAGTGCTCGAGCTTCGGCGGGTCGGTAGCCGACGCGCTCGAGCGCCTGCCCGACGCGCCCGCCCGTGGGGAGATCGGCGAGGCCGACGAACGCTTCGGGGAGGGCCACGGCCCCGCGTAACGCCGAGACCCCGATATCGCGCAACCGGAGCAACGGCGCCGCGAGGGGTCGACGTGGCACCGTAGGCGGTTCCTCGAAGGGCGGGGCCGGCGGCATCCCTCGACGCGCCGCCGCCACATCGCGAGCAGGGGACAGGGACCAGTCCCGCCTCTGCTCGATCTCCCCAGGGCGGGAGACGGGCGGGGGTGGCCCCAGTTCAGGTTCAGCGAGCGGTACGGCCGTCGGCCGGCGCCCGACAATCTGCACCGGCGGGGCCGGCGGCGGCGGGGCCGCCGTCAGCGGCCGGCGCCCGACAATCTGGAGGTCTTGGGCCATCGACGGCTACCGGAGTCGACGCACCCGCCCCTGGGCGTCTTTCACCCAGACCGAGCCATCACTGAGGTCATACTCGCCGGGCGGTTCCTGCGCGAGCAGGCGCGCGATGTGCGGCGCCGGGTCCGCGACCGCGGGGGCCGCCGAGGCCGCTGGCGGGGGCGCAGGCGCCATCGGGGGCGGCGCGGCAGGGGGAGGGGGTGGCGCGCTGGGACCGCCGCCCACGAGGCCCCCCAGGGTCATGCCCGGGGCCGGAATCGCGCCCATCGGGGCCTCGGGTCGCGGAAGGTCCGGCCGCCCGACGCCCAGGGCTTCAGGCGGCAGCTCCGCCGGCCCGAGGGCGCGACCGCGGAGTCGACGTTCCCGCCACGCCTCCGGACTGAGCGGCGGCTGATAGGGGCCCTGCGCCGGATCGCCCCGGGCATCCAGCTGCGTGCGCGGGCGCTGGCGTTGCGCCTCCATCTGCTGCCGGACGTATTCCTGGTACTCCTGCCACTCAGTCGGCCCTTCCCGCGGGGGCGCTTGGCCGGCGGCGGTATAGGCGCGGCGGGCGGCCATCATCTGCTCGCGCGCCTCGGGGGGAGCCGCCAGGAAGTCCTCGAAGCTGCCGGGCGTCGCGCGGGACGTCGGCGGCGGCATCGGGAAGGTTTGCCCCGGCACCTGCTCGATCACGCGCCGCACGGGCCGCCCCGTCTCGTCCACCGTGTCAATCAGGCTCGTGGCCGGGGGATTGGGGGCGATGGGAAACGTTTGGCCCGGCCGATCTTCCACCAGCCGTCGCACCGGGCGTCCGGCCTCGTCGACCGTCTCAATGGCGCGCGTGCCCGGCGCCGCCGGCGTCGGAAACGCGCGCTGATGCAGCGCCCGCAGTTCGTATGCCTTCTCCACGTTGATCTGCGCGAGGTCCGACCAAATCGCGTCGAAGTCCTCCGGCCGTTGCACCCGGCGTAAGACCTGCTGAATCTGCCCATTCTCCTCCGCCTCCTGCTGCGCCGCCCGGCGCTGGGCGGCGAGATCCTGCTGCGAGGCCCGGCGCTGGGCGGCGAGATCCTTCAAGCGCCAGACGCGCGCGTAGGACTCCAACGGCGACGGGATGGTCAGCGCAGCGCGCGGGGGCATACGTCAGCCTCAGAAGCGGCCGAGTTCGGCCAGCCGATAGGTTTTCTCGAACGGCCGATCTTGGTTCTGGTAAAAGATGTCGCGGGCCAGATTGTACTCGCCCAATGCGCGGCCGTAGCGCCGCTCGTCTTCGCCAGTGGACCGACTGTAGAGATCCCGCTCTTCCCCGCTCCGACGCAGGTAGTTCGTCTGCCAATCCCGGAACCCCCGCGCATCGACGTTCGCGTATTCCTGTGAGGCCGCGCCCTGCGCGTAGTTCCCGAGGTCTTTCAGCGTGCCGCCGGTCAAGAGCGTGCCCCGCGCCGCCGCGGATCGCTGGATCGCCTTCTCCCCTTCGGCGAGCCGGAACTGGAAACTCGGATCTTGGAAGAGATCGGCGCCGGTGGGCTGGCGGTACGCGGGCGCCTCGAACGGCGACCCCGCCCCGCCGAAATAGCGGCGATACATCTCTCCGCTGGGGGTCTCGCCCGTCGGCGCCGGGAAGTCGCGCGTCCACGGTTTCGTCCACTCGCCTGGGATCACAGGCCCGGCGCCGCCGGCGCCCGCGCCCCCGCCGCCGCCCGCGCCCCCGCCGCCGCCCGCGCCCAATTGGCTGTCGGGGATCCAGGTGGGCTCGCCCCCGCTGGTGATGACGTCGATGGGGCCGAAGCCATCGCCGAAATCGATCTTGTCGTCCCCCACGGCGCGGATATTCGGATACTGCGCGCGCAACGCCTCTATCACCGGACCCCAGTTGTTGCGCAACTGGGCGTACGAGCCCCCGAGGCGCTGCACCGCGCGCATGAACTCGTATTTCACCGTGGTGTGCGCCGGGTTGTTCAGTTTGTCGGTCTCCCAGCCCGGGACCGGGTTATAGGTGCGGCCGTCGCTCGGCGTCGCGGTCGACGCGGGCCGCGGCAAGCCCGGCCACTGTTGGCCCTCGGGACCACTCGAGGGGGTGGTGTAGCTTCGGGCGGCCTCCCCGGTCTCTTCGTTGGTGATGGGGCCGGCGGGTGGCCTCCAGACGCCCGATTCGGGGGTCCCAAAGCCTTGTGTCTCGAACCAATCGGCCATGATTATCCCCTCCTAGCCCCGAGTTGCTCCGCGCGTTGCGCGGCGTCGGCCGTCATCATCCGCTGCTCGCCGGTCGGCGCAATCATCAGCACCGCCGCCGCCGGGGCCGCCGACCCGACCGACGAGGCCGGCGGCGGGGCGGCCAGGCTCGAGAGCGTCATCGGCGACAACCCGGCTTGCGGCACGTCGGCCATCTCGGTGCCCACCCCCCGCGCCAAGGCGCGCACCGCCCCGGTGCCCGCCGAGACATACGGGGCCCGATTCGTGCGGGTTTGCTCCCAATCGGCGCGCTCCAAGCCGTGGCGGTCGCGCTCCAGGCCGTAGCGGTCGCGCTCCAGTCCGAATTGCGCCTGCTCCAAGCCGTAGCGGTCGCGCCACTGCTGCTCGGTGAAGGTCAATTCGCGGCGCCGCAATTCCTCATCCAGCGCCAGCCGCCGCTCTGCGAGGGCGTAGTCTTGCTCGGCGCCCTCGTTGTACGCGCGCGACGACAACCAGTTCGACAGCAACCCGGAGCCGTAATCGGCGCCGAACATCAACCAGTCCGACGCGCCCATCCCCGCGCCGCCGCCGTCGCCCGCGCCGCCGCCGCCCGCCAGTTTCCTCAGCGTGGGCACCGCCGCGCTCGCGCCGCCGGCGAGGGCCGTCCCGGTGCCAATCAGGCTGGCCCCTGGCGCCGCGCCCATGTACGCGCCCCCGAGGGCGGTCGACGGGAGGACGCCCCCACCCCCCGCGCCGGCCGCCGTGGCGCCGCCCGCCGCCGCGCCGCCGCCGCCCGTGAGGACGCCAGGAAAGACGCCCGGGATCCCGAACGCCGCCGTGGCCGCCCCCGCGCCAATCGCGACGTATTTCCCGAGTCGGTTTTTCTGATTGACGTTGCCGCCCTGGTCGATATGAAAGTCCTTCGGGAGCTGGACCCCCGCTTCGCGCAGCCGATCCTCTAACGCGCCCTGTTGCCCGCGCGTCATTTTCACGCCGCGGCCGGTATCCACCAAGCCGTTCGCGCGGAGAAAGTCCTGGTAGATGGCGGACTGGCGCATTTCGCGGTTGAACGCATCGAGGTCGCGCTCCGGCGTGTCGCGCGTGAACCCGGACACACGAGACAGCGTGGACGCTGATGGCGGCATGGTTAGTTCACTCCGTTCTGGACCAAGTCCTGCCCCCACGAGATCCGCTTCGGCGCCGCGCTGCCGCCGTTGGTCCCGAAGATCGACAGGGCGCGGTAGAGGTCCGTCGAGGCGCCCGGGAGATTCGACGTCTGCGAGACTTCCGTTCCGCCGTTGACGGAGAAGTACGCCGTGCTCCCTGATTTTCGCACACGGAGGCGGTAGCGCGTGGAGACGGCGATGCTGGCGACCGCCGCCGTGACCGCCTGGGTCGTGCCGTCACGGGTCACGCCCACCCAGCCCGCATCGCCCGCGACGGTCGAGTACCGGAACCCCATGTAGTGCCCGCCCCCGGTATCGGCGTTGGCGAGCACGCCGGTACTGGACAGGACGATCCAGATCCGGCATTCCGCCAGATCGGCCCCGGTTTTGAGGATGACATCCCAGGTCGGGTCCTGTTGCGCTTGGCAGCCGTCGGTGGCCGACCCATGCACGAACCCGCCGCTCCCGCTGCCCACGCCGCCGACGCGGACGTAATTGCCGGTCGCGTCGTTATCGTTCACGGCGGCGTCTGACGCCGAGAGGATCGTTAGGGTGTTCGCGGCCAAGCCCCGAATGACGGTCGTCGAGGCGCCGGACGCGCGCGACCCGAAGAACTGCCGCCCGACATGGTAGCCGACGAAATCGCTCGCGAAGCTCCCGGCGGCGGGATTCACCGCGCCCACGGGCGCCCAGCCCTGCAGCTCGGTTGACCCGGAGGACCGGCAGATGAGCAAGAGGCTCTGCTGGGGCGCCAGCACGAAGTCCTGCGCGTTGGGGAAATAGAACCGGTTGTGGGCATCTGACGCCGCATCGTCGTGCGCGAGCGTGATGTCGCCGGTGGGCGCCACGTTCGTGTTGTAATTCACCAGCAGCAGCAGCCGATACCGGCCCCACCCCGTCTCGAGGCCCGTCACCCGCACGCCTGTGGTCGCCACCTGCACCTGGAGGATGATGGCCCGGTCGATGCCCGCCGGCGCATAGTTGTGTTCCTGGGCGGCAAAGGTGGTGACGAGCAGCGTGGCCCCGGTCGTCGGATCGTTGCCAGCGAAGAGCCACGGCCCGCTCTGCATCTCGAACCCGGTCTTGAGATCCAGGATGGGGACGGCGTGGTCCGAGGCTGGGCTGCGGGTGACCTGCCCCGCGAGGCTGTCCGCCGTGATGGCCCGATGGACCCCGGTGTCCACGTCGTGCTGCACGCCGAAGAGATCGCGGAGGGTCGCGATCTCCCCGCTGCCGGCGCCGCCCGCCGCGACCATTTGGTCGAGGAGGGTGTAGGCCGGGGTCAGGTAGAGCTGCCACGGCTTGGTCACCTTCCCCGTCTGGAGGTCGATGTACGGATGCTTGAACGGCGCGTAGTTGACCGTGGTCGGCATCAGGCCCCCGCCGACGCGCTCAGGCCGGGATAGGCCCGGAGGTACGCATCGAGAATCACGGCCTTGACGGGTTCGTGGACGACGACTTCGAACGTGCGCGCGAACCCCGACCCGAGGGTGAACCACTCGACCCGCGTCCCGTACTCGCCGATCTTCCCCAGGCTCTTCGGCAGTTCCCTCGCCCACGTGCGCCCGTGGTCGTGGCTGTACCGCAGGATGATCTGCGGATCGTAGCCGGCCGTCCCGTCGGCGACGCTGAGCCCCACGCCCGTTTCGACATCGAGCGCGAAGTACGGATAGAACATCCGCGTGTGTTCCTCGTGGAGATGCGGCGCGCGGCGCAGGCGTCGGACAATCGTCCCGGCATCGGTGTAGAGATCCATCCGCTCGCGATAGATCGTGCCGTTCTCGCGCGACCCGATGAGGTGGAACCCGAACGCCTGGCCGTGGCAGTCGCCGCGGTCCCGGTCGTAGTCCCCGGCATCGGAATTCCAGAGCCCGAGTTCGTGCCACACGCCCACGTCGCGATTGAGCACCCACGTCCGATTGCCCGTCGGGAGTTGCAGCACGTAGAACCGGCCGACCGAGTTGGCGTAGGCGTACCCGCGCGCATCCCCGAGGGTCGTCCCCGCTTCCGCTAACCGCTCGAGCGCCAGATTGATCGCGGGCGTGCTCACCATGCGGGGGCTGTAGTCGGTCGCCTCGAACACCGCCGGAGACCCCTCGCCCACGCGCCCGAGCCAGAGCATGCCGTGGTCGCTCGCAATCGAATCCGGGGCGAGGCACCCGATGTCCACTTTCGTCCCACGCATGGGGGCCAGCGGGAACGACGGGGTCCCTTGGTCCACCCAGATTTCGAGCGACCGGCTCCCGAAGGTCCAGAGGTCGCGCTCGTCCGCCTGGACGGCCAGGAGATTGTCTGAACCCGTCGACCGGATCCCCACGTCGAGCCCGTCCCACAGGAGGCCGTCAAACAAGCTCGAGAGCCAGAATTTCGAGGTGTTCGGCTCCGCGACGACGAAATAGCCGTCCACGAAGGTCGCCGACCGGACGCCGACCGGGAACGCGGGGGCGGTCACCTGCGCGAACTCGCCCGTGACGAGGTCGTAGATCCAGCCGTGGCCGCCGCTCACCGTCAAGAGTTGGTGGCCCTGCTTCCCGTTCATCACCATCCACGCGCGATCCTGGCTCATCTGCACCGTGCCGAGACTCGATGACGTGCCGTTGGCGAAGATTTCGTAGAGCGTGTCGCCGCCGACGGCGAACGCCCGGCCGTCCTGGTGGTACAGGCCCCGCACCGGCCCGTTCGCCAGCGTGAGATGGACGGACCGTCCCGGCGTCGGGTACAGCGCGCTCGGCGTCTTCGCCCCGCGACTCGACGCGCCGATCGGCATCCAGTTGACCGTCCGCTCCCGGTTGAGGTGCTGGGAGTAGACCTCATCGCTGCCGCCGATGAATTCGGGGTACTTCACGACCCGCTCCCGGTCCGGGTGTCGTAGGCGCCGCCCCGCTGCGACCGCAGCCCAGGGTCCAGCCGCGCCCGCAACGGTTCCGGATTGATCGTCGCCAACAGCGCGAGCCCTTCGACGGCCAACCGCCGCACGTCCTCCGGCACCGGCCGATCCCAGGCCGGCGCCAATTCCACGGCGAGGTTGTATTTCAGCGCCTTGGCGTAGCCGGGTGGGAGTTCGTACTCCGTGTCGAGGGTCGCGGCCTCACCGAGCGCGGTGGGCGTATAGAGCACGACGCTACAGGTCGCGACCGTGGGGATCGGATAGATGAGCACATTCCCGCGGTCGTTGGCGTCGATCGTCTCGTCGTAAAAGAGACCGCTCGGACACGGGCTCGTGAGGCTCTTCATGCGGATGTCGGCCCACCGCTGTCGGCTGAACACCTCCATCGGGAGTTCCACCTGCTGCGCCGCCGCGAGGGTATTGTCGGGGATCGCGCGGGCGTGGTCGATGAAGACCGGGCGCGCTTGGTTGAAGGCGCCGCCCGATCCGATCGAGTAGGACTGCGTCGTCGCCGTCATGGCGTACGCGTTCCGGGCCAAGGTCGGAATCGTGAGGCGGTCGGCGGCCCACGCATCAAGGAGATCCGTGAAGACGTCGAAGCCGACCGCCCCATCCGGGCCCGAGAGGCTATCGCCGGCCCCGAGGACTTGGAGCAGGCGGAGGCCATCCGTAATGAGCGCCCGGGGCGTTTTGGTCACCGGCCATCCCCCTACGCCTCGGGCGCGAGCGCCGCGTCAATCATCTGCAGGACCGTCTTCCGCCCGCCGAGATACCTCGGGTGGTCGCCCTCGAACGCCCGGAGCTGCTCGAGCGCGCCGCGGTCGCCCGCGGCCCGCAGCGTCTCGATGGTCGTGCGCAGATCCTCGACCGAGGCGCCGTGGACCGCCGCCTGCACGGCCTGTGGGCCACCGTCGGGGGACACCGGTCCCTGCGTCTCAGACGGCACCGCGACGGCTGAGAGGCCCCCCTCCTGGGGGGCGCCCAGCGGCTCCCGCCCGTCGAGATCCTCCGACCATCCGCCCGCCGCCGCCGCCTCGGCTTCCTCGGCTGCCGAATGGAGGACGCGCGTCGCGGGCGGCCCCGACGCCATCAGGCGATAGACCATCTTGGGATAGGGCTGGAAGGCCGCCGGAGCCGCTGGCGCTGGACCCGCCGGGCGGACCTGCGCCCGGAGGCCGGCCCCCTCGACATCAGGACGCCCGTCGGGTGTCTCCGTCCAGCCGGCGCCTAACGCCGCGCGCGCCGCCGCGTCGGACACGAGGCGCGGCTCGACGCCGCCGGCGGTGCCCTGCCGAAAGACCCACATGGGATACTGCGTCAACGACATGCTGCCTCCTCTGCGATGCGGCTAGAGCGCATCGATTTGGTCGAGAAGTGTTTGCGGGGCGCGCGCGAGTTTCGCGGCCCGCTCCGTGTGTTTCGCGGCCGCGAACTGCTCCGCGCCGTTGCTCGCCACCACGCCGAGGAACGCGGCGACGCTGGGATAGCCCAGGGCCAGGAATTCCAAGCCTTGGAGTTGCCGACCGGTCAAGGAGATCGTCAGGTCGGGCATCGTCGTCCTTAACTCGTGGGCGCGCTCGCCCAGGATCGCGCGCCACGCTCCGATCGTGCGGGCACTGAACCGCCCGCTCTGCGCTTCAGCGAAGGAGCCCGAGACATCACCGTCCATGTCCCACACGTGCGGCCGAGCATGTTTATCGCTGGCATACTCAGGAGCTTGGAGCCGACGCTTGGTTGTGGTGAATGACGACCCGGACGGCTCCGGCTGTGAACGAGGCCCCGCCCCCGACCGCCGTGAAGCGGATGGCTGTCGCGCTCGTGTAGTTGTCCGCGCGGGCAATTGCTATCGTCTGCCCGGCTGTCAGAGTCGAGAAGGTGCCAAATCGTGTCGTGTCACCCGCAATGCCAACCTGCACAGAGGTGCAGCCCGTGATCCCGGTCGTGATATAGAAGCTCGCCGAGAGACCCGCGCTGGCGGCGGGGAACGCGATCGTGGTGTCGCTGGTCGCCGCGAGGGCGAGGGTGTGGGCTTCGTTCAGGCTCGTGACCTGGAGGTAGCCCGCGTTCGCGCTGTACCACCGCTGCGTTTGATTGTTGTTGCCATTCTTGAGCGCGAGCGTGTTGGCCGCATCGCGGCTGAGAAACAGATCGGTCGATCCCGAAAAATCAGCCGCACTATTCCACGCGAACGAGACATCGCTTGCCGCCGTAAAGTTG
>Ga0209322_10001058_pt1 | contig 15931 bp, 17 predicted proteins | sample Rifsed19ft1_FD_184013 | JGI IMG/M metagenome (GOLD analysis project Ga0209322, IMG submission 184013) | Soil microbial communities from Rifle, Colorado, USA - sediment 19ft 1 (version 2) | ecosystem: Environmental > Terrestrial > Deep subsurface > Rock core/Sediment | place: Rifle, Colorado... | reverse complement strand
TAGAGGATGGTTCAGAGGCGAGGTCAGCGGACGCGCAAGCGGGAGCGGAAGTCGGTCCCGCGCGGTTGCGCCTACATCAAGTCGACGTTCAACAACACGATGATCACGCTGACCGACCCGAACGGGAACGTTCTGAGCTGGGGCAGCGCCGGCACGGCGAACTTCAAGGGTTCGCGCAAGAGCACGCCCTTCGCGGCGCAGATGGCGGCGGAGGGCGCCGCCCGGCGCGCCATGGAGCACGGCCTGCGCCAGGTCGAGGTGTTCGTCAAGGGCCCGGGCAGCGGCCGCGAGGCGGCGATCCGCGCCTTGCAGGCCAGCGGGCTGAACGTCCTCAGCATCCGCGACGTTACGCCCATCCCGCACAACGGCTGCCGCGCGCCGAAGCGGCGTCGAGTCTAGGAGCAGATACCGAGGAATGGCTCGCTACACAGGTCCCGTCTGTCGACTGTGCCGTCGCTACGGCGAGAAGCTCTACCTAAAGGGCGATCGCTGCTTCGGCCCCAGGTGTGCCTTCACCAAGCGGCCGACGCCGCCCGGCGGCGGCTCCCAGCGCCGCCGCAAGGTCTCCGACCGCGGCCTGCAGCTGCGCGAGAAGCAGCGGGCGCGCGTCTTCTACGGCCTGCTGGAGCGCCAGTTCCGCGGCTACTACGACGAGGCGCTGCGCAAGACCGGCGTCACGGGCGAGGCGCTGGTGCGGGCGCTGGAGTCGCGGCTGGACAACGTCGTCTACCGCCTGGGCTTCGCCGACTCGCGCAAGCAGGCGCGCCAGATCGTCCGCCACGGCCACATCAGCCTCAACGAGCGCAAGACGGACGTTCCGTCGGCGCAGGTGAAGGTGGGCGACCAGGTAGGCTTCTCGCCCCGCGGCGCCAAGACGGAGTACGCGAAGACCGTCCAGGAGACGATCAAGTCGAAGCAGGCCCCCGTCTGGCTCTCCCTGGACATCGCGGCGCTGCGCGGCCGGATGATCGCGGAGCCGACCCTGGAGCACGCCCAAGCGTTCTTCGACCCCAACGTGATCGTGGAGTACTACTCGCGCTAGGCTGGAGGTCTCGTCTCTGGGAGAACGAGACGTAAACGAGCAGGCTTCCCCCGCCGGTCCGTTCGGGCAGTGACCGGGCTCTGCTCAGGAGGTGCTATCTGGTGACGACGCTGGCTTACAACGATGAACAGCGGCCGCAGCTGACCCTCGAAGAGGAGACGGACGAAACCTTCGGCCGGATCGTCGCCGAGCCGCTGGAGGCGGGCTTTGGTATCACCATCGGCAACGCCCTGCGACGGACGCTGCTCAGCGCCCTGCCCGGCACGGCGATCACCGCCGTCCGCATCGAGGGAGTCGAGCACGAGTTTACGACCCTCCCCCATATGAAAGAGGACGTCGTCGAGTTCCTTCTCAACGTTAAGGACATACGCATTCGCTCCCTGACGGACCGGCCCGGCAAGATGTTCCTCGACGCCTCCGGCGAAGGCGAGGTCACCGCCGGCCAGATCCAGCAGACGGCCGACTACGAGATCGTCAACCCGGAGCTTCACCTGGCGACGCTCGATTCGCCGGAAGCGCGCTTGTCCATCGAGTTCAACGTCGAGCAGGGCCGCGGCTACGTGCCCGCCGGCACGAGCGATGGCCTGGCCATCGGCGTTATACCGGTGGACGCCATCTTCACGCCCGTGCGTCGCGTCAACTACCGCATCGAGCACACGCGCGTCGGCCAGGTGACCAACTACGACCGCCTCATCCTCGAGGTGTGGACGGACGGCAGCATCAGCCCCACTGACGCCGTGAGCAACGCCGCCGAGGTCCTGGCCGAGCAGTTCGCCGTCTTCTCCCGCCTCGGCCGGCCCGAGCCGACGATGGTCGGCCGCGGCCTCGGCTCCGGCGCGGCACTGGCGCCGGACCGCTACAACACGCCGATCGAGGAGCTGAACCTCTCGGTGCGTGCCTACAACTGCCTCAAGCGCAGCGGTCTGATGACCGTCGGCGCCGTCCTGGAGAAGAGCGAGGAGGAACTGCTCGCCCTGCGCAACTTCGGCCGCAAGTCCTACGACGAGCTGAAGGAGAAGCTGGTAAGCATGGGCTTCCTGCCGCCGGACGGGGGCGAGGAGGGCGGCCCGCTGGGCGAGGGCCTGCCTTCGCGGCCGGGCGATGGCGGCAAGCCTTCGCGAACCGTCGCCGCCGCCGCTCCCGAGGACGAAGAGCTGGGCCCCGTCGCCAAGGCGCTCCTGGAAGCGCTGAAGGAGTCCGGCAAGGACGAGCTGCTGCGGCGGCCGGCTGAGGACGAAGAGGAGAGCAAGTGAGGCACCGCGTCCTGAGCCGCAAGTTCGACCGGCCGACGGACCAGCGCCTGGCGCTCTTCCGCGGCCTGGTCACCGACCTGCTGCGCTACGAGCAGCTGCGCACGACTGAGGCGAAGGCGAAGGCGATCCGCGGCCTGGCGGAGAAGATGATCACGCTCGGCAAGAGCGGCACGCTGCCGGCGCGGCGGCGCGTCCTGGGCTACGTCTACGACAAGGACGTGGCGCGCAAGGTGTTCGACGAGCTGGGGCCGCGCTATGCCGACCGGCCCGGCGGCTACACGCGCCTCGTCCGCCTGGGCCCGCGCAACGGCGATGGCGCCCCGATCGTCCAGATCGAGCTGATCCAGTAAGAGCTCATGACCGGTGACGCGAATCAGGCGCCTGACGCCAGGCGCTTCGCCCTGCTCCTCGAGTATGACGGCGGCCGCTACGCCGGCTCGCAGCTGCAGGCGAACGCCCTGACGGTGCAGGCAGTCCTCGAAGACGCCATCGAGAAGGCGACGGAAGAGCGCTCGCGCGCCGCGTTCGCCGGCCGGACAGACGCCGGCGTCCACGCCCGCGGCCAGGTCGCCTCGTTCGTGAGCAGGACGCGTCTGGACGCGGAGACGCTCTGCCGCGCCCTCAACGCCTGGCTGCCGGCGGACGTCGTCGTCCGCGCCGTCGTCGAGGCGCCTGTCGACTTCGACGTGCGCCGGCACGCCTGGCGCAGGCACTACCGCTACGTCATCGACAACGCGGCCGTGCGACCCGCGCTCGAGCGCGAGCGCGTCTGGCACGTCGCCACGCCACTTGACGCCGAGGCGATGGCGCGGGCGGCGCGCAGCGTCCTCGGCCGGCGCGACTTCGCCGCCTTCGCCGGGCCGCTGGAGCGCGCCGGCGCCGGCACGGTGCGAGAGCTCCTCTGCTTCGATGTCCGGCGCGAGGGCAACGCCATCGTCTGCGACCTCGTGGCTGACGCCTTCCTGCCGCATCAAGTACGGCGCATGGTCGGCGCGCTGGTGGAGGTCGGCGCCGGCCGGCGCAGCGTCGAGGAGTACGCGGCGTTGCTTGCGGGCCCGCCCGCCTCGGCCGGCCCGGCGGCGCCGGCGCAGGGCCTCTACCTGATACGCGTGGAATACACCTGGGACTTGTTCGCTCAGGAAGCGCCTTCGGGTGTCGGGCGGCGAGAAGCGGGGCCTGCAGAGGGGTGCAACCCCTCGGAGGGTTTGGGGGTGTCCCCCATCTCTCCGCCTACTGATGCGGAGCAGCGCGCGAGCGCTGCGAAGCCGAAGGGGGTGGAGCCGTAGCTGTGAGTCTGGTAGGATTAAACCTTGTGAAAACCTACACGCTGAGCGCGAAGCAGATCGACAAGCGCTGGCGCGTCTTCGACGCAGAGGGCCAGCCCCTCGGCCGTTTGGCGACCCAGGTCGCCGTCGCCCTGCGCGGCAAGGACAAGCCCACCTTCACGCCCCACCTCGACATGGGCGACTTCGTCATCGTCACCAACGCGGCGAAGGTGAAGCTCACCGGCCAGAAGGTGACGCAGAAGCTGTACCGGCACCACACGGGCTACTTGGGCGGCCTCAAAGAGGTGCGCCTGGACGAGCAGCTGGCCCGCCACCCGGACCGCGTCATCCGCGCCGCCGTCTGGGGCATGCTGCCCAAGGGGCGCCTCGGCAGGGCGCAGATCCGCCACCTCAAAGTCTACGCCGGCGCCGACCACCCGCACGAGGCGCAGGTGCGCGCCGGCGAGGGCAAGCGGCACCATCAGGAGGCGACAGCGAGTTGACACAGCAGCAGTACTTCGCCGGCACAGGCCGTCGCAAGACATCCGTCGCCCGCGTGCGGCTCTACCCGGGAGCGCAGGAGGTGGTGGTCAACGGCCGCTCGCTGCAGGACGCGCTGCCGCGCATCCTCCTGCAGGAGACGGCGCTGCGGCCGCTCAACGTCCTCGGCCAGCAGGGCAAGTTTGGCGTCCAGGTCAAGGTGGAAGGCGGCGGCGTCAGCGGCTGGGCCGGCGCCATCTCCCACGGCATCGCCCGCGCCCTCGTCGCCTTCGACGAGAGCCTGAAGCCGCAGCTGCGCCGCTACGGCCTCCTGACGCGCGACGCGCGCATGAAGGAGCGCAAGAAGTACGGCCTTAAGCGCGCGCGCAAGGCCGCCCAGTACACGAAGCGCTAAGGGAGTCGACAGTTCTCAGTAATCAGTGTTCAGAGGGCGGCCGCGAGGGCCGCCCCTTACGTTTCGCCAGATAGCTTCTCTTTGAAGTAGTCGACCCAAGGGACGAGGCTGGGGTCCTGGCCGTAAAGCAGGCCGAGGTAGAGCGTCAGATAGCCGCCGAACGACAGGACGTTCAGCACCTGCGCCAGCTTCGTCGATCCGGCGGCCGCGTGCTCAAGGTAATCGATGCCGTTCTGCCTGATGACGTCCTCGGTCAGCTCGATCCTCTGCTGATTTCGTCGCGTGTAGAGGTCCGACGTGATGAATAGCGCCTTGAGCTTGCGATCGCCCGGGTTCTTCAGCCCCTCCATCAGGTGGTGGTTAAGCTCCGGGATGTCTTCGAAGGCGGCGAAGCTCTTCGACGTCTCGTTGAACTGGTTGCGCATGATGTGGGCGTTACCAACCAGGTGCTCTGCGGCGAAGACGACGGGGATGAAGCCCTGCAGCGCCGGCGCCGCGAGCTGCGCCGCACTCTTCAGCACGTCATGCGCTCGACGCACCTCGGCGATCGCTTCGCTGAGCTCCGCCTTCGCGATCTGAATCACTCCCAGGCGGCCCAGCAGCGCCAGGGTGGCCGTGATGATGTAGCCGGTTCCCAGGCGAGGCTGCGTCGAGGGGTTGTTCTTCGGATCGAAGAGGAGAATGGGATACCGACCGCGGACCATCTCTGCGAGCGCGCCGCCGGTCGAGATAGCGGCGATCTGGGCGCCGCGCGCCTCCGCCTCGCGGGCGCAGGCGAGGACCTCCTCGGTCGAGCCGGAGTAGGACGTGAGCAGGACGAGCGAGCTCTCGTCGACGAAGCCCGGCAGGCGGTAGTCGGAGACGGGCACGAGGGGAATCTTCAACTCGTCCCAGTACAGCGCGGTCAGGACGTGGGCGCCGTAGGCCGAGCCGCCCATCCCGCAGATGACCAGGTTCGCGATCGGCCGCCTGGCGACCGGGATGTTCATATCGAAGTGCTCGTCGACTATCTGCTGGCACTGCGCGGCGAACATCGCCGTGGACCCGTAGACGTCGCTCGGGTCGAGCTTCCTGATCGCGTCGAGGTCGTTGAAGTCGATCATCTACACTCCGGCCAGCTCCCGGCCGGCGTCGAGCAGCGGCTTCACGAGGGCGGCGTCCGTGGTCTCGGTGTAGATGCGCAGAAGCGGCTCCGTGCCCGACGGGCGGATGAGGAGCCAGCCGCCTTCGACCTCGAAGCGGTAGCCATCGACCGTGTCGCGGCGCAGGACGCGCCGGCCGGCGAGGGAGTCCGGCCGCGCCGCCGCGACGCGGGCGACGGCCCCGTCGCGGTCGGCTTCCGGGACGTGGATGTCCAGGCGGTCGTAGAAGTGCTCGCCGACCTTGGCGTAGAGCTCCCCGACGAGCTCGGAGGGCTTCTTGCCGCTGCGGGCGAGGAGGTCGAGGAAGAGCAGACCGGCGAAGCAGCCATCGCGCTCCGGCAGGTGCTGCGCGAAGGCGTAGCCGCCGCTCTCCTCGCCGGCGGCGCTGGCGCCGGTCTCCAGCATCTTCGGCCCCAGGTACTTGAAGCCCACCGGCGTCTCGTGCACCGCCACGCCGTAGAGCGCTCCCAGGCGGTCGATCATGCGCGTGCTGGTCACGGAGCGGACGATGGGCGCGCGCAGGCCGCGATACTCCAGCAGGTAGTAGCAAAGCAGCGCGAAGGTCTGCAGCTGGTCGACGAAGCGGCCCTGCTCGTCCATGACGCCGAGGCGGTCGGCGTCGCCGTCCGTGGCCAGGCCGACGTCGGCGCCCAGGTTGACGACGGCCTCGCTCAGGCCCTGGAGGTTGCGGGCGATGGGCTCCGGCGCCGCCATGCCGGGGAAGGCGGGGTTCCGCTCGCCGCGCAGCTCGGTCAGGCGCGTCTTACCGCCGGCGAGCAGGCGCTGGAGGACGCCGGCGCCGGCGGCGTGCATGGCGTCGAAGACGACGTTGAGGCCGGCGTCGCGGATCGCCTGCAGGTCGACGAGGCGCGCGACCTGGCGGTCGTAGGCCGGGCGCGGGTCGAAGCGCTGGATGCGGCCGCTCGCCAGCCCGTCTTCCAGCGCGATACGCGTCGGCTCGCCCTGGCGCTGGCCGGCGGCGATAGCGCTCTCCAGCGCCTCGACGACCGCCGGCGGCGCGCTGCCGCCGTACTCCGGCTTGTACTTGAAGCCGTTGTAGATCGCCGGGTTGTGCGAAGCCGTGATGATCACGGCGCCGCCGGCGCCCTTGTCCAGCACGGCGTGGCAGGCGACGGGCGTCGCCGCCGCCGCGTCGAAGAGGTGGACCTTGATCGCATGCGCGGCGACGACCTCGGCGGCCGCGGCGGCGAAGTGCTCCGAGGCGAAGCGCGTGTCGAAGCCGATGACGAGGCCGCGCCCGGCGAGGCCCGCCTCCTCTAGGTAGCGGGCGACGCCCTCGGCGCAGGCGCGGACGTTCGCGTAGGTGTAGTCCTCGGCGATGACGGCGCGCCAGCCGTCCGTGCCGAAGCGGATGGGCGTGCTGCTCATGCTTTGCCTGTTGTCATTCTGAGCCCTTCGGCTTGCTCAGGGTAGACTCCGCGAAGAACCTAGCCCTTCAAGACAGCGAGGCGACTAGCCGCCGGCTCGCCCTTAGCCCGCGACTTCGTCCGGTTCCAGGCGGGCGCCGGGCACCAGGCGCACGCCCTGCTTGACCTTCGCGCCGTTGGCGAGGACGGCGCCGTCGACGACGGCGTCGTCGCCGACCCAGCAGCCGTCGCCCAGGATGCTGTCGCGCACGACGGCGCCGGCGCCGACCTTGACGTTCGACCAGAGCACGGAGCCCGCTACCAGGGCGCGCTCGCGCACGACGCAGTCGTCGCCGAGGACGCTGGGCCCCTGGACGCAGGCGAGGCCGCCGACGCGGCAGCCGCGCCCCAGGATGACGCGGCCGGAGATCGTCGCGTCCTGCCAGACCTGACACGCCTCGCCGACCAGCGGCTGCGTCGCGATGCCGGCCGGCAGCAGCCCGGCGATGCGGCCCTCCAGCAGGTCGCGGTGCAGCTGCAGGTAGCGCTCTGACGTGCCGACGTCCATCCAGTAGGCGTCGGACGGGAACCCCTGGACGCGCAGGCCTTCGGCGATGACGGAGGGGAAGACGAGCTGTTCCAGGGAGCGGTCCATGCGCTCGTCCGGGATGTGGTCCAGGACGCCCGGTTCGAAGAGCCAGGTGCCGGCGTTGGCCCAGTTGCTCGGCGCCTCGCCGGGCGGCGGCTTCTCGACGAAGCGGGTGACGCGGTCGCCCTCGCCCAGCTCGACGACGCCGTAGCCGGTCGGGTCCTGGACGGAGGCGAGGGCGATGCTGAGGAAGGCGGCACGCTCGCGGTGGCGGTTCGCCATGCCCGCGAGGTCGAGGTCGGTGACGACGTCGCCGTTGCAGACGAAGAACGCCCCGACGTGTCGGGGCGCCGCCTGCTTGACCGCGAGGCCGGAGCCGAGGGGCTCCGTCTCGTAGCTGTAGGTGAGGGATACTCCCAGGGCGCTGCCGTCGCCCAGCGCCGCCTCGATCCCGGGGTCGGAAGTCGCGAGGACGACGTTGTCGACGCCGTGGCGGCGCAGGTTGGCGATGATGTGGCAGACGAGGGGCCGGTTGAGCACCGGGACCAGCGGCTTCGGGACGGCGTAGGTCAGGGGCCGGAGCCTGGTGCCGCCGCCGCCGACGAGGATGACCGCGTTCACTCGACCAACCCTGAAGGCCAGGCTTGAGCCTGGCCTTCGCGAGGAATCCTCACCTTCGTTGGAGCCCGCGGCTCAAAGGTCGACGACCTCGCGCGCCGGCTCTGTCGCCCGCCAGCGGGCGATGGTGCGGCGCAGGAAGGGCAGCGGCCAGGCCGCGTCCCGGCGCGTCGCCATCGCCTCGACGAGGCGGCCCGTCTCCGCGAAGCCCAGCGTCTCGTAGATGTGGCGGGCGGTGCGGTTCGCGGGGTCGACGTTGAGGACGACGAGGCGGCAGCGCTCCAGGACGTAGGCGGCGACAGCGGCCGTCACGGCCGTGCCCAAGCTGCGGCCGCGGAAGTCCGGGTGGGTGAACACGTTGCCGATGACGGCGACGCCCTCCGCGGGCGAGTAGATGTGGGTGCCGGCGGCGGCGACCAGGCGGCCGCGGTTGTGGGCGCCGAAGTAGACGCCATCCAGCACCTGGCGGCCGGAGTAGCGCAGCCCTTCCTCCTCTATGGCGTAGAGGCGGTTCAGCTCGGCGGCGTCCGCCTCGATGAGGCGGCGCGCGGCGGGCAGGCCGGACGGCGGGCCGAAGGCCTCGCGCCGCAGCTGCATGCGCAGCATAGTCTGCGGCCGCCAGAGGTTGTGGCTCGCCAGCAGGGCGTCGACGTGCTGCGACTCGCAGGTGAGGAAGGTCTGGCGCGGGCCGGGGTGGAGCCGCAGCAGCGCGGCGACGAGGTCTGCTTCGCCGGCGATGAGCGTCGAAGGGCCAAGGCCGCCGCGGGCGTGCATCACGAGTCCGTGGCGGTCGCCGGCGGTGGCCTCGTAGAACTCGGCCAGGGGGAAGAGCCGGCGGTCGAGATAGGCGAGGGCGTAGGCAACGTACGGCCCCGCCGGCTCCAGGCGGCGACGCGCCTCGTCGGCGTCTGCCAGGCGCCGGAGGACGGCGGTGCGCCTCAGGCTCGCCTGGCGGGCGTTAGCGCCGCCGGCAGCGCGGGCCGTCATGGGCTCCCCTTCTCTAACCCTGGCGGGAGGGCGCTTTACTTAATAGCACAATCCTAGGCAGGCAGCTTCGGGGCGTCAAGGCGAAGGCTAGGGGTCAGGGGTCAGGGGTCAGGGGTCAGGGGTCAGGGGTCAGGGGTCAGGGGTCAGGGGCGAAGCGACGCAATCCGGCCCCCGGCCCCGGCCCCCCGGCCTCTGGCCCCGTTCCTTGTTCCTTGTTCGTGGTTCCTGTATATGATCGCTCGGGAGCCGACCGCGACTCAGGCGTTAGGAGGGCCGATGCCCAGGCTGGACAACTCCATCGACATCAAGGCGCCGCGCGACAAGGTGTTCCAGTACATCTCCGACGTCACGACTCACCCTGAGTGGGTGAAGTGGACGAAGCGCGCGGAGGTGACGTCTTTGGAGCGCAGGGGCCTGGGCGCGACGGACGCCATGCTGATGCAGGTGGGCCCGCGCAAGGAGCGCGTCGAGGCCATCGTCACGGAGTACAAGGAGGGCGAGTACTTCACGCGCCGTCACACGCGCGGCATCGAGATGACGGACCGGCTCGCCGTCGTGGGCCTCGGCGACACGACGAAGGTCGCCTGGAGCGTCGAGTACACGCCGCCCATGGGCACGCTGGGCAAGCTCGTCGACCTCCTGTTCATGGTGCGGCTCTTCGACCAGCTGATGCAGGACTCGCTCACCAACCTGAGAGAGCACCTGGAGAGCGCCCGCTGAGCGCGCGTGCGTCGGAGAGCGCCGTGCAGGAGTTCGACGATGACCTGCTGGAGCCGTACCCGGTGGACGGCTCTCTGGTGCCGCTCATCCGCCTGACCCGCGGCGGCCCGCCGCACGTCGCGGTCAAGGTCGGCGATAAGGCCTACCACTACGACCGCAGCTACCCGTTCAAGGGCCAGGGCGCCGTCCTGCCGCGCTACCTGCGCGAGCAGCTCGCGGCCGGCAAGCAGCCGCTGCTCATCGAGCGGGCGGACCGCTTCTACGTCTACCTGGCCGACTGAGCCTCAGCTTTCCTCTGACCAGCGCCGCTCCAGCTCGCGGCGCCGCTGCGCCAGCCGCTCCAGGAACGGCTCGGAGCGGATCGGCGGCGTGCTCATGATGATCGCGTCCTCATGGTTGTCCGAGTAGTAGCGCCGGCGCGCGCCGACCTTGAGGAAGCCGAACTTCTCGTACAGGGCCTGGGCGGCCTCGTTGGAGCGGCGCACCTCCAGCGTCACCACCTCCTGCCGATTCGCAAGGGCCAGGTCGAGGGTGTCGGCCAGGAGCAACTCGCCGATGCCCTGGCGCCGGTAGGCATCCCGCACGGCGATGGCGACGATGTGCGCCTCGTCCACCAGGAGCCAGACGCCGACGTAGCCGACGATGTAGTCGGTCGTCGTCAGCGGCTCGGGCCGGCGCAGCAGGGCGTCGATGAGCTTCCGGCGGGACGGCGGCTGCTCGGGCGCGGCGCGGCTGCGGTCGAAGACCACCAGGTAGCGGGCGAGGCGGTTGGCCAGCTCGCGCCGGTAGGCTGTGCGCGGCCAGGTCGTGGGGAAGGACTGCCGCTCGATCTCCGCCACCTGGGCGATGTCGGCCTCCGTCATCTGCCGGATCTGATAGCGAGCGACCGCGACCATTCTGCCTGCGCTGAAGCTAGCGATACTTTACGTTAGCGTAAAGATAAGGTAGAATACACCGCGTAGCTTAGGAGCGCCATTCTATATGTCCACCCACCTGCGATTGCTGGGCTTTCTCCGGCCCTACCTGAAGCAGGTCGTCTTCTGCTGGATCGTCCTCGCGGGGTCGGCCGCCGCGGCAATGGTAACGCCTCAGCTGCTGCGCTGGGCGATCGACACCGGCCTCAAGCCGGAAACGACGGTCCTCGTCGCCGCCGTGTCCGCGTCGGACACCTCCATCCTCCTCAAGGACGCCGGCAGTGTCGAAGTCGGGCAGGTCCTGCGCCTGGAGCAGAACGAGAAGGCTAAGGTCATCGCCGTAAACGGCGATGCGGTCGCGGTCGAGCGAGGCTTCGACGGCACGAAGGCCGTCGCGCACGCCGCCGACAGGCCCGTCCAGACGTTTCATGGCAAGGTCAGCACGCTCGCCCTCGCGGGCGGCGCCATCCTTGCCGCCGCCATCCTTCGCGGCGTCTTCGCTTACTGGGTCACCTACCTCAGCGAGTGGCTGAGCCAGCACGTCGCCTTCGACCTGCGCAACGGCATCTACGACCGCCTGCAGCGCCTGAGCTACGCCTACCACGACCGGCAGCAGACGGGACAGCTCATGTCCCGCGCCACGCAGGACGTTGAGGCGACGCGCATGTTTATCCAGATGGGGGCCCTGCGCTTTCTGCAGATGGTCGCGATCATCATCGGCGCGGCCGTGCTCATGTTTCTCTCTGATTGGCGGCTCGCCCTCGTCGGCTGGGCCTTCCTGTTCGTCATCACCCCCTGGTCGGTGCGCGTCCAGTTCATCAGCCGCAAGCTATGGACCGGCGTGCAGGAGCAGCTGGGGCGTGTGACGACGGTGCTGCAGGAGAACCTCACCGGCGTCCGCGTCGTAAAGGCGTTCTCGCGCGAGGGATACGAGGAGGAGAAGTTCAACCGGGAGGCGCAGGACCTCTTCTCCTGGAACTACCGCCAGAACCGGCTCCAGGCCTGGACCAACCCCTTCTACCAGGCGATGGGAATGGGCGCCCAGGTCGCCGTCCTCTGGGTGGGCGCCATCATGATCACGAAGAGCGACCTCTCCCTCGGCGAGCTTACGGCGTTCCTCCTCTACCTGGGCCTCCTTATCCAGCCGATGCGCATTCTGGGCTTCATCGTCCAGATGTTCGCGCGGGCGGGCGCCGCCGGCGAGCGTATCTTCGAGATCCTCGACGCCGAGTCGGCCGTGAAGGAGAAGCCGAACGCCATCGTCCTGTCCGACATGAAGGGCGACGTCAGCTTCGACCGCGTCCACTTCGGCTACGACGCCATCAGCGCCGTGCTCATCGACGTCAGCTTCGAGGCGCCGGCCGGCAGGGTGGTCGCCCTCCTCGGGCCGACGGGCAGCGGCAAGACGACCATCGTCAACCTGCTGCCCCGCTTCTACGACGTGACCGCCGGCAGCATCAAGATCGACGGCATCGACATCCGCGACGTCACCATCAGCTCCCTGCGGTCGACTATCGGCATCATCCAGCAGGACGTCTTCCTATTCTCGGCGACGATTCGCGACAACATAGCCTACGGCGCCGTGGACGCGACCAACGAGCAGATCATCGAGGCGGCGAAGATCGCCCGCATTCACGACTTCATCATGACGCTGCCGGACGGCTACGACACCTGGGTGGGCGAGCGCGGCGTGACGCTTTCCGGCGGCCAGAAGCAGCGCATCTCCATCGCCCGTACGCTGCTGCTCGACCCGAAAATCCTCATCCTCGACGACTCGACCTCGAGCGTCGACACGCAGACGGAGTACCTCATTCAGCAGGCCCTCTCAGCGGTGATGAAGGGCCGCACGACGCTGGTCATCGCCCAGCGGCTGCGCACGGTGAAGAACGCCGACCAGATCCTCGTGATGAAGGATGGCACCATCGCAGAGCGCGGCACGCACGAGGAGCTCATCGCGAAAGACGGGCTCTACCGCGAGATCTACGACCTCGAGCTGCGCGACCAGGAGCAGGCGCTGCGCCGGTCAGCGGCCGCTTCCGGCGCCGCCAACGTCGAGGGCGGCGTCTAAGGCAGGGGAGAAGAGATGGCGTTTTGGGGCGGCATGGGTGGTGGCGGCGGCGGCCACTGGCACGGCGGCGGTGGCGGTATGGGCGGCATGGGCGGCATGGGCGGCCAGATGCGCCAGTGGCGCGAGATGTCGCAGCAGGGCCTGCGCCGCAGCATCGACGCCTGGGACGACGAGGAGCTGGGCGCCGCTTACAACCACACCGTCGTCATGCGCCTCATGGCCTACCTGAGGCCCTACATGCTCCGGTCGCTGGCCGCCACGGCGAGCGTTGTCATCGGCGCCGTCTTCCTCAACGTCCAGCCGAAGATCATATCGAGGGTCATCGACGCCGCCCTTCGCGGCGACACCGGCGCTGTCACGAACAACGGCGCCATCTTCCTCGCCCTCGCCCTCGGTGCCTGGATCTTCGGCTTCATTCAGCTCCTTAACGCCGGCTGGATCGGCCACCGCGTGCTGCTGACGCTGCGGACGCAGATGTTCGCCCACATCCAGAAGCTCTCGCTGCGCTTCCACGACGCCAACGAGGTCGGCCGCGTCATGTCACGCGTCCAGAACGACGTCACGTCCATGCAGGAGCTCCTATCGTCAGGCTTCCTGACGATCTTCGGCGACATCGTCGGCCTCGCCGTCATCATCTTCATCGTCGCCGACGCCAACCTGGAGCTGGCGCTGGTGACCTTCAGCGTTGTGCCGATCCTCATCCTCATCACGTTTGTCTGGCAGATCTACGCCCGCAAGGCCTTCATGCGCGTTCGCCAGGCCATCGCCGTCGTCAACTCCAACCTGCAGGAGAACGTCTCCGGCGTCCGCGTCATCCAGAGCCTCTCGCGTGAGGACGTAAACGCGGAGCGCTTCTCCGCCGTCAACGAAGACAACATGCGGGCGAACATCGAGGCCGGCCGGCTGCAGGCCGCCGTCATGCCGATGGTCGAGATCATCTCGTCGGCCGCGACGGCGCTGGTCATCCTCTACGGCGGCCGCCAGGTGCTCAACGGCGACCTCAGCCCCGGCAACCTGGGCCTCTTCATCTTCTCCATCGAGCGCTTCTTCCAGCCGGTGCGCGAGCTGGTGATGCAGTACACGACGCTGCAGCGCGCCATGGCCGGCGGCGTTCGCGTCTTCGAGGTGCTGGATACGGAGCCGGAGATCGTCGACGCGCCGGACGCCATCGAGATGGAGGACGTCCGCGGCGCCGTCACCTTCGAGCACGTCGACTTCGACTACGTCGAGGGCGTGCCCGTCCTGCGCGACATCAATCTCGACGTGCAGCCGGGCGAAACCGTTGCCGTCGTCGGCTCGACGGGCGCCGGCAAGACGACGCTAACGGCGCTCATCCTCCGCTTCTACGAGGTGACGGGCGGCCGCGTCCTCATCGACGGTCACGACCTGCGCGACATCGAGCGCGCCTCCTTGACGCGCCGCACCGGCGTCGTGCTGCAGGACCCGTTCCTCTTCTCCGGCACGGTGAAGGAGAACATCCTCTACGGCCGCCTGGAGGCCACGGACGACGAGGTCATCGAAGCCGCTAGGGCAGTCGGCGCCCACGACTTCATCATGCGGCTGGCGAAGGGCTACGATACGGAGCTGCACGAGCGCGGCCAGAACCTCTCGGTCGGCCAGCGACAGCTCATCAGCTTCGCCCGCGCCGTGCTGGCGCGGCCGCGCATCCTCATCCTCGACGAGGCGACGGCGAACGTCGACACGCGCACGGAGGTCATCATCCAGCGCGCGCTGAGGGAGCTGCTTAAGGACCGCACGTCGTTCGTCATCGCCCACCGGCTTTCGACGATCCGCGAGGCGACGCGCATCGTCGTCCTCGACCACGGCCGCATCGTCGAAGCCGGCACGCACGCGGAGCTGCTGGCCAAGAACGGTGTCTACGCCAACCTCTACCGCATGACCTACGAGCGCTTGGCGGCGCCGACCGAAGGCGTCGTCGAGCCGGAGCCGGCGGCTTCGACCTAAGACGCGTCGATCACGGCGTCCGCCTCGACTTCGACCAGCATCTCCGGCCCTGCAAGCCGACTGACCTCGACGAGGGTGCAGGCGGGCATCACGTCAGCGAAGGCCTCGCGGTGGGCGCGCGCCGCCTCTTCCCAAGTTGCTATGTCAGCCAGGTAGATTCGAGTGCGTACGACATCCCTCAGCGCGGCTCCGGCTTCGACAAGGGCGGCCTCAATGTTCGCGATCGCCTGCTTCGCTTGCTCGTAGACGCCCGCCTTTAGCTGCCCGACGGCGTCTCGGCCGACGGTGCCCGAAACGAAGACGAGGTTGCCGGCGCGCACGGCGCGGCTGAAGGCGATGACCGGCTCGTAGGGGGAGTTGGAGGAGACCCTCTGACGCATCTGCCGTCTAACCTCGTCTAAAGCCTGATTCTAACCAGCCCCACGCGCGATCGTAAGCGGCGTTCGGCGTGCGATGCGGGTTTTCGTGGTCGAGGTTCCACTGCAGGGGGTGGTTGATGATGTACTCGCGCACGCGCGTTAGCTCGGTCTCATTACGGATGACGCGCTCGTAGTAGTTGCGCTGCCACAGGGCTGCCTCGGGCCTGCCACTAAGTTGCCGAAAGCGTCGAGTCGCGGCTGCTTTGAACGACCGAACGATGGCACCGAGGGATCGCGGCTGGACGGCGAAGCTGCGTCGGCGTAGGGGCGCAGCATGCTGCGCCCCTACGGGCTACGGGCTCATCGATGACGATGATGCCATGCACATGATTCGGCATGACGACGAACTCATCCACGAATACGTTCGAGAAGTGTTCCGGTATCTGGGACCAGGCCTCGCTGACAGCGGTGGCAGCCGCCGCCTGAGTGAAGATGGGACGCTTCTGGTGCGCGCAGATGGTGACGAAATAGTAACTTGCCGCGGCATAGTCGTAATCGGGCAGACGGATCGACCGCCGGCGTCGTTCTGAGGTCACGCCTCGAACAGGGGCTTCTGCGCCGAGCCGGCGCGCGCCGGCGGCGGCAGGCCCAGGTGCTCGTAGGCGCGGGGCGTGGCTTCACGACCGCGCGGCGTGCGGTCAAGGAAGCCGAGTTGGATCAGATACGGCTCGTACACGTCCATGATCG
>Ga0209322_10001056_pt1 | contig 15936 bp, 12 predicted proteins | sample Rifsed19ft1_FD_184013 | JGI IMG/M metagenome (GOLD analysis project Ga0209322, IMG submission 184013) | Soil microbial communities from Rifle, Colorado, USA - sediment 19ft 1 (version 2) | ecosystem: Environmental > Terrestrial > Deep subsurface > Rock core/Sediment | place: Rifle, Colorado... | reverse complement strand
GCATGCGCCGCCAGCGAACGAGGATGTCCTCCACCGTGTCCATCATCGCGTGGCCCAGGTGCAGCTCGCCCGTGAGGTTGGGCGGCGGCATGATGATCGTGTACGGCTCTCCGCCGGGCCTTACGTCGGGCGTGAACGCGCCCGAGGCCTCCCAGCGCTGGTAGGTCTTCGCCTCCACCGCCGCCGGGTTGTAGGCCTTCGGCATCTCCCGTCGCGTCGTCGGTTCAGTCGCCATGCGACCTCTCCCCCTCGTTCCCCCTCTCCGCAGGCAGAGAGGGGGAGGTGCGCTCGGCGAGAGTTCGGCTCACCTCCGCCAGCACACGCTGAAACTCTCCCATGATCTCAGCATTGGAGAAGCGGACCACGGCGAGACCGCGCGCTTCGAGCTCCGCTTGACGAGCGGCGTCCTCAGCGGCAGTGCGTCTGTGGATGGGCCCGTCAATCTCTATGACGAGCTGTGCTTGGCTGCAATAGAGGTCAACTATGAAGCGTCCAATGGGATGCTGGCGGCGAAAGCCGGACGTTCGGAAAGGCCCGCTTCGCAGCGCCTGCCAGAGGCGGTCCTCAGACGGCGTCGGCGAAAGGCGCTTCTCGCGCGCGAGCGGCTTCAGCCCCCGCCAGAGAGCCGGTGGCGTAGACCAGCCCGCGTTGGAGCCCCCCCTCTCTGCTTGCGGAGAGGGGGTGGCGGCAGCCGGGGGTGAGGTCGTTCCCACCTTCGGCATCTCCCGTCGCGTCGTCGGTTCAGTCGCCATGGCTGAGCTACAAGTATAGCGAGGCAGTCGAGAAACGCGGCGGCGCCGACCGGCGCCTAGTCGAGCCCGTACAGCCGGTTCAAGTCCGCGAAGCGCGCCGGGTCAAGCTCGCGCCCTTTGAGTGCCGCGTGGTCGGGCGAGTAGCGATGCACCCGGAAGACGAACGGCATGATTTGGCCGGAAGGCGCCCGGTAGCTGAACGGGCTGATCCACTCCCAAACGACCTCGCCTGCGCGTGTGATCTCGAAGACGCGGCCGGGCGCGCCCTCGCAGACCAGGACGTTGTCGCCCGCCAGACGCTCAGCCCCGGAGATATGGGCGCTGAAGAAGGACGCCTCCGGGTTGCCGGCGTACTGCCAGACCGTGCTGCCGTCCTTCGGGTTGACCTCGACGACCCGCGACCGCGGCATGCCCGGACGGTGCATGCCGTTGTCGAAGACCTGGATGTTGCCGTTACCGAGGGCGGAAGCGTGGTGCTGGTGGTAGACGTTCGGCGCGCCGTACTTCCAGACGAGCTTCCCTGCGCCGTCTATCAGCCCCACCCGGCTGTTGCTGCGACAGGAGAATAGGATCTCGCCCGCCGCCGTCACGTCGAGGCTGTTCGTGTGCGTCCACTCCAGCCGCCGCTCCAGCGGGCAGATCGCGTCGCGTCGAGGGTCGAGCAGCTTCCAGAGGCTGACGCGGCGCACCTCCTTGCCCTTGGTGTCGATCTCGACGAAGTCGTCGCCGAGCATCGGCGGCAGGTTGCGCTCGCGGTAGCCGCCGCGCACGGCGCGCGCCAGCTCCGCCGGCAGCTCGACCCACTCAGGAAACAGCGTGTTGCCGTTCGGCAGGCGCACGAAGTCGTGGTGGATCGCCGGGTTCGCGTGCTCCCAGACGACGTTTCCCTCCCAGTCCAGCTCGCGGAGGTGCGTCGCGCTGCCGCCCAGGCGCCGGATGTTCACCTCGAAAGGAGGCGTCGTGCCGGGCGGTATCTCCGGCGGCCGGATGGAGGCGTCCGTGCCGAGGACGAGGAGGTTGCCCGTCGGCAGGAGCCGGCCGTAGAAGACGCGCAGGTCGGAGAAATGCCAGCGCTGCACGATGCGGCCCGCCATATCGATCAGGTACGTAGAATCGCCGTTCACGGGGGTGACCAGCGTGTAACCCTTCACCGTCTGGGCGGGCGTGTGGTGTGTGAGCCCCGTCTTCCGAAACGGCGACCAGCCCATCAGCCCGCCAGCAGCGCCATTCTCATCGGCGTGAGCGCCTGCGTCACTACAGCTGCACGATGCGAGCGTCTGCCCAGCCCGCGCCGATCTCGAGGATGCCGACCGTGCCAAGGCCGCGTCGGTAGGGTTTGTAGATAGAACCGTGGTCGTTCTGCAGGGTGGGGCTTCCCGGGTTCACGTACAGCGTGCCGTTATCGCGATGCACGAAGGCGCGATGCTCATGGCCGAAGACGACGACATCTGGTTTCGCCTCGGCATGGTTCTCCATCACTCCGTCCCTGCTCAGCCACTCGCCGTCGCTGAATCGGAAGGGCCCGACGTGGGTCAGCCACAGCGTCTTCCCGGCGAGATCCAGGACGTGCCCTTCCTTCACCCGCCTGTCGCCCTTGGCGTAGTCGTCGTCGCCGAGGGCGGCCAGCACGGGCGCCAGGCGCTCCAGCGCGTCCAGCACCGAGGGCGCGTAGATATCGCCGCCGTGCAGGATCAGATCGACGCCGGCGAACACCTCCAGGATCCGCGCCGGCATCTCCTTCTCCACCTCCGGGACGTGCGTGTCCGAGATCAGGCCAATACGCATTGCCACCTCATTCTAGACGCAGGCGCGGCTTGAGACCTCACCCCTCAGTCCCCTCTCCTTGCGAGGAGAGGGGGAAGCGGACCGACGTTACCCGCCCGCACAGGCCTCCTCGATTAGAGCCATCACCATGGGCATCTCCCCTAGAACCTGGTCGTTCGTGAAGCGAAGGACTTTGACGCCAAGGCTTTCAAGATGCGCCTGTCTCTCAGCATCCGCCTCCCGACTTCTCTGATAGATCGGCCCATCGACCTCGACAACGAGACGGGCGCGCACGCAGTAGAAATCGACGATGAATCGATCTATCGCGTGCTGCCTGCGGAACTTGAATCGCGTCGTTCGCCTCGGCCGTAGCGCCTGCCAGAGCTGTTCCTCCGCTACGGTAGGCTTCCCGCGCTTCTCTCTGACCAGAGGCCTGAGACTCTGCCACAGGGACGGCGGGGCCTGCAAACGCTTCTCCGGGTTCTTCAACCGCCCGTCCTTCGCGCATATTCCCCTCTCCGCACACGGAGAGGGGACAGGGGTGAGGTTCCTTACGCCAGCAGCGCCCTCCTCAGCAGCATAATCGCCTGCGTCACCGCGCGACGCTTGATCGCCTCGCGCGACTGGGCGAACTGGAAGCTCAGCGACTGCGACGCGACCTTGTCGCCGCCGTCCACGGCGATGTAGACGAGGCCAACCGGCGCCCCCTCCTGCGGCTCCGGCCCCGCCACGCCCGTCACGCCGACGCCGATGTCGGCCCGGAAGCGCTCTCGCGCCGCCTGCGCCATCGCCGTCGCCGTCTCGGCGCTGATCACGCCGTGCTCGGCGATCACCGCCGCGTCGACGCCCATCATCTCCTTGACCTCCGCCGCGTAGGCGACGACGCCGCCGCGGAAGTAGCGGCTGGAGCCGGGGACGTTCGTGATCGCGTCCGCCAAGAGGCCACCGCTGCATGACTCCATCACCGCCAGCGTCAGTCCCCGCTCCACCAGCATCTCGCCGATGACGCTCTCGAAGGTGTCGTTGTCCACGCCCCAGACGGCGCGGCCGAGGATGCGCCGCATCTCCGCCTCCAGCGGCTCGATCATCTCCTGCGCCTCCTCGCGCGTCGGGGCCTTGGCGGCGATACGGACGTGGATGCCGTCGGCGCGGGCGTAGATGCCCACCGAGGGGTTCGTCGTCTTCAGCAGCGGGCTCAGCATCTCGTCCACCGACCCCTCGCCGATGCCCGCCGTCTTGATCGTCCGCGTGACCAGCACAGCGCCCGGGTGGCGGCGCTCCAGCTCGGGCGCCACCTCTTCCTCCCACATGCGCGTCATCTCCGCCGGCGGCCCCGGCATGGCGATGACGATCTTGCCCTCACGCTCCACCCACCAGCCGGGCGCCGTGCCGCGCGGGTTCGGGATCGCCCGCGCCGAGGGGATGAGCCAGGCCTGCTTAATGTTTCGCTCCGGCATCGTCCCGCCGCGACGCGCGAACAGGCCCCGCAACCACGCCTCGATCTCCGCGTCGACGCGCGGCTCTTCGGCCATCACCTGGGCGATGGCCTCGCGCGTCAGGTCGTCCTCCGTCGGCCCGAGGCCGCCCGTGCAGATGACGAGGTCGTTGCGCTCCCGCGCCCGGCCGATGACGTCGACCAGGCGCCCCAGGTTGTCGCCCACCGCGTGCTTGAAGTAGAGGTCGATGCCCAGCGCCGGCAGCCGCGCCGCCACGTAGGCGCTGTTCGTGTCGACGATCTCGCCCAGCAGGATCTCCGTGCCGATGGAGATGATCTCGGCCCTCATGACGGGAAGAGCATACAGCTATCGGCTGTCAGCCTTCAGCCATCAGCCCTCATCCCGGGCGTAGCGCTTCTCCAGGTAGCGCATCACGACGAAGAACGGCACCGCCGCCGCCAAGGAGACGATGGCCGGCAGCCACCACGCCCACAGCAAAAGAAATATCCCCAACGCGATGGCGAAGGACATGCCCAGCACCGAGACGATGCGGACGATGGCGAGGATCGCCGGCGCGCGTTCGTTCTCCATCGCCCCGCGATCGTAGCATCGCGCCCCTGCTCGTTCGAGCGGTGGCCCTCGCATAGGCCGAACGGCTGCGGAAAACCGTCGAACGGCCCACCGCATCCGTCATTGGCCGTCGATTCTCCGATCAGGGGGAGGAGGCCCCGCGCCCGCACCTTCCCACGTCGCAAGGCCCGCGCTGCGGGCCGGCAGGAGCCTTCGACCGTGAACGCAACCTTTGTCAGGAAGCCCGTTCCGTTCTGGGCAAGGCCCGTCTTCCTCGTCCTCGCCATCTTCGCTGTCCTCGTCGCCGCCGCCGGCGCCATCCGCGTCGTCCATGACTACAGCGAGAGGCAGTACCGAGACGCCCAGCTAATGCAGGACCTGCAGCTCTACGCCTACGACCTGATGTCTGCCGGCTGGCGCGCCGCCCTCGGCAACAGCCCGCCGCCTGCCGGGGTCGACCCGGCCGCCGCCGCCGTCGAGGCGAAGGCCTCTATCGAGTTCCTCGAGGCCACGCTTCAGACCTACGACGACACGTACGCCGGCCGCGGCCCGTTCGAGGTTCGGGCCCTCCTCGCCGGCTACGTCAGCCTGAACCGGCAGGAGCTCGACCTCCTGCGGGAAGGACGCGCCTTCGACGCGTTTGGCGTCGCCGTCTCCGCCCTCGCCAGCTTCGCCACCTTCCGCTCCGCCGCCCAGGAGGCCTCCGCCGGCTACACGGCTGACGCCACCCGCGTAGGCGAGATCGCCGAGTGGGGCTCCGTTGCCGCCGTCGCGTTCGCCGTCGTCGCTATGAGCCTCCTCTACTGGCGCTTCCGCGTCGTCCAGCGCCGCGTCGAGAAGGCGGACGCCGAGCAGGAGATCCTCCGCCGCAGCGAGGCGCGCTTCCGGCCCCTCGTCCAGAGCTCCTCCGACGTCATCGCCGTCGTCGACGAGGCCGGCGTTTTCACGTACGCCAGCCCCGCCATCGACCGCGTCGCCGGCCTTCTGCCGCAGCACGCCGTGGGCACCTGCGTCTTCGACCTCGTCGAGGAGAGCCACCGCCGCCACTTCGAGTCTTTCCTGGCCGAGATCAACGCCCGGCCGGGCTACACCGCGTCCATCGAGCTGCAGCTGCGCCCCCGCCACGGCGAGCTCGAAAGCCCCTACTTCCAGGTCGTCGGGACCAACCGCCTCAGCGACCCGGACGTCGGCGGCTTCGTCCTCAACATGCGCGACATCAGCGAGCGCAAGGCGCTGGAGGAGCAGCTGCGCCACCAGGCCTTCCACGACTCCCTGACAAACCTCTCCAACCGCGCCCGCTTCATGGACCGCCTGGAGCACGCCCTCAGTCGCGGCAAGCGCGCCGGCGACCAGCAGCTCAGCGTCCTCTACATGGACCTCGACTACTTCAAGAACGTCAACGATGAGCTGGGCCATTCCGCCGGCGACCTGCTCCTCAGGCACGTCGCGGAGCGGCTCGCCGTCTGCATCCGCTCCGCCGACACGGCCGCCCGCCTGGGCGGCGACGAGTTCGCCATCCTCCTCGACGACGCCACCAGCGCCCGCGAGGCACGCGCCGTCGCCGACCGCATCCTGGCGGAGATGGCCAAGCCCTTCAACATCGGCGGCAACGAGATCAACCTCTCCGCCAGCATCGGCCTCGTCTTCGCCAACCCGCAGACGACGACCGCCGAGGAGATCATCCGCGACGCCGACGTCGCCATGTACGACGCCAAGGAGAACGGCCGCGGCCGCGTCCAGCTCTTCGAGCCCGGCATGCAGATCAGCCTCCTGGAGCGCCTGCACCTGATCAGCGAGCTCAACGCCGCCGTGGAGCGCGACGAGTTTCTCGTCTACTACCAGCCCACCCTCGACCTCGCGTCCGAGCGCATCACCGGCTTCGAGGCGCTGGTCCGCTGGGACCACCCCATGCGCGGCCTCCTGCCGCCGTCCGAGTTCATCGGCATCGCCGAGGAGACCGGCGCCATCCTCGCCCTCGGCCAGATGGTTCTCGACCGCGCCTGCAGGCAGGCGAAGGAGTGGCAGGAGCGCTACCCCAGCATGCGCGGCATCAGCATGAGCGTTAACGTCTCCGCCAAGCAGATCCAACGCCCCGGCTTCGTCGAGGTCGTCCAGCGCGCCCTCGAGGAGTCCCGGCTCGACCCAAGGCTGCTCATCCTCGAGATAACGGAGACCGTCCTCGTCGCCCAGCCGCAGCGCGTCATCGAGACGCTGCAGCAGATCAAGAGGCTCGGCGTGCTGGTCGCCCTGGACGACTTCGGCACCGGCTACTCCTCCCTCAGCTACCTGCAGGGCTTCCCCATCGACATCCTCAAGATCGACCGCGCCTTCATCCAGGGCATCGACAGCGGCGAGAAGGACCGGATGCTCGTCCAGACCGTCATCGACCTCGCCAACGTCTTCGACCTTGAGATCGTCGCCGAGGGCATCGAGAGGCAGGAGCAGCTCACGCGCTTGCGAGACCTGCACTGCGCCCGCGGCCAGGGGTATCTGTTTGCGCGGCCCCTGGACCCGGCCGCCGCCGACGCGTTCCTCCGCAGGCTCGCCGGCGAAGAGCCTGCCTCCGCCGAGGCCGTCGCGTAGGTCAGCGACCACTGAAGGGGTGAGTAGGTATCCTCCTGGGGGTACAGGGGGCGCAGCCCCCTGACGGGGAGTCTGAGGGGTGTCCCCTCAGAAGCCCTTTCAGTTCATGGCGGAGCAGACAAGTCCCGACTGGTCGGGGCGCAGGATGCGTAGCGCCTGACCGGCTCCTCGTGGCCTATAATGACGGGGCACAAGCTCAGACCCCGCCCGCAGCTAGCAGGGAGTCAATCATGACCAACGCAGTCGCTGAGAAAGCCTTCAACGGCCGCATCCTCAACGTCCACCTCGGCGCGAAACGCGTCGAGCCCGAAGCTCTGCCGGAGAAGCTCTACCGCGAGTACCTGGGCGGCTACGGCATCGGTGCCCGCCTCCTCTTCGACCGCATCCCCCAGGGCGCCGACCCTCTCGGCCCCGACAACGTCCTCGGCTTCTTCCCCGGCCTCCTCACCGGCACGCCCCTCTTCGGCATCCGCTTCCAGGTCGTCGCCAAGTCGCCCAAGAACAACGGCTGGGGCGACGCCAACTGCGGCGGCGACTTCGGCCCTTACCTCAAGAACGCCGGCTGGGACGGCCTCCTCCTCTACGGCGAGTCGCCGGCGCCCGTCTACGTCCTCATCGAGGACGACAAGATCGAGATCCGCGACGCCTCCGACCTCTGGGGCATGATGGCCATCGACGTGGAGAAGCTGCTGAAGGAGCGCCACGGCAGAAAGGCCTCCGTCGCCTGCATCGGCCCCTCCGGCGAGACGAAGAGCCTGATGGCCGGCATCTGCAACGACCACGGCCGCCTCGCCGCCCGCTCCGGCCTCGGCGCCGTCATGGGCGCCAAGCGCGTCAAAGCCGTCGTCGTCACCGCCTCCCGCTCCATCATCGCCAGCCGGCCGGATACCAACAAAGCCGTCAAGGACGCCCTCGGCGAGTTCGGCGAGCGCATCACCACCTTCTTCCGCACCTACGGCACCACCGGCATCACCAACATGTCGGCCATGTCCGGCGACTCGCCCGTGCGCAACTGGGGCGGCGTCGGCACCGTCGACTTCGCCGACGGCAAGGAGCTTACGGGCGACGCCTTCAACGCCCGCATGAAGAAGCGCTACGGCTGCTGGCACTGCCCCCTGGCCTGCGGCGCCGAGAGCCTGGCGCCCGTCGACCCCAAGTACCCCTACTACGAGAACACGCACCGGCCCGAGTACGAGGCCAACGGCGCCTTCGGCATGATGACCCTCAACGCCGACATCGAGTCCCTCATCTACCTCAACCACCTCTGCAACCAGTACGGCGTCGACGTCATCTCCGCCGGCGCCACCATCGCCTTCGCCATCGAGTGCTTCGAGAACGGCATCCTCACCAAGGAGGACACGGACGGCCTGGAGCTGCGCTGGGGCGACGCCGGCGCCATGGTTGCCCTGATGGACAAGATCGGCCGGCGGGAAGGCATCGGCGACCTCCTGGCCGACGGCGTCGCCCGCGCCGCCGAGAAGCTCGGCCCCAAGGCGAAGCCCTTCGCCATCGCCATCGCCGGCGAAGAGCTGCCCATGCACGACCCCAAGCTCAACCCGGAGTACCACACGACCTACAAGCTGGACCCGACGCCCGCCCGCCACACCCAGTACGGCGGCGGCGGCCCCGGCTGGAAGATACCTCCCCGCGTGGCCGAGCGAGATAAGACGGAGGGCCGGGGTGCCCATCACAAGGTGGCCGCGGACTACACCCACGTCGTTAACGCCACCGGCATGTGCCTCTTCGTCATGGCCGCCGCGCCCAACGACAAGATCCCCGACTGGATCAACGTCGCCACCGGCTGGGACACGACCCACGAGGAGATCCTGCGGGCCGGCGAGCGCATCGGCAACCTGCGCGTCGCCTTCTCTGCCCGCGAGGGCGACATCGTCACCAAGCGCGAGGTGCCGGAGCGCGCCTTCGACTTCACGAACGTGAAGGAGGGGCCTCACGCCGGCTTCAAGCTCGACACCGAGAAGCTGGAGACGGAGTTCCTCGACGCCGCCGACTGGGACCGCGAGACCGGCAAGCCGCGCCGCCGCAAGCTGGAGGCCCTCGGCCTCAAAGACGTCGCCGACGCTATAAAAGCGCCGTAGGCCCGGCGCTTGGGCACACGGCTACGCATCCTGCGGCCCTCCGGGCCTTGTGTGCTCCGCCTTGTTCTTGTGTGAGAAGAGTGGGGGACACCCCCACACCCCCGGCAGGGATCGCATCCCTGCACCCTGCTCTGCAGTCGCGACATGGGTCCCAGGATGCTCGTTTGCGGGCGCAGGCGAGCGTTTGAGGACTTCGGCGGGGTACAGGGGGCGCAGCCCCCTGACGGGGAGCGCGAGGGGTGTCCCCTCGCAACACCTTTCTTATTTGACGCGAGCAGACAAGTCCCCCGACTTGTCGGGGGACGAAGGATGCGCAGCCGGGTTGCTGCTACTTGTTTAGCGGCTCCGCCGACCTGTGCGATCCCGGCGGCGGCTTGAAACGAAACGTCTTCTTCGGGACGGTCCAGTTATAGTGCAGCTCGGTGACCTCGCCCACATCCTTCGACCTAGACACTCCATCGAAGTCGAAGTACTTCTCCTCGTACCGTAAGACGAACATCTTCTCCGTATCCACCCACCAGGTCGTTCTCCCCTCAGCTTCGCCGGGTGGCGCGCCGAAGGGTGTCTCCAGTTCGACTAGGGTCACGTCGCGGCCGAGAACCCTGTCGGAGCCGACGACGCGCCAGTTGACGCCGGAGAGTCGCAGGGGCGCGAAGTACTCTTCCAGGCTCGCGCCGGTTAGCGGCCCCAGGTAGTTGACGCCGAGGAGTAGCCCTTCCTCGCGCAGGTAGTCCGGCACTGCGTAGGAGTAGTAGGCGTCGCGCTCGCTGTAGTAATCCGTGATTGTCGCCCCGTCCGAGACCTGAAACGAGAACTCTTCGGACGCCGCCCTGCTTCCCGGTCGGGCCTCTTGCCGCCACTCCTGTCGCCACTGCAAAGGCCCCTTGTACCACGTTCTCGCGACATCCACCGGGTAAGGCTCCGGATCGAGTTCGGGGTCGACCTCTATCGTGATTCTTGCTTCGAAGTAGTAGTCCGCGTTGGTCGTGCCCTCGCCTCGCAAGAGTAGATAGAGGCTGGCGACGATGGCGACTGCGAGACCGAGGCCGGCGGCGATGAAGCCGCGCTTGAGTGTAAGTCGCATAGTCCTCAGTCTACCTCACCTGTGGGGGGAGCCGAACCCCATGCCGCGGGTTTCACCCGCGGTAGAAAGCTTCTAACCGCGCACCCGCTTGCCCACATTCCCTTTTCCACTTATTGACACCCCTCACGCCCCTTCCTAGAATTGCTGGTGGGCGGCAGCGCCGAGGCGAGCAGCGCCGCTATTCCCTGAAAGGGCAACTTGCCGAAGTACATATTCGTTACCGGCGGCGTCGTCAGCTCCGTCGGGAAAGGCATCGCCACAGCCGCCCTCGGCCGCATCCTCAAGAGCCGCCACGTCACCGTCTCCGTCCAGAAGCTCGACCCCTACCTCAACGTCGACCCCGGCACAATGTCCCCCTACCAGCACGGCGAGGTCTTCGTCACCTCCGACGGCGCCGAGACCGACCTCGACCTCGGCCATTACGAGCGCTTCATCGACGAAGACCTGACCAAGGCCTCCTCCCTCACCATGGGCCAGGTCTACAACGCCGTCATCCAGAAGGAGCGCCGCGGCGACTTCCTCGGCGGCACCATCCAGGCCGTGCCCCACCTCACGCAGGAGATCAAGGCCCGCATCCGCGGCATCGGCCGCATCACCGGCGCCCAGTCCGTCATCATCGAGGTCGGCGGCACTGTCGGCGACATCGAGGGGCAGGTCTTCCTCGAGGCCATCCGCCAGATGCGCAAGGAGGAGGAGCGCGACGACACGCTCTCCATCCACGTCACCTACCTGCCCTACATCACGGCCACCGGCGAGCTGAAGACGAAGCCGACGCAGCACTCCGTCCAGGAGCTGCGCCGCATGGGCATCCAGCCCGACGTCATCCTCTGTCGCAGCGACCACGCCGTCAGCCTGGAGACGCGCGAGAAGATCGCCCTCTTCTGCGACGTCGAGCGCCGCGCCGTCGTCGCCGTGCCCACCGTCCGCAGCATCTACGAGGTCCCCGCCCTCCTCGAAGACGCAGGGCTGGGCGACTTTATCGTCGAGCGCCTCAACCTCCAGGCCGCCGCTCGCGACCTCAGCGACTGGCGCCGCCTCGTCGAGCGCATGATGCACCCCAAGTCCAGCATCAAGGTCGCCGTCGTCGGCAAGTACGTCGAGCTGCGCGACGCCTACCTCTCCGTCAAGGAGGCCCTCATCCACGCCGGCGCCGCCTTCGACACGGAGGTCGAGATCGTCTGGATCCACTCCGAGACCATCGACGCCGACAACGCCGCCTCCCAGCTGCGCGGCGTCGACGCCATCGTCGTTCCCGGCGGCTTCGGCGAGCGCGGCATCGAGGGCAAAGTCGTCACCGCCCGCTACGCCCGCGAGAACGGCGTCCCCTACCTCGGGCTCTGCCTCGGCATGCAGGTCATGGTCGTCGAGGCCGCGCGCGCCATGCTGGGCACCGACGCCGTCAACTCGACCGAGTTCGACCCGGAGACGCCCAACCCCGTCATCAGCCTCCTCTCGGAGCAGCAGGGCGTGAGCGAAAAGGGCGGCACCATGCGCCTCGGCTCCTACCCCTGCCGCCTGGCGCCCGGCAGCAAGGCGCAGGCCGCCTACGGCGTCGACGAGGTGCGGGAGCGCCACCGCCACCGCTACGAGTTCAACAATGCCTACCGCGAGCGCCTCGACGCCTTCGGCCTCGTCGCCAGCGGCACCTCGCCCGACGAAAGCCTCGTCGAGGTCTGCGAGGTGCGCGGCCACCCCTTCATGGTGGGGACGCAGTTCCACCCCGAGTTTCGCTCCCGGCCGGACCGGCCTCACCCGCTGTTTCGCGAGCTCGTCCGCGTTGCCAAGGAGCGCGCCGCCCCGACCCTGCAGGAGCCAACCGTCGCGGCGCCCGTCGCAACGAGCTGAGGTGCGGAGCGCCGCCGGTTGCGAACTCTTCGGCGTTTCTGCCGATAATCTAGGCGCAGCCTAGTTGAGGACAGAATGTTAACCCTCGGCGCTCTGGAGCGTTAAGACCAGCGGAGGCGGCAATGCGCTTGTTCCTCGACACGGCGAACATCGACGAGATCAGGGAGGCGGCCCGCATGGGCGTCATCGCCGGCGCCACGACGAACCCGACGCTCATGGCCAAAGAGGCCGGTGTCTCCTACCGCGAGCGCGTCATCGAGATCTGCGAGACCGTGCGCGGCCCCGTCTCCGCCGAATGTACGTCGCGCGACGTCCCCGGCTTGATCGAGGAGGCGCGCCTCATCGCGGCCTGGCACCCCCACGTCGTCGTCAAGATCCCTGTCGACGCCAACGGCCTGGAGGCCACATCCCTCCTCTCGAAAGAGGGCGTCAAGATCAACATGACCCTCGTTTTCTCCGCCAACCAGGCGCTCCTCGCCGCCCTCGCCGGCGCCACTTACGTCAGCCCCTTCGTCGGCCGCCTGGACGACGCCGGCCAGGATGGAATGGAGGTCGTCCGCCAAGCGGTGGAGATATTCGACCGCTACCACCTGCCGGCCCAAGTGCTGGCGGCCAGCATCCGCAACCCGCCCCACGTCGTGCAGGCGGCGCAGGCCGGCGCCCACATCGCCACCGTGCCCTACGCCGTGCTGCAAGCGATGCTCAAGCACCCCTTGACCGACGTCGGCATCGAGCGCTTCCTTGCCGACTCTCGGAAGTACGCCTCCGTGTGAAGACATAAGGTTTACATTTATTGAGAGAAATGCTAGGCTTATACATTGAAGCGGCCCATAGGCCCGGGACGGCGCCGCCGTCGTCCTCGCGAATCCAGGTAGTCACGTTACGGAAACCCCTATGACCTCGGTAGAGCAGCGTCGTTTTGAGTTAGTTGACCTCGAGCGCATGAGCCGCGAGGAGCTGGCGACCGTCGCCGGCGCCTTCGGCGTCGAGCTCGGCCAGTACCAGCGTCGGAAGCAGGACTACATCTATCGCATCCTCGCCGCCCAGGCGGAGCGCGAAGGCCAGGTCTTCCGCGCCGGCGTCCTAGAGATCCTGGACGAAGGCGGCTACGGCTTCCTTCGCGGCGAGAACTTCCTCGCAAGCATGAGCGACGTCTACGTCTCCCAGTCGCAGGTGCGCCGCTTTGGCCTGCGCACCGGCGACTTCGTCACCGGCACCGTCCGCGCGCCGAAGGACAGCGAGAAGTACTACAGCCTGCTGCGCGTCGACACGGTCAACGGCCTCGACCCCGAGGTTGCCAAGCGCCGTCCCCACTTCGCTGACCTCACCGCCGTCTTCCCGGACGAACTCATCGCCCTCGAGACCTCCTCCGACAACCTCTCCCAGCGCATGATCGACCTAATCTCGCCCATCGGCCGCGGCCAGCGCGGCCTCATCGTCTCGCCGCCGAAGGCCGGCAAGACCTTCATCCTCAAGAACATCGCCAACGGCGTCTCGCATAGTCACGAGGACATCCACCTCATGGTCCTGCTCATCGGCGAGCGGCCGGAGGAGGTCACGGACATGCGCCGCTCCGTCGACGGCGAGGTCGTCGCTTCCACGTTCGATGAGCCCGTGGAGGACCACGCCCACGTCGCCGAGATGGCTCTGGAGCGCGCCAAGCGCCTCGTCGAGGGCGGCAGAGACGTCGTCATCCTCCTCGACAGCATCACGCGCATGACGCGCGCCTACAACCTTTCGATGCCGCCCTCCGGGCGCACCCTCTCCGGCGGCATCGACCCCATCGCCCTCTACCCGCCCAAGCGCTTCTTCGGCGCCGCCCGCAACACGGACGAGGGCGGCAGCCTCACGATCATCGCCACCTGCCTCATCGACACCGGCAGCCGCATGGACGAGGTCATCTACGAGGAGTTCAAGGGCACCGGCAACATGGAGCTGCACCTCGACCGCCGCCTCGCCGAGCGGCGCATCTTCCCCGCCATCGACATCGCCCGCAGCAGCACCCGCCGCGAGGAGTTGCTCCTCGACCCGGAGACGCTGCGCAACGTCTGGCTCGTCCGGCGAATGACCGCCATGCTCGCCTCCAACTCGCCCAACCCCACCGAGGCCACGGAGCGCCTGCTCGATCGCCTCGCCCGCACGCACGACAACGCCGAGTTCCTCACCACCCTCAAGCAAGAGGCGTAGCGCGGCTCTTCGCCCCTCTGTCACGCCGAAGGCCAGGCTTGAGCCTGGCCTTTCTACGGCGCGCTGTTAGAGAACGCCGGAAGACCTTGCAAAGTCATATATTCCTCGGTCCATTTGTGCCGTATGTAACAAACGTGTTGACAAGCCGGTGTAGAATACCTCGGAACTACGCCAGGCTAGCAGCGGGCCGAGGCTCAGGCCCTCGGTCAAGCGGAGGTAACGTAGTATTCCCGATACGCCCAGCGGGCTTCCCCGGCCCCGACCCAGCACCCGCCGCCCCGGGCTAGCGGCCAGGCAAAGCGTCAGCAGGCGAGTTCGAAGGCCCTACTTCCACGCAGTAGTCATCGCCATCGCCGTCTCGGCGGCCTTCTACGCTACGTTCCTGCCGAGCCGCGCTACCTCGCGCGCCAGCGGCCTCGCCAACCCGGCGGACGGCCTCAGCTTCTCCGGCGCCATCGTCTCCAAGCCGGCCCAGGAGGTCCTCGCCCTCTCCGCGGCGAACCCGGCGCCGCGCACCGTCGCCGCCTCTTCAGAGCCTGCCCCGGAGGACGAAAGCCAGGCCACCTTCGCCTCCCGCACGCTCCTCCAGGGCCCGGCGGGCGCCGCACTTCTGGCGGCGGCCGACGCCAAGCCCCCCTGTGACACCTCCCAGAGCCCCCTCTACTGCGTCTACACCATCGAGGCAGGCGACACCCTCTCCGGCATCGCCGCCAAGTTCGGCCTCAAGAGCACCGAGGACGTAGCCTCCTGGGAGCTCCTCGTCGCTAGCAACAAGCCCGACATCGCCAGCGAGAACGACCTCCTCCAGATCGGTCAGAAGCTGCGCATCCCGACGGCGCCCGACGCCATCGCCGAGGCCGCGGAGGCCGCCGCGGCCGCGGACGAAGACGAACCCGCAGAGCCGACGCGCAACGCCGTCATCCACACCGTCCTCAGCGCCGAGACCCTCAGCGACATCGCTGACCAGTACGGCGTCTCCGTCAAGGCCATCGCCGCCGCTAACAACCTCAGAGACCCCGATAGCCTGCAGATCGGCCAGGAGCTCCTCATCCCCAACCCGACCCAACTCGCGGCGCCGCCGGCGCCCGCGAGCTCTGGCGGTGGCTCCGGCCGGCCCTCCGTAGGCCCGCGCTCCGCCTCCGGCCTCATCTGGCCGACGACCGGCCCCATATCGAGCTACTACGGCCCCGGTCACCCGCTGGGCATCGACATCGACCTCTACGCCAACCCCAACGCGCCCGTCGGCGCCGCCATGGCCGGTGTCGTCACCTTCGCCGGCGGCAACGCCTGCTGCTCCTACGGGCTCTACGTCGTCATCGACCACGGCAACGGCTACCAGACCCTCTACGCCCACCTCTCGAAGGTCTCGGTTAGCGTCGGCGAGCGCGTCTCCCAGGGCGAGCTCATCGGCTACGGCGGCCGCAGCGGCTACGCCACCGGCCCCCACCTCCACTTCGAGGTGCACGTAAGCGGCGCCGTCGTCGACCCGCTGGCGTACCTGCCGTAGCGGGCAAGCTGGCGCGCAGACTCCGCCGAGCCCGTTCCTATACGGGCAAATGGGCAAACGGGCAAGCTACCGCGCATAAGGCCGATGCGGGGTGCAGGGGGTGCAACCCCTG
>Ga0209322_10001055_pt1 | contig 15949 bp, 11 predicted proteins | sample Rifsed19ft1_FD_184013 | JGI IMG/M metagenome (GOLD analysis project Ga0209322, IMG submission 184013) | Soil microbial communities from Rifle, Colorado, USA - sediment 19ft 1 (version 2) | ecosystem: Environmental > Terrestrial > Deep subsurface > Rock core/Sediment | place: Rifle, Colorado... | reverse complement strand
CGACAACGGTAAAAAAGATATGCCAGGCCATCTCCTCGATCCATCCGCCCCCAACGAAGCTGAAGAGGAAAAAGACGCCCATCCCGAGCAGAATCCAGACCATCTGCTTGGTAAACAGGGGGATTCCGGAAGACGATATAACCCGCGTCCCGCTATACACGTTCAGAAGCCCGACCCCGGACAGGGCGAGGGCCAGGAGGAAAAGAGGCCAGTCCATCCGGGCGAACCGTTTGTGCACGATCACATCCCCCCGCCCTTCCCGGCGATCTGCTTCAACCGGAAATATTCCTGCATCACCGCCTTGACCACGGGAGCGGCCGCCGATCCCCCGTGTCCCCCGTGCTCGATCATGGCCACGACGCAGATCTCGGGGTCCGCGACGGGCGCGAAACCGGCGAACCAGGCGTGGTCGCGTATTTCATAGCGGAGTTGCTCGGATTTGACCATCTTCCCTTTCACGGTGACAAGCTGCGCCGTCCCGGTCTTCCCCCCCACCTCGATCCCGGGGAGCCTGGCCGCGCCGCCCGTCCCGTAATCGTTGACCACGCCCGCCAGCGCCCGCCGGATGAACGCGACGTTCTCGGTTTTCCATGGCAGCTTCCTTTCCCGTTCGGAAGGAAACTCCTCCACCGTGCCGTCCATCCGGACCAACCGGCTCACCAGGCGGGGGCGCATCACCTCCCCGCCCGTCGCGATCGACGCATAGGCCGACAGCATCCCCAGCGGCGTGACGTGGATCGCGCCCTGTCCGATGCCGAGCAGGACACTCTCGTAACTGTACCACCGGTCTTTCATCACCTCGCGCTTCCAGGCGGTGTCGGGAACCAGGCCGGATTTCTCGCCCGGCAAATCCACCCTGGTCAGGACACCGAGGCCGGCACCCCGTTCTAGGGACGAGACGCGGTCCGGGTCGAGTTTGAGACCCAGGGTGTAGAAATACACGTCGCACGACTGCACGATGGCCCGGTACATGTCCACCGTTCCGTGACCCTTCTCCTTCCAGCACCGGAACGTCCGGTTCCCCAGCTGGAAAGACCCCCCGCAATGAACCGTCGCTTTCGGGTCCTGGACCCCCTCCTCCAGCCCCGTGAGGGCCAGGAAGGGCTTCACCGTGGATCCTGGCGCGTATGTCCCCTGGAGCCCCTTGTTCTGGAGAGGCTTTCTCGGATCCGTAACCAGAGCCGCCCATTCGTCCTTCCGGATTCCCCGGGAGAAGTTGTTCGGGTCGAACGCCGGCGCCGAGACGAAGACGAGGAGTTCCCCCGTCTTCGGGTTCATCGCGATCACGGCGCCTGCCCGTTTCTCCATCGCCTCGTGAGCCACCTTCTGCATGTCCGCGTCGATCGTGGTCTGTATCGTTCCCCCGGTCCGTGGAGGCACATCGTCGACCAGCCGTTTGTCCCGGCCGGCGGCGTCCACCTCCACCTGGCGCCCCCCGTTCACCCCGCGAAGAACATCCCCCCTCGTCTTCTCCAGCCCGTACTTGCCCACGATGTCCCCCATCGCGAGTCGTTCCGCCTGCGCCGCCGCGAGTTCCTGCTCGCTTGCTTCCCCCACGTACCCCAGAACATGGGCGAATTCCGCTCCGAAGGGGTAGCTCCGCTTCGCCTCGATCATGATGGAAAACCCGGGAAGGGCTTCGCGGTTGAATTCGATCACCGACACCTGCTCGAACCGCAGGTCGCGCGCCACCGTGATGCTCCGGTAGGGGTTCGCCTTCTTCGCCATGGATATCTTCCCGGGGATTTCCTCGGGATCGAACTCCACCACCTCCGAGAGGAGGCGAAGCTCCCCCGCGAGGTCCTCCACATCCACCGGCGTGGCGATGAGATCGAACGAACCCTGGGTTTCGGCGATCGGCCGCCCTCTCCGGTCGAGGATGACGCCGCGGGGGGCCTGGACGACCCGGATCCGTATCCTGTTGTTCTCGGAAAGCGTTTTGAAATACTCGTATTTCACCACCTGGAGCCAGTACAGTCGTCCCAGGAGCAGGATAAACAGGCCCAGCCCGATCCACTGGAGGATGCGGACCCTCGACGTGATCCAGGGGTCCTGCTCCCGTTTCCGGATGCGCCCCTTCATTCCTGGATCCGCTGCCACCGGCTGGAGAGGTCCACGAAGAGGAAGACGCCGAGAAGCGCCGTCCAGGCGATCCGGACCGCCTCCTCCGCCCCCCAGAGAGCCGAGACGGATTGCCCTCCCTCCAGAACCAGGAGGAGGGTCACGGAGGCGGATTCGGCCGCGAGAAGCCCCGCGACGATCAGGAGAATGAATATCTCGGAGCGAAGGAAAAGGCGGCGGCCGATCTCGCTCGCGGCGAAATACACCGCCAGCGAGGCGAGGAAAAACGACCCGGGGGGGCCCAGAATCGTCACCTCGCGGAACAGCGCGGGGGGGAGAGCGGCCACGAATCCGAGCGGGCCGGAGAGAAACAGCCCGGCGTAGACGATCACCAGGAACGAAACATCCGGCAGGAGGAACCACGGGACGACGCCGGAAAGCAGCCATACATTCGCCGCGGTCCCGGCGAACGACAACGCGAGCAGGACGAGGAGGGGTCTCACGGCTTCCCCTGCCGGAACGGGATGGCGGGACGGGACAACACGACCAGGACCTCCTCGACGGACAGGAGGTTCACCGCGCTTACCACCCGGATGATCAAGAAGAGCCCTTCGCGGGGACGGTCCACGCTCGCGACGGTTCCCAGAAGCGTCCCTTTCGGCATGCTTCCGTCGAACCCGGAGAAGAGGACCCGGTCGCCCGGCACCACGTCCTGGGTCGGGGAGACGTACTTCAACCGGCAGAGGTCCCCCCCCATCCCCTCGGCGATCGCCCGCACGCGGGTGCGCTCGACGATCACATCCGCGGCGAAACGGCTGTCCGTCAGGAGGATGACCTCCGAAAGGCCCGAGAAGGTCCTGTGAACGCGTCCGACGGCGCCGCCGGGGATGAGGACCGCCATCCCCGGCTCCACCCCCATCCCGCTCCCCGCATCGATGAATACGCCCTGGAACCAGGGGGAGACGTCGTGTCCCACGATGCGGGCGCCGATTGTCCGCTTCTCCAGGGTCTTCGAGAACCGCAGCAGTTCCTCGAGCCGCTGGTTCTCCAGCACGGCGTCGCGGCTCTCCTTGAGTTTCTCCTGCAACGCTGCCAGATCCTTCCTGAGCTCCGCGTTATCCCGGGAGACGTTCACCAGGCCGATATACCCCGACCACACGGAGGAGATCCCCCGCCGGAGGAAATCGACCGCCTTGTAGACGGGACGGAACACGGACGTCCCGATTTCACCCATCCCATGGTCGGGGGAAAACCCGGGGGGGCGGACGAAGAACTGGATTGCCGCCACCAGAAGAGCGGCCACGAGGAAGAGACGCCACCACTTTTGGAAAAACGCCTTCACCATCAGCCGATCTTTCCGGCGTGGTTCCCGCGCGAACCCGGCTTATCGAAGGGCAACCTGGCGCAGAAGGTCCAGCTCATCAAGAGCTTTCCCCGACCCGAGCACGACGCAGGACAGGGGGTCTTCGGCTACGGTCACCGGAAGCCCCGTCTCTTCCCGCAGCAGGACGTCCAGGTTCCGGAGGAGCGCACCGCCGCCTGCCATGACGATCCCCCGCTCGTAAATGTCGCCGGCGAGTTCCGGGGGAGTTTCCTCGAAAACTCCCTTCACCGCGTCCACGATGATTCTCACGGGTTCGGAGAGGGCCTCCCGCACCTCGTCGGCGTGCAGGGTCAGCGCCTTGGGGACGCCGCTCACCAGGTCCAGCCCCTTCACCTCGACGGAATCGTCGAACCCGGGGAAGGCGTTCCCGACCGTCACCTTGATGTATTCCGCGGTGGGTTCGCCGATGAGCAGGTTGTACTTGCGTTTCACGTACTGCAGGATCGCCTCGTCCATCTTGTCCCCCGCGACGCGCACGGAGTAGCTCTTGACGATCCCGCCGAGGGAGATCACCGCCACCTCGGTGGTCCCGCCCCCGATGTCGACGATCATGTTCCCGGAGGGTTCGGTGATCGGGAGACCGGCGCCGATGGCCGCGGCCAGTGGTTCCTCGATCAGGTAGACCTCCCTGGCCCCCGCGCTTTGCGCGGACTCCCGGACAGCTCGCCGCTCCACCTCGGTGCACCCGTAGGGAACGCAGATGATGATCCGCGGGCGTACGAGCGTCCGGTGCTTGTGGGCCTTGCGGATGAAGTAGCGCAGCATCGCCTCGGTCACCTCGAAGTCGGCGATGACCCCGTCCTTGATGGGGCGGATGGCGACGATATTTCCCGGCGTCCGCCCGATCATCCGCTTCGCCTCGATTCCCACGGCAAGGACCTTCTTGGCGCCCCGGCTGTCCCGGTGAACGGCGACCGCCGACGGCTCCGAGCAGATGATCCCTTCCCCCTTGACGTACACCAGCGTCGTCGCCGTGCCGAGGTCGATCGCGAGGTCGTTCGAGAACAGACCGAGGATCCTGTTGATGAGCATCAGTTCCCTCCGGAAATACCGCTCCTGATCTGGGGACAAACGCTTGACGCCGTATCTTAGCAGGGCGTCACCGCCATTGCAAACGTTTGCAGCGGCGACGGAGATCCCGTGACGGAGATCCCGTTGCATTTCCCGTGAGGGGTAGAATAGGATAAACTGGTTTTATCTGACGTCTTCATTCCCACGGGAGAAATCAGCGCCATGCTCGACGTGCTTCGCCGGAACGCCGGTTCCTGGGCCATCAAGCTCATCCTTTCCTTCATCGCGCTCACGTTCATCTGGTGGGGCGTGGGTTCGTACTCCCAGAGCAGGCGCGACGTGGCCGCCACCGTCGGCGGGGAAAAGGTCTCCCTGGCGGAGCTCGCGGAGGCAACCGCAGGGCTGGAAAAAACGTACCGGGAGGTGTACGGAAACGCGTTCACCCCGGACATGGCCAAGGCGCTTTCCCTCCGCAAGCAGGCCCTGGACACGCTCGTCCGCCGGAAGCTGCTGCTCGCCGAGGCGGAGAAGATGGGGCTCGCCGCCTCCCGCGAGGAGGTTCGGCGGGAAATCGCCGTGACCCCCGCGTTCCAGGTCGACGGGAAGTTCAGCGAGGACCGGTACCGGAGCATTCTCGCCTACAACCGGGTTTCCCCGACGGAGTACGAGATTTCCAAGCAGCAGGAGATCACCGTCGGGAAGATGGAGGGCCTGTTATCCGCCTCCGCCCGCGTAACCGCGATCGAAGCTCGCGACCACTTCAACCTGATGTTTCGGAAGGTTCGTTTCCTCGTGGTCACCGCCGATCCCTCGGGGGTGAGGGGAGTCCCTCCCCCCGCGGAAGGGGAAATCGCGGCGAAGCACGAACAGACCAAGGAGACCTACCGGGTTCCCGCCCGGGTCAGGCTCTCCGTCGCCCGTTTTTCCCCGGAGACGTTCGCCCGGCAGTCGGAGCCTTCCGAGCAGGAGATCCTTTCCTTCTACGAGGGGAACTCCGACAAGTTCCGGACCGAGGAATCCCGTCTGGTACACCCCATCACGATCCCCTATGCGGCCGGGTCCCGGGAATCGGCCCGCAAAAAAGCACAGGAGGTGCTCGCGGACGCGGGAAAGGGGAGAAACCGGTTCGAGGAGATCGCGAAGAATCTGTCCCGGGGCAAGGGGGGGGCGACCTGGCTCACCAGGCGCGAGATGCGGGCCGAGCTCGCCGACGCCGTCTTCTCCGCGCCGGTGGACGAGGTGGTCGGCCCCGTCGACACCGGGAGCGGCTTCACCATCGTTCGCGTCAACCAGATCCGTTTCCCCGAAACCCTCCCCCTGGCGCAGGTCCGGGACCGCGCGCTGGCGCTCCTCAGACACGAGAAAGGGAAGGATTCCGCGGTCCTCCGGGCGTACGAGGCGCACGGGAAGGCGAGGGAATCGCAGGACCTGGGCGGGGCGTGCGAGCCGTACGGCGTCACCCTCAAGGAAACGGGATGGACGAGTGACGGGAAGGGCACCGACGTCCCCCCCGCCGTCGTCCAGGAGTCGCTTCTGCTCCTAGCCGGCGAAATCGGGCCGGTCAAGACGGTCGGGGACACGCATTATCTCTTTCGCGTGACCGCCAAGGAGAACTCCCGCATTCCGCCCCTCTCGGAAGTGCGCGACCGGATCGCCGCCGCCGTCGTGAAGGAAAAACGGGAGGCCGCCGCACGGGCGGAACTCGAAACAGCCCTCGCCGGTGCAAAAACGGCGTCCGACCTGGAACGGAATGCGACGAAGGCCGGACTGGCCGTGGCGACTACCTCCTACTTCACGCTGCTTTCCGGCCCTGTCCCCGGCGTACTATCGGAGGCGGGGGACATTCGCAGGGACCTGCTTCCTCTCTCGCCGGAGGCCGCTGTCTCCTCCAAGGTGTACCCGGCCGGCACGAAATTCCTGGCGGTCGCATTGGTCGGACAACAGCCCGCGGACCCGAAGGAATGGGAGGCCGGAAAGGATTCCTTCCTCCGGGGACTGGCGGAGCAGAAACGGGCCACTACCATCGAGGCGTTCCTCGCCGAACGCAGGAAACAGGCCAAGGTGGAGATCAACCCCGAAGCCTTGAAGTAGGCACCCCTTGACGGGCTTGGGACGCATCGCAGGGGCCGGAAGGGGAATCCGCTTCGGGCACGCCTGGCCCCTCTGGCTGCTCCTCGCTTCGGGTTTCTTTCCCGCGCCCTTTCCCGCGGACGCCGGGGAGCGCGCCCACGTCCTCGAGGTGTTCGACGGGGACACGCTCCTGGTCCGCTCTGGTCAGGACGTCCGCACCGTCAGGCTCATCGGCATCGATTCCCCAGAAATGGGGCATCCCGCGAGACCCCGCGAGTTCTTAAGCGTGGAATCCGCAGCGTACCTCTCGGCCCTGTGCGAGGGGAAAGAGGTCCTCCTCGAACCCGATGAGGAGGATACCGACCCGTACGGCCGGTACCTGCGGTATGTCTTCCTCCCCGCCCCGGACGGCAGACTCGCGAACCTCGAACTGGTCCGTTCCGGGCACGCCCGGGTCTTGCGGATCTTTCCCTTCTCCCGGCGCGAGGAGTTCGAGCGGGCCGAGGAAGAGGCAAGGGAGAACGGACGGGGGATCTGGAAGGACGGGGGGAGGGCGGAACTTTCCTGGCTGCGGGCAAGCGGCGCGGAACCCGTCCTGGTCTACCCCGCGAGCGGCCGAACGTTTGCCGTCGTCTACGGAGACCGGGGGAAGCCGGATGTGGAACGCGAGGAACTCGGGAGGACGATCAGCCGGATCGTGCGGCTACGCGCGGAGAACGCGGGGCCCGAGTACGCCAGGAAAGCGGAGGAGGCCGGGTTCCGGCCTCTGACGGAATCCGGGTCTCTCCCCGTGCCCCCCTTTCCCCCCTTCGGCCGCGGGGACGCCGCGGCAACCGCGGGGGAGACGGTCCCGTGGGATCAGGCACGCGCGCACGTCGGGCGCGAGGTAACGGTGGAGGGGAAGATCGTCCGGACGCACCGCGGGAAAAACATCCTGTACCTCAACTTCCACCCGAACTGGAAGAAATACCTGACCGTGGTCATTTTCGGGAAGGACCTCCCCGGATTTCCGGACAACCCGGAGACGTTTTACCGGAACAAGGCGCTCCGGGTCCGGGGCACGGTCACCCTGCACAAGGACAGGCCGGAAATCGTGGTGACCTCCCCCGCGGCGATCACGGTCGTCGGAGACACAGGGAACTGAGGGATTCGCCCCCCCGACGGAAAAGGGGCCCCTGCAAGGGCCCCTTTCCTGTATCGCAGTGGCTTGTTGTTCCCGGTCCGGCCGGAGATCCCGCGTGCCGGGTCGCCCGCCCCTACCCGCGGGCCTTTTCGGGCTCGACCGTCAGCTTGTCCTCCGTCCGTTCCTCCACCTGGATCCGCATCCTGTAGAAGGACCGCCAGACGAAGATCACCGACACGGCGAAGAAGGCCGCGGCCGCGATCCTGCTGGTGGACACGGGGAGCTCGATCGCCAGCTCGACCGCCAGCAGGCCGAACAGCGTCGTGAACTTGATGATCGGGTTCATGGCGACCGAGGAGGTGTCCTTGAAGGGGTCCCCCACGGTGTCGCCCACGACGGTAGCCGCGTGCAGCTCGGTCCCCTTCATGTTGAGCTCGGTTTCGACGAGTTTCTTCGCGTTGTCCCAGGCGCCGCCCGCGTTGGCCATGAAGATGGCCTGGAACAGGCCGAAGATGGCGATGGAGATCAGGTAGCCGATGAAGAAGTAATGGTTGACGCAGGCGAAGGCCAGGGTGGCGAAGAAGACGGCCAGGAAGATGTTGAACATTCCCTTCTGCGCGTACTGGGTGCAGATCTCGACCACCCGCTTGCTGTCCTCCACGGAGGCCTTCTCCGCTCCTTCGTCCAGGTTGATGTTCCGCTTGATGAACTCCACGGCCCGGTAGGCGCCCGTGGTAACCGCCTGCATGGACGCGCCGGTGAACCAGTAGATCGTCGTGCCGCCGGTGATGAGCCCCAGCAGGAAGACCGGATTCAGGATCGACAGCCCGGCCGAAACTTCCACCTCTCCGAACATCTTGGTGAGCACCTGGATGATGGAGAAGATCAGCGTCGTGGCGCCGACGACGGCGGTCCCGATGAGCACCGGCTTCGCGGTGGCCTTGAAGGTGTTCCCCGCCCCGTCGTTCTCCTCGAGGTACATCTTGGCGTTTTCGAAGTCGGGCGTGAAACCGAACTCCTTCCGGATGTCCTCGGAAATATTCGGGAGCGTCTCGATCGTGGAAAGCTCGTACACCGACTGGGCGTTGTCCGTCACGGGGCCGTACGAGTCCACCGCGATGGTGACCGGTCCCATCCCCAGGAACCCGAAGGCGATCAGGCCGAAGGCGAAGATCGCCGGGGCCGCCATGATGCTGGCCAGGCCCGCCGTGCTGACGGCGTACCCGATCGCCATCAGGAAAATGATCGCCATCCCCATCCAGTAGGCGCTGAAATTCCCCGCCACGAAGCCGGACAGGATGTTGAGCGACGCACCGCCCTCCCGCGAGGCGGCAAGGACTTCGCGCACGTGGCCCGAGTTCGTCGAGGTGAAAACCTTGACCAGCTCCGGGATCAGGGCCCCGGCGATCGTGCCGCAGGTGATGATCGCGGACAGTTTCCACCAGAGCGTCCGGTCTCCCTGCAGCTCGGGCACCAAGAGGTACGAGAGCACGAAGGTCATCCCGATCGAAACCAGCGAGGTCAGCCAGACCAGGGAGGTCAGCGGGTGTTCGAAGTTGAACTTGGGAGCGTCGCTGTACATGGCCCTGGCGATCATCCCGTTGATCCAGTAGGACACGGCGCTCGTGATGATCATCCCGATGCGCATCACGAAGATCCATACCAGGAGCATGATCTGGGTCACGGTGTTGGGGACCGCCAGGATGATGAAGGTGATGAGCGCGACGCCGGTGACGCCGTACGTCTCGAATCCGTCGGCGGTCGGTCCCACCGAGTCCCCCGCGTTGTCGCCCGTGCAGTCGGCGATGACGCCCGGGTTGCGCGCGTCGTCCTCCTTGATCTTGAAGACGATCTTCATGAGGTCGGAGCCGATGTCGGCGATCTTCGTGAAGATCCCGCCGGCGATGCGCAAGGCCGCCGCCCCGAGGGACTCGCCGATGGCGAAGCCGATGAAGCAGGGTCCCGAGTAGTCGCCCGGGACGTAGAGCAGGATGAAGAGCATCATGACGAGCTCGACGCTGATCAGCATCATGCCGACGCTCATCCCGGATTTCAGCGGGATCGCCATGGTCGGGAACGGCTTCCCCTTCAGCCCGGCGAAGGCGGTCCGGGAGTTGGCGTACGTGTTGATCCGGATGCCGAACCACGCCACGCCGTAACTGCCCAGGATGCCGACGATGCTGAAGACGACGATGATGACGACCTGGATGGTCGCGAAGTGGAGCAGGAACCCGAAGTAGACCACCATGATCGCCGCGATGAAGGCCCACAGGATGGCGAGGAACTTTCCCTGGGTGATGAGATAGGTCTTGCAGGTCTCCCAGATCAGTTCCGAAATCTCGCGCATCGACTGGTGAACGGGAAGGTTCCGGATCTGCGTGTACTGGACGAACCCGAAGACCATCCCCAGGATGCAGATCAAAAGCCCCCAGACCAGGAGCTTGTGCCCGGTGATCCCGAGGAACGACACGGTGGACAGGTCGGGAATCTTGAGTTCCGCCTCGCTCGCAACGGCTGCGGAAGCGAGGAACACGGTGAAGAGCAGGACCGCGGCGGACGCCAGTTTCGGCGCGACACGCATCCGCGTAACGGCACCACTCCTGTCCGGTCCCCGTGACGTCCGGGACCAGGCAAGAGCGAGGCCGAACAAGACGATCGCGAGCAAGGTGCTGACCATGACCCCTCCCTGTATTGGAGATTATGAAATGAGACGAGATTTCCGCCGGGAACAAATTGGTATCATGTGCCCTTGAGAATCTGCCTGGTTCTGTCCGTTATGAATAAAACGCATTGTTCATAGCATGGACTCCCTGGCGGGTCAAGGGAAAACCGGGTGCCGGGAGTTCCGGGGAGCACGTTCGGTCCCCGGGCAATCCTGCCCGGAGCCGGGAGTGATATAGTAGGAATATCATGGAGTTCAGGGGAAAACTGATCCTGGCGCCTCTCGCCGGGATTACGGACAGAACTTTCCGCCTCCTTTGCCGGGAAAACGGAGCCGACGTGACGGTCACGGAGATGGTCTCCGCCAGGGGGTTGCTCATGCAGCCCGCACGGACGGCCCGGTACCTCGAGTACGGGGAGGGGGAGCGCCCCGTCGGTGCGCAACTGTTCGGGGCGATCCCGGAGGAGATGGCCGAAGCAGCCGCCGAGATCCGGAGGCTCGGATTCGACTTCGTCGACATCAACATGGGGTGCCCGGTCCGAAAGGTCACGGCGGGAGGAGCCGGGGCGGCCCTTCTCTCCCACCCCCCCCTTGCGGGAAAGATCGTGAAGGCGGCCGTCGACGCGGCGGGGATTCCCGTCACGGTGAAGATCCGTTCGGGCTTCGGCACGGAGCCGGATTCGTACCTCCCGGTGGCGAGTGAGGTCTTCGGTGCCGGGGCAGCGGCCGTCACCCTCCACCCACGTACCCGGGGACAGATGTTTTCCGGCACAGCCGACTGGGGACAGATTGAGCGACTGAAACGGGAGTTCCCCGACCGCGTCGTGATCGGAAACGGGGATGTCCGGCAGCCGGAGGACTCGTGGAGGATGGTCTCGGAGACCGGATGCGACGCCGTGATGATCGGGCGGGCGGCCCTCGGGAATCCCTGGATCTTTTCCGCAATCCGCCGTGGGGTTGCCGTCGCGGCGGGGGGCGGCGCGCCGGGGACGCCGGACGGGCCCTCCCCCGAAGCCCGCAGGACGCTGATCCTGCGGCACGGGGAGGAGATGCACCGTCGCCACGGGGAGGGCGGGATCCGGGAGATGCGGAAGCATCTTGCCTGGTACAGCCGGGGGATTCCGGGCGCCTCGGCGTTTCGGGGCCACCTTGTAACGGTTCGGACTTGCGACGATTTCCGTTCGGCCGTCGAGCGATTCTTTTGAGCGAACTCTTCCAGCAGACGCTCGAATCCGTGAGCATCGGGATCCTCGCGTTCGACGGGGCGGGGAGGCTCATCTACATCAACCCGGCCGCCGAGGAAATCCTCCACGGGTCGTCGCGGGCGTTCGCGGGAAAACATTACCGGACGGTCTTCCGGGGATCCCCCGGGGCCGTGCGGATTCTGCGGAAAGCCCTGGAGGACAACGCGGCCGTCACCGGCTACGACGTGGAGCTTCGGCTTCCCCGGCGGGCACAGGCGGCGGGCGACCCGGTCCCCCCATCGCTCCCCGTCATCATCGGGGCATCCCCCATGCCCGGTCCGGCGGGAGAGCCGAACGGGGCCGTCCTTTCGATCAAGCCCGCCGAGATCCTCAGCATGGTCGGACAGGAGGAAAGGGCCGCCGTGAGCGCCGAAGAGATGCAGACACTCGCCTACGGCATCGCCCACGAGATCAAGAACCCGCTGGGGGGAATCCTCGGCGCGGCCCAGTGGATGATGCGGGGGGAGGCATCCGAGGAGGAGCGCCGGGAGGGAACGCGGCTGATCCTGCGGGAGGCGGGGAGAATCAACGGGCTCGTGGAGAAGATGCTCGAGATGGGGAGGACTCCCCCGCCACCCCGCCCCTTCCCGATCCTTCCGATCCTCCGGGAGGCCGCGGAGCTTATACGCGCGGACGTGCGCGCCCAGAAGAAGGAGATCCGTTTCGATCTCGCCGCCGACCCGAGCCTTCCCGACGTTTCCGGGCACCCGGACACCGTGTTCCAGGCGATCGTGAACGTCCTCAAGAATGCCGCGGAGGCGATCCCGAAGAAGGGAACGGTGCGGATCGACACCCGGATGAACGTCAATTACCGGTGGGGGCGGGCGAGGGGCAGGATGCGGTCCTTCGTGGACATCCTCATCGCGGACGACGGCGTGGGGATGTCGGAGGGGGAGATGCGGAGGGCGTTCCTGCCCTTCTACACGACGAAAGCGAAGGGGACGGGCTTGGGTCTCGTGATGGCGCGTCAGTCGATCTCCCGTCACGGCGGGAAGATGGCAATAAAATCCGTGCGGGGAGAGGGAACGACGGTTACAATATCCCTTCCGGTCACCCCGGGGAAGAAAACGGTCACGTGAAGAAAGTCCTCATAGCCGACGACGACGAGAGCATTCGCTGGGTCCTGAAGAAAACGGTCGCGGGAATGGGGTTTTCGCCCGACCTGGCGGAGGACGGGGAGAAGGCGCTCTCCCTGCTGACGAAGAACACCTACGCCGCGGCTTTCGTCGACATCCGCATGCCCGCCATGGAAGGGATCGAGGTCCTCGAACGGGTCCAGGCGAGGAAATCCCCGACCCGGTTCTTCATCATGACGGCCGTCCGCCGCCCGGATGCCGCCGCACGCTCCACCCGCGCGGGGGCCGCCGAGTTCATCACCAAGCCGTTCGACATCGCCCATATCGAGAACCTGCTCCGGGAAGTCGCGAAGGAATCCTCCTCCCGCGAGCGGCCGTTCCGGGCGGAAGACCCCGAGGAGTGGAAATCGTCCCGGATCGTGGGGCGGAGCCGCGCCATCCTGGACGTGTTCCTGGGGGTGGGAAAGGTGGCCGACTCCGACGCCACCGTCCTGCTGCTGGGGGAGCGCGGCGTGGGGAAGGAGCTCGTCGCCCGCTCCATCCACGAGCTTCGGACCCCCGACGGCCCGTTCGTGGCGGTCAACGCCTCCGCCATCCCGAGGGACCTGCAGGAGGCGGAGATGTTCGGCTTCGAGAAGGGGGCGTTCACCGGGGCGGAGGCGGCCCGCGAAGGGAAACTGGAGGCTTCCGCGGGAGGAACCCTCTTCCTCGACGAGGTCGGGGACATCCCGGCCGACCTGCAGGCGAAGCTTCTCCGCGTGCTGCAGGAAAAGGAGTTCTCGAGACTGGGGTCGAACGAAACCCGGAAGTTCCGGGGGCGCGTCGTCGCGGCGACCAACCGGGACCTGCGGCGGATGGTCACCGACGGGAAGTTCCGGGAGGACCTCTTCGACCGGTTGAACGTTTTCCCGATCCGCGTGCCCCCCCTCTCGGAGAGGCGGGAGGACATCCCCCTTCTCGCGGATTTCTTCCTCCAGAAGTATTGCGCGATTCTCTCCCGCCCCCCCCGGTCCTTTTCGAAAGAGGCGCTGGAGGCGGTTGCGGCCCACAACTGGAAAGGAAATGTCCGGGAACTGGAAAACTTCGTGCAGAGACTGGCCGTCCTTGCCACGGGAAAACTCCTGCGGCGGGAAGAGGTGGCGCGGGAACTGGCCAAGGCGGACGGTGCGCCGGACCTCTCCACGGCACCGCTGGAGCAGGTCATCGAGGAGCGGATCCGGGAGTTCGCGGGCCGGCTGGGGGAAGCGATCGAGAGCGAGGGCGACCTCCACGGCTATTTTCTCCTGCAGATGGAGAGGCCGCTGATCAAGATCGTCATGGAGGCGGCCGGCGGAAACCAGAGGAAGGCCGCGGCGATCCTGGGAATCAACCGGAACACCCTGCGGAAAAAACTGACCTCCCTCTCCCTCCTGCCCCGGAAAAGGAAGTCCCGATAAGGGGTGACCGGGAGCTTCGGGCCCCGAAGCTCATCGCGGAGGGGGCGGGCGCCGTCTTCCTCCCCGCCATCGCCATTTCCGGGATCAGCCGGCAGAACGTCCGGGAGGTGAACCGGGCGGGGTCATCCGGGTTCCCGGTGATCCTGGCCGTCGAGTGCCGGGGGTTTCCGAGACGCTCTCCAAGGGGTTCCGGACCGGCGCGCGTCCCCGGGGGATCGTCCCCGATCCGGACATGATGGTTACGACGTCCCGTGCGGCATCCGGCCTGCCCGCGCGGGAAGCCGCCTTCCGCATCCTCGCGTATCGGTCCCTGTCCCCGAGGAGGGCGTCGATCTTGTAGGCCAGGGCAGGGAGGTTATTGCACCGGATGGCCACACCGTCCTCCAGGAGATGGTCGCTGTTCCTCTCCTCCTGGCCGGGGATGGGATTGACGATGACCATGACGAGCCCGCGCGCCAGGGCCTCGGAACTGGTGAGTCCCCCCGCCTTCCCCACAAGAAGGTCCGAAGCGGCCATCCAGGCGTCCATCTCGGTCGTGTACCCCACCACCCGCATCGGATGCGCGCCTTCCCCGAAGGCTGCCAGGCGACGGGCAAGCTGTGCGTTTCTGCCGCAGATGACGACGACCTGGAGGGGATGGCTCACCTGGTGGAGAGACCGCACAAGCGAATCCACCGGCCCGACGCCGAACCCCCCCGCGGAGACGAGAACGGTGGTCCGGTCCGGATCGAGACCGAGGCCGAGGCGGGCTTCCCTCTTCGGCTTTTGCACCGAGAAGGCGGGGTCGATGGGGATGCCCGTCACGTGAATTGTCTCCTGCGGGATGCCCAGTTCCGACAGGTGGACTTTCGTCTCCTCGCAGGCGACGAAGTACCAGTCCACCCCCCGGTACAGCCACATCGCGTGGGCGTCGAAATCGGTCACGACGACCCCGATCGGGACTTCCAGAATCTTCTTTCTTCTCAAGTGGGCGAGAATCTCCGCGGGGAGAAAATGGGTGCAGACGGCGAGGGACGGGTTCTCCTCCTTCAGAAGGCGGACGAGAGGACGCGTGTTGAGCCGGTCCAGGGCAAGACGCCGCTTCTGGAATTCCCACGGACGGTCCAATGCATCATAGAGCAGGCCGAGGAGGTGGGGCCGCCGGTTGACCAGTTCCACGTACAGGTCGGCGTAGATCTTCCTGAAGAGGGGATTCGTATATCCGAGAACCTCCACGTGGCGCGCCTTTCGGCCTGCCGCCGCGAAGGCGGACACGAGGGCTTCGGCGGCCCGGACGTGACCGGCGCCGGACGCGGCGGACAGGACCATCACGGATCCCCGTCCCTGCGTCACGGTTTCCCTCCTCCCCTTTCTCCTTCCTCCTGCCCGGTGTCCGTTCCGTTCCCCGTTCGATACCGGTGTACGAAGTTTTTCATCCGGAACCAGATGTCGTGGAAGCCGTACGCCTGCATCTCTTCTTCCGCCTCCTCCGGGGTCCATCCGTCGACCTCCATCCGGTAGACCGCGACGACCAGACCGGTTCGGTCCCGCCCCTGCCGGCAATGCAAGTAGACGGGCTGGTTCCCCGGGTCTGCCATCAGCGCAACGGTTTTCCGGACCGTCTCCGGATCCACATCGCCGTAGGCGTCCATCGGCAACCCGACGGAACGCATCCCCCAGGCCTCGACCGTCTTCTTCTCCCCGTTCCGGGAGCGGAGATTGATCACCGTGCGGACGCCCATTTTCGCGAGCGTCGCGTACCCTTCCGGCAGTGGCTGGGCCCCCCGGTATATTCCCGGGGCAACCCTTCCCACGTGGGAAAGACCGGGGAGGTGAACAATCCTCTCGGAAACCTTCGCCCCCTCCGGGAGATTCGGGGGGGCGCCGACCTCCCTGGCCCCCT
>Ga0209322_10001052_pt1 | contig 15989 bp, 15 predicted proteins | sample Rifsed19ft1_FD_184013 | JGI IMG/M metagenome (GOLD analysis project Ga0209322, IMG submission 184013) | Soil microbial communities from Rifle, Colorado, USA - sediment 19ft 1 (version 2) | ecosystem: Environmental > Terrestrial > Deep subsurface > Rock core/Sediment | place: Rifle, Colorado... | reverse complement strand
TGGGCGCCGGACCATGCCTCCGGTGCATGGCTGCCGCGCCAGGACGTGACGATGGGGCTCGTGGGCGGTCGCGAGGGGGCCCTGGGCCCGAAACCATGCCTCCGGTGCATGGCCGCCGCGCCAGGACGTGACGCTGGGGCTCGTGGGCGGTCGCGAGGGGGCCCTGGGCCCGACGCGGTGCCACGGCGGGACGACGTTCACGCCTCGTGCGGTGCTAGGATGCCGGCCGATCCCCCCGAGAATCGCGGCGAGCTGAGGTGGCGTGATGTCCTTCCTGGAGAGGGCCAAGCAGGCCGCGGAGCAGGCGCGCCATGCGGCCGGAGAGACGGCCCGCGAGGTCGCCGAGAAGGCGCGCGCCGAGGCGCCTGGCGCGGCGGAAAAGGCCCGCGAGGCGGCGGGGAAGGCCCGCCACACGCTGGTCACGGCCATCGAGCGCATCGACCCGGGGCTCCTGGCCGACGTCGTCATCAAGGCCACGGCGCTCCAAGAACGGGCGAACGCGGCGCTGCGCACGAAGGAATCCGCGTACCGCATCGCCGAGATCACGGTGACGGCGACGATCCCGCCGCAGATCAGCTTCACCATCAGCCGCGTCGGCGACCCCGGGGAGTCCGGTGCGACGGCCACCGCGATCGATTCGGCGACCCTCGTCGAGTCCGGCGCCCTGGCCGCCTCCCCGGACGTCGTGGCCGACCTCGACGCCTCCGCGCCAGAGCCCGAGGTCGGCTGAGCGCAGGCACGGCGGGAACCCGGCTCCCTGCTGTACCGTCTGCGGGCCGTGAACATCCGTCGCTCTCCCCTGGCGCTCCTGGTGGCCGTCGCGCTCGTGGCCATCGCCTGCAGCTCGGGCCCGACCGTGCCCTCCCACCCCACCGACGCCGACCAGCTCATCGCCGGCATCGCCGTCATCACCCGCGACGACACGCCGGAGCAGCGGCTCCTCGCCTACCCCGTGGCGTCTCTCTACGGGGACGGCCGACTCATCCGCCTGGGCCCGCAGATGGCGATCTACCCCGGCCCGGCCCTGCCCAACCTCATCGTCACGCAGCTGGACCCGGCCGGCGTCGACGCGATCCTCCTCGCCGCCGGCACGGCCGGCGTCGTCGGCGCAGACCAGGAGATGCGCTTCCCGATCGTCGAGAACCCGCCCATCACGGTCTTCGTCGTCTTCTCGGACGGCGTCCGCCACCAGACGATCGTCGAGGCGCTCGGCATGGAGCAGCCGAACGATGGCCGCCTCTCCCCCGCCGCGCGCGCCCAGCGTGACGCGATGAAGGCGCTCGTGGCGCTCCTGACGGAGCCGCGCGCGTCGCTGGCAGCCAGCGTGGTGGGAGACGACACACCCTACGAGCCGACGGCAATGCGCCTCCTGGTCAGCCCGATCGACCCGAGCGCCGAGCCGAGCCCCCTCCCGCCGGCGACCCGTGACTGGCCACTGGCGACTGGGCTGGCCGAGCTGGGCCAGGTCGTGACGGACGCTCCGAACATCCGCTGCGCCATGGTCGATGGAGCCGACTTTGCGGCGCTCTACCCGCTGGCGAAGGAATCGAACGAGCTGACGCGCTGGGCCGGCGGAGGTGCCGACTACACGGTTCGCTTCCGGCCGCTACTCCCCGGCGAGTCGGGCTGCGGGAGCTGACCCGCCCCCGACCGTCCTAGCCGCCGGCCACGGCCGGCAGGACGATCACCACCGAGTCAGGCCGTAGCGGCGCCGACAGGCCGGAGCGCTCCCCGTCCACGAACACGTTGATGTGCTCGCGCAGGGCCGGACCCTCGTCACACAGCCGATCGCGTAACCCCGGCCAGCGGGCGTCGAGGGAGGCGACCAGCTCGGCCACCGTGCCAACGTCGGGCACCTCCGCCTGGCGCGGCAACGCCGGGAAGAGGTCGACGAGCGAGCGAGGCAGCCGGACCAGGGCCACGGCCGCGGTCAGCTCCCGACCAGCAGCGTCTCGACTGAGTGGATGGGCGGCAGGAACGAGGCGATCTCGCGCCATGTCCGGCCCTCGTCGGCGCTGGCGAAGACCTGGCCGGTGCTCGTCCCGAAGTAGATCCCGAAGGGGTCGAGCCGGTCGACGGCCATCGCCTCGCGGAGCACGCCGAGGTACGCGTCCTGCTGGGGCAGCCCGGCGCGCAGGTCGGTCCACGTCGCCCCGGCGTCGGCGGTCCGCCAGACGGCGGCCCGGCCGTCGGGCATGAAGCGGCCGCGGTCGTCGCCGTTGAGCGGGACGGTGAAGGCCGTGTCGGGGTCGTGGGGGTGCGTCACCATGGGGAAGCCGAAGGTGGAGGGCAGCCCCGCCTCGATGGAGATCCACGTTCGGCCGGCGTCGTCGCTGCGGTACGTGCCGCAATGGTTCTCCTGGTAGAGCCGGTCGGGCAGGCCTGGGGCCATGACGAGCTTGTGCACGCACTGCCCCGTCACCGGGTACGGATCGGGCAGGAAGTCCGCCCGGACGCCGCTGTTGCGCGGCTCCCAGGCCGCCCCGCCGTCCTCGGTGGCGAAGGTGCCCACGGCCGAGATGGCCACCCACATCCGCCGTGGGTCGGTGGGGTGGGGCACGATGGAGTGGAGGCAGAGTCCGCCGAAGCCGCCCTCCCAGGTGGGTCGCGTGGGGTGGTTCGTCAGGCCCTCGACGTGCTGCCAGGTCTCCCCGCGGTCGTCGCTGCGGAAGAGGCCCGCGGGATCCACGCCGGCGTAGAGGGCATCGCCGACCGGCGTGATGTTCCAGACCGTCTTCATCTTCGGGCCGTCCTCGCCGTAGGTCAGGCCCTCCGACGAGTGGGACCACGTTGCGCCGAGATCGTCGCTGCGGAAGACGGCCGGCCCGTACCAGAAGCTGCGGCCGCCGGCATAGAGGGTGCCGGACACGGGGTCGGCGGTGAGGTGATTGAGCGGCCAGCCCTCGCACAGCGGGCCTCGGACCCGCCATGCGCGGCGGGTCTCGTCGCCGTCGAGGATGAAGCCGCCCTTCTTCGTGCCCAGCAGGAGCAGCAGACGTCGTCTCATGGATCCCTCCGGTCGCGCCGGCGCGCCGGATCGTCCCTGCTGCCGGCGCGGCGCGGCCCGAGTCTACGCCGCGCCTGCAACGCCCGTCAGTGCAGGCGTGGGCCCTGGGCACGGCGCTTCTCGACCGCCTCGAGCGCCTCGCGGAGGCCGGCGATCCAGTCGCCCTCGTGCTCGGCGACGAGCCTCACGCACCAGGCCAGCGCGTCCGCCCGACTCCGGGCCACGCCGGCCGCGACGAGCGTGTCCAGCGTGCGCCGCTCGGCCATGCGCAGGCGGGTCATGACCGGCAGCGCGAGCGTCGTGAAGAGCCGCTCCGTGCCGCCGATGCGGACGCCCCAGGAGACGGCCCTGCCGAAGCCGTGCTGGGCGTCGTCCGCGATGCGCATGCGGGACTCGCGCGTCTCCTCGCGGAAGGCGTCGGTCCGAGCCTGACGGGCGGCGGCACGCGCGGCATCCGAGGCGTCCTTGCCCAGCTCGACGTCGGCCAGCTCGCCGATGACGAGGATCTCCTCGCGGTCGACATGGACTTCGGGCGGCCCGACGAACCAGCCCTCGGCGAGGCGGCCGGCGAACCAGCCTTGGATCTCGTCGGCGGAGGTGTGGCGGTCCATGTCGTTGCTCCTCGGATTCCGATGGATGATTACTTAGTTACAGACTAACACACCCACGGGGCCCCGTGGCGGGGCGGCGAACGGCGCGGCATGATGGAACCATGCCCTCGCCCCTCGCCGAACGCTCGCTCGGCGCCGCCGTCCTCGCCCTCGTCGTGGGCGACATCACGGCGTTCGCCGCGGACGCCATCGTCAACGCGGCCAACAGCGCGCTCAGGGGCGGCGGTGGCGTGGATGGTGCGATCCATCGCGCAGGTGGGCCGGCGATCATGGCCGAGCTTCGCGCCAGGTACCCTGCCGGAACGCCCACCGGCACGGCCGTCGCCACAGGTGCCGGAGACCTTCCGGCGCGCTGGGTGGTCCACGCCGTTGGGCCGGCCTGGGCCGGCGGCGGGCACGGCGAACGTGAGCAGCTGGCATCGGCGTATCGTTCCGCCCTCGCGGTCGCGGCTGGGCTCGGCGCCCGCACCGTGAACGTGCCGGCGATCAGCGCCGGCATCTACGGCTACCCGCTGCCCGAGGCGGCGGAGGTCGCCGTGGGTACGATCGCGGATGTGCTGCGCTCGGACCCCGGCAGCGTCGAACGCGCCACGTTCGTCCTGCGCCCTCAGACGATCGACGCCTTTCGGCGCGCCCTGGCGGCGATCCGCTGACAGGGGAGAGAATAAGGGAGGACCGACCGATGGATGGACTCGTCGCCGTCTCCTGGGGACCGGGGCGCATCGACCTCTTCTGGCGCGGCGGCGATCGTGCCCTGTGGCACCGCTGGTGGGACGGCGCCGGCTGGTCGACCCCGGAGTCGCTGGGTGGAGCGCTGGCCTCGGGGCCGGCCGTGACGGCCTGGGCGGTCGACCAGATGGAGGTCTTCGCCATCTTCGACGACGGGGAGCTGTGGGATCGCTACTGGGACGGCGTCTCGTGGCATCCCTGGGAGTCGCTCGGCGGCGAGCTGGCCGGGGACCCGGCCGCCTCGAGCTGCGGGCCGGACCGGTTGGACGTCTTCGCCCTCGGACGCGATGGGCGGACGTGGCATCGCTGGTGGAACGGCACCCGCTGGATGGAGTGGGAGCGGCTCGCCGGGGACCGCTGATGGTCCCGTCGGCCGGGGCCAGGGGGCGCAGCCGGCGGCTCCCTTCCCCGCCCGTGGCTCCTCATCCGCTCGTCACCAGCACGTAAGAAGCCCGCCGGGGCGCCAACGGCCTCTGGGGCTCCTCATCCGCGCATGCCACGTGCGTATGGAAGCGATCGGGCGGCTCGGCGCTTCTAGCGCTCCGGGGGCGTTCGTATGAGGAGCGTTCGGTTCGGCGGCACGTGTCGGCGATCGCATCGAGTTCGCCCTACCGCCTCTTGACCTCCCTTGGAAGCGCAGGGTGCCGCATGGCCCCGGCTCAGTGAACGCTGCGATCGACGATGGCGCCGCCCAGCCACTCGACGAGGGCGTCGAGCGCCTCGTCGAGGACCGGCAGCAGCCCGTGGGCCAGCCGCGGGAAGGTCACCAGGTGGCCGCGAGGCAGGAGCGGCATGGCCGCCCGCAGCAGGTCTATCCGGGCGAACGGGTCGGCTTCACCCTCGAGGATCAGCGTCGGGACGGCGATGCGCGGCCAGTGCTCGGTGCGCAGGCCGTCGTCGGGCGCGCCCGGCCGGTGGAGCGGGTAGCTCAAGCAGACGAGACCGGCGAGGTCGGACAGCCTCCCGTCCGCCGCGAGAAGGCTGGCCACGCGGCCGCCGTAGGAGTGCCCGCCGATGACGAGCCGGGTTCCGGGCACGACCGTCGGAAGGGCCGCGACGGCGGCAAGATAGGCGGGAACGGCGTCCTCCGCCCGGCGCTTGGGGATGTCGATGGCGTGGGCGTCGACTCCTCGCGCGCGCAGCCCTTCCACGTGCGGCCGCATGGAGGCGGCCGTGCCCGAGGCACCGTGGGCGAAGACGATCCGGGCGGGGAGTCGCAGGCGGCGCATGATGGGCGGCATTCTCGACCATCCGCGCGACCGGCGGCTAGAATCGCCCCGACCCGTCGCGCCTCGTCGTTGGCGCCGACGGACCTCCCCCGCCATCGGCCGGCCGCGGGGAGTGGGCACCAGTCGGCCGTCCGGACCACCGCATGCGCACCCGTCTCACCGCGCGCGCCCGGGCCTGGCTGGCCCGCTGGCGGCCGGTCATGCCGATCCTCGTCGCCGAGTTCGTCGTGGTCGTCGGCTTCGGCGCGCTGCTGCCCGTGCTGCCGCTCTACGTCGTGGACCAGGGCGTGGACCCCGCGACGCTGGGCATCATCCTCGCCGCCTGGCCGGCGGCGCGCCTCATCTTCGAGCCGCTCTTCGGCTGGCTCGCCGACCGGACCTCGCGGAAGCCGCTGATGATCGCCGGGCTCCTCATCCTGACCGTGGCGAGCCTGTTGCCGCTCGCCTTCCACGGACCGCTGGAACTGCTGCTCCTGCGGTTCCTCTCGGGCGCGGCGGCGAGCATGTACGACCCGGCAGCACGCGGCATCCTCGTCGATGCGACCGCCGAGGACGAGCGCGGCGAGGTCTTCGGCCTGTACACCTCGGCGCAGATGGGCGGGCTCATCTTCGGCCCGGTCATCGGTGCCTTCGGGGCCGCGCTGGGGGGCGGGTTCGCCTTCCCCTTCATCGCCGCCGGGGCCGCCTGCGCGGTCGGCGCCGCGTACCTCGCCCGCGCGCTGCCGCCGGCGGCGGTCGGTCCACGCACCCACGCGCCCTTGACCGAGACGTCCTACGCGGAGTACGGCACCGACTCGCCCGACCTCGCCCAGCGCTACGTGGAGAGCCAGCAACGCGACCGGACGCCACAGGCCCCACTGCGCGAGATGCTCAACCGCGCCGTGATCGGGGCGCTGACGATGAACTTCGCGCTCTACCTGGCGGTCGGCGTCTACGAGGTCGTGTGGAGCCTGTACATGCGGCACCTCGGTGCATCTCTGGCCTGGATCGGCATCACCTACGTGCTCTACGCCACGCCGGTCGTGCTCTTCTCGCCGTTCGCGGGCCGGTTGGTCGACCGTCTCGGCGGGCTGCGTTTCGCGGTGGGCGGCGGGCTCGTGGTCGGGGTCGCCCTCTTCATCTATGCGCTCGCCAGCGAGCCGTACCTGCCGGGCGCGGTCATCCTCATCGAGGCCATGGCCAACGCCTTCCTCGGTCCGGCGATGTTCGCCATCCTGTCGCGGGGCACGCCGATGGGTCGCACGTCCACCACGCAGGGGCTCTTCGGGGCGGCCGGCACGATCGCCTTCATCGCCGCCGCGCTGGCGACGGGAGCGCTCTTCGCCCTCGACGTCCGTCTCCCCTTCGCGGTCTTCGGCGGCATCGTGCTGGCCTTCTTCCTCATCGGCGGTCTCATCGCGCGTGGCGCGGCCCCCAGGCCGGCCTCCACATGAGCGGCAGCGGCCGGACCCCGCCGCGAACCGTCCGCCAAGGCGGCCGCCTCAAGGCCTACCGGCCGATCGGCGAGGTCGAGCGCCGGGCGGCGTTCGCCGCCGCCGTCGCCGCCTACGAGCGAGGCGACGCCTTCCTCGCCCACGAGTTGCTCGAGCCGGCCTGGATGGGCACGGCCGACGAAGCGGAGCGCGACCTCTACCAGGGGTTGATCAAGCTGGCCGCCGCCGAGGTCCACGCCGTGCGCGGCAACGCGACGGGCGTGGGCAAGAACCTGCGCGGCGCGCTCCAGCGCCTCGAGCGTGCCGACCGGGGCGGCTTCCACGGCGGCCTCGACCTGCCGGCCCTGTGCGGGGCGATCGCCGCGCGCCTCGCCGGCCTGGAAGCGGGGGACGAGTGGGCGTCAAGACCCCTCGCGAAACCCATCCTGCCCGGCCGTTGACAGCGCCGTGCAATCGTTTACATTCGTCGCAACGTCCGCGTCACCAGGAGGCATGCGTCCACCGTGAGCAAGACCCGTCGCCTGACGGCCGCGCAGGCCGTCATCGCCTTCCTCGAAGTCCAGTCGGTCGAGCGCGACGGTCGCGCCAATCCCTTCTTCGCGGGCATCTTCGGCATCTTCGGGCACGGCAACGTGGCCGGCCTCGGGGAGGCGCTGGAGGCGCGCCAGGACGCGTTCCGCTACATCCAGGCGCGCAATGAGCAGGGCATGGTCCACGCCGCGGTGGCCTTCGCCAAGCAGCGGCGGCGTCTCCAGACATACGCCTGCACGAGCTCCATCGGGCCGGGCGCAACGAACATGGTGACCGGCGCAGCCGCGGCCACGGTCAATCGCCTGCCGGTCCTGCTGCTGCCCGGCGACATCTTCGCCACGCGACGGGTGGCCCCGGTGCTCCAGCAGCTGGAGCTGCCGGAGTCGCTGGACGTCTCGGTCAACGACGCCCTGCGTCCCGTCTCCCGGTACTGGGATCGCATCAACCGGCCGGAGCAGCTCATCGCCGCGTTGCCGGCGGCCATGCGCGTGCTCGTCTCGCCGGCCGACACCGGCGCGGTGACGCTGGCGCTGCCACAGGACGTGCAGGTCGAAGCCTATGACTTCCCGAGCAAGCTCTTCGAGCCGCGGACCCATGTGATCCCGCGGGCGCGACCCGACACGACCCTCCTGGCGCGAGCCGCCGAGGCCATCGCGGCTGGTCGACGGCCGGTCATCATCGCCGGCGGCGGCGTCCTCTACAGCGAGGCCAGCGAGGCGCTCGATGCCTTCGCACGGCAATTCGGGGTGCCCGTCGTCGAGACCCAGGCGGGCAAGGGCTCGCTGCCCTGGGACCACCCTCTGCAACTCGGGCCGATCGGCTCGACCGGCGGGTCGGCGGCCAATCGACTGGCCCGCGAGGCCGATCTCGTGCTGGCCGTCGGGACGCGCCTGTCCGACTTCACGACCGCGAGTTGGACGGCCTTCCAGGATCCGGGCGTGCGCTTCGTCGGGCTGAACGTCGCCGAGATGGACGCCGTCAAGGCCGGTGCGCTGCCGCTGCTGGCCGACGCACGGGTCGGCCTCGAGGAGCTGGCCACGGCGCTTGAGGCGCGGGGCTGGAGGGGCGTGGATGCCGAGCGACGCGCCGCGACCGAGCGCTGGCGCGAGGAGTGGAACGCCGAGGCGGACCGCGTGCGTCATCTCGCCACGCCGGTCCACGTCTCGCAGCCGGAGGCGATCCGGCTGGTCAACGAGGCGGCCGGCGCGAGCGGCGTGGTCGTCTGCGCGGCCGGTGGATTGCCGGGTGACCTGCACAAGCTGTGGCGCACTCCCCGCGAGGGTGGCTATCACCTCGAGTACGGCTACTCGACGATGGGCTACGAGATCGCCGGCGGCCTCGGCGTGAAGCTCGCCGAGCCGGAGGCCGAGGTCTACGTGATGGTCGGCGACGGGTCCTACCTGATGCTCTCGGCGGAGATCGCCACCTCCGTCCAGGAAGGCCAGAAGCTGACCATCGTGCTGCTCGACAACCACGGCTTCCAGTGCATCAAGAACCTGTCCGGCGTGTGCGGCGGCGACAACCCCTTCAACCAGTTCCGGATGCGCGAGGCCGCCACGGGCCGCCTGACCGGCGAGTTCCTGCCCATCGACTACGGGGCCAATGCGGCCAGCCTGGGGGCGGACGTGCTCATTGCCCACTCCCCTGCCGAGCTGGAGGCCGCCCTCGCGGAAGCCCACGGTCATGTGAGGACGACGGTCATCGTGACCGAGATCGATCCGAGCGTCGGCGTGCCGGGCTACGACAGCTGGTGGGACGTGCCGGTGGCCGAGGTCTCGACCTCGGAGCGGGTGCGCAACGCACGACGGACCTACGAGGCGCACGTCGCCGAAGAGCGGCGCCTCGTCTGATGCACGGCCGCATCGGGCTCGGCGTCGTGGGCGTCGGGCGGATGGGCGCGGACCACGCCCGGATCATCGCCCGGCTCGTGCCCGAGGCGCGGCTAGTCGGGATCGCCGACGTGGACATCGCCGCCGTGCGGCGCCTCGCCGCCGAGCTGGGCGTGGCGGGTGTCTATGGCTCAGCCGACGAACTGGCCGCCGACCCGGACGTCCAGGGCGTGCTGGTGGCCGTCTCCACGAGCCGCCATCTCGAGGTCCTGCGCGCCGTCGCTGCGGCACGCAAGGACATCCTGTGCGAGAAGCCGCTGGCCCTGACGCTGGCCGACACCGACGCCGCGGTCGCCGCCGCGGAGGCCGCCGGGGTCCGGCTCCAGGTCGGCCTGCATCGCCGCTGGGACCCCGGCTACCGACGGGCCCACGAGCGCCTGGCGGCCGGAGAGTGCGGGCGCCCGATCCTCTTCAAGAGCCTCCAGTTCGATGCCGGTCCACCCCCGTCGGCCTACGCCGATCCGGAAGTGAGCGGCGGGATCATGGTCGACATGGGCATCCACGAATTCGACCTGGCGCGCTGGTTGATGGCAGACGAGGTCGTCGAGGTCCACGCCTGGGGTTCGCTCCTGGCCCATCCGCACCTGGCGGAGGTGGGCGACGTGGACAGCGCCGTCGTCGCGCTGCGCCTCGCCGGTGGGGCCGTCGGGACGGTGGAGCTGGCGCGGTGCAACCTCGCCGGCGACGAGGTGCGCACCGAGGTGCTGGGCACGTCCGGTGCCGTGCACGTGGGCGAGCGGCTGGTGGTCGGCGAGGAACGGGAGCCGATCTTCGAGCGCGCCTACGCCGAGCAGGCGCGCGCCTTCGCGCGGGCCATCGCCGACGACGCGCCGGTCGAGGTCGGGGGGGCCGAGGCCAGGGCCGCCTTCGCCATCGCCCTGGCCGCCCGTCGCTCCCTGCGCGAGGGTCGGCCGGTGCGCGTCGAGTCGTGAGCGTGGCCGGGGCCGGATCCGCCATCCGCGTCGGGTTCCAGGTCTGGGGCCAGTTCGTGGGCTGGCCGGAGCTGATGGCCGAGGCGCGCGAGATCGAGCGCCTGGGCTTCGCGAGCCTCTGGTCCAACGACCACTTCATGCCCGCCGCCGGCGCCCAGGCCGCGTCGCCCGAGGGCCTCGATGGCCCGTTCTTCGAGGGCTGGATGACGCTCGCCGGCTTCGCCGCCGCGACGACGCGAATCCCGCTCGGGGTCCTGGTGAGCGGGGCCGGCTATCGGAATCCCGTGCTGCTCGTGAAGCAGGCCACGACCCTCGACCACCTGAGCGGCGGCCGCGTGACTCTGGGCCTGGGTGCCGGCTGGCACGAGCGCGACCACCGCGCCTTCGGCTTCGACTACCCCAGCCTCGGGGAGCGCATCGACCGACTCGACGAGCAGGCGACCGTGGTACGCCGGCTGCTCGACGGCGAGGAGATGACGTTCGCCGGCCGCTGGGTGCGCACCGAGCGGGCGCGCAACGACCCGCCGCCGCTGCAGCCGCGCCTGCCGCTGCTCATCGGCGGCAGCGGGGAGAAGCGGACCTTGCGCATCGTGGCACGCTGCGCCGACGCCTGGAACGGCGAGGGCGACCCGGCCACGTATGCCCACAAGAACGCCGTCCTCGATGAGCGCTGCGCCGAGATCGGCCGCGACCCGGCCACGATCCGGCGCACGGTTGGCGTGCCGCCGGCCTGCATCCGCGACACGCGGGCCGCGGCGGTGGCCGTGCTGGCGGCGACGCTGGAGCGCAACGGGCTGGAGCCGGACGAGGCGCGCGCCGCCGCCGAGGATTCGCCGCTCGTCGGTGACGAGGTGACCGTGCTGGCGGCGCTCGCCGCGTGGCGCGAGGCCGGCGCCGAAGAGGCCGTCGTGGATTGGCCCGCCCCATTCGACCGCGAGACGCTCGAGCGGCTGGCGGCGGCGCTACGGCTCGAGGGCTACCCGGACGCCGGACCCGCGCTCGCCGCCAGGTAGTACTGCATCCGCTCCAGCATGAAGCGCGCCGAGTCGACCGCGCGCTCCTCCCAGGCGAAGACGCAGCCGGTGAGGATGCCGTCGAAGCCCACCTCGCGCAATGACCCGAAGAACACGTCCCAGTCCACCTCGCCCTGGCCGATGTCGAGGTGCTGGTGGACTCGGGCGGTCGAGCCGGGCGGATTGACGATGTAGCGCAGCCCGGACGAGGCGCGATGGTTGAACACGTCGGCCACGTGGACGTGGGCCAGGACGGGGGCGGCGTAGCGGATCATGGCCGCCGCGTCATCGCCGAGATGGAACGTGTGCGGCGCACAGTAGAGGTAGCGCACGAAGCTTCTGTTGATGCCCCGGACGAGGTCGACCGCGGCATCGTTGGTCTCGATGAAGTCGTCGGGGTGCGCCTCGAGGTGGAGCGCGATGCCCTCGCGCTCGAAGATCGGCAGCAGCTCGTCCATCGAGCGCCAGAACTGCGCCTCACTCGCCGCCGCCCGCTCCGGCCGGCCGTTGAACTCCGAGTTCATGACCGTGCAGCCCAGCTCGACGGTGATCTCGATGGCCCGCTTCCAATAGCGCACGGCGGCCCGGCGCTCGTCCTCGTCAGGGCCGGACCAGCGGTAGAGCGGGAGCACGGACGAGAGCTCCACGCCGGTCTCGCGGAGGGCCTGGCGGAACTCCGCGATGCGGGCTCGGTCGGCCCGGGGGTGGGTGAAGAAGGGGATGAAGTCCGGCCGCGGCGACAGCTCGATGTAGCGATACCCGATCTCCGCGGCGATGCGGCACACCTCGGCGAAGGGCAGGGCACGGAGCATGTAGGGGTCGAGGGCGATCTTCACGGCTGGGTCCCCTTTCGCGCGTGCCGGGGGTGGCGTGCGGATGTCGCGAGCCGGTCCTCGCGACGCGCCAGCAGAAGGCGCTGCGCCTCTCGGAGATGGGCGATCTGTCGCTCGCGCTCGGCCCCGTCCCGGATCGTCGCGAGCGTCTCGATCCACGTCCGTGTCCCCTCGATGATGGTGAGGATGGCGTCTGCGTCGGCGGCGGCGAAGAGCGGCCGATCAGTGACCTCGACATAGACCGGTGATGTGTGGGCGGCCATGCTCGTGGCGAAGGCCGACTGGATCACCCGGTCACTGAGCGATCGGGCGGCGATCCAGGAGCTGCCACGCACGGCCACGGTCTCCTCGAGCTGCACCTCCGCCGCAGCCGCCGGAGGTCGGACGGAGGCGACGACGGCGCCGTTGACGACCAGCTCGACGCCGGTGATGACCGGCTGCGCGGCGCGCACTCGAACGCGCACGGGCAGCCGGCCGCCCGACGATGGAAGCTCGAGGACGTCGCCCGGCTCGTGGCCATCCACGGCCAGCTCCACGATCGGCCCCGAGGTGGCGAAGGTGCGACCCGCCCGCACGGCGGCAGCCCATGTTTCGAAGGAGAGGGCGTCGCCGTCCGCCAGGCGGGCGTACGTCCTGACCGCGCCGACCGGCACCTCGGCGGACATCCTGTCGGTACCGCCCAAGATCGGCAGCCGGTAGCCGCAGTTGAGGTAGCGATACCACTCCAGGATCGTGGGGTTGTCCAGCCCAGGCGCGAAGCACTGCACCTCGACCGCGTCGATCCGGTCGCGCACGATGTCCGCGGCCACCTCGCTGTAGGGCAGCGGGAAGTGAGCGGCGATGGCCATCCCGCCCGACTCGTGGCAGCGATCGGCCCAGTCGGCCATCAGCTCGTCCACCGACCCGCCGATGCGGCCCTCGGGTGGTCCGCCGCTGGCCATCGGGAGCACCGGACGCCGAGCGCCGACGAGTGCGAGGTGCCCGAGCATGTTCTGGCGGTTCTCGGTCCCGACGCAGACCATGTGCCGACCCTCGCGGTCGGCGAGGGTGCCGGTGCGCAGGTCGGTCACCCCGAAGAAGTGGTCCCCCCACTGCGTGGCCAGCAGGTGCACGACGTTGACCCCCTCGGCCGCAGCCTGGAGGAGGGCCGTGGACGGCGAGAGCAGGTGGACGTGGGAGTCGGCCGTCACCCAGCCGGCAGCGCTGGTGTCCAGAACCCGCTCGAGCGCGACGGTCAGCTCGCCTGGGCTGCCGCCACGATCCACCACGCCCCGGTGCGGCCGGTACTCGAAGCCCCGGACGACCTCGACGAAGACCGGCCCGGGCGGCAGATCGACGGCCAGGTCGCCGTCGACATAGGCGTAGGTGCTCGCGCCTAGCAGCAGATCCCCGCCCGCGTCCTCCCCGAGTCCCGGGTTCACCTCGTCGCGGTGTCCGAGCGGAGGAAGGTACCGGCCGTCCGCGGACACGAAGCGGATGCGGGCCGCCAGGCGCTCCCCGGTCGCCGCGTCCCGGATCGCCACGGCCAGCCGCTCGCTCGGCGGTGGCAGCGATTCGATCGTCACGCGCCCGTTCTCGCTGGCCGCGGAGCCAGACTCCGCGAGCCGGCGTGCGTCGAAGGTCGAGCCAGAGACCTCCAGGAGGGCATCCGGCGCCATCGCCACGTCGACGTCGACGACCGCGCTGCCCGTGCCGGCATCGGGCGGCCCGGCGCTCTCTCCCCAACCGGCCACGTCGCCTCCCGACCATGACCCCTCGTCGACCGGGACCGAGGCCCGACGGCGGCGGATGACGACCCCGAGGTCGACCGAGACCGCGGGATCGACGCCGGCGCTGACCCGGACGGTTCGCCGAGGCTCGTAGCGCAGCGGCGACGCTGAGCCCGCGTACAGCGTGATCGCCGCCACGACCAGGCCTCCACCCGGCTCGGCCGCGGCCGGGGGCTCGAGGCGGATGGCCTCGAGCTCGACCGGCCCGCCCTCGACCTCCATGGCGAAGAGCCAGTAGAGGGCATCGTCGTCCGGGCTGGGAACGGAGTCGACGACTCCGGTCTGGTCGGCAAACCAGGTGCCGGGCAGCGTGGTCAACGGCCCCGCGTGACCGGCACCGGCATAGCGCCCGAAGCCCTGGGCGGGATGCGGCCCGCGCCAGTCGAGTGGCTCGTCCGCCCGGTGGCTCAGGGCGGCGAAGGCGCCCTGCCCCCAGCCGACGATCCCCTCGTTCACCTCGAAGCGGCGCCGGACGTCGTGCGCCTGCTCGGCTCCGTCCCGCCGCTCGAGGACGTACCGGCCCAGTGGCTGCCCGGTGCCGACGACCCAGCCCACCGGCAGGCCGGCCGGGCGCGTACCGTCGGCGGCGCGCCAGGCATCGCAGAAGTGTGCGATGACCACGTGGCTGACGGCGTCGGCGCTGGGCAGCTCGATGCGGATGGGCTCTCGTACGAGCAGCCAGCGCCGCGCAGCGTCGCGCTCGGCGAGAAGGAAGGGCAGGCCCCGCAACGTCTGGGCGCCCGCCGGCAGGCGCTCGATCGCTCCCCGGTAGAGCGGGTGGAACGCCGCCCCGATCTCGTCCGTGGAGGCGTTGACGTATCGCGACAGGTCGATCGGCCGGCCGCGCGGGCTAGTCCGCATCGGGGCTCCTCTCTCGACTCCCTTGACTCGGTCTGCGGGCGATGCTAGCGTCCCGTGCAATCGGTTGCAACGACCGCTTGCGCCGCAGAACCTGGGGACGCAGGGTGAGCAACCAGCCTGTCGAATGCGTGGTCCCTGCCGGGGCGCTCCTGGGGGAGTGTCCGGTCTGGAGCGAGCGCGAAGGGCTCCTGTACTGGGTCGACATCGAGGGCCGTGCGATCCACCGCTACGACCCGGCCAGCGGCATCGATATGCTGCGCTCGGTCCCGGGGCGCCCGGGCTCGATCGCGCTGACGGCGGACCCGGGCCGCCTGCTGGTGGCTGTCGAGCACCGGCTGGCCTTCTTCGACTGGGAAGGCGCAGCATGGACGGAGTGGGTCGCGCTCGAGCCGGAGGGCACCGGGAACCGGCTCAACGATGGGCGGTGCGACCGTGCGGGCCGGTTCTGGGTGGGGAGCATGTTCGATCCCGCGGCCGCCCGCCGGTTCACCGGGATCCTCCATCGGGTCGCTCCCGACGGCACCGCCCTGACCGTGCGCACGAAGGTCGGCGTGTCCAACGGGCTGGCCTTCTCTCCGGATGGCACGACGATGTACTGGGCGGACACGGCGCGGGAGACGGTCTGGGCATACGACTACGACGTGGCCACCGGCGCCGCCGTCCGGGAACGCGTCTTCCTCGACTTCGGGCCGCTCCCGGGCCGCCCCGACGGGGCCTGCATCGACGAGGACGGCTGCTACTGGGTCGCCTGCGTATACGGCTGGGCCGTGCTCCGGGTCACGCCGGACGGCACCGTCGATCGGCGCATCGACCTGCCCGTCGAGAAGCCGACGATGCCCGCATTCGGAGGCGGCGAGATGCGCACGCTCTTCGTCACCTCGATCGGCGAGGGGGGCTCGTATCCGCGGACCCCGGGTCAGCGCGATGCGGGAGGGCTGTTCGCCATCGAGACCGGCTCCGGCGGCCTGATCGAACCGCGTTTCGGCGTCGCCAGGTGACCGCGAGGGCACGAGACGTGCCCCCTGTGTGGTTCGAGCGGGAGGTGCCGTCCGCGCTGGTCGCCGAGGTCACCGCCGCCGTCAGGATGCTCGGTCCCGCGACCGATGACGATCCCTACGCCGGGCTGACCACGGCCGCCGGCGCCGTCGTGTC
>Ga0209322_10001048_pt1 | contig 16012 bp, 15 predicted proteins | sample Rifsed19ft1_FD_184013 | JGI IMG/M metagenome (GOLD analysis project Ga0209322, IMG submission 184013) | Soil microbial communities from Rifle, Colorado, USA - sediment 19ft 1 (version 2) | ecosystem: Environmental > Terrestrial > Deep subsurface > Rock core/Sediment | place: Rifle, Colorado... | reverse complement strand
CTTAGGAAGGTTTGACTCTGTATCTTTCCATTGATAATCTGCCTTGATAACAACATTTGGGTGGGGTTTAAATCCCAGCCCGGCCGTGGTTACAGTCCTGTCCAGCGTTGTATCCCTGCTTCCTGTAAAGACCTCCTTATTTGTATCATATGACTCATACCTGACAAAAGGTGTAAGGGACATATCAGAGGCCGGTCTTATGTGGGGCATAACATTATATGCAGTCTCAAGATACCATCCCTCAACCTTTTTGCCCACATCACCAGGTGGCGCTGATTCCAGTGCGCTGTTGCCATCCAGCGAGCCACTTGCAAAAAGCCCTCTTAAGTGAAGCCCTTGAAATTGATACGTGGTATGAATCTCCCAGAGATTTACAGTTCCCTCTTTATCAGTGGATTTATCCTGATCTCCTCCTTTACCCTCATCAGCCTTTCCAGAGTAGTATGTCCCACCAATCAGAAGGTTTGTCAAAAGCTCATAATTAATACGGACTATCGCTCCAAACACATCAGCATTCACCTTTGCTCCTTGCTGTCTGCCGCTGCGTATCCATGTGTTCTTGTTGAAGCTGTTTGCCCTGAGTCCGTTGACAAGAGCAACATCATATTTTAATTCCCCCACTTTGCCATACGCCATTATACCGATATCTCTCCATGTGCTTGGAATGATATTTGTTTCTACATCAGGCCTAAGAACACCATGATAGACCGTTGGCTCATGATACTCATTAATAAAACCTATGGGAATCAACAGCAGCCCTGTCCTTATATTAAAACCATTGTGCATCACAAAATCGAGATAGGAAAATTCAGCATATACCTCTGGTTCCTTAGAGCCTGAATTCCCTATCCCCGCATGCTCAAACTCAAGCTCTGTGTTCATTATAATCCAATCATTGAACTTATACCCTCCATATAGGATAAACCTATAGGCATCTGCAAAATCCTTTTTTGAAGGGTGTTGATAATTATTGTAGACTACCTCTCCATAACCTCCAACGGATAATCCCTTATCTATACCGTATACCTTGGATGCAGCAGGGCCCAGTCCCATGAAGCTCTCATATTTTATCTCTGCCACAGCGCCAAGTTTTAGCTTTTCTATCTCTTCTGTTAACACATCAATCTGCCTTCTCATCTCTTGAAGTCCCTTTTCATCAATCTGCTCCTGGGCATAAACCAGAATGGGAATACAGAGAATAAAGAATATTACTACATGTATTAGACATGATCTTTTCAGTATTTTCATCATTCGGCGGCCTCGTTATTTTGTTAATAATGAATGGAGACCATCCTAATGATATTGATTCTCATTGTCAAGATAAATTTTATTGTATTGGGTGATATTATATATAACCTTAAGATGAATTTTTCTTCAACCGAGAAAGTGAATTATGTTTAACCTTACAAAAAGAAAAGATATTATGCCTGAACGGCTGTTCAACGTTTTATACATTATTGTAAGCCTTGCTATTTCCTTTATACCAATGAAGATGGCCATTGCAGGTCAGTTGTGGGATTCAGGTATTCAGATCGCTGCTGCCGATTCACCACCTGGCAGTAAAGAACATGAGAGACTTGAACAAGAGCCGGCATCCATTTTATCAGCCAGTTGGGATGTCACTATAGCCTCAAAGTACTTGTTTCAGGGAATAGATTACAGTGAAGCGAAACCGGTCATTCAACCGGAAGCAATACTTACCGTCAAAGGTTTTTCAGCAATCCTGTGGTTCAATCATGATTTACAAACAAGCAAGTCGAACGAGTTTGACCTCAATTTACAATATGATATTGAGAAAGAGAATCTTACGCTGACCACCGGCTATGCCCATCTTAATTATCCTCACAGAGACGGGTGGGAACCATCACAGGAAGTTTTTATGGCTATTTCCTACAGCGCCCCTTTTAACCCATCCCTCAGTATCCATTATGACTTTGATTCAGGGAAAGGGAGTTACTACACTTTCAACATAAACCGTGATGCTGCAAGTATGATTGGCGTTCTCTCGCTCGGTACAAACATTTTCTATCAGAGCAATTATTATGAGTCCTCCGGCTTCCCGTCTGTAGAGTTTAACATGTCATCTGAATATCCGGTAAGGTCATTTACCATTTCCCCGTCAGTCTCTTATTTCCTTACATGGGATAACGCAGATTTTAGTGGAGACAGTTCTGTTCCTGCCACATGGCTATTTTCTCTTAATATAGGGCAGAGTTTTTGATGTAGGAACGATGACAATGAACATAGCCATTGGTAAATTTCTTGACTTTAATGTTGGATTAAATTATAAGATGTCACGTGAGGCACACAGGTAAGTTTCTCAAAGTATTTGGCAGCCTTTTATGCGGCCTTTATGCAATCGTTTCTATCTATGCCGTCTCCTGCGCACTTTCCTGTACTTTTGAACATGATCCATTCGAAGGACATTCCCATGGTCACCATGCGGCTGAACATGATAAGCAGCATAAAAAGCAGAAAGAACCGGGTGACGGGGAATCCCTATTCTGTAAATTCCTGCACAAGGTCAGCAGCTCAGTTGTTACAGTTACTCAGCTCACCATATCCGTATTAAGTAATACCTCGCATCAGATACACTACAGCAGCATTTTCCTTTATCCACTCCTTGAAAAAAGCAACCCTATCCGTGCCCCTCCGGTAGTTATGTCGTGATTCCATCTACCTAATTATCACTACTAACCAATCTCCCCCATTAAGGGAGAGGATTATCTAAAGGAGGAATTACGTCATGTACAGGTATATTCTATCATCCCTGTGCGGGATGCTTTTTATTGCAGGAATAACATTTGTACCGAATCAGGTAAATGCCAGTTGTGGTTCAGCAAATTGCTTTCTTGTCACCGGTACCCAGGAGGGAATAGCCACACCTGGTCAGATTATCCTTGACTTATCATATCGCTTTATCCCGATGGACCGGGCAAGGAAAGGGGGGAAATCATCATCTGAGGCCATGGTACCAGGTATTAATTTTTCAACCGGAGAAATCGAACCGGACCATCGTGAGAAACGAACTAACAATGAGCTTGCACAGATTGATGTAAGCTACGGAATAACCCCGCGATTTGCCCTTACCTTAGCCATTCCTTTTTTAAACAACAGGCTGCATGAACATGATGTTGAAGTTGGGACAGGCGATGAGCATTTCTCAAATCAGGATGGGACATCGGGTTTTGGTGATGTCCGTCTCACCGGAAAGTATGCCTTCCGGATCAGAGCTAAACACCTCCTAGTAGGAGGGTTTGGTGTTAAAACCCCCACAGGTCAGTACAAGTTATTGAACCATGATGGTGAGATCAATGAGCCCACTATCCAGCCCGGAAGCGGTTCATGGGATGGCATAGTAGCCGCCTACTATGCCTACCGGATTATTCCTCAAAGGCTGGATGCCTTTTTCTCCGGTTCATATCAGATCGCCACAGAAAATGAACTGGACTATAAGTTCGGTAATACGTCACTTCTCAATGGGGGGCTGAACTATCCAATTAATGGAGAAAAGTCCACGATTATCAGTCTCCAGATCAACATGCGTCAGGCCCCGCACGATGAGTTTAAGGGGGAAGAGGTCCCCAGTACAGGGGGCACATGGATCTACCTCACACCAGGGGTCAAGGTACAGTCATCGCCCGGTACAGCATTCTACACTCATGTACAACTTCCTGTTTATCAGTATGTCAATGAGACAAACCTCGTTCCCCGTTACGGACTGATCGTAGGGGTATCTCATACATTTTAGAGGAAGCACTGTTTGATGTCTATTTTCCGGACCAATAAAATTCTTGACACAAAAATATCTGTCTGGTATTGTTGGCGTATAATTTGGAGGAATGGATCCTCCTGGCAACAGGTTTACAGAAGTTAATTTCATAAATTGACATTTTAAGGCCACGAAGGCCTCTACTCTGCAGGGAGCAGGGAGTACTTCGTGGCCTTTTTTATTAAATGGTAAAGAACATAACACTAAAGGTTTCAAATCTTTCGTGCAAACATTGCATGGAGGCTGTGAATAACACCGTTAAAGGTCTTCCCGGGATCATTTCTATCGCAATCCAGTCCGGAGCAGACCAATCGGATGTAGACATATCTTACGAATCAAAAAATGTGAGTTTTGAGAAGATCAGGGGGGCAATTGTTGAGTTAGGTTATCCTGTCAATGGATACATAATCCACGAGCATAACCATTCCCATGGAAAGGTAGTCCACAACCATCCGCACAGGCATGAGGATAAAGAGAAGGAACATGGTCATTCACATGATTCATAGAGGCCAGACCCAAAAATTATCGTGAGACAAAGATACTTGTTTCAGAAAGTCTTATCTGTAACTATATGCATCCTGTATCTCTCCCTGTCTCTCTTGTCCATATCATGTGCATATCATTGTGAATTTAATGATGAGCTGCCGGAATCCCCTAAATCCCATGACCACCAACATCATAGCAATGATAATCAGCAGAATGACTCAGACCACAGGGATGTTCTTTTCTGTAAATTCGTGCATAAGGTCGGAAGTTCTGTTATTACGGTTTCACAGATAGTCATAGCCGCTCTGGGCTTTTCCATTCAGGTGGCGCCATTTAATAATGTTGTTGTATATCAACGAATAGATATAATACATCTTTCCAGGGGCCCTCCTTCAGTTTTATCCTGATCTTATAAGTTAACAATAAAGCAATCTACATGGAATTACAGGTTCCAACAAAGGAGGTATACCATCATGAAGAGGTATTTTCTTATAACTCTTTGCGGGTTATTTATTTCAATAGCGCTTGGATATAATTCAACTGTTCTTGCCTTTGGTGAGTGCGGCCTTTCCTGCTGTATTGGCGGGGCTGCGACATCCGGAGTAACACTCGCCGAACATATCGGGCTTTCACTTCAGTATGAGTACTCCCACATGGAGACTATAAAAAATGGGAGCAGCGACATAAGTCCGGATGAAGTCATAACCAATAAATGGATGATGGGAAGCAGCTATAGCGTGCCGACAGAAATGACCATGCAAAAGTTGTCGTTAATAGCGGCATATCCTGCAACCAAGAGGTTTCAAATCCTCGGCATCCTCCCTTACATCAAAAATGACATGGATATGAGAATGAAGAATAGCATGGGCATGCTTATGAATCACAGGATGGACACTGTTAGCGGGCTTGGAGACATCACCCTGATGGGGTTGTATACCGCTTACACCGACGCCCCCGTTCGCCCTACTGAAAGACTTACACTGGGCGCAGGATTGAAGACACCTACAGGGAAAAATAATGAAAAGACATCAACCGGAAGCCTTATCCATGCCATGATGCAGCCTGGAACAGGTTCATGGGACCCGCTTTTCCTTGTCAATTATATGAGGGCCTACTACCCGCTCATCCTGCAGGCCAATCTGTTTTACCATCTGACCACAGAAGGAGATGAAGGGTATGAAGTTGGTAACCAGCTTTCTTATGACCTCATCGCCAGGTATCAGGCGGCAAATTATGTAAACATTGGGGTGGAACTAAATGGCATCCATTCTGCTAAAGATGAGGATCATGATGGAAAGTTTTCAAAACCTGCGACCTCTATGGTAGACAATACTGACAACACAGGACTTGATTCCATATTTATAACCCCTGGTGTTCAGTTTAAAATACCCGGTACTGGCGGAAGCGCTGACTTAAAGTATCAGGTACCTGTATACCAGAAGGTCAATGGTATTCAGCAGGTAACGGATTGGAAGGTTTTGACATCCATTACATGGAATTTTTAAAATGCAGCTAACTGTCAGGAGAGCCCGCCGCCTTTACGGTGTGCGGGCTCTTCCTGCAGAAAGTTGCAATAAATCAGCGAGTTAATAATTTGGAGGAAACATAATGGACATAATTAGTACTAAATTTATAAACAGGATATTTCCGGTAATATTCATTATGATGTTTGCGTCTATAACAGCACAAACTGCACACGCAGGTTCTTTGGAACCTGAGTCAGCAATGAAAGCATATACGAAAGCAGAAAAGTCCTGTAAACAAATGGAGCGGGATCATGAAAAAATGAAAGGAGAGCATAAGCTGATGTTCAAGGCATGGCAGGAGAAGTCCAGCCCATTGCTTACAGAAGATGAAGAAGTGCTTACAGAATGTAAGACTACCCTTTCGGCGCTCAAAGATATAACAGAACAACTTGATAAGGCCGTTTCTGATGATCCACTGAAAGAAACACTCTTTAATGATTATGAAAAGATACAGAGCATCATGGAAGATATTGCCGGTCGGCATAAAACATTAAGAAAAGAACATGATAAACTCTTCCATGAGATGATGGGGCATTAACCCCTCTTTTTCCAAAGAGGGGCAAATCATCTCCCTGTCTACATACTTATGACCATATAAGCATAAGCAGAATCACGAGGGGGCGTGATATCCTTTAAAGAGGTTATGACGCCCCTATCAATTTTGCTGTCTTTCTGACATCCTCAGACTTTACCCAGAAGATAACCCCGTAACGTCCACCACCGGCAACAATGGCGTCCAGAGCAGTAATGTTAATCCCGGCCTCTGCGACTTTAGTCATTATGTCTGAAACAGCGCCAACCCGGTCATCACCCTGCACTAAAAAACCTGTTTTCTTAGCGCCCATCTTCAGTCCGGCTTTTTTTGCAGCCGTCTTGAAAGCGGCATCATCCTCCGGGATAAAATCTATCTGGGCACGCCGCCCGCTGGGAAACCCGCTGAATGCAAGTAAATTCACTCCGGCATCCTTCAGAATTCCAAGAATCCGCGCACCTTCACCAGCCTTGTTGGAAACCTCGGTCTTGTAATATGCAACTTTACGAATTGTGTCTGCCATTATACACCTCCATTAATTAAGATTACGGAATAGAGATAGCACATCAATCAATCAAAGTCGAGGAATAAATAGTCGCTGTCCCTATTTATTCTAAAACATATACGTACCCGATACAAAAACTGAGATATCGGTCTGGAGATATTTCTCTTTTCTGAAAGTAAAGGAGATATCATCAGTGCTGTAATCAGGGGCAGTACCATACCCCCGGCCAATACCGTACTTTATGCCTGCTGTCACAGTTGAATTAGACTGCATGTATCCGGAACTAAGTGTTAATCCATATTTATCAATATGAGTTGGTTGAGCGGCATTAACATTCAATACTTCCGGCGCTGCGGAAATATCTGTAAAGAGTCCAGCCCTCAAAGGGATCCTGGGTGTGAGCATATATTCTATCCCAAGGCTGCCATTTATTACTTCGTTCAGCACCACATCTCTTTGTGCCTCAACCTGATCGAGGTTTTCATCAAGCGTTATTGTCTTTTCCTTATATTCAACAGGACCAAAATACGAAACATCAAGAGAGATGGTCGTTCTCTCAGATGGCAATACTGCAATTCCAACGGTTGTTGTAAAAGGGAGCTTGCGTGCATATGAAACTGTCCCTTCAGCGTTTCCACGCATAAAATTCTTTACGACAGTCATGTCGTCACTGATCTCACTCAGGTACACCACCTGACTTACCTTGACCTCCTCTGAAATTTGAGACGGCGGCCTGAACACTGCACCGATTCTGAGCCATCCGTCAGACTTGTAGAGGAATCCTATCTTACCTGTAACACCCATACCTGTCCCATTCTTTTTAGCACTGTTTTCCCACAGGAGGGAATAGTTTTTTCCATCAGAAACATCAGTGTAATCAGTATCCCAGTAGTTGTAGCCATCTTCAGTAAATGCATTGTAGATAAAATATAAAGAAACACCTCCGGACAATCCCGGCAAAACAGAAAAAGCGTAACTTGGACCAACCATATATGTATCTGACTCAAAAATTATGTCATCCCGCGCAGTATTCCAGTCAAATCCGAGGAGTGAGATATTGGAATACTTCTCATGAAGCTCAAAGTTATCCGACTCAGGTACGACTATAGAGAGGCCGATCTTGCCAACAGATGTAGAGGCAGTCACACCCCAGAAGTTCGGTATGAAATCAAATGATGTCAGCTCCTCCTTGTTGCTGAGAAAGAATTTCCCCTTTCTCGTCTTAAATGTCATAGCATTTGCTGAGGCTGACATACTGTTGAATGGTATATGAATGATACCGGCAGGATTATAATAGGTTGCCGTCGCGTCATCAGCAACTGCAGTAAATGCACCACCCATTCCAGCCGCCTTTTCCCCTACAACGACCTCCATATAATTGTAAATGCCGGCAAAAGAAGTCAGTGCAGTTAAGAAGATTGAGGCTGGAACAAGAAGAGAAATGATAAATAATTTTAATAATCTCATCGCTATTGTTTATACCTCATATTGCAATCATGGTCAATAAAACATAGAATGTAAAAAATGAAAATACCCGACGAACTACTATCGGCATTTGGTCTGCTAAAGAAATTTCTGCCGGACTATGAAGCCCGGCCGCAGCAATATAAAATGGCTGAGGAAGTCCTTGACTGTCTGGAAGATAAGAAGAAGCTCCTTATTGAGGCAGGCACAGGTATCGGTAAATCTTTTGCATATCTCATCCCTGCAATACTCTCACAGGAAAAGACCATCGTCTCAACAGCATCAATAGCACTGCAGGAACAGCTTGTAAAGAAAGACCTCGTCTTTCTTCATGACAATCTACCTTATGATTTCACCTTCGCACTCCTCAAGGGCAAGAATAACTATCTCTGTCTGAAACGAGAAAGAGAGTTCACGGATACCGGAGAATATAATAAAAGGTTTAAGAAATGGGTTTATTCAACAAAGACCGGTGATAAAGACGAACTCTATTTTATACCTGATTTCTGGAGCAGGGTCTCTGCTGACCCTGACGATTGCAGCGGAAAGTTGTGTCCCTTTTATGAAGAGTGTTTCTATTACAGACATTACAGACAACTTCACAATGCGGATATTCTTGTAGTCAATCACCATCTTCTTATATATGATCTGATCTCTGAATTCAATCTGCTCCCTTTTCACAGCCGGTTAATCATTGACGAGGCGCATCAGATAGAAAATGTAATGTCTGCTGTCATGGGAAGCACACTGAGCCATTCAAGGATAACATGGATACTGCTCAGATTAAGGGGATTAAAGATACATGTTGATGAACTGTTCGGACCCGTAGAGTCTTTTTTTAAGGGGGGTAATGTATTACCTGATAGTATTAATGTGCGGACTCAGACTATCTGTCCTGTACCTGATGCAGTAATAGATGGATTAAAGAATCTTCAGAGTATCCTTTCCCTTGATATGGTAGTCCCGAGATTGGAGTCTTACAGGCGGACAGCGGCAACTGTACTCAATGGACAACAGGACAATAAAGATTCAGAGCTATTTGACATCGCAGATCCTGAAATAAAAGACCGCATTGAAACTACCATTAACTATGTAAGGGCTGTCTCTAAGGATATTGACGACTTCATTGTACGTGGCGACGGGGACAAGGTCTACTACATGGCGTGGAATAAGGGGCATATGGAACTGAAGAGTGATGTGGTAGAGGTCATGAAGCCTTTTGAAGAACTCATAAAAGGTTATGAGGGTGTGGTCATGACATCTGCAACCCTTACTGTAAGAAATCGCTTTGATTTTCTAAGAGAGAGACTTGGGATAACGGACTTTATGGAAAGTATGATAGATTCGCCATTCAATTATAAGAAACAGGCGCTCCTTTATGTTGATAAAGAATTACCGCCTCCTGATCAGGGAAACAGCGAAACATTTAATCAGAAATCCTTAGAGGTGATTGAGGGATTAATTAATGCCTCCGGAGGAAGGGCGCTCGTACTGTTCACTTCATATAATCACCTCCGTTTTGTCTCAAAAAACATCAGCACAGAATATCCGTTCAAATCACAGGGAGATATGCCTCCATCAAAACTTATCAAGTGGTTTAAAGAAACGCAAAATCCTGTGCTTCTTGCAACCACAACATTCTGGCAGGGAATAGACATAAGGGGAGAGAAGTTAAGCCTGGTAGTTATAGTGAAATTGCCGTTCCGCTCACCCGGCGACCCGGTTTACGAAGAACGTTGCAAAAGACTCGGTGAGCGCTGGTTCTCCCACCTTGCACTCCCATCGGCAATACTGCTGTTGCGGCAGGGTTTCGGAAGGCTCATCAGGGGGACAAGTGACAGGGGGGTTGTTGCCATACTGGACTCCAGACTTGTCAGGAATTCTTACGGGAAGATGATCATATCATCTTTGCCGGCAATGGATATTGTGCATACAGTAGATAACGTAAAAAGTTTCTTTAAATTACCTTTATAATCTCCTTTAATCAATACCTCAGCAGGGCTCCTATGTTTCCTGCTTCTGCCAACTTCCTGTTCTCTGCAATAGCCGATATCTCAGAGCCCTGGTCTATTGCCCTCTGTATGGCAAAATCTATAAGGTGTTCTACACTCTCCACCGGGGTATTACAGAAAGGACAGGTATTCAGGTCCTGTATGGTAAGAAAATTACATGATGTACACTTATACCCTGATGAACTGAAACCTTCAAGGTAAACCAGGTGGTGGATATTCCCCTTCTGCATCTGAGACAGGACATCTTCAAGACCTGCTGCAGCAGTGCCATTCTTGCTTGCACGTGTAACCAGTTCCTCAACGAGACCCTCTTCACCACTCTTTTCCACTCCCCGTATTATCTGCATTGACTTTTCAAGGATCTCATCGTTTCCGGCATGCATGTCTGCTGTAAATGTACCGGCTGTCTTTGCTGTAATGGGCTGAGAGAGCATCTTGTTGAATAAAATCACAGACTCCTCAGAACCTCCGATTATTATATGGCTTACCTCTCCCTTATTAAGCAAGCCCTCTAATTTCGTTACTACATCCCGCAGGTGAAAATGGATATGCTGATCTATATGTCTTCTGAATCTGTTAGCAGCCAGACCCGACCAGCCTCCCTTTTTATGTTTACCTGGGATATCAGGCGTAAAAAGCTCTGCATACTCAGCAATCTCACCAAGCTGGATATTGAAAAGCCTTGCATGCACCCTGTCTATAAGGGCAATAGCATAACTGCGATGCTGTTCCATAACGCTTGTCAACGGTTTTAAATACGGGGTCTTGTCAATTATGACCTGATTCTTTAAAGAAACTGACAGGTGATACACCTCCCACATGTCCAACTGAGGAGAAGATACAATGACAAGCGATTTCTTAAATTCAGTCTTACCGCTCTTCAGATATGTCTCTATCTTTTTTACATCTTCCTTCACAACTTTCTGATCTGCATTGCTTAACTTATCAATCTCAGGTTTGACTAAATTTCTGTAGGCAATAAAATATTCCCCCTTGGTATTAGTGACCGGATTGACATTAAGATAAACCGTTGTAAACAACTCCCCATTGCCTTTGATTGCACTAAGCTGTGTCAGTTCTTCTCTGGTGAACATGGTGTAAACCCTCCTTAGTTAAGTTCAGGAATTCATCCTCATTAATCACTGTTATACCGATTTCCTTTGCCTTGCGTGCCAATGACCCTTGAAAGCTCCCTCCCTTTACTTAACTCTATGGCATCTATTATATTACCGGCGGACTTATCCGCCATCCTGTCAAGTCCGGAGATCTGATCCTTAGTAAGATAATATATATCTGAGACATTTTTTACAAGTCCTTTGTCAACTGTAATTGAAATCTTCCCTTTAGAGGCTCTTGCAAAAGTCGTCATTCCCGTGAAAACGGGAATCCAGAGGTTTTGTAACATATTGAAAAGACTGGATTCCCACTTTCGTGGGAATGACAGATTCTTCTTTTCCAAGACTTTTGCAAGAGCCTCTTTAGTTAAGGATATTTTATTGAGAATGTTTTATTTGGATAATCTATTGATAGAACAAACCTGTTCAAGAAGCTATTAACTCCCAACAAAACTACACCAAGATTTGGCATAAAGTCTATAGGTGTATCAGGGATTGCATAAAGCAATTCTCCTGTTGATGGATGGAAAAGGTCAAATTTAGTTGTATGAGAGTAAGCAACTGTTACTCCGTTACCAGTACTTATATGCTTAGTTTGGCCAGCCTGAAGATTATGGCCTATCAGTGGAGCATATACGGACGGTATAGCACATTCATCCGCCCCTGTATCTATAATACCGTATGTGTCATAACTTAGTTGTGAATATGGATTTGTGATTCTGATTAGAAGAATAGGGCGATAGATTCCATTTCCAAAATGAGTGAAGGGGCAATTTGTTATAGGCATTAATAAATTTGTACCACGTTTTTATCAGGAACAAAGAAGATAACAGGACTTATCACTCCACCCTTTTTTGCTTCATTAAATACCTCTATTGGATCCAAACCGTGACTTATTACTTCTTTATCAGTAAAAGATTTTACTGCAACATATTGTCCATAATAGTTCTCTATATTCTTTGCTAATATGGCAGCTTCCATGTAATCTCCTTATTTTAGTTTTAATTCCGTTTTATCGGCAGAGCAATAAACGATCTTGATGGGCGGCAATGTTCATGAAATTGCAAATAATATGCCAGATGATATGTATTTCGCATCTTATTGACTTTATTATGATAAGCCCATTTTGTAAATTAAACAAGTATTATAATAATGGGTAATCCTCGTTACACATTGTGAAACCTTTTGACGCATTACAATAACTTTACGGCTTTAGTCTGGATCCTCTTTTTTCTTCTCCTCCGCCAGTTCCTCCATAAACTAAATAAGGAGGCGGACTTCCTCATCTGTTAGCTGCTTCAATTCCACTACTATGTAATTCCTTTCCGCAATAACGACAGACAATGGCCTCCGCCTTAATCATTTCAGCACAGAATATTTTCCATAAAAACCTTTCCCTTTCTGGTGTCAGAATTACCCAGATTTAGCGGTGGGGTCACTCATTCAGCACGCCTGTTTTCAAGAAATTGACAAACTCTGTTTGAGATACTTTGTACTCTTTAACTGCTTTCAGTGATGTATGTTTCTCATCTCGTTCATATATTACAAAGTTAACTATTCCTTCTACAAGACTCTTGTCTTGACTTTTCGGACAATCTTGTTCGTAATATTTCTCTATTACAGCCCGGTTTAGCCTGATAAGGTCTGTTCTGAGCTTTGATTTATTGAAAGTTTTTCTTAGTTTAACAATTCTTTGTGAAGGTGTTATGCTCGCATGCCTCTTTCTTACTTTTTCATATAACTCAGCCAGTTCTAATATTTTATTTAGACCCTCAACAGTACTTCCATAGACGGTAGCAGCATCCATTTGAAGCACTTCACAGAGACTTATTACAGAGTATTGGCCTTTAAATTCATCCTCACAAAACTCAGAGGAGACTCTATTTTTATCACAGATTATCGGAGTTGCAGAAACGATTTCGCATGCAATTTTTATATCTTTAATAGCTTCTCCCCATTTTTTATATGCTTTTGGGGTATCATAAAATATATGTCCTTCAGCAAAAGAAAAATATGGGCCTTGAGTCCATTCAAAAAATGACTGCTTGTGCTTTTTTCGTTCTGTATATTTAATATCAAGCTCATTTCGATAGCATTCTCTGACAGCCATATACCAGCCATGAGCATAACCATCGACAAAATCAGCAATAAGATTTGTATGACGTTTACCTGTTTCCACTTCCACTCCTCAGAATTACTCACATAGAAGCATTTGCTAATATATTATGCCATTCAACTTCATTAAGCACAGGAATGGCTAAGTCTTTTGCTTTCTTGACCTTAAGGCCGGGGTCTTGCCCGGCAATCACCAAATCAGTTTTGCTCGATACCTCGCTAGCAACAATAGCCCCGAGAGATTCCGCTTTGGCTTTGGCTTCGCTACGCGTCATTGACTCAAGTGTTCCAGTGAAAACAATTGTCTTGCCGGCTAATTGCGAAGTGCTTGCTTGAGAAATTAGAAAGTCTGTCACTTCAATTTGTTCAATAATATCCTTCAGAATTGAAATATTATGGGGGTCAGCAAAAAAGACTAAAATCTTATCTGCTACTATTGGGCCAATACCATCAATGCTTTCCAATTGTTTATACTCATCGGATTGCCGGTTTTGTGCCAATTGGATTGCCGCTTGGAAATTCTTAAAAGAAACATAATTTCGAGCCAGCAGCTTGGCAGTTGCCTCTCCAACTTGGTTTAACCCAAGGGCATAAATAAAACGATCAAGAGGTATGCTTTTACGTTTTCGAATAGCTTCAAATAACTTATTTGCTGAGATTACACCCCATCCCTCACGCTTTTGTAATGGCAAGAGTTCTTCTCTCTTTTCTTTCCCAATGCTAAAAATATTCGAGGGTGCTAACTTTTCTTCGAGGCGAAAGATATCTGCCGGTGATTCAAGTAATCCTTCATTAAGAAATTTTTTTATGGTTTGCTCAGCTAATCCTTCAATATTAAAAGCATTTCGTGATGCAAAGTGAATTAGACGCTCCAACGCTTGCTCTGGACATGTAAGGCGTGCTATACAGTTCCAATCAGCTTCACCGACTTGTCTTAATGCTTTACTATTACAGGAGGGACAATGATCCGGAAACTTAAACGGCTCAGCGTCAGGAGATCGCTTGTCAATTAGAACAGACACAACTTGAGGAATTACATCCCCTGCGCGTTGAACTATAATGAGGTCTCCGACACGAAAATCTTTGCGCTCGATTTCATCTTGATTATGGAGAGTAGCCCGCGAAACTAAGACTCCACCAACGTTGACAGGTTCTAATTCTGCAATAGGCGTCAAAGCTCCCATTCTTCCAACTGAGATAGGAATAGACTTGATATGCGTTTGTGCTCTTTCAGGTGAAAACTTGTGCGCCATAGCCCATCGGGGTGAGCGGTCTTTAAATCCTAATCTTGCCTGCAAATTAAGTCTATTAACCTTGTAAACGACCCCATCAATAGAAAATCCCAATCGCGATCTATTACTTTCTAACTCTTCATAATAGCCTTTAATTGCATCAAGATCTCCTACTAATCGAGAAGGTTCATTAAGTTTGAAGCCCCAAGATACCAAACAATCTCTTGCTTCCCATTGTGTTTTTGTAAAGGGGGGGAGTACTTCACCCCAAGCATAGGCAAAGAAGCGAAGGGGACGCGAGGCTGTAATTTGGGGGTCTAGTTGGCGGAGGCTTCCTGCTGCTGCATTACGTGGGTTAGCGAAAAGTTGCTCACCAGAACACTCCTGTTGCTTGTTTAACTGAATAAAATCATCGTCAGTCATATAGACTTCACCTCGAATTTCTATCAGATTGGGGGAATCAGGCGGAAGTATTTTGGGTATTTCTTCAATTGTCATAGCATTTGCAGTAACATCCTCGCCAACCTCCCCATCACCTCTGGTAGCCGCTTGAATTAGACGGTGATTCTCGTATCGCAAAGAACAGGATAGGCCATCTATTTTAGGTTCTGCGACAAAATCAAACTGAACAGACGGATCTTTTAACTCAATGATAAAATTACGGATTCGGTCAATAAAATCACTGATTTCCTTGAGAGTATAAACGAATGTCAATGACAACATTGGAATAGAATGACGAACTTTCTTGAATCCACTTGGTGGGATATACCCAACTCTTTTAGAAGGGCTATCCGGGCGACTAAGGTGAGGAAAACGTGTTTCAATCTCTTCATTACGTTTCCTTAATTCATCATATTCGGAGTCTGTAATTTCTGGTCTAGCTTCTTCGTATAGAAGGTCATGGTGAGCAATTAATTCAGCCAGTTCAGCAAGTTCTTGAACTGCCTGCCTTTCAGTTAATTTATCTACTTTGATATCTACGTTTCTTGATGGTTTCTTTGTCATGTAAGCAGAAAGGCCTGTGATGGTGGGCATTACCCACCCTACAAAAACATAGGACTTATTTCAGCGCTGCCTTCAGCACTTCATCCACATTCTCCACAAACACGAACTTCATATCCTTTCTAAGCTCTTCCGGAATATCTTCCAGATCTGCTTCATTTCTTTTTGGAAGGATCACAGTCTTTATCCCTGCCCGTCTGGCTGCAAGCATCTTCTCCTTTATCCCTCCGATAGGAAGGACAAGCCATGTC
>Ga0209322_10001047_pt1 | contig 16018 bp, 17 predicted proteins | sample Rifsed19ft1_FD_184013 | JGI IMG/M metagenome (GOLD analysis project Ga0209322, IMG submission 184013) | Soil microbial communities from Rifle, Colorado, USA - sediment 19ft 1 (version 2) | ecosystem: Environmental > Terrestrial > Deep subsurface > Rock core/Sediment | place: Rifle, Colorado... | reverse complement strand
TGGTTATCTTGACATTTACACCTCTACGAAAAAAGAAAATTTTGAAAAGACCGCTCAGGCAGTTATGGATGAGGTACACAAGCTTTTTCACGAAGGGATAACTGAACAGGAACTCAGCAGGACGGAGGAACGGGTATTCAGCCAGATGCAACTCGTCATGGACAGTCCGCTCGCCATGGCCAACTGGTTTGGCATCGAGGAACTTTTAATCACCTCCAAAACACCTGATACCCCTGAGAAACAGGCACAGAAAATCCATGATATTAAATTAGAAGATGTGCATAAGGTGATTTCTGAAATTTTTGTACCCGAAAAGCGTAATTTTATCGTTGTTGGTGCCTTTGGCTGGTTAAGCAAAAAGCATGCGATATCACTTCTCAAATAGAACCTGAACGAAAACCGGAGAGATTGTCATTTCGAGTGTAACGAGAAATCTTTGGCCATTGAAATAACAAAAGTATGGGATCCGATGAGGAGCTAAACAGGGACAATCAATTCTTCCCTCTTTTGGAAGGCATGGGAGAATATACAAGCCTTTTAAAAAACTCCTCTATCTCTTTCCACTCACGCTTATCCAGTCTCGCCTCTTTCCCATTTCTTATTACAGTCACATCACCCAAGCTCCTTAAAGCATCATCAAAATATACCAGACTCCTCTTTGTCTGATAGCCGTAATCTTCTGATACTCCATATTTTTTCTGAACCAGTGATGTTAAACAATCCAGCGATAGTCCAAAAGCCCGTATCAACGCATTGAGATCAACAAAATCCTTGGCACTGCCCCTTTGTGTTATAGCCACAACCTTCATGGCTGCAATATCCTCTGGCGATGCTAATTTAATATTACACTCCGGCTTACTCACCAGTGGCTTAAGAAGTGGATATGGATAGTTAAAAAGACTGAATCTGATGTTAGCAACCATAGCTATCAGCGTATTCTTCTCTGAAGGATTTGTTACCGTGGTGACATATTTTTGACCAATAGAGGATATAATGGGACCGCAATAAAACTCTTTGTCTGTAAACAAATCAATGTCTACTGATACCCTGTGATTCAAGTATATGGCAACGGCAGTCCCACCAGCCATATAAGTATCAGCAGGCAACGGCCAGGTGTGTATGTCGTTTAGCAGGGTGGCCACAGATGCTGGTATTGCTTCTGGAAGCACCTTGTATCCTCCCTTTTCAGGTTAAAAAATAAGCACCAATAATTGACTGTCCTGGGACTCAGATAAGAGCTTTGCTGCACCACATGGATGATATTCTCACGCTTGAAATTTGCCAAGACAAACTCTATTTGCCTATCACCACCATGTTCCAAAACTCGTTCAATAATAAGGAACTTATCGGCTTCAAGATCAAGCGAACTGACATCCGCCCCCCAGAGGCAAGGAGCAATGATATCTTTTACCGTATCGTTAATCATGCCAAAATTATACCATACTTACCCGTTTCTTTAAAAACAATAACTTCCCACAAAATCTATTTCATATCTTATTTTTCTTGCAAAATTTGTGTAATTCTTTTAACCTGATAAGACAGCACTTGAGCATGTTTTATCCTTTTAGAAAGGTTTTTTTATTATGAAAAATTATGTTGTCCTTCTTCTTGGCTTTCTCCTTGTAACGCCCATGCTGGGTTGCAGCAAGGATGATACCTCATACCCTAAAGCAGGCGTCATTTATAAATCAGGGGATATTCATGATAAAAATCATGCGGCGGGGGCGAACGGCCGTTCGCCCCTACTCACACCCCAACAGATCGATGATAAATTAAAATCTATGAGCAATGACGACCTGTTCCAATTTGCGCTGACCTGCGGGAATCAAGGCAATTGTTCAGAGGCGCTCACTGCCTATAATAAAATATTGGAAACGGATAAAAACTATCCCGACCTCTATTATTATCAGGGTTTGTTATACCGGGACATGGGAATGATGGACGAGGCCATCTGTGCCTTTCAAACGGCTATTACCCAGAACCCTGATTCAGTGGAGGCGCATTATAATCTTGGTTATGCCTATCGATGCAAGGGGCTGCATAATGAGGCAATTCCGGCATACCAAAAGTCTTTGGAACTCCTCCCGGAAAATAAGACAAAACAAAAAGCTTACATTCACTTCAATCTGGGATTTTCTTACTTTTCAAACGGAATGATTGACGGTGCGATTGATGAATTCAAAAAGGCCCTGGCCTATAAACCCAAAGACCGGGAAATACACCAGAAGCTCGGCATTGCTTATACGGCAAAGGGCTGGGCGGATAAGGCAAAGGATGAGTTTACACTTTATCATGAGCAAGATAAACCGATAAAAAAAATCCCGTAAAATACAGCTTACCGCAAAGGCGCAAAGTACGCAAAGGGAAGCCTAAACTGATAAAGAGACTTGTAAAAGGGTTGGGGTTCAAAGTAATTAGGCTGCCTTCGGCAGCAACTTTTAAGATACAGGGCAAATGTTTGTGAAAAACAACCCCCTCGCCCCCTTTATTAAGGGGGATTTCCTTATGTCCCCCTTAGAAAATAGGGATTCAGGGGGTTGTCCGGTTGCTATGATACAAACTTTGAAATTCCTGTACATGAACATAGATAATAACCCTTGATCTATGCTCATTTTTTGATATTTAAATCTTTGCGCTCTTTGCGTCTTTGCGGTGAGTTAACAATTGTAATAATGGAGAAAAACGTGAAAGACCTTAAAAACAGGCTCGACTTATTAGAAATAGATTTAAAAAAACTGGAAAAGAAGATTAAGAAGGAAGGCCCCTATGGTACTGAAGAGGACTGGCACCATGTATTACAAAGGGTAAGGAAGATCGAGGAGTTTGCCATTGCACAACTGGCGATTAAGAAATATTTAGATGGTCAAAAATTACCGTCGTAAATGTTTCATCGTCGGATTCCAAATTAGGCTGCCTTCGGCAGCTTTTCCAATGTAGCGCGAACTTCAGTTCGCTTACATCCCTATGCGAACTGAAGTTCGCGCTACTATTGCAACTTTGAAATTCCTATACATTGAACATTAAATCAGGCATTTGGCAACTTTAACGAATGATTCTATGGAGATGAATACATGAAAAAATACATTGCTGTGCTGGCGGGAGACGGAATCGGGCCGGAAATAATGAAGGAAGGCTTGAAGGTATTGGATGTCTTAGCAAAAAAATTTGGTCATACCTTTGAATATAAAGAGGCACTGGTAGGCGGATGTGCGTATGATAAATATGGCCATCCGCTGCCAGACGAGACAAAAACTATATGCAACAACGCCGATGCCATTTATTTTGGCGCTGTGGGTGGACCGAAATGGGAGAATCTACCAGCAGAACTGACCCCCGAACGGGGGGCGTTGCTGCCATTAAGGGCTATTTACGGCTTGTTTGCAAACCTGCGCCCTGCCGTGATCTTTGGTCCACTTGCCGATGCAGCATCATTGAAATCAGACCGTTTAAAGGGTGGACTGGACATCCTGATTGTGCGTGAACTGACAGGCGGGGTTTATTTCGGCAAAAACAAGGTAAAGTCAATCACCTTGAAAGAAGGAACGGTTCAAGGGGAATACGCCGTTGACTACATGATCTACTCCGTACCGGAGATTCAAAGGATTACCAAAGTAGCCTGTGAGGCGGCGATGAAACGCAGTAAGAAAATGACCTCCGTTGATAAGGCAAACGTCTTGGAAAGCTCGAAACTATGGCGAAAGGTGGTTGTTGATTACGTCCAGAAAAATTATCCTCAGATTCAACTTAACCACATGTATGTGGACAATGCGGCCATGCAACTGGCAACGAACCCGAAACAATTTGATGTAATCGTTACCGAAAATATGTTTGGCGACATCCTGTCAGACCTGGCATCTGCCATTACCGGTTCTATTGGCATGCTTCCCAGCGCCAGCCTTTCAGAGACAGAGTTTGGACTCTTTGAACCTATACACGGCTCTGCACCTGATATTGCGGGACAGGGCAAGGCTAACCCGCTTGCGCAAATCCTGTCGGGTGCAATGATGCTGAAATACGCCTTCGGACTTGGCAAAGAATCAAACGCTATCGAACAGGCTATTATGTCCGTACTGGAGGATGGCTATCGCACGGGCGACATCGCCTCTGCTGCTACGCCGAAGGATAAGATACTTTCAACGTCAGGAATGGGAAGCAAGGTGGCAGAATATTTGAACAAAATATAAGAGTGATTTGCCTTTACACTTGAATTTTTTGATGGTTCAATCGTCCTCGATTGAACCAAAATGTTTCGGTTCAGGCTACAAGCCTGAACCAGCATATGCAAAATTAGTAGATTAAATTATGCAACCCCAGGCAGCAGTTTGTAGGGGTAGAAGCCTTTCAACCCCTATATTGAAATCCGAACATACACGCAGGGGCAGGTTTGAAACCTGCCCCGACAGGGTGTATTTTGAAATTCATATCTGGGATCTTTTGGACACCCCATTCAGGGGAATTCAGATTTTTCTGATCGAACACCAACATCTATTATGAGAAGTTGATGAAGAAAACTATCCTCATATTATTCGTGTTCATCTTTTGTAAGACAATTACTGTCGCTGCAAATGAAACCGCTTTAAAAAGCGCCTCTTTCATCCCGCACTGGGTGCCCCAGGCGCAGTTTGCCGGATATTATGTCGCCTATGAAAAAGGATTTTATAAAAAGAATGGGATTGATCTGACCATCATATCAGGGGGTCCGGATCGTTTGGCATCAGATTATCTGGAATCCAAACAGGCCGATTTTGCCACCCTATGGCTTTCCACTGCGATTCAAAGACAGGCACATGGTGCAAGGCTGGTCAATATCGCCCAGATGGTGCAAAAATCGGCCTTAATGCTGGTCGCAAAAAAATCCAGCGGCATCACAAAACCTCAAGACTTAGACGGCAAAAAGGTCGGGCTATGGGATGCGGATTATCAACTGCAACCCCGTGCATTTTTTAAGAAATACGATTTAAAGACAACTATAATTCCTCAATCATATTCTTTAAATCTCTTTTTGCGAGGCGGCGTGGATGTCGCTTCTGCCATGTGGTATAACGAATATCACACGATCCTTAATGCCGGTATGAATCCTGATGAATTAACCACCTTCTTCTTTCATGAACACGGATTGAATTTCCCTGAAGATGGTATTTACACCCTGGAAGAAACATTTCAAAAAGACCACGATCTCTGCTGTGGCTTTGTAACAGCGTCCATAGAGGGATGGAAATACGCCTTTTCTCATACAGCAGAGGCGCTGGATATTATGATAAAATATGTAGCAGCGGCTCATCTCCCTGTAAACCGGGCACACCAGAAATGGATGCTGGAAAGGATGAAAGATTTAATTGCGCCCGGAAATATCCCTGTCTCAACAGGAACACTCTTGCCAGAAGACTATAACCGGGTAGCCCGGCAATTAAAGGAAAACGGTTTGATAAACGAAATTCCTGATTTCAGGTCTTTTCATAAAAAATGCAACGCTTATGATGAAAAATAGAGGCATTGCTTTAAAACTCATCCTCCTCATCCTCACCAGCACCATGATTATCTTCGGACTCATTTTTGGATATAATTACACGTTTTCCCGCAGGATTATCGAAAGAAACGTGGAAGAGAACGCCAAAAATCTTACCTTTACCACAGTAAATAAGGTCGAAACAGTGCTGCATGCTATCGAGAAAATTCCTGAAAACATGGCTTATTTTCTCGAAAACTCTTCTTACAGAAAAAACGAGTTATTGAATCTCATCCGCACGGTGGTAAAAAATAATAGCGAGATATACGGCTCCACCATTTCCTTTGAACCCTATGCCTTCGAAAAAAACTCTTTATACTTCGGCCCCTATTTTTATAAGAGTAGTGGGAAAATCAGATTTACCTGGCTGGGCAGTGAGTCGTACAGATATTTTTACCTCGACTGGTATCAAATCCCCAAGGAGCTCAATCATGCGATATGGAGCGAACCGTATTATGACGAAGGCGGTGGCAATATCATCATGTGCACGTATTCTGTCCCTTTTTATAAAACCATCTCCGGCAAACGACAATTTATGGGGATCGTGACTGCGGATGTTGCCCTGAATTGGCTGGAGGAGATTGTATCTTCAATCAAGATATCTCAGACGGGTTATGGTTTTCTCATCTCCAGGAATGGCATGGTGGTCACCCATCCTGCCAGTGACTTAATAATGAATGAAACCCTGTTTAGCATAGCCGAGACACGGAGTGACGACCGTCTCAGAGAAATCGGCAGGGAGATGATTCAAGGTAAATCCGGATTCGTCCCGATCCACGATATTGTTTCAGGTAAAAAATGCTGGTTGTACTACGCCCCATTGCCTTCCAGTGGCTGGTCTCTTGGGGTACTTTTCCCTCAGGATGAATTGATGGCAGACATCGTCCACCTGAATCAAACGGTGTTTCTGCTGGGTATCATAGGCTCCGTGCTGCTCCTGGTAGTAATTGTCTTCATCGCCAGGTCTATTACCCGTCCTTTAAGGGCGCTGGCACGGGCAACCGTTGATATTGCAAAAGGAAATCTGGATATTGAAATTCCCGCTATCAAGTCTCATGACGAGGTGGGCAGGCTCGGTGAGTCCTTTATCTCTATGAAACGCTCTCTGAAGCAATACATAAAAGAATTAACGGACACCACTTCGGCCAAAGAAAGGATTGAAAGCGAATTAAAGATAGCCCGCGACATCCAGATGAGCATTTTACCAAAAATTTTCCCCCCATTCCCTAACCGTCCGGAATTTAACATATATGCAATCATCGAACCGGCAAAAGAGGTAGGAGGAGATTTTTACGACTTCTTCCTCATGGACGACTACCTTTATTTTGCCATCGGTGATGTTTCTGGCAAAGGGGTGCCTGCCTCCCTGTTTATGGCTGTAACCACGACTCTTATTAAGGCAAAGACAGGCAAAGGCATGCTCCCGGACGAAATCCTTACAAAAGTCAACGAGGAACTCTGTGTAGGCAACGACACCAGCATGTTCGTAACCATCTTCTGCGGGATGTTAAACATACAAACCGGCGATGTGTTTTACAGCAACGGCGGTCATAATCTTCCTTATCTACTTTACAGTGATGGAGGCGCAGAACTCCTGGAGAATACCGGAGGCATGGCGCTTGGAGTAATGAATGATGTGAAATATCAGACAAAAAAGGTTACGCTTCATACTGAAGACGGATTTTTCCTTTATACTGACGGGGTTACAGAGGCAACAGACAGCAGTGAAAATTTATTTTCTGACCGTCGCCTAAAAGAATTCTTACAAGGGGTACATGACTCTTCGCCGACAAAGTTAATCCAGGACACCGTAGGTATAGTTAAGAATTTTGTTTCTGGCGCTCCCCAGGCGGATGATATTACCATCATGGCCTTAAAATACTTGAAGAAATGATTCAGCTATCAGGAAAATAAATGAACGACTCTGTTACCATTCAACTAAAAAACAATCTCCGTGAGCTTGAAAGACTGAGTCAAGTGATGAATGAATTTGGGGAAGCCAATCACCTTTCACCCAAGGTATTATATGCTTTGAATTTATCCCTGGATGAAATCCTCACCAACGTTATATACTATGGATACGACAATACGAACGAACACCATATAATAATCCGTATATCCCTGAAAGACGAAGAACTGACCGCCGCGGTGGAAGATGATGGCAGACACTTCAACCCGCTAGAGGCTGCAAAGCCTGACCTGGCAAAGCCGCTTGAAGAAAGGCAGGTGGGTGGATTGGGTATCCATCTCGTTATGAATCTCATGGATACCGTAGAATATAAACGTCAGGGAAACAAAAACCTTCTGGTAATGAAAAAGAAAATAAAATAGGGATTATCCAAAAAGTGCCGAATACGTACTTTATTATATAATCTGTAGGGGCAGGTTTCAAACCTGCCCCTACTTACGGCATTGTTAAAATCTTTTTTGGACAGCCCCTATCTGAGTAAAGAACACTAGACAACAGAAACCTGTTTTTCAAGGAGGGCAAACAACGTGGAGATTACTGAAGATAAAAAGAATACTATCGTTATTCTCGGTTTAAAGGGAAATCTGAATGTAATGACAGCGAATCTGCTGGAAGAGAAATTCACTGCGCTCATGGATAAAGGTGAAAGGCGATTGGTGGTAGATTTTTCCCAGCTAGACTATATCAGCAGTGCAGGGCTGCGCGTGTTCCTCATCGCCGCCAAAAAATTGAAGAGTATTCAGGGAAAGATCGTCCTTTCCTCTTTAAAACCACAGATTAAGGAGGTCTTTGATATCTCCGGTTTTTCCTCAATTTTTCCTATGTTCAATTCCAGGGAAGAGGCCATCAATGGTCTTCAATAACCGCCAATTGTGGTTTGCGTTGAAACGCCTCTCACTGGGCATTTTTCTCATTATATTGCTTTCAAGCATCCTGCTGGTTTCTGATTGGAATCAGCGAAAACCCAGCGCAGGACACATCCTCAGCGTAGCGATTTTGCAACATGCGTCTCAGGCGATCCTGGACGAAGGTGTCCAGGGTATGCTGGACGGTCTGGCTGAAAGCGGCTTTGTTGAAGGGAAAAACATCCTTTATAAACGTTACAATGCCGAGGGTGACATGGCCACCGCCAACACTATTGCCAAAGAAATTACCGGCGGCCAGTTCGATCTTATAATGACCGCCAGCACCCTGTCTTTGCAGACCGTGGCAAATGCCAATACAACCGGCAAAACACTTCATACATTTGCTCTTGTATCAGACCCTTTTGTCGCCGGTGTCGGAATCAACCGTAATGATCCACTTGACCACCCCAGGCATCTCGTGGGCATTGGCACGATGCAGCCTGTGGCAGAGGCTTTCCGTCTTGCCAGAACGCTCTTTCCGGATTTAAAAACCGTTGGTGTGGTGTGGAATCCGTCCGAAGCGAATTCCGAGGCTAATACCCTTCTGGCACGTGCTACATGCAAACAACTCGGAATCACTCTCCTGGAAACCAATGTTGACAATTCGTCAGGTGTCTTTGAAGCCGCAAATTCTCTCGTGGCAAGGGGGGGTCAGGCGCTGTGGGTTGGTGGCGATGTTACCGTTCTTGTAGCAATAGACTCCGTTCTTTCGGCTGCAAAGAAGGGCAGAATTCCCGTCTTCACGAATATACCGTCAAACGCCCAACGTGGAGCGCTTTTCGATCTCGGAGCCAATTACCACGAAGTGGGAAGACTTGCCGGCGTGCTTGCCGGAAATATCCTTCACGGCACAGACCCCGCAACAATACCCATTAAGAATATCGTCCCTGAGAAGCTCGTGGTCAATAAACAGACCCTTCACGGACTGAAGGATCCCTGGCAACTACCCGAAGACGTCCTTCACCGTGCGGACGAGGTGATTAGCCAAACACCTAATTAACAAAAAGGAGACTGTAACTGCACCCAGCCCTTCTACTGGCCGTACTTTCAAAGTTGGCATCGTATACTTTGCACCCGAAGTGATAAAAGAAGCAGACACATTCATACCCCTGATGCAAAATCGTGTGCCGCCGCCATTGCGATGATAATTGAAATTTTCTTGATTTTGTCATTTCAACAAATATAATGCTGTCTCATTATTGCCTCTGGAAGAAATATTTTTACTAACTTTTCAGGGGTTTTCCGTCTCTTTTTTGTTGGCTGGAAGAATATCCGATCAAAATGATTGCGCCGCAGCACGGCTCTATAATCCCCAGTCACCTTATTGATTTCATGATCAATGAGCTGAAACAAACCGATTGCGGCCTCTATGCGCTGGCCCGTGATAGCACCAATATCCACCGGCTCTCATTCCTTAATAAAGAAATTTTATGAGCAGGCTATCCGGGATCCGCTTACTGGTTTGTATAACCGCCTGTACATGGAAGAAACATTGAAGCCTTTCTTTCACATGCACGACCGTAATGGGAAAGACGGCATCGTGGCTATTATGTCTGATATTGATCATTTTAAGAAGATAAATGACAGCTACGGACACGGCGCCGGGGATAAAGTGCTCAAGCAGGTAGCCTCTGTCCTGATCGGGTGCATCAGGACGAGTGATCTGGCAATACGGTACGGCGGTGAAGAGTTTGCTATATTTCTGGTCGGGCAGTCGACACGCGACGGGGTTTTTGTGGCAGAAAAAATCAGGAGCAAGGTCAGTCAGATGAAATTTGACGGCATGATTAACGAACATAAAATTACCCTCAGTTGCGGGGTTGCCAGCCGCAGGCAAAAAGAGCCATTCGCAGATTTCATACAAAGGGCCGATACGGCGCTCTATCAGGCGAAAAGTACGAGTCGCGACAAGGTCTGTTGTGAAGATGCATTCTCCTAATGATTCTAACATGACCAAGTAAATCCGTAGAGAACCAGATCAGATGGCATCAACGCTGCTCACCTCATAGCGCAGCAAAAAGACTTACACAAAAAAGAAGTTGTTACAGGGTAATAATAAACTATAACATCATGTCAGGAGATTTACACAAACGTGTGGTATGTCATTCGGCGTCTGTCACTGGGCATATTTCTCATCGCGCTGATCTCAGCCGTACTGCTGATTTTGGATAGGAATCAGCGTAAGCCAAACGATAAAGGCATTCCTTCGCTGATCACAAAACAAGATACTTCGGGAATACTCATAAAGAAATGGAAGGTCAGCCTGATCGAATATAATAATGTACTGGACGTTGAAGAGGCTGAAAAAGGTGTGATGGCAGGGCTGCGTGAGGCAGGGCTGACAGAAGGCGCCGACTACGTGATCAAGGTTCAGAATGCGCAGGGCGACATGTCGACGGTAAACGGTTTGGTGGACGCCGCCGTATCCGAGGGCGCCGACCTCCTGATTACCTTGTCAACCCCAACGCTCCAGGCAGCTCTGCAGCGTGCCCGCAATATACCCATTGTTTTTACCTATATTGCCAACGCCGTTGTTGCAGGCGCTGGACGAAGCGACGAAGATCACATGCCCAATGTGACGGGCGTATATATGGAGGGCGCTTACGACGACATGATGTCCATTCTCCGTGAATATTTCCCGTTTGTGCGGGTAATCGGAACGCTCTTCACCCCTTCGGAGGTAAACTCCGTTTTACATAAGGGTAAAATAACGGAGGCCGCACGAAAGGTGGGAATCGGGGTGGTGGCAGTAGCAGCCAACTCAAGCGCAGAGGTCTCTGACGCAGCACTGGCCCTGTGCAGCCGGAAGATTGATGCCGTATGCCAGATTCCCGGCAACTTGACGGCAGCATCGTTTCCAGGGATTGCCCAGGCAGCGCGCAATGCCATGCTGCCCATATTTGCCTTTCAAAGCACCCAGGTACAGGCTGGGGCGGCTGTCGTTCTGGCCCGTGACTATTTTGACGGCGGCAGAGAGTCGGGTTTCATCGCTGCAAGGGTTATGCGGGGTGAAAATCCCGCAAACATTCCGTTTCAGTCCTTTACAAAAACTAAATTAATCATCAACCTGGAAGCGGCAAGAGCTACCGGACTTAAGATACCGTTTCCACTGCTCCAGAAGGCCGGGGAGGTAATTGGTCAATAATGTGGAAAGGTATAATATTTACATCTTACTGTAAAAAGAAATTGAACTCGATACAAGAGAGGTGTAAGATACGCTGTTAAATTATGGTTCAATCTGCAAGATTGAACCAGCGAAAATGTCGTCAGGCGGAAACTCTTGACGGCACAGGTGAAGAAGCTAAGAACGGGTATCGTGAACGTAACCCTATAACAATAATTAGATTTTAGTGATTCATGGAAATTACCAAGAAACAAATCGGCGAAGTCCTGGAAATACGCATCACAGGGCGTCTGGATGCATACTGGTCTGATCATCTGACCAACTGCCTGTCTGATGCCATTCGCGAAGGCGCTCATCAAATCAGCCTCAACATGTCGGAAGTTGCGTACATGAGTTCGGCCGGCATCCGCGTCCTGCTGCAATTTTACAAACAATTAAAAGGAATTCAGGGATCATTTGTCGTTTCCAATCCCTCGGAACCGGTAAAAATGGTGTTAGAACTCGCAGGGTTCGGAGACCTGCTTATTTCGGAAACCGCACCGCAAGGCGAACCATCCACAAAGCCTTCGGGCATCAACCAATATAACCTCGACAACACATCGTTTGAAATTTTCGATTGCGCTCCGAATGCTTCACTAAAATGCCGTATTATCGGCAATTCTGAGTTACTGCCCGCACATAGTTTTTGTGAGGAACATGCTTATACCGTCTCATTTCCCGATTCGACATTTGCCGTTGGTCTGGGTGCGCCAGGCAACACCTTTGAGGACTGCCGCGGCAGGTTTGGGGAATTTCTGACAGTCGCAGGCGCTGCTGCATATCTGCCAACGGATGGCACAAACGTGCCCGACTATTTGGTATCGTCAGGGGCTTTTATACCCAAATTGAAAATCCTTTATTGTCTCGCATGCGAAGGCACATTCTCAAAAATGATACGATTTGAAACGAAAAAAGAAACTCATGCGATAACACTTACAAAAATCGTGGATGCCTGCCTGAAGATCGCAAATACAGAGGCTGCCGGCATTGTCATGGTCGCCGAATCTGCAGGACTTATGGGAGCAGCTTTGAGACAGTCACCGGCATTGCATACATCAGATGCGTCACTCTTTGAACACCCCGGTATACAGGACTGGCTTTCTTTCACCTCGGAACGGGCATACGCGCGCAGCCTGACATTAATCGCAGGAGTGGCCGCCAGTACCGAACGACACGCTTTGACATCTATGGTGCGTCCTCTGGGGAAAGAACCGTTGCCGGCAGGACATTTCCACACCGCGGTGTTCTCCTACCGCCCATTAAAAAAGGGAGAGATGGACCTAAAAACGACCGTATCCACCCTCTTCGAATCTGAGACACTCCAGGCAGTGCTGCATTTACTCAACGACGATCGCGAGATTGCCGGCGCAGGACAGAGTGAATTTGTGAGAGGCGCCTGCTGGGTTGGACCGATCTCAGAAGTCATAACAGGAAGGATATAAGACATGACGCTTCTCATCGGCTCATTAACCATCGGACTTATCCTGTCACTACTTGCAATGGGGGTATTCATCAGTTTTCGTATCTTCGATTTTTCTGACATCACGGCCGACGGGTCTATCACGCTGGGAGCAGCCGTATCAGCTATCCTGATCGTCAAAGGAATAAACCCGGTACTGGCGACTGCTGCCGGTTTTTGCAGTGGATTGCTGGCAGGTGCGACAACAGGCGTGCTTCATACAAAATTCAAAATCAATAGTCTGCTTTCCGGCATCCTGGTGATGACCGCACTCTACTCGGCAAATTTGCACGTCATGGGCAAAAGCAACGTGCCGCTGTTATCCCAAACCACCTTGTCTACCTATGCCGAACATATCGGCTTGAAAGTATTCGGCGGCGCGGAAAACATAATTATAATGGGATGGCATGTCGGCGTCCGTGATATTTCCGTGCTCATCTCCATGTCCGTGATAATCGGTTTGGTTGGATGGATTCTGTATCTGTTTTTCCGCACAAACCTGGGAACTGCAATGCGTGCCACCGGCGATAACAATCAAATGATTCGGGCTTTGGGCGTAAACGTTGGCAACATGATTACCTTAGGGCTTGCCTTTTCGAACGGTCTTATTGCGCTTGCTGGCGCTTTGCTGGCACAATATCAAGGTTTTGCAGACGTGCAGATGGGGATTGGCATGGTCGTCTGGGGACTGGCAAGCGTCATAATTGGTGAGTCTCTTGTCGGCACGCGGAATCTGGGACTGACGATTACCGGCGCTGTTATGGGGTCAGTCATCTTTCGGCTCATGGTAGCTATGGCATTGCGGTGGGGACTGAACCCCAACGACCTGAAACTTATTACCGCTATCTTTGTATTTGCAGCGCTGATTCTTCCAAACCTGCTGGGCAAGCTGAAAAAAAAGAGGGCTTAATTTAATATGTCGCATCATTGTGAACGGGACAATCTCAAACACACCCCCACCCCCTCTTGATAGAGGGGAGTTTTAATTTGTCCCCTCTAAAAAGAGGGGATAAAGGGGTGTGTAAAATTTTGTTAAAAAGCTATCTATGCTTGAAATTCGCGGCATTTCAAAAACGTTTAGTGCGGATACTCCGAACGAAGTGCGCGCACTCCAGAACATAGACCTTACGGTTGACGAGGGTTCTTTCGTCATCGTAATAGGCACAAATGGCTCCGGAAAGTCCGCCTTACAAAACGCCGTTGCCGGCACCTTCTTCGTAGATTCAGGCGCCATATCTTTGGCAGGTCACGACGTAACACGCTGGCCGGAGCACCGCCGCGCAAGGTTTATAGGGCGGGTATTTCAGAATCCTTTCAGTGGAACGTCCCCGAACATGTCAATTGCCGAGAATCTTGCCCTTGCCGCCAGGCGCGGTCAGAAACGCGGGCTTGGGTGGGCGCTTAATAGCAGTTTGATGAGCGATCTCCGTGAACGCGTACGCATGTTGAATATGAAACTGGAAGACCGGTTAGACAACATCATCGGAAGCCTTTCTGGTGGACAGAGGCAGGCGCTCACACTCCTCATGGCCACATGGCTCAAACCGAAACTCCTCCTGCTTGACGAACACACGGCTGCCCTCGATCCCAAGAGCGCCAGCCAGGTCATCCGGTTAAGCGAGGAAATCATCGTGCGTGAAAAATTAACGACGCTCATGGTTACCCATTCGATGCATCAGGCCGCCAATCTTGGCGACAGGCTCATCATGATGTACCGCGGTCGAATCATTCACGACTTTCGCGGCGCCGAGAAAAAGAGACTCCGCGTGGACGACCTGCTGGCGCGGTTCGAAGAGGTGCGACGCAAGGAACAGCTTGACCCAACAGCAGCCGAAATGCTCCGCCGGACATACATCTGAACCAAGCCTCAGGCGGAACCACAGACTTCGTCGTGAGCGCTCAGTCGAACGATTTAGGGGTGGGTAAGACGGTAATTCGTGAAATATTCACTGAGATTTCACGACCAAGGAACCCACCCCTAACCCCTCCCAAGAGGGGAATAATCCATGCCACCCCAAAACCTGCTTAAATAAAATGAAAATTCCTATACTATCGAGTTAATCCCCCTTAGAAAAGGGGGACTTCGTCGTGAGCTCAGTCGAACGATTGAGGGGGTTGTGTTTTTTTGGGCTATTTCACAACCCCCTAGCCCCCTTTTTTAAGGGGGATTTTTTGTCTGCCACTACCAAGAACCCGTTTAAATAAAATGAGTTGTCATTTGATTTTATCATTGATTGATGTTTTAATAATCACGTATGAAAGAAATAAAAATCCTCTCAGTCCAGGTGGGTCTCACAAAAACGCTCAACGGAACTACGGAAACCAAATCGACCGAAGAACCCTGGACGACGGGTATCTTCAAGACACCTGTTTGCGGTCCCGTATGGCTGGGGAAGCTTAACCTTGCTGGAGATGCACAGGCAGACTTATCGGTTCACGGCGGCATACACAAGGCGGTCAATGTGTATCCATCCGAACATTACTCTTACTGGAGGCATGATCTCCATCTGCCGGATATGCCTTACGGCGCCTTTGGTGAAAACTTCACAACGTGCGGTCTGCTGGAAGACGAAGTTTGTATTGGAGATATGTTCGGGATTGGCGAGGCTGTTGTGCAGGTTTCTCAGCCCAGACAACCTTGCTGGAAGCTGGAGCGGCGATGGGGTATCAAAGATTTTGTTATCCGCATTAAAGAGACAGGGAAGATCGGCTGGTATTTCCGCGTCTTGAAGGAGGGATATATCGAGGCGGGAAATGACTTAACCCTTAGAGAGCGTCCTTTCCCGCAGTGGACTGTTGCCACAGCAAATACAATCATGCTCAATCGCAAAACTGATGCTGAGTCAGCACAGAAATTGGCCCAATGTCCGGCGCTTGCGCCACGATGGCAAGAAACTTTAAGTTCAGTGAAATGAGTACTATAGCAATGCCAAAAGAATCTGAAATCGTAAATCTAAAATAAGGTTTGTCCATATGGCAAAATTAACGAAAAAAAGATCAAAAAAAGCGGGGCTTC
>Ga0209322_10001043_pt1 | contig 16044 bp, 14 predicted proteins | sample Rifsed19ft1_FD_184013 | JGI IMG/M metagenome (GOLD analysis project Ga0209322, IMG submission 184013) | Soil microbial communities from Rifle, Colorado, USA - sediment 19ft 1 (version 2) | ecosystem: Environmental > Terrestrial > Deep subsurface > Rock core/Sediment | place: Rifle, Colorado... | reverse complement strand
ACGGGGACGACAGGTTTCGACAGGGAACGGCGGACCCGGATTGCAAGCCGAGGCGCCATCAACCTCGTTAATCAGGTGGCAAACCTAGCTGGCGAAAAAGAACTCGCCTTCGCCGCCTAACTAGCGGTGACGTTGACCCTCGCCTCACCCCGATGGGCGGGGAGTCGGCGACGCAATGTCGGGGTGCTGTTCTGCTTACGCCGGTAAGCGGAGCCTAAGACCACCGGCGGTGCCTGTCGCGAGCCTGCTGGAGCGGCGCGCGGCCAGGCGAGAGCAAAAGCCCAGCTAAGCTTGTAGCAGATCCCGGACGTTCTTCCTCTGGACGGGGGGTTCGATTCCCCCCCGTCTCCACCAATCGAGACGAAGGGCCGCCGCGCAGCTTCAGGGTCGCCGGCGGCCTTCCTGTGTTCCTCCGTGTCCCGCAAGCCGATACATCCACGAAGCCGCGATTGACGGAGGGGTGTAACCTCTACGCATAGTTAGCGTTAGCTAAAGCGAGTCGGGACGAAGGAGGCCGCGATGCTCAGCAAGGAAGACACCGATATCCTGACGAGGGTCGGGCCCGGCACGCCGATGGGCAACCTGCTGCGCCGCTACTGGACGCCCGCCCTCCTCTCCAGCGAGGTGCCGGCGCCCGACAGCCCGCCCATCCGCGTCCGCCTCCTCGGCGAGGACCTCGTCGCCTTCCGCGACACGGACGGCAAGGTCGGCCTCTTCGTCCAGTCCTGCCCGCATAGAGGCGCCAGCCTCTTCTTCGGCCGCAACGAGGAGTGCGGCCTGCGCTGCGTCTACCTCGGCTGGAAGTTCGACGTCGACGGCAGCTGCGTCGACATGCCCTCAGAGCCGGCCGAGAGCAACTTCAAGAGCAAGGTCAAGGTCACGTCCTACCCGACGCACGAGTCGGGCGGTGTCATCTGGACCTACATGGGGCCGCAGGAGAAGATGACGGGCTTCCGCGACTTCGGCACCGACTCCCTGCCGAAGGAGAAGTGGCGCGCCTCCAAGATGTACTCCGCCTGCAACTGGGTGCAGGCCATGGAGGGCAATATGGATACGTCCCACATCTCCTGGCTGCACCAGTACTTCGGCGTCCTCGACACGCCGGACGACGGCACGGACCAGCCCGGCTACCCGACCAACGCCAATTCCTGGCGGTTCTGGGCCCACGACCGCGCTCCGCGCCTGGAGGTCCACGACACCTGGCACGGCTACCGCTACGCCGGCATCCGCACCACGCCCAACGGCCACACCCACGTCCGGATCAGCGCCTACTGCATCCCCTACACGACAGTCATCGCCACCATCCCCTTCGGCGTCGGCAACGGCCTCTTCGTCCCCATCGACGACTACAGCTGCTACCGCTGGAACTTCGCCTCGCAGAACCTGAACACCATGGACAACCCGCTCTTCCGCAACGGCTCCCTCGCCGGGCCGAGCCAGCCCGCCAGCTACCCCTACGCCATGTTCGGCAACCCGCAGCGCACCGGCCCCGGCACGATCCGCGAGCGCGGCCGGCCCGGCGCCTTCCTCAACGGCCAGCGCGTGCGCGAGTACACGCCGGAGAACGACTACAAGATCGACCGCGAGTCCCAGAAGTCGAAGCTCTACACCGGCATCGAGAACTTCGTCAGCCAGGACCTCATGGCCACGGAGTCGGCCGGGCCGATCTGGGACCGCAGCCAGGAGCACTTGGGCACGACCGACAAGGCGATCATCCGCATGCGCAGCATCCTGCTGAAGGCGGCGAAGGACCTGGCCAAGGGCATCGACCCGCCGGCCATCGACCCGTCGTTGCCGTACAAGAGCATCCGCTCGGCCGAGAAGGTCCTCGCCCGGGGCGAGGACTGGCGCGTCCTGGGCACGGACGACGACCCGATGGTGCAGGAGGTGCTTGGCCTGCGGGAGGCGCCCCTCGCCGCCGGCGGCGCCAGCTAGTCGCGTCATCTCATGTAGCTGCAGACCTTCAGGTCTGCCTGGGAAGAGGCAGGTCTGAAGACCTGCAGCTACGGCCACTTCGGGCGCATGTAGGGCTATTGAATCGCTGCCGGCGCGCCACCTAGAATGCGCCCTGCAGGGCGAGACCTGAGCAGTCGACGGCCAAGAGCCCTGGGGAGCGGACCATGGCGTCACCGTTCAGAGCAGACCAGGTCGGCAGCCTGCTGCGACCGCCGGAGGTGCTGGCGGCGCGCAAGGCCCTCGATGAGAGCCGCATCTCGCGCGCGGAGTTCAACGCCGTCGCGGACAAGGCGATCCTCCAGGCCCTCGAGCTGCAGCGCGAGGTCGGGCTGGACGTCTACACGGACGGCGAGTACCGCCGCAGCTGGTGGGCGGGCGCCTGGGCGGACGCCCTGGACGGCCTGATTGCGGACGCGCAGCCGCTGGCCTCGCCGTTCCGCGGCCCCGGCTGGCAGGGCCCCGGCGCCGAGTCGGCGCGCGCTGTGCTGGCCGAGGTCTTCAAGCCGGCCGTCGTCGGCGCCAAGCTGCGACTCGCCCGCCGCCTCAACGGCGACGAGGCCGCCTTCCTCAGGCAGCACGCGCCGGGCCCGTGGAAGATCACCATGGCCGGCGTCGCCAGCCGCGGCGCCGCCCAGTTCAGGCCCGGCCTCACCGAGCCCTTCTACGCGACGCCGGACGACCTCAACCGTGAGCTCGCCGGCTTCATGCGGCAGGAGATGGAAGCCCTCATCGACGAGGGCTGCTCCTACATCCAGGTCGACTCGCTGCGCTACACGTCCTGGATGGGGCCCCGCCTGCAGCAGATGATCGAGTCTGGCGTCGACTACATGAAGGACCTCGAGGACCAGATCGCGTTGGACAACCTCTCCACCGCGGGCGTCAGGGGCCGTGTCGGCGTCACCGTTGGCCTGCACATCTGCCGCGGCAACAACCGCAGCTCCTGGGCAACGGAGGGAAGCTACGACCCGGTCGCCGAGAAGCTGTTCACGCAGCTCAACGTCGACCGCTTCCTGCTGGAGTACGACGATGAGCGCTCCGGCGGCTTCGAGCCGCTGCGCTTCGTGCCCAGGGACAAGATGGTCGTCCTGGGGCTGATCAGCTCCAAGGTGCCGCAGTTGGAGTCGCGGGACGTGCTCCTGCGGCGCATCGAAGAGGCCGCGAAGCACGTGCCCATCGAGAACCTGGCGATCAGCCCCCAGTGCGGCTTCGCCTCCACGGCGCCGGGCAACCTGCTCACCTGGGACGAGCAGCGGCGCAAGCTGGAGCTCGTCGCCGCCGTCGCCCGCGAGGTCTGGGGCTAACGAGAGGGAAGGTGAGAGGTGACTGCAGACGGCGTCCGGCGCTACGTTCGCTTCACGGCCGACTCGCGTACGGCTTACGGCCTGCGCGACGGCGACTCCATCCGCGAGCTGGAGGGCGACCTCTTCGAGAGCCCGCGGCCGACGGGACGCGTCTTCAAGGCGTCGGAGGTCAGGCTCGGCGTGCCCGTCGACCCGAACCGCGTCTCGAAGATCATCGGCGTCACCGGCAACTTCGCCCGGCCCGGCCAGGCGCGGCGCCAGATGCCCCACCCGCGCCTCTTCGCCAAGTTCGCCTCTGGCCTCGTCCCGGACGGCGCCGACGTCGAGGTGATGCCGGAGTGCCATCACATCCACCACGAAGGCGAGCTGGTCGCCGTCATCGGCAAGAAGGGGCGCTTCGTCTCCGTCGCGGACGCGCCCGGCTGCGTCTTCGGCGTCGCCGTCGGCAACGACGTCGCCGACGGCACCTGGTACAGCGAGACGGAGGGCCTCCAGGTGCCCTCGCGCCTCCTCGCGAAAGGGAACGACACCTGGGCGCCCATCGGCACCGACATCGTCGTCGGCCTCGACTACAACGACCTGCAGATGGAGATCAGGCAGAACGGCCAGGTGGCCGCGCGGGCGCGGACGAGCGAGATGCTGAGCAGCGTCGCCGAGGTGGTGAGCTACATGAGCGCCTACATGACGCTCTGGCCCGGCGACCTCATCTATATGGGCACGCTGAACCCCAACCCGGATCTGCGCGAGATGAAGGTCGGCGACGTCTGCGAGGTCGAGATCGAGGGCATCGGCGTGCTGCGCAACCGCGTCGTGGCGATGAAGGGCGGCCTGCCCCTGCCGACGCCCTGATCCTCGTCTTCCGGCCCTCCTCTCCTCGCTGTCTGGGTATATCATCCAGAAGGCGGCCGTTAGCGTCGCCTAAAGCGTTGAGAGGAGAAAGCCATGCCCATCTTCCTCGACCATACGATCGTCCCGGCGCACGACAAGGAAGCCTCGGCGAGGTTCTTCGCGCGCATCTTCGGCCTGGAGTACAAGGGGCCCTGGGGCCACTTCGCCCCCGTCAAGGTCAACGAGACGCTGAGCCTCGACTTCGACAACCGCGAAGTGGTCGAGCACCACCACTACGCCTTCATCACCAGCGACGACGAGTTCGACGTTATCTTCAAGCGCGTCCAGGACGAAGGACTGGCCTACGGCAGCGGGCCGCAGCAGGACGACATGCAGATCAACCACCTGCACGGCGGCCGTGGCTTTTACTTCAACGACCCCAACGGCCACCGGCTGGAGGTCATCACTCACACGTACGTGTAAGCACAGAGCAGCTGCTCTCTGCCCGGTCCTCAGCTGGCGGAACGCGAGCAAGTACGTCTTTCAGTCACAGCCGCGCCATGGTCAGTGGATCGCTTTCACCGTCGAAATACTTGCCGAGCGCATCCCGAAATACCTGACTGTCGCTGGCGCACAGAGCAAATAGGGTCATAGACGAGCGGAATTTCAAGTCGTCGGGGCTGCCGAAGATCTCGTTTATCGTGCGGCCCTCGACCGCGTTGACGAGGCTAGTGCATTCCCGTAGCCGTGCGCCCAGCACGTGGTGGTCAGCGTAGGCCGCTGCCTCGGCACGACGGCTGATGGCGTAGTGCTTTGCCATAGGGCTGTGACCGAGGCCGGCGATCTGCGGGAAGATGAACCACATCCAATGGGAGGCCTTGCGACCGGCCCGGAGCTCGCTCAGCACTCGCTCATAGACTGGGGCCTGCGCCTGCACGAACCGATTCAGGTCGTAAGCATCTTCCATTGTGCTTCCCCGTGCGCGCCGGCCAGAACGGGCCCTTACTTCGCGGCCGGCAGCTTCAGGCGGGTGAAGACGCGCCTGGCGTTGCCCTCGTAAATCGCTCGCTTCTGCTCATCTGTGAGCCAGCCCAGGCGCTCGATCTTCGGCTTCACGTCGTCGTAGTCCTCCTTCGTGTCGGGGTCGGTGGACGAGCCGATGCCTGGCTTCTCCGTGCCGAAGAGGCAGCGGTCCGGGCCGACCTCCGTGAAGAGCGTGTTGAGGCCGCTCTCGGAGAGGATGACCGTGTCGAAGTACATCTTGCGCAGCGCGTCGTCGAAGCGGCTGCCGCGGCGCAGCATGAGAGAGCGGTGGCGGCCGATCTGGTACGGTACGGAGCCGCCGCCGTGCGACATGACGATCTTCAGCCGCGGGAAGTCCTCGAAGACGGTGGACTTGCACAACGACAGCGTGGCGATGGACTCCTCCGTGATGAAGTGCTCCGTGTAGCTCTCGCGCTGGTGGACGCGGCAGCTCGCCGAGTGGACGAGGATCGGCATGTCCAGGGCCTGGCACCTCTCGTAGAGCGGGTACCAGTACTCGTCGGCCATGGTGGGCGTCGCGTTGTCGCCCTCGCCCGGGTCGGGGTTCACGGAGACGCCGGCGAGGCCGAGCTCGGCGCAGCGGTCGACTTCGTCCAGAGCGAGGGTCACCGGCTCGCCGGAGACCTGAGGCAGGCCGCCGAGGCCCGCGAAGCGGTCAGGGTGCAGCTTCACCTGCTGGGCGATGGCGTTATTCACGGCCTGCACCCACCAGGCGATGATCTTGACGGGCCGCTCCGAGTGCATCAGGTAGGGCCGCGGCGAGGTGATGCGGAAGTCGGTGCCGACGCGGTCCATGATCCGCAGGTTGCTCTGGGCGAGCTCCTCCATCCTCTCGTCCGAGATCATCGCCCTTCCCCGTCCCTCTTCGCCGCGCGTGTTCAGGAGGTGGTTCGCGTAGACATACAGCTCGGCCGGCGCTCCCAGGTGTCCGTGACAGTCGATGATCATGGGCGGTCTCTCCTCCTGCTTACCTAACCGTGACGGATCGCCCTGCAGTATACGTCCGCTGCGCCTTCGCGGAAGGCCTGGCTAACTTGCTGACAGCGGCTCGACTGAATACGATGGCCCTGCCACCCCGCGAGCCGTCGCGCGCCACGTCTGGAGGTCGTCATTGGTCATGAGCTACGAGGTCGTTGGTAAGCCGGTACCGCGCGCTGACGCCGCCGAGAAGGTCACGGGTAGGGCCCGCTACACGGCGGACGTCAACCTGCCGGGGACACTCTGGGGCAAGGCCCTCCTCAGCCCTTACCCGCACGCCCGCATCGCCCGCATGGACACGACCGCGGCCGGGAAGCTGCCCGGCGTTCACGCCGTCCTGACGGGCGAGGACGTGCGCGGCCACCTCTACGGCCGCGTCATCAAAGACGTGCCCGTCCTCGCCGTCGACCGCGTGCGCTTCGTCGGCGACCGCGTCGCGGCAGTCGCCGCTGACGATGAGGATGTCGCCCAGGCGGCGCTCGACCTCATCGAGGTCGAGTACGAGGAGCTGCCCGCCGTCTTCGAGCCGGTCGAGGCGATGGCGCCGGGCGCGCCCATCCTCCACCCCGACTTCAACAGCTACGCCGGCGTCATCCGCGAGGGAGCGGGGACGGCGCCGCCGGCGATGGGCGGCTTCCGCTTCGGCGTGCGCGCCCTGGCGGAGCCCTCCAACGCCTACGCGCGCCAGTCGCGGGAGCACGGCGACGTCGAGAAGGGCTTCGCCGAAGCGGACTTCGTCTTCGAGAACACCTACCAGACGCAGCGTCAGCACCACGCCTTCATCGAGCCGCAGTCCGTCTTCGTCTGGGACGACACGGCCTCCGGCCGGGTTCACGTCTGGGTGTGCAACAAGGTGCCCTACAACATCAAGACCACGCTGGCCGACGCCATCGGCGTGCCGGCGGAGAAGGTCCTCGTCCACCCGACCTTCATCGGCGGCGACTTTGGCGGCAAGAGCGCGCCGACTGACCTGCCCATCGCCTACTTCCTCTCGAAGGCTGCCGGCCGGCCGGTGAGGATGGTGCACGACTACATCGAGGAGTTCGGCGCCGGCAACCCGCGCCACGCCATGACCTACCGGCTGAAGACCGGCGTCAAGCGCGACGGCACGATCACGGCGCACCAGGTCTCTCATTACGTCAACTGCGGCGCCTACGCCGGCTACAAGCCCGGCGGCATCATCATGGGCGCCAACCAGGCCGCCGGCCCCTACAAGATTCCCAACGTCAAGATCGAGTCCGTCAACGTCTACACCAATACGCTGCCCGGCCAGATCATGCGCGCCCCCGGCGAGCCGCAGGCCATCTTCGCCATCGAGTCGCAGATCGACGAAGTGGCGCGCGGCATCGGCATGGACCCGGTCGAGTTCCGCCTCAAGAACCTCGTCGAGAGCGGCGAGGAGATGGCGGCCGGCGAGGCGCTGGAGGACGTGGCCGCCAAGGACCTCCTGCGCGCCGCCGTCCAGGCCGCCGGCTACCACGACGCGAAGCCCGCCTTCGTCGGCCGCGGCGTCGCCGTCGGCGACCGCGGCGCCGGCGGCGGCCAGGCGAACGCCGCCGTCACGCTGCGTCCGGACGGGCGCGTCATCCTCGGCACGCCCGTCTTCGACCAGGGCAGCGGCACCTACACGACGCTGCGTCAGGTCGTCGCCGAGGAGCTGCACATCCCCCCCGGCCAGATCGAGGTGGAGGCCTGGGACACCGACTCCGTTCCCTTCGACGCCGGCGTCGCCGGCAGCCGCCAGACGCGCATCGCGACGCAGGTGGCCTACCAGGCGGCGCAGGAGACGAAGAAGGCGCTGCTCGCCCTGACGGCGCGGACGCTGGGCTGGCCGGAGGCGCGTCTCTCCCTGCGCGGCGGCGCGATCTGGCGCGCCGATACCGAGGAGAAGATCGCCTGGCGCGAGGTGCTCTCGCGCGCCGGCGAGCGCGTGAAGGGCGAGGCCCACATCGCCGACATGGAACGCCTGCACTTCACGTCCTTCATCGCCCAGGTCGCCGAGGTCTCGGTCGACCCGGAGACGGGCGAGATCAAGCTCCTCAAGTTCACCACCGCCCACGACGTCGGCCAGATCATCAACCCCATCGGCCACCAGGGGCAGATCAACGGCGGCGTCATGCAGGGCGTCGGTTACGCGCTCATGGAGGAGCTGCGCGTGGAGGACGGCCGCGTCACCAACCCCTCGTTCGGCGACTACAAGATCCCGACGACGCGCGACCTGCCGGAGCTGAGGACGGTGCTGCTGCCGGCCGAGCGCGGCATCGGCCCCTACAACATCAAGGCGATCGGCGAGCACCCGACGATACCGGTGGCGCCGGCGATCATCAACGCCATCCACGACGCCTGCGGCGTTCGCATCCGCGACCTGCCGGCGACGGCCGAAAAGGTCTACAGGGAGCTACGGTCCAAGGGCTAGAGCCCTGTCATTGCGAGCGAAGCGAAGCAATCTTTGACGCCGCGTCCAGGGTCGCTTCGTCGCGGAGCTTGTCCTGAGCGCGGCCGAAGGGCTCCTCGCAACGACACAGGAAGGCAGCTAGCCCAGCGCCGGACCCACCGTCTCTCGCCAGCGGCGGAAGGCGTCGATGCGGCCCTGCGAGGAGCCGAAGTCGCCGACGGCGAAGACGCGCAGGTGCGTCGCGTCGAGGTCGGCGAAGGCCTTGGCGGCCTTGATCCAGTCGTCCGGGCTGTCGTTGGGTGCGATGCGCACGCCGCACTCGATGCCGATCTTCGAGGGGTCACGGCCGGCCGCGCGCGCGTAGCCGCGGAACCGCTCCAGCAGCGCCCTGAACTCGTCGTTGGCCGGGAACTGGGGGAACCAGCCGTCGGCCAGCGTCGCGATGCGCTTGATGACCGGCTCGACGACCTGGGTGAAGGAGCCCATCCAGATCGGGATCGGCCGCTGGACGGGCATCGGGTTGAGGCCCATGCGGTCGTAGTGGTGCCAGCGCCCCTCGAAGGTCACCAGCTCCTCCGTCCAGAGCTTGCGCAGCAACTGCACCTGCTCTTCCAGGCGGCGGCCGCGCGTCTTGAAGTCCTCGTTCAGCGCCTCGTACTCCATCCAGTTGCGCCCGACGCCGACGCCCAGCCGCAGGCGGCCGCCGCTGAGCAGGTCTAGCTCCGCCGCCTGCTTGGCGACGACGCCCGTCTGGCGCTGCGGCAGGATGAGGATCGCCGTCACGAGCTCCAGCGTCTTCGTCACGGCGGCGATGAAGCTCAGGAGGACGAAGGGCTCGTGGTAGGGCTGGTCGTAGGTATGAACGCGCTCGCTGGGCCGCAGGCGGTCCGGGTGGCCGCCCATGACGTGCTCGGCCTGGAGGACGTGGTCGAAGCCGGCGCCCTCCGCAGCCTGGACGAAGTCCTTGATCTGCGCCGGGTCGTTGGTGATATCGGCGTTGGAGAGCGTGACGCCGTACTTCATGATGCTCCCGTTCTAGTCGCTAGCCCCATACCTTGCGCGCCGTCTCGGCGACCAGCTCCAGCTTGCGCCGCTGGTCGTCCCAGGTCAGGAGGTTGCCCGGCGCCGTCGAGGCGAAGCCGCACTGCGGGCTGATCGCCAGGTTCTCGAAGGGCACGTACTTCGCCGCCTCGTCGATGCGCCCCCGCAGGTCGTCGATCTCCTCCAGAGCCGGCTCTTTCGAGCTGATGAGCCCGAGTACGACCACCTTGTCTTTGGGCATGAAGCGCAGAGGCTCGAAGCCGCCGGCGCGCTCCGTGTCGTACTCGAGCAGGAAGCGGTCGCACTTCAGCTCGCTGAACGCCCGCTCGGCCGCCGGCTCGTAGCTGCCCTCCGAAGCCCAGGCGCTGCGGTTGTTGCCGCGGCAGACGTGGAGGCCGACCGTGGCGCCGCCCGCCTTCGCGACCTCGATGACGGCGTTGTCGGCGGCGATGACCTCGTCCAGGTTCTGGCCCAGGAGGCTGCTCGCCGGCCCCATGGCGTAGGTCAGCGAGTCGAGCTGGAAGTAGGAGACGCCCTCCTCCAGGAGCAACCTGACCTCGGCCTGCATGAAGCCGACGAGCTCGCGGACGAGGTCCTGGCGCGTGGGGTAGAACTGGTCGCTGAGGCCGGCCTTGAACCACATGCCGACGCGGGAGAAGACGCCCGGCATCGTGGTCTTCCAGGGCCCGGGCGCGTGCCGCTTCAGGAACGCCGCTTCGCCGTCTGTCATGCGGCCGACCTTGCGCAGCTTGCCGCCCACGACCTGGGTGATCTCGCCGACCTCGGTTAGGGTCTGCTCCGCCAGCTCGCTGCCACGCCCCTGCCAGAGGCGCCGGCCGCCCCTGATGTTTTGGAAGAAGGAGGCGCGCTCCGGGTCGTCGACGAAGCCCTCGAGGCCGTTGCTCAGCGGCCCGTACCAAACTCCTCGCCGGTACTCGCCGTCCGTAAGGACGTCGACGCCGGCCTGTCGCTGCATCTCCAGCGCCGCCAGGACCGACCTGTCCTCGACCTCACGCAGCTGCTCGTCCGTGATCCGGCCTTCCTTGTGCGCTTGGCGCGCCGCCAGGAGCTCCGGCGGCCGGAGAAGGCTGCCCACGTGGTCCGCCCGATACTTCGCCGCCATCTCCCTCTCCGACTCTGCTTCCCGCCGGGGCTCGCTCGGAGGGAGGCCATCCCTCGCCCGTGCATTCTAGGCGGCGAAGGGAAGAAGTAACAAGCAAGCAGTAACGTCAGCTTGACGCCCCGTCTAAGCGCCAATTAACATCCACCCTAACCCCGCTCTGAGACCAACCTAGACCGAGGGACGCTGGCTGATGGCGAACGGCACGACGCGCTACGTTCGCTACTTGCACGATGGGGTCACCTCTTACGGCATCCGCGAAGGCGATACGATCCGCCGCCTGGACGGCGACCTCTTCGCCAACCCGCGACCGACGGGTGAGACGGCGCCCGTCGCCGCCGTGAGGCTGGACGTGCCCATCGACCCGAAGCGGGTGCAGAAGGTCATCGGCGTCGCCAGCAACTTCAACATGGCGGACCGGCCGCCGCGCAAAGTCGTGCACACGCGTCTCTTCGCCAAGCTGCCGTGTAACCTCGTGGCCCACGAGGCGGACGTCGAGCTGCCGCCGGACTGCCAGCACCTGCACCACGAGGGCGAGCTCGTCGTCGTCATCGGCAAGAAGGGGCGCTTCATCCCCATGGAGGACGTGAGGAGCCACGTCTTCGGCGTCACCGTCGGCAACGACGTGAGCGATGAGACCTGGTACGGCGAGCGCAACGGCGTCGAGGAGCCCTCTCGCCTCATCTCCAAGGCCTGCGACACCTGGTCGCCCCTGGGGCCGGAGATCGTCGCCGGCCTCGACTACGGCGACCTCAACATCCAGGTGCGGCTCGACGGCGAGGTTGTTTCCGAAGGCCGCACCAGCGAGATGATCGACAGCGTCGAGAAGGTGGTCAGCTACCTCAGCGCCTATGTGACGCTGGTACCCGGCGACCTCATCTACATGGGCTGCCCGCCCTGGGCGCCCGGTAAGCGGGAGATGCAGGTCGGCCAGACCATCGAGGTCGAGATTGAGAGCATCGGGACGTTGCGCAACCACATCGTCGCCATGAAGGGTGGCCTGCCGCTGCCGACGCCCTGAGTCTGTGTGTTTCACGGCACGAATCGAGTGAGAGAACGGAGGGCTTCCCAGTGACCAACGACAACGTCACCCGCTACGTCCGCTTCACGCACGGTGGGCGGACTTCCTACGGCATCCTCGAGGGCGAGACGGTGCGCGAGCTGGAGGGCGACCTCTTCGCGAACCCGCGGCCCACGGGAAAGACGGTCCGCCTTGCAGACGCGACGCTGGAGGTGCCGCTCGACCCCGACCGCGTCCACAAGGTCATCGGCATCGCCGGCAACTACAACTTCCCGGACCGGGAGCCGCGCGTCGTGCCCCACCCGCGCTGGTTCGCCAAGATGCCCAGCTCCCTCAACAAGCACGAGGGCGCCGTCGACCTGCCGCCGCACGCCACCAACCTCAACTTCGAGGGCGAGCTGGTCATCATCATCGGCAAGGAAGGCCGCCACATCTCGGAGGCGGACGCCCCCAGCTACGTCTTCGGCGTCACCGTCGGCAACGACTGGAGCGAGAACACCTGGTACGGCGAGCGCCTTGGTGTGCAGGAGCCCTCGCGCATCATCTCCAAGTCGATGGACACCTGGGCCTGCCTCTACCACACCATCTATGCCGGCCTCGACTACAGCGACCTCGGCATCGAGATCAGGCTCAACGGCGAGCTGGCGGCGAAGGGCCGCACCAAGGACATGACAACGAGCGTGGCGAAGCTCATCTCCTACCTCAGCCACTTCATGACCGTCCAGCCCGGCGACCTCATCTACACGGGCACCGTGGCGCCGCCCAGCTTCCCCGGCATCCGCCGCCAGATGCAGGACGGCGACGTCGTCGAGGTCGAGATCGAGAAGATCGGCACGCTGCGCAACCGCGTCGTCGCCATGAAGGGCATGGACGGCCTGCCGGCCTTCGTCAAACCGGACCCGAACGCCGTGCCGCCGCCGGGGCCGCCGGGCGGACGGCCAGCGGGCGCGCCGCCGGCCGGCGCGCCGGGGAGGGCTCAATGAGCGACATCCCGGCCTTCCAGGTAGACCCCTTCTGGCCGAAGCCCCTGCCCAACAACTGGATCCTCGGCCAGGTCTCCGGCATCGCCGTCGACGAGCGCGACCACGTCTGGCTCGCCCACCGCCCCGGTTCGCTGACCGAGCGCGAGGCCGGTCAGGTGCAGAACCCGCCCTGGGCCGACTGCTGCACGCCGGCGCCGCCGGTGCTCGAGCTCGATCCGGAGGGCAACGTCGTGCGCGCCTGGGGCGGCGCCAGCGACGGCGAGCTCTGGCCGCGCTCCGAGCACGGCATCTACATCGACCAGGACGGCAACGTCTGGCTCGGGAGCATGGACGAGATCGTCCTCAAGTGCGCGCCGGACGGCAAGCGCCTGCTCTCCCTCGGCGAGCGCAGCCCGCCGCCCGCGGCGCCACCGCGAGCGGCGACGCCCGGGCCGCGGCCCGCCCCGTCCCCGACGGGCGCGATCCGCATGCCGCCCGGCAACAGCAACGACCTCACCCGCTTCGGCGCGCCGACCGACATCGCCGTCGACCTGGACGCCCACGAGGCCTTCATCACCGACGGCTACCGCAACCGCCGCATCATCGTCGTCGACTCGGAGACGGGGGCGTACAAGCGCCACTGGGGCGCCTACGGCGAGAAGCCGGACGACGTGCCGCTGCCGGACTACGCGGCGGGCGAAGCGCCGATTCGCCACTTCCGCAGCCCGATCCACGCCGTCCGCATCGGCAACGACGGCCTGCTCTACACCGCCGACCGCCCCAACAACCGCATCCAGGTCTTCCGCAAGAGCGGCGAGTTCGTCAAAGAGGCGTTCATGGCCACCTGGACGCTGGCGATGGGCTCCGTCTGGGACATCGACTTCTCGCCCGACGCCGACCAGACGTTCATGTACGTCCCGGACGGCACGAACATGAAGGTCTGGATCCTGACGCGAAAGGACCTGCAGGTCGTCGGCAGCTTCGGCCGCGGCGGCCGCCAGGCCGGCCAGTTCGAGTGGGTGCACAACCTGGCCTGCGACTCGAAGGGCAACATCTACACGAGCGAGGTGAACACCGGCAAGCGGGTGCAGAAGTTCGTCAAGCAGGGCTAGCCGGGCTCCGCCGCCTTTGCGTTAGCCTCGAAGGGGCAGACGAATGAACACGACCTGGGTCAACATGATCGGCGCGCAGGTGCGCCACGACGGCCGCAAGTACCCCGGCCGCTACTTCGAGGCCGGCGCCGGCGAGCCGCTGATCCTCCTGCACGGCGGCGGCGGCTACGCCGAGAACTTCACCCGCAACGTCATGGTCTACGCGCGCTACTTCCACGTCTTCGCCCTGGACGCGGCCTGGTTCGGGCTGGGCCCGCAGCCGCCCTTCCAAGAAGACATCATGGCCGTCTGGCTCGATCAGCTCATCGACTTCATCGACTGGAAGGGCTTCGACTCGGCCCACGTCGAAGGCCAGTCGATGGGCGGCTGGACGGCGATGAGCCTGGCGCGGGAGCATCCGGAGCGCGTCCGCAAGCTCGTCCTCACCACCGCCACCGGCTTCACGCTGAACATCCCGGAGATGCAGCGCCGCGCGCCGCCGGCGTCGCCCGCCGGCGCCGCTCCTCGACCGGCCGCTTCGATCGCGGACGAGGCGCTGCTCAACCCCACTTTCGAGAACGTCAAGCTGCGCATGCGCGGCCTCGTCGCCGACCCGCAGCGCATACCGGAGGAGCTGGTGCGCATCCGGATGAAGATCTACGGCATGCCGGAGGTGAGCGCGTCGATGCTGAAGGCCACCGCCGCCTATCGCGCCGCGCGCCTGGGCGGCGACTCGCCGGCCAGCAAGCACTGCCTCGGCGAGAAAGAGCTGGGCGAGATCAAGGCGCCCACCTTCGTCTACTGGGGCGAGAAGAACGTCACGCCGCCGGCCGTCGGCGAAGCGCTGGCGCGCGCGATCCCGAACGCGCGCTACTACTGCCACCCGGACACCGGCCACTGGGCCCAGTTCGAGCACGCCGACGTGCATAACCGCGAGGTGTTGCGCTTCCTGACCGGCGACGAGACGCTACAGCCGCTCGGCTACGAAGAGGCCTAGAGGCTTGTCGCGGGCGAGCGGCCGGCCCTAAGCTTTAGGGGCTTAAGTAGGCACCAACAACCTCTTGTCAGGCAGGCTTATGCGCCGCATAATCCTGGCCGACTATAGTAGAACGCCTACACGAGATAGAAGCGGAAGGAGTTACGGGAATGCCGCTAGGACTGGGTCTCGCTTCGTCGCACGCTCCCGGGATGTGGGCCGCTCCGGAGACCTGGGGGCGGTTCTTCGACCGCATGCCGGACGAGATCAAGAACCACCTGCCCTATACAGCAAAGGTGGAGTTCGAGTCGCTCGATATCCGGCAGGGCTACTACAACCGCATCCACGCCGCCTTTGCCGTGTTGCGCGAGCAGTTCCAGCAGTACAAGCCGGACGCGCTGATCATGATTGGCGACGACCAGGGCGACATGTTCGACGACGCCTGCAACCCCACCTTCTCCGTTTACACCGGCGAGGAGCCGATGTGGGGCCTCGACATTCGTGACCGCATGAGCGGCGGCGCCACCTCCTTCATGCGCCCGCCCGGCGAGATCAAGAAGGCCTACTTCAAGAACCACGTCGAGCTCTCGAAGGTGCTGCTCAAGGGCCTGATCAAGCGCGGCTTCGACATGGCGAACATCGGCAAGTTCGAGCCGCGCGGCGCGCCCGAGCGCGGCGTCTCCCACATGCTCGTCAACCTCGCGCCGGAGGTCGACCCGAGCGGCGAAGTGCCGGTCGTCGGTATCTTCCTCAACGAGTACTACCCGCCGCTGCCCAGCGCCGAGCGCTGCGCCCAGCTCGGCGAGGCGATTGCTGACATCCTGGCCGACCGGCCGGAGAAGGTGGCGATCTACGCCTCCGGCGGCCTCTCCCACTTCCCCGGCGAGTACAACGTCGGCTGGATCGACCACGCCCTCGACAAGTGGCTCCTGGAGCGCCTGGAGCGCAACGACCTCGAGGCGATGAAGCACCTCTTCACCTTCGACTCCGACAACATGCGCGCCGGCACCGGCGAGGTGCGCGCCTGGATCAGCGTCATGGCGGCGATGAAGCGGCCGGCCAAGTTCGTCGAGTACGTGCCGGCGCACAGCACCGTCACGGGCTGTGGCTTCGTCTACTGGCCCGTCGAGGGCTAGCGCCAGACTCTCGTCGAGGCCGGCCCTCACCTCATTCCTCTCCCTGAGGCTGAGGGCGAGCGTGCCTGGGCGCAGGGAGGCCGCCGCGCCGCATTTGCTCCGTAGCTCGTCTGCCCGTTCGGCCGTCTGCTACCCCGGCAGGTCGACGCCGCGCCAGAGCGTGCGGCCCTCGATCTCGATGAGGCGGCCGAAGGG
>Ga0209322_10001042_pt1 | contig 16051 bp, 17 predicted proteins | sample Rifsed19ft1_FD_184013 | JGI IMG/M metagenome (GOLD analysis project Ga0209322, IMG submission 184013) | Soil microbial communities from Rifle, Colorado, USA - sediment 19ft 1 (version 2) | ecosystem: Environmental > Terrestrial > Deep subsurface > Rock core/Sediment | place: Rifle, Colorado... | reverse complement strand
CGCTGGTGCGCGCCGCGCGATTCGCGCCGCTCGAGCGCGCTCGCGACGACCGCTTCGGCGCAGTCGAGCATCGAGCCGAGCTCGAGCGCCTGCAGCAGGTCGGTGTTGTAGACGTTGGTCCTGTCGTGCAGCTCGATGCGCGCGTAGCGCCGGCGCAGATCGGCGAGCTTGCCGCAAGCCTCGGCGAGGCCCTCGCCGTTGCGGTAGATGCCCGCGTGCTGCTCCATCGCCTGCATCATTTCCTTGCGCAGTCCCGCCACGGTTTCGCCGCCGCCGCTCCTTTGCATCAGCTCGCGGATGCGCGCCTGCGCCGCGGCCGCGCCGCCGGCAAGGGCCGCGTCGCTCGCGGGAGGCGCCCCCGATTGCAGGTGCTCGATCGCGCTCAGCGCCGCGCGGCGCCCGAACACCAGCAGCTCGGTGAGCGAATTCGAGCCGAGCCGGTTCGCGCCGTTGATGCTCCCGCACGCGCACTCGCCCGCCGCGTACAGCCCCGGCAACGGGGTCGCCGCCCTGATGTCGGTGTGGATGCCGCCCATCATGTAGTGCACCACCGGGCGCACCGGCACCGGGTCGGTCACCGGATCCACGCTCATGTAGCTGATCGACATGTCCCGCACCAGGGGCAGCCGCTCGTCGATTTTCTTCTCCCCCAGGTGACGCATGTCCAGGAGCATCGCGTCCCCCCACTGCGTGGGCACCGCGTTGCCCTTTTTCTGCTCGTGCCAGAACGCCTGGCTGATGCGGTCGCGCGGGCCGAGCTCCATCGTCTTGAAGACCGGCTTGCCGAGGGGCGTCTCCGGCCCCATGCCGTAATCCTGCAGAAACCGGCGGCCGTTCTTGTTCAGCAGCACGCCGCCTTCGCCGCGGCAGGCTTCGGTGAGCAGCGTTCCGGTGCTGGGCAGCCCGGTCGGGTGGTACTGCACGAACTCCATGTCCTTCAGCGGCACGCCTGCGCGGTAGGCGAGCGCCATGCCGTCGCCCGTCTTTACCGCGCCGTTGGTGGTGAACGGGAACATGCGTCCCGCGCCGCCGCCGGCGACGATCACCGCGCGCGCGTCGAACCGCACCAGCCGGCCGCTGCGCATCTCGATCGCGACCAGCCCGGCGCAGCGGCCCTCGTCGAGCAGCAGCTCGGTCGCGTAGAACTCGTCGAAGCGCTCGATCGACGGGTGCTTGAGCGAGGTCTGGAACAGCGTGTGCAGGATGTGAAAGCCCGACTTGTCGGCGGCGAACCAGGTGCGCTGCTTCTGCATGCCGCCGAAGGAGCGCACCGCGACCGAGCCGTCGGGCTCGCGGTTCCACGGGCAGCCCCAGTGCTCGAGCTGGACGAGCTCCCTGGGCGCCTCGCGGATGAAGTACTCGACCACGTCCTGGTCCGAGAGCCAGTCGCCGCCGGCGACCGTATCGTGGAAGTGGTGCTCCAGGCTGTCGTCGGGCTTGATGACGCCCGCCGCCCCGCCCTCGGCGGCGCAGGTGTGGCTGCGCATCGGGTAGACCTTGGAGATGAGGGCGATCCTGAGCTTCGGATCGGCCTCGGCGAGCGCAATGGCGGCCCGCAACCCGGCGCCGCCGGCGCCCAGGATCGCCACATCCGTATGGACCGTTTCCATGCCGGCGCCAAATATGCATCGCGCGGGCCCGGCCGGATTTGCGGCAGATCAAATGCCGCGGCTTTCCCTCGATGGCCCGCGGCTCGATGCGCGCAAGCGCAGGAGGCGGGGATGCGGGGATTGATCTGGGTCAAGCCCGGGCGGTCGATCGGCGTCAAGCTGTTGTCGCACCATGGCGGATGAAATCCAGGAAGGCATGCCGTGAAAGCCTCGAAGCTGACCGCCCACAAGACGCTTTATTGGCTGGTGGCCGTCACCGTGATCGCGATCGGTTTCGGCGTTTACCGTTCCCAGGAGAAGGCCGCGCAGCCGCAGGTGCCGCGCCAGGAACAGCCCGCCCAGGCCGGCGCCCTTGTCTCTCTCAGGCCGTCTTTTGATTTCGGAACGGTTTCGATGGCGGCAGGCAACGTGTCGTATCGCTACCTGATCAAGAACAACGGCGCGGCGCCGCTTTCGATCAACCGCATCTACACCTCCTGCATGTGCACGAACGCGACGCTGATCACGGCGAGCGGCCGTACAGGGCCGTTCGGCATGCCGGGTCACGGGCTGGCCCCCGCGGTGAGCTCGCCGCTCGCGCCCGGGGAGGTCGCCAGCCTGGTAGTCGTATTCGACCCGGCCGCCCACGGCCCCACCGGTGTCGGCCGCGTCGAGAGAACCGTCACGCTGCAGAGCAGGGACGCGCAGCCGCTCGAGCTTCGCTTCGTCGCCATGGTCACGCCATAGGCGGGCATGAACGCGAAGATCGCAGCGCTGGTCGGCATCGGCGTGCTGTTCGTCGGTTCGGTCGCGTTTTTCAGGTCCGGAAGCTCCGGCACCGCGGCTCTCTGGGACCTGTCCAACGAGGGCGCCTGGCTCCTCCCGCTGGTCGGCGCTTCGGCCCTCGTCGACAGCGTCAACCCATGCGCGTTCTCGATCCTGCTGCTCACGATCGCGTTTCTCTTCAGCCTCGGCAAGCTGCGCTCGAGTGTGCTCGAGATCGGGGCCGCCTACATCCTGGGCATCTTCCTCATCTACGCCCTGATCGGCCTCGGCCTGCTGCAGACCCTGCACCTCTTCGACACGCCGCATTTCATGGCGAAGCTGGGCGCGTCCCTGCTCGTCGCGCTCGGGCTGTTGAGCCTCACCAACCATTTCGTGCCGGCATTCCCGGTGAAGCTGGGGATCCCTCAGGCGGCCCACGGCAGGATGGCGGCGCTGATGGAAAAAGCATCGCTCCCGTCCGCCTTCGTGCTGGGCGGACTGGTGGGCGTGTGCGAGTTTCCCTGCACCGGCGGCCCCTACCTGATGGTGATCGGGCTGCTGTACGACCGTGCCACGTATGCGGCCGGGCTCGGCTACCTCCTGCTCTACAACGTGATTTTCATCCTGCCCCTCGCGATCATCCTGCTCATCGCAGCCGACAAGGCGCTTCTGCAAAAGCTCGAGGCATGGAAAATGCGCAACACCGGCGCCATGCGGCTGTGGGGCGGCCAGGCCATGATCGTGCTCGGTCTGCTGATCTTCGCGCTGTGATTCCCGTGACGGACAGGACCGCCGCAGCGATCTTTCGCCGCCCTCGTCTCTGGCCGCTCGCGGCGTTCGCGGTGATCGCCGTGTTCCTCGGCGTCGGCCTGACGCTCAATCCGCGCGAGATTCCTTCGCCGCTGCTCGAACGGCCGGTGCCGCAATTCCAGCTCGCGCCGGTCAAGGGGCGCGCGCTCGGGCTCTCGAGCGACGACCTGCGCGGCGAGGTTTCGATCGTGAACGTGTTCGCGTCGTGGTGCACGGCATGCCGCGACGAGCACCCGCTGTGGATGGCGCTCGCGCGGAGCCGCGTGGTGCCGGTTCACGGTCTCAACTACAAGGACAAGCCCGACGACGCGGCGCGCTGGCTCGACGAGCTGGGCGATCCGTACACGCGCACCGGCGCCGACCTCGACGGCCGGGTCGGGATCGACTGGGGCGTGTACGGCGTTCCGGAGACCTTCGTCATCGACAAGCGCGGCGTCATCCGCGACAAGGTGATCGGCGCGATCACTCCGAAGATCGTCGAAAAGCGGCTGCTGCCGCTGGTGCGCCAGCTGCAGGCGGAGTGAGGCCGCGCGCATGACGGATACCGCGGCGATCGGCGCGCTGGCGGCATTCGCGGCGGGAATCGTTTCGTTTCTCTCGCCCTGCGTGCTGCCGATCGTGCCGGGGTACGTCTCCTATCTCGCCGGCGGCAGGCTCGAGCGCAGGCGGCATCTGCACGCGGCGGAACGCCTCGCGGCGCTCGGCATGAGCGCATTGTTCGTCGCCGGATTCTCGGCAGTGTTCATCGCCTTCGGCGCCAGCGCCAGCGCGCTCGGCCAGCTGCTGTTGCGCTACCGCTACGAGGCGAACCTCGTTGCCGGGACCATCGTGATCGGCTTCGGGCTGTTCATGATGGGGCTGGGGCGCTGGGTGCCGTTCCTGCAGCGTGACCTGCGCCTGCACCCGCACCTCGGGCTCGCGCGCGACAATCCGCTCGCGCCGTTCGTTCTCGGCGCAGCGTTCGGGTTCGGCTGGACGCCGTGCATCGGACCGGTGCTCGGCGCGATTCTCGCGGTGAGCGCCGCGGGCACGAGCGCGAGCGGCGTCGGGCTGCTCTCGGCTTACGCCCTCGGGCTCGGCGTGCCGTTCCTGCTCGCCGCCTTGTTCGTCGATCGCGCGGCGCGGCTGCTCGAGCGGCTGCGCAGCTTCGGCGCCGCGCTGCAGATCGCGGGCGGCGTGGTGCTGGTCGCGCTCGGCGTCGCGATGGTCACCGGGCGCCTGACTGAGTTCTCGCTCTGGATCCTGCAGACCTTTCCGGTGCTCGGACGGATCGGATGAAGGCCGTCAGCGCACCACCGTGTCGATGACCACGGTAACGCCCGCGGCGTCGCTCGCGACCGGCGCGCTCGAGCCCTGAAGGTCGCCCGGCTGCGGTGCGGCGCCGGCAGATTTCGAGACGCGGGCACTGACCACGACGCGCTGGAATCCCGACAGCCGCATGCTCGGCGCCATTGCCATCGAGTCGTCGAGCGCGAACGAGACCGGCAGGTCGCGCGCCCGGACGCGCAGCACCGCGAGCGGCATGGGCGGGCCGTCGGCGGCGCGCGCGAAGATGAACAGCGAGTCGTCCGGCGCGACTTTTCCCTTGAGCTCCGGAGCGATGCGCACGATGCCGCGCAAGCCCGTGGGCTTCGCGGCACCCGTTCCGGCCAGGGCGCGCGCTTCGTCGATGCTCGACTGGATGGCGCGCGCATCCTTCGAGTCGGGCGGCACCAGCGGCAGCATGCGCTGCCAGTGGCCGGTCGCGGCCTTATAGTCCTTGCGCTCGAACGCCGCGGTGCCGGCAAGCGCGAGCGCCTTGAGATTGCCCGGGTCGATCTCGAGAGCGCGCAGCACCAGCTTTTCGGGCTCGCCCTGGAGGCTCTCGCCGCGCGTCATGGCGAGCGCGTCGGCGAAATCGGCGAGGAGCTGCGGGTCGCGCGGTGCCTGCGAGGCCGCTTTGGCATAGGCATTCACGGCATCCGCGAAGCGGCCCAGCGCGGCGTGGGAGCGCCCCAGCAGCTTCCAGCCGTCGGCGTCGTCGGGGTTCTCGCGCAGCCGCGCCGCGAGCCGTTCGACCATCGCCTCGATCTGCTGCGCGGTGACTTCGCCGTCCGCGGCGCGCCGCGGGTCGAGGGCGCCCGGGTTGCCGATCGCGAAATACAGCGCCACAGCGAGCGCCGGGATGGCGATGCCCAGCACCAGAGCCATGCGGCGCCCGCCGACCGCTTTCACCGCGGCGGCGGGCTGGTCGACGTCCTCGAGCAGCCGCGTCTCGAGCTCGCGCCGCGCGCGATCGTAATCGCCCCCGGCGAGCGTCCCGGCGGCGAGGTCGGCTTCGAGCTCGCGCAGCTGGTCGCGGTAGATCGACAGGTTCGCCGCGCTGCGTGAAATGCCCTGGCCCTCGCGGCGCGAGAGCAGGGGGCGCACCAGCAGGACGAGCGCCGCTGCGGCAAGGAGGGTGCTCAACACCCAGAACAGGATCATTTCAGGGTTCATTTTGTCTGGATGGTTTTCTGCGCTCTCTCCACCGCATAAGCCGCTTCGGGCGGCATGTAGTTCTCGTCGTGCTTGGCGAGCACCTCCCGCGCGCGGAACACCCCGTCGGCGCCGAGCTCGCCCTGCGCGACCACGCCCTTGCCCTCGCGGAACAGGTCGGGCAGCTGTCCGCGGTAGAGCACCGGGATGGCTTTCGCCGTGTCCGTGACGACGAAATTCACGTCGACGCCATCCCTCTTGACGCTGCCGGGCGCGACCAGCCCGCCGATGCGGAAGGTGCGGCCCTGCGGCGCCTCATTGGCGGCGACCTGCGACGGCGTGAAGAAAAACACGATGTTCCTGTTGAACGCGACGAGCACGAGCGACGCCACCACGCCGAGCGCCACGACGCCGAGCGCTATGGCCGCCATGCGCTTATGCCGGGGTTTCATGGGGTTCTTCGTGCGTTGCGCGAGCGATGCGCAAGCAGGATCACTTCCAGCGCGAGCAGCGCGAAAGCCACGCCGTACGAGCCCCAGACGTAGAGGGCATACCCCCCCATGGCGAAAAATTCACTCATTCCCTCTCCAGGATGATGCAGCGCACGCGCACCAGCGTGACCGCGATACTGTACATCCAGAACGCAGCCGCCATCACGATCATGCCGGCGAACATCGTCGCCGCCATGCTGGGGGCGCTCTTCAGGCTCACCGACGCACCCTGGTGGAGGGTGTTCCACCACTCGACCGAGTAATAGATGATCGGAATGTTGATCACGCCGACGATCGCGAGCACCGCGCCGGCGCGGTCGGCGCGCCGCGGCTCGTCGATCGCCGCCTGCAGCGCCATGAAGCCCAGGTACAGGAACAGCAGGATCAGCTCCGAGGTGAGCCGGGCGTCCCACACCCACCAGGTGCCCCAGGTCGGCTTGCCCCAGAGCGCGCCGGTCCACAGCGCGACGAAGGTGAACAGCGCCCCGGTCGGCGCGAGCGCCGTTGCCATCATGCCCGAGAGCCGCGTGTTGAACGCGAGCCCGATCGCCGCCCAGAACGCCATCACCACGTACAGGAACATCGACATCCACGCCGCCGGCACGTGGATGAAGATGATGCGGTAGGCCTCGCCCTGCTGCGCGTCGGTCGGCGCGACGAAGAAGCCGATGTACAGGCCGATCACGGCGAGCACCGCGGCGGCGACTGCGCAGCCGCGCGCCAGAATCCCGGCGAGCGGGTAGAACGTCTGCGGCGACGCGTACCAGAGCCACTTGAGGCTGTCGGTGCTCATTCGATCGAAATCCGCAATGCCGCCGCCACCGCCCAGGGCGCGAACGCGGCTGCCGTGATCAGCATCGCGGCGAGCAGCAGGAGCTGCGCATCCGGGGCCAGCCCCGCAGCCGCCATATCGACGCTCCCGGCGCCGATGATGAGCACTGGAACGTACAGCGGCAGCACGAGCAACGAAAGCAGCACGCCGCCGCCCCGCAGTCCGAGCGTCAGGGCGGCTCCGATCGCGCCGATCATGCTCAGAACCGGCGTGCCGATGAGCAAAGACAAGCTGAGAACCCAGAATAGCGGCAGCGCCAGATCGTATTGTAACGCCAGCACCGGCGCGATCAGCACCAGCGGCAGCCCCGACACCAGCCAGTGCGCAAGCGCCTTGGCGGCGACCACCGCGCCGAGCGGCGCGGCCCCCAGCAGGATCTGCTCGAGGGTGCCGTCGGCGTAGTCGGCGGCGAACAGGCGCCCGAGCGAGAGCATCGACGAGAGCAGCGCCGCCACCCAGATCACCCCCGGGGCGATCGAGCGCAGCAGGTTCGGCTCGGCGCCGATGCCGAGCGGAAACAGGCTCGCCACGATGATGAAAAAGAGCAGCGCGGTCGCGACGTCGCTGCGCCGGCGCAGCGCGAGCAGCAGGTCGCGATAGACGATGCAGCGGAGCGCGGCCAGCACGTCAGGCCGCCGCGGTTTCGAGATTGATGATCCGGGCTGCCTCGATGCCGACCTCTTGATGCGTCGCATAAACCACCGTGGCACCGCGCGCGATGTGAGCCTCGATCAGCGCCCGGGTCAGCTCCGCGGCCGCCGTGTCGAGCGCGGCGAACGGCTCGTCGAGCAGCCACAGCGGCAGCGATTCGCTCAGGAGCAGCCTCGCGAGCGCCGCGCGCCGGCGCTGGCCTTGCGAGAGCCGCCTCACCGGGATTTCGCCGGGGGGCAATCCGTACTGCTCCAGGGCTTGTCGAACGGCGGGTGGCGCGACCGGCATCCCGGCAAGCGTGCAGGCGATCGAAAGATTCTCGGCCGCGGTGAGATCGTCCTTCACCGCCGCAGCGTGCCCGACGTAGAGGAGCTGGCGAGAATATTCCTCGCGCAAGCGCTGGATCCCCATCCCCTGCCAGCGCACCTCGCCGGCCGTCGGCGAGAGCAGCCCGCACACGATGCGCAACAGGCTCGTCTTGCCGCTGCCGTTCGCTCCCGCGACGCGCAGCAACTCGCCCCCGCGCAGCGAAAAGCTGAGCCCGGTGAACAGCGTGCGGCTCTGGCGCACGCATTCCAGACCGGCAGCTTCGAGCATCGGATCCGCTGTCCTCGGAACGCACAGGGTGTCGATTAGACACCATCTTCGCGGAATTGCGGAGCAGCACAAACGCGACGCGCCGCCGCGAGCTCGCGGCGGCGCATCGAAGCGGAAATAGCGCGACCCGCTTCCTACTTGAGCTTGACCGCCTGGATGTCGGCCTTGGCGCCGAACCCCAGGGTTTTCACGAAGGAGACGTGGTGGCCGCGCGTGGTGATGTTGTCGTCGTGCACCGCGAAGCCGACGCTGTAGACGCCGCCGTCCTTGAACGCCTTGTCGTCCGGGTTGGCGAGGCCGAGCGGGCGGGTGATCACCACGGTCCACATGCCGCCCTTCCAGGTGCCCGCGCCCTTGTTGTCGGCGGCGGAGCCCTCCGCGGGTTGCAGGTAGTAACGCGGCACCATGTCGCCTTCCTTCCAGCCAGCGGCGGGATCGAACGGAACGGCATTGACGCCTGTGATCAGGAACGGGTCCCGCTTGCCGACGTCCTTGGCGGTGGTCGCCTTGGACTTGAACTTCTTGGCGTCGTACATGAACTTCGGCACTTTCTTCTCGTTGTCCATGTTGGAGGCGAAGTGGTTCTTGCCCTTGTCGAAGTTGCGATACTCGAGCACGTAGCCGTCGTCGACGCCGCCGACCGGGTTGCTGCGGTGCGCGCGCCACTGGATCAGGTCGACGAAGCCGCCTTCGGCCTTGAGTTTGGCGATCTCGTCGGGCGACTTGACCGTCGTCCAATCGGACGGGTTGGTGCGGCTGGCCGGGAGGTACTTGCGCACGTCATTTTTCTTTAGCACCTTCTGCGCGTCGGCCTTGGCGGCGACGTTGGGCATGTCGCGCTCGCCGGTGTGGCAGGTGAGCCAGCAGCCTTGCTTGTCGAAGCCGGGCACCTTGCCGTCATCGATCATGAGAGTGAGCCGGTCTTCGTACATGGCAACCTGCTTGCCTTCCTGCACCGACTTGTTCAGCCTGGGCTCGCCGTAGACCTTCCATTCCTTGCCGTCGAAACGGTAGTAGGGGTACTCGATGCCGGGCTTGTTGGCGTTGGTCTTCCACTGGAAGCGCAGGTACGCGTTCTTGTCGTCGTAAGCGGCCTGGACCTTCAGCTCCTTGGTCGCGTCTTTCCCTTTGACCGGAGACGGCTCGAGGGGCCCGCCTTTGACCAGGCTCTCGCCAAGCTTCTTCTCCTGGCCCTGATGGCAGCCGGCGCACGGCAGATTCGCCTGGATGCCCTGCGCACCCGGGTGCTTGTCCGAGAGCAGCCACTCGTACGAGGACTGGCCGGGATAGAACAACGGCACCGTCGCGGCGGGAATCTTTGTCCAATTGATGGTCGCCGGATCCGCGGCCACGGCGGGCGCCATGGCGATGGCCGTCAGGCTCGCTAACAAGGCTCTCTTCATGATGGGCTCCTGGTATCGGGGCTGCTGCGCGCAAGGGTAAGGCCGCAGACCGCGGGCGGCTTGACCTGGATCAAATCGCGTCCAGCGGCCGTGCGAAAGCGTCCGCGAAGCGGTCCACGCCGTCCCAGTCGGTGTATTCGTAGTCGCGCGACATATCGGTGTCGCCACCGGCGAGGCCGACGAAAGCGAGCATCAGCAGGCGTTTCCAGGCCGGGTACTTGCTGTACGGCAGGGCGCCGGCGAAGGTCTGCGCCTGCTGCGGCTGCCAGCCCGCCCGGCGCAGGAATTTGCGGACGTAGCGTTGAGCCGCGGCGGGTTTATGGCGCGCGCTGAGGCTGACCGAGAAGAAGGCGCTGCGGCGCGCGGCCAGCGCAGCGCGGTGCTTGCGAAGCAGCGCACGCAGATGCCCCGGATGGCGGCCGTAGTGCACGGACGCGCCGACGATCACGCCTTCATAGCCTGCGAGATCGAGGGACGCCCCGGCCGGGTCGGCCCGATGCAGGTCCACGCGATATCCTTTGTCTCGCAGGCCTTTCGCGATACGCTCCGCGACGCGCGCGGTATGGCCTTCGATGGTGGCGTAAAGTATCAGGATTCCTGCCATCGTCCAAGAAGGAACACCAACGTGCGATGGACAAGGTTGATCTCGATCAATTGCCGGAAGGGGCCGCTTGCTAGCGTGAGCGATTTATGAAAACGATGCCGCTGCTGCTGGCGATGGCAGGCATGCTGCTCGCGAGCGGGACGAGCGCCCAGTCCGGCGCGGAACTGCTGACTGCGAAAGGCTGCCTGGGCTGCCACGACGTCGAGGTGAAGAAAGTCGGGCCGGCGCTCAAAGACGTCGCCGCGAAATACAAGGGCGACAAGCAGGCCGAAGCGAAGCTCGTCGCGGCGCTCAAGGAAGGCAAGGGCCATCCGGTCAAAGCGGACGGCTCCGACGCCGAGCTGAAGGCTATGGTGAAGCAGGTCCTCGCCGCAGCGGCGGCGCCCGCCAAGGGGGCCGACCCCGCCGCGGCAAAGCCGGACAAGGAGGCCGAGGCGGCCGCAGCGAAGCCGGACAACGCCGCCTGCCTGGGCTGCCACGGCAACGAGGGCTTCTCAGTGCCGGGCCTGGACGGCAAGCCGCGCTCGCTGCAGGTCAGAAAGGAGAAGTTCGAGAACAGCGTGCACGGCAAGCGGGGCTGCGTGGGGTGCCACCAGGACATCACGGAGATCCCGCACAAGAAAGTCCGGCAGCGCAAGGTCAGCTGCGTGCAGTGCCACGAGGCGCTGTGGGAAGCCGCCAACCGCGAGGGCAAGACCCAGGAGAACGGAAGGCTGGGCGTGGTGGTCGAGCAGATCGACAAGTACCTGGAGTCCGTGCACGCCCGGCCGAGCCGGGAGGACCAGTCGCTCACCAACGCAACCTGCTACAACTGCCACGACGCCCACTACGTTTATCCCAAGGGCAGTGCGATCCGCGCGGAGTGGCGCCTGGGCATTCCGGACACTTGCGGGGCGTGCCACGGCAAGCAGCGCGAGCAGTACTTGAAGTCGGTGCACGGCAAGGAAGTCGTGGAGAAGGCCAATCCGAACGCGGCCATCTGCTCGGACTGCCACACCACGCACGACATCGACCGTCCTGCGATGGATTCGATCAAACTGCTCATCACCAAGAACTGCGGAAACTGTCATGAAGAGAACCTGAAAACCTACACCCAGACCTACCACGGGCAGGTCAACACCCTGGGCTTCGCCTACACCGCCAAGTGTTTCGACTGCCATGGGAGCCACGCCATCCAGCGCACGGCGGATCCCGCCTCGACGGTGCATCCGGACAACCGCCTGGGCACCTGCCAGAAATGCCACGCGAACGCGACCCCCGGCTTCGTGACCTTCGAGCCGCATGCCACGACGAGCGATTTCAATCGTTATCCCTATGTGTGGGTCGCGGCGAAATTCATGATCGCGCTGCTGGTCGGGGTGTTCATCTTCTTCTGGTCGCACACGGCGCTGTGGTTCTACCGGGAGTACAAGGACCGCCAGGAGGGCAGGAGCAGGCCGCACGTCGCAGTCGATGAATCGCTGCAGCTCAAGGGCAAGCAGTTCCAGCGGTTCGGGCCGATCTGGCGCCTGGCCCACCTGGTCTTTGCGCTGAGCGTCATGACGCTCGTCCTCACCGGCATGGCGGTGTTTTTCGCCGACAGCGCCTGGGCGAAAGTCGTGGTGAGCGTGTTCGGCAGCCCGAAAGTGGCCGCAATCGTGCACCGCACGGCGGCGGCGATCATGCTGGGGATATTCTTCGTGCAGCTGGTCTATTTCCTCGTCCGCATCGGCCGCAACCTGGGCACGTTCCAGTGGTTCGGGCCGCTCTCGCTGGTGCCCAACTGGCAGGACCTGAAGGACATCATCGCGATGTTCGGCTGGTTCGTCGGCCGCAGGCCGCGGCCGCAGTTCGACCGCTGGACTTACTGGGAGAAATTCGACTACTGGGCGGTGTTCTGGGGCATGGCGATCATCGGCGGGAGCGGCATGATGCTGGCGTTCCCGGCCGCGACCGCCTCGGTGCTGCCCGGGTGGACGTTCAACGTGGCGACCATCGTCCACGGCGAGGAAGCGGTGCTCGCCGCCGTGTTCCTGTTCACGGTGCATTTCTTCAACAACCACTTCAGGCCGGACAAGTTTCCGCTCGACACCGTGATGTTCACCGGCGCGGTGCCGCTCGAGGAGTTCAGGCGCGAGCACGCCCTGGAATACAAGCGCCTGGTCGAAACGGGCGAGCTCGCGAAGCATCTGGTCGACGCTCCGTCGCGGCCGATGACCCTGGGCTCGAAGATCCTCGGCTTCACGCTGATCGCGATCGGCCTGACGCTGCTCGTGCTGGTGCTGGCCGGGTTGGTGGGCCGTGGGGGGTAAATTTTCATTCGTCAACAAGGAGGCATCATGAAGGCAGCGCTGTTGATTCTGGCCGCGGCGGGCGCGCTCGCGGCGGGTCCGGGCTACGCGCAATCGGGCGCGGAGGTGCTGAAGACCAAGGGATGCATGAACTGCCACGATGCGGCGACGAAGAAGGTCGGCCCGGCCTACAAGGACGTGGCCGCGAAGTACAAAGGCAAGAAGGACGCCGAGGGCGAGCTGGCCGCCAAGATCAAGGAGGGCAAAGGCCACCCGAAAGTCGACGCGTCCGACGCCGAGCTCAAAGCGGCCGTGCGGCAGGTGCTGACGACAAAGTAACTTCTCATCCTCTCCCCCGGAAGGATTGACGCAGATCAATCCTTCACGGGGAAGCGCCTTGTACCGTCCCATGACATCGACCGGGGTCAGGGAGAGGCGTGCCCAAGCACATCGTCCGATTGCTGATGCTGATTGGCGGAGCGCTTGCGCTCGGGCTCGCCGCGAAGTGGTACTTCACCGATCCGTCGTTTTACCGCTACGGCTTCTACCGCGCCGACTCGGTCGCCGAAATCGCGGCCCAGGGGCCGGCGTTCAAGACCGCGCGCTACTGCGAGAGCTGCCACGCCGAACGCCTCGCGCAGTGGTCGGCCGCCAACCACAAGACGGTGACTTGTGAAACCTGTCATGGCGCCGCCCAGGACCACCCGCAAAAGAAGGCCAAGCTGCCGATCCCCGCTGATGCGGTAAAGCTGTGCACGCTGTGTCACGAAGCAATAGCGGGGCGGCCCCGGGCGCAGCCGCAGGTCGTCGTGGCTCAACACGCGGGCGCCCAGCAGTGCGTGGCTTGCCATAACCCCCACGCGCCCAAGCTCGCGGGAGTCGTCGCCAAGGTGAGCGGCGACGTCGCGGCAGGAGGCAAGAAGCACGCGGCGAGTTGCGCAAGTTGCCACGGCGCAAACGCGATCAGCCCGAACGACACCTGGCCGAATCTGGCGGGTCAAAACGCGGCGTATCTCGTCAGGATCCTGGCGGCGTACAAGTCCGGCGCCCAGACCGACGTGATGATGTCGCCGATGGCGAAAACGCTGAGCGATGCGGAGATCCAGGATCTCGCCGCCTATTACGCCGGCTTGAGCTGCAAAGCGCCGCCGGGCGCTCCTGCCGCGGGCGATGCCGCCGCCGGCAAGCTTCTGGCGAAGAATTGCGCGGGCTGCCACGGCGAAACGGGCGTGACGCGTAATGCCGCCTGGCCGCATATCGCCGGGCAGAAATCCGTCTACCTTGCGAACACGCTCAAGGCCTTCAGGGCCGGCTTGCGCAAGGACCCGATGATGGCGGGAGTGGCGCGGGGCCTGAGCGACGCGGACATCGCAAACCTCGCCGCGTTTTACGCTGCGCAAAGCTGCGGGCCCGCGACCGAGACAAGGAAGACGCAATGAAAGGGGAGAGGATATCTTCGCTGGTCGCGCGGCGCGCATTCCTGCGCAAGATCGGCGGCGCCGCGGCGGCCGCGGGCGCCGTCGCAGCGACCGGGATCCCAGGCGTCATGCGAAAGGCTGCCGCGAAGAGCGAACCCGCGGCCACCCAGGAGTCGTTCCCCACCCCCGATTACGACTGGACGAAGCACCGCTGGGCGTTCGGCGTCGACGCCACGAAATGCATCGGCTGCCTGCGCTGCGTGGAAGCCTGCAAGCGGGAAAACCATGTGCCGCTCGACGCGCATCACTTCAACACCTGGGTGGAGCGCTACGTCTATCTCGAGGGCGAAAACAGGGCGCGCGTCGACAGCCAGGCGGACCCCGTGAACATTGCGGCCTCCGGCTCGCAAGGCGAGTACCGCTTTGCCAACCGCTACCAGGACGCGCACGTGGAAAAGGCCTTCTTCGTGCCCAAGCTCTGCAACCAGTGCACGTATCCGCCCTGCGTGCAGGTGTGCCCGACCGGCGCCACCTACAAGGGCAAGGACGGGGTGGTGCTGATCGATCAAAGCTATTGCATCGGCTGTCGCTACTGCGTGCACGCCTGTCCTTACGGTGCGCGCTGGTTCAACGAGGCGAGAGGCGTCACGCAGAAGTGCTACTGGTGCTATCACCGCATCACCAAGGGGATGCAGCCCGCTTGCGTCGAGGTGTGTCCGGTCGGCGCGCGCATCTTCGGCGATCGCAACGACAAGCAAAGCCCGATCAGCCTGTTCATTCACAACAACCGCGTCCAGGTGCTCAAGCCCGAGACCGGCAATGAGCCGAACGTCTTCTACGTGGGCATCGACAAGGAAGTACGTTAGTGGAACCTCTCAATCACTTCGCGCCATACACGGGATGGGTTTACCCGAACGAAACGGTCATCGAGTGGACCGTGCTCATCGTCGTCTATCCCTATCTCACCGGGCTGGTGGCGGGCGCGTTCACGGTGTCGAGCCTGTACCAGGTATTCGGCTTCCAGCGCCTGAAGCCGGTGGCGCATCTTGCGTTGCTCACCTCATTGGCCGTCATGGTCTTCGTGCCGTTGCCGTTGCTGCTGCACCTCGGCCGTCCGGAACGGGCGTTCAACGCCCTGATCACGCCGCATTTGACCTCCGCCTTGTCCATGTTCGGCTTTTTCGCGACGTTCTACGTCGTCCTGCTCCTCGTCGAAACCTGGTTCTCGTTTCGTCCCTTCATCGTCGAGCAGGCCCAGAGAAGGAGCGGGCTGCCGGGAATGTTCTACCGCGTGCTGACCCTTGGCTCGTACGATCTGTCTGAGGAAGCGTTGCGCTGCGACCGGGAATGGATCTTCTGGCTGGCAATCACCGGCATCCCGGGCGCGCACGGCCTGCACGGCTATGTCGGGTTCGTGTTCGGCTCGCTCAAAGCCCGTGAATGGTGGTCCTCCGATCTCATGCCGGTAGTGTTCCTGTTTTCGGCCATCATCTCCGGCGTGGCGTTGCTGATCGTGCTTTACGTCGTGTCCTGCAAGCTGCGCAGAATCCGGATCGATCTTGCATGCCTGAAGGGCCTGGCTTACACCGTGTGGGCATTCATCATGGTCGCGCTGATCCTTGAGGGCCTGGAGTTCGCCAATATCGTCTACAAGGCCCGCGAGGGTGTAGAGGTGATCATGGAGTACGTCACCGGGCCGCTCCTCATCCCCTATTTCGTGCTGCAATTCGGCATCGGCGCCATCGTGCCGCTGCTGTTGCTTTCCTATATGATCTGGCGCGGTACCACCGGGAAGGCGCTGATCGCGGGCGTCACGCTGAGCGCCGTGCTGGTGCTGCTGTCGGTCTTCATGATGCGCTGGAACGTGGTCATCGGCGGGCAGGAAATCTCGAAAACCGGCATGGGATTGTTGAGCTATCAAGTAGAGCTTTTCGGGAAGGAAGGCTTGCTCACCGCCGCGCTGCTGGTGGTTGCCCCGCTGGCATTATTGTGGTGGTTGACGCGCCTTTTCCCGCCCTGGGCGGACAAGGCGGCATGAAGATTCTTGCCGTTGGCGCAGTCATCGCCGCTTATTCGCTCGGAGCGGCCGCGCAACCCGCAACGGTGAAGCCCGGAGCCGACGACGAGCTGCGGGCCGTCTACGCGACCCCCGTCGAAGTCGCCG
>Ga0209322_10001039_pt1 | contig 16080 bp, 16 predicted proteins | sample Rifsed19ft1_FD_184013 | JGI IMG/M metagenome (GOLD analysis project Ga0209322, IMG submission 184013) | Soil microbial communities from Rifle, Colorado, USA - sediment 19ft 1 (version 2) | ecosystem: Environmental > Terrestrial > Deep subsurface > Rock core/Sediment | place: Rifle, Colorado... | reverse complement strand
CGCATCCCATCCTCCGTCATGCAGAAATCTCTCAGTTTCAATTTGAGTGATATTGAGGTTCTTTATATCTGAGTAGTCAACGATCCAGATATAACCGGTCTCCTTGATATTGATGGCCCATTCCGGTTCATGGTGAGATGCGATAATCGCGGCAACTCTTGGTTCAGGATGGTATTCATTTGTGTCGTAAGTATATGATCTCGTGCTGACAACCTTTAATGGTTTAAGTGTCTCACCGTCGAGTATTGCAAAGTGAGGAGGCCAATAGCAACCGACAATAGCGTATCTGTCGAGGAAGTCCCCTTTAGTGCCTTTGTATTTGCTGCCGTCTACGCTCCTTGCGTCAGCACATGTCTTAACCTCAGCCACCTTGTCAGGGATTTTCATCCACAAGTCAATAAGCGTAACTCTGCCGTCTCTTCCAATGGAGTAGAAATATCTTCCTGATGCAGACGACCTGAGGATATGGACTGCAAAGCCGGTGTTGACAATAGAGACGAGTTCCTTTGTATCACCGTCTATGATGGCAACTTTTCCTGCATCTCTCAATATGACACCAAAGAAATTCTGCCAGTCTCTATTATGCTGGGGCTTCATTGGTCTATCCGCAGTCGGGACTATAAGTTTCCACGATAACTCCATATCAGGGAGTGAGAGTTCGGGCGGGGTAGGTGGTTCTATCTGGAGATATTCAGACACCTCGTCTATTTCTTCATCAGTAAGTATCCCTTTCCATCCCGGCATGCCTGCTCCGGTTCCATGTGTGATGAACACCTTGATTATCTGGGTGTTATAGTTCTTCTCTTTAAGCCTGGTGTGAGTAATCTCAGGTCCTGTGGCTCCCTTTCTTAGTGTTCCGTGACAACCGGCGCACCTGTCGAAGTATATTTGTTTGGCACGCTCTAACTCTTCAGGTATATGAACAGCATATGCCGGAATAATATTTAGTAAGAGGATGAAAATGATTGTGGAGATGAACAGGCAAATCAATTTATTTCTTTTCATTGACATGTTACCCTCCTCATTATACGAAATAACGTAATCTTACTTTTTTATACTCCTTTTCGCTGAAGAGATAATCATACTCACTGATATTGACGTTATCTGACATCATTTGCAGGATACTTATACATTCTTCTCTTGTATGTCCGTGAACCATTGTAAAGAGGTTGAATGGCCATAATGGCGGATATGAGGGGCGTTCATAACAGTGGCTCACGGCCTGGAAGTCAGTAAAACGGCGTCCTGCTTTTTCTATATCCTCTGCCGGAATATTCCAAACCCCCATGGCATTAGCCTTAAATCCTGCCTTGCGGTGCCTTAGTACTGCCGCAAGACGCCGCATGCGTCCCTCGGAAATAAACCTGTTGGCGATGGAAAATAGCCCGTCTTCTGTGAGGCCAAGACTATCTGATATTTCTCTGAATGGAGTCAGAGTCAGCGGTAAATTTTCCTGAAGTTTTCTGATTATGGAGATGTCTATGTCGCTCAGTGACGGCTGCCCACCATACACGGCCCTATCGATAGGTGATGCCGACCCTGCGGCTGCCGGTTCCATTGCAAATGGATCTCTGTTTCCAGTAACGTCCAATTGCACTCGAATCTTGAATACCCGCAGGGCAGGTAATATTAAAACTGCTTCAGGTCTTGTAATATTACTTATCCTTCGCACTTCCTGAATGAGATCAACCCCGGGCGGAGTTGCTATGGTAAACCATAGATTAAAGATGTGTGAGCGTGAATAATTGTGGCTTACGCCCTGATGTTTATTTATCTCTTCAGCAGCGGCATCGAGTAACTGAGGCGGGAGCTGCATGGCAACAAGACAACTGTCATAACCAAGTCGTCTTGTATCGAATATGGCGCTTATCTGGCGGATAATGCCATTGTCAGATAAATCAGTTACTCTGCTCAGAGTTTCATTTTCAGAAATTCCGAGCTTATTACCTATCATCGCAAAAGGATGTGACGATAATGGGAACTCTTGTTGTAATTCATTCAGTAATTGCCGGTCCAGGTCTTCAATAACAGCATGTTCCATGCTATATCCTCCCGGGAAACTCGGCTATGAAGTATGATCAAAAGATGAGGTTATTTATTTCTGCAGGTCACCCTGCATGAAGCTTATAAGAGCACTAATGTCAGCATCAGGCATTTGCATTTTTGGCATATCTATGGAGATCTTCGGGTATTTCTTATATGATCCGGTACGGCCTTCAAGAATGACCTTACGTATATCATCAGCGTTACCTTTAGTGACATATTCATTTCCTTTTATTGCCGGGCCCATTGGTGTACCTGCCCCCTTGGGACCATGACACATGGAGCATTTTTCAGTAAAGATTTTTCCGCCATCTGCGGCGAGGGTAGAACCACTGAATATGAACAGACAGGAAATAATTACGAATAAGGAGATTGTTTTCATAATGTTCACCTCCTTTCATTGAAATATCTAAATCAGCTTACAACTATTTCTTGGCCAATGTCAAATTAAAATTAAAAAAATATTATTAATGACCCTACATATAGATTGGACAAAACCTATGCCTGTTTATTAGTTAACCACTGATATTTCAATGGGTTACATACAGTTAAAAAAAACTCTTGACAATATTTTTGAAATAAGATAAAAATGGTCTTGCTTGAAACAAGATGAATATGGTCTTGAATGGAGGATTCTTATAAATGTTTAGATTAAGCAAGGCTGCTGAATATTCAATCAGAGGGATGCTTCACCTGGCAATGAATAGCTCGGAAGATAAGTTATGTGATATAGACGAGATAGCAAAGGCTACAGATACGCCGCCTGCATACCTTGCAAAACTGCTTCAGTCGCTTGTAAGAAAAGGATTTGTGAGGTCTTTTAAAGGGCAGAAGGGCGGATTTTCCTTAGCGAGGCATCCTAAGGATATAAGTCTTCTGGATGTTATTGAGGCAATGGAAGGTCCCATCTTTCTGAATTATTGTCTTATATATGAGGGTTATTGTGAGAGGGATAAGAACTGCCCTGTGCATGATGTTTGGGGAGGCGCGCAAAAAGTTCTGGTGAATTATCTGAGAGGGTGTACATTTGAACAACTGGCTATTGATGCAAAAGAAAAGCAGACAGCATTGTTGCGGTAATTTTTACTACATGCGTTTTTTTGACTATAAACCAGATATAAACGGTCTTAATTGTCTTGTAAGCCGTTTCAAAAGAAAGGGGGGTATTATGGGTACTTCACTCAATTTAGTATCGAAAAAGATTCAGGAGATTGTTGAGGATGAACTACATCTTTATAAAAAAGGAGGTGAATAGAAATGTCAAGACCATCAATCGAACAAGAAGTTACATGGGGAGCAGGTGAGGGGAGTAAGACAACTCATTCTATAGCTGCAGAACATGAATCGCCGCATAGTCTACATTGGGAGACAAGCCCATGGCCCCTTGTTTTAACCATAGGAATATTATTCCTTTTGCCGTTTTCATTTTCACTCTATTTTGTATACGGCAAACCCTTAATGGCTATGCTGTCGCTCGGCATAGGCGTACCGTTAACAGTCATATCTATAGCGGGCTGGATAAGCGAAGGTGTGGGGCAGAAGGATGAGCCGGGATATTCCATTGGTGCCATGCCTTTCTTCATATTGGCTGAGGCGTTCATATTTATAGCATTTTTTGTGGGCTATTGGGTTGTAAGGCTATCGTCTCCGTATTGGCCGCCGGAAGGGACACCGGAGATTTCCACAACAGTACCCCTGATCATGACCGGTATCCTTGTCGCATCAAGCTTTACTATCCATCACAGTGAAGCAAGGATGGAAAAGGGGGATAGAGGCGGATTCCTCACATGGCTGATTGCTACCATAATCCTTGGGGTTGTATTCATGCTGCTTACAATCAATGAATATTCTCATCTCATAGCCGAAGGATTCAACTTCAAAACGAACATTTTCAGCACAGTCTATTACTCAATCACAGGCTTTCATTTCTCCCATGTGTTGGTAGGCGTAGGCTTATTTGTCTGCATACTCATACCGGCGCTCATGGGGAAAATGAGCAAGTCCTTTGTTAAGGCCGCATCTATGTATTGGCACTTTGTAGACATCATCTGGTTCTTTGTTGTGACACAGATCTATTTCTGGTCGTAAGTTGGAGGAGCAGCTATGTTCACACTTGAAAACTATAAAATACTCTTTCTCCTGATACTGGCCATATTAATTGCCGTTGGGGCCCGGTCAGTATACGCAAAATACGGGACAATTTCAGACTCCACAGTAGATCCCAGGATCATGAAAATAGACGAGGAGAAGTATCTCGGCACGAAATTGGATGGAGAATATAGTTTTGTGGATAAGAATGGTGATGAGTTCAAACTCAGTGAGATGTCGGGTAAACCGCTTATCCTTGTATTCTCGTATTATTCATGTGACGGGGCATGTCCTGCAACCAATGTTCACTTGAAGGGTACGCTGTCTGACTTGCAAAATACCATAGGAGGCAGGGACTACAGGGTTCTTACTGTCTCATTTGATAAGAATGACGACCGGCACAAGCTTCAGATGTTTACTGAGATGATAGGTGTAGAGGGAGTGAAGAATGACTACTGGAGAGTTGCCATAATGAAGGAGAGTGGTGACATTGATAGATTTACCAGGAGTGCAGGATTTAAATACTTCTGGTCGCCTCCTGATAAGACTTTTCTCCACACAAATGCCTTTATTTTTCTGTCACCTGATCTGAGGGTTGTCAGATACCTTTACGGGACGCCTCTTGAGGGTAAGGATGTTGACCTTGCTATCACAGAGGCAGCTTTTAACAAGAGTACAAAATCAAGAGTTATAGATCTCCTTAAGATGGCCTGCTACAGCTATAACTATAAGGATGGGAAATATACATTAAATTATTCCCTTTTTGTTGGTGCAGGGTCATTCATTTTAGGCGGGGGATTTATTATTATGCCAATCATTTTTTACAGAAAGAGAAAGGAGGCAAGGTCATGATCAGGAAATTTATAAATGGGATAGGGCTTTTTTTCCTGATGCTCGCAGCATCTTCTCCGTCGTACGCATTTAAAGAGGGACGCGGCCCGGGAGAGATACCGGATATTCCGGGGGGGTGGCAGCATCTGTTCAATGAGATGCTGATAGATATTACCGTGATAGGAATTATATTTGCCGCTATTACAATCTATTTTTTGATCAGATACAGGAGAAGGCATCCGGGGCAGGAAGGGAGACCACCAAAGCTTACTGTAGCAGCAGCAGTTGGCTGGGCATTAATACCTGCCTTTATCTTTATGGCAGATGACCTCTATCTGGCTGCTGAAGGCTGGACACTTTATAACGATTACCGGACTGTGCCGGAGAATGCTTATGAAGTTAAGCTTGAGGGGGCAATGTGGAGCTGGAACTTCACATATCCTGAAGGCGTGGAGACTGTTAATGAATTGAGAGTTCCTGCCGGTACACCCATTGTTGTTCGCATGACGAGCAGGGATGTAGTTCACAGCTTCTTCCTTCCTGACTTTAAGGTTAAGGAGGACCTGATGCCTGGCAGGGTGACGTACCTGTGGTTCTATCCAAAGGAGCCGGGCGAGCATCTTATCACATGTGCGGAGTATTGCGGTGTCATCCATTCAAGCATGCGGGGGACGATTATTGCTATGCCAAAGGATGAGTTTAACAAATGGATTGAGGCTGAGAAGAAGGCTTCAGCGGAAGGAGGTGCATAATCATGTATACAGCATCACAAACAATATCACATAAAGGTGGTTTCGGTCAGACATTGAAAGAGTGGATATTTACAATAGACCACAAGAGGATCGGGATCCTCTATTTAATAGGTTCACTTGCTGCATTTGCTGTTGCAGGTCTGATGGCCGTGCTTATAAGGATAGAGCTTGGATCAATAGGTCCAACTATAACAAACCCTCAGACGTATAATACCTGGTTATATTTTCATGGAGCTGCAATGATCCTTGCATTCCAGATTCCGGCGCTTACAGGTTTCCTTGCCAACTATCTTGTACCGCTTATGATAGGTGCAAAGGATATGGCGTTCCCAAGGCTTAATGCCTTAAGTCTATGGCTATTCTGGGCGGGGATAATTGTTGCACTTCTGACGTTTGTCATCCCTGACTCTCCGGATATTATGTGGACCGGATATCCGCCATATTCCCTCAGAAGCGGAGGTAATACGGCATTCTATGTTTTCACCGTACACCTCATGGGTTTTTCATCTATTGTTGGCGGGATAAATTTGATTACTACAATTATATATATGCGCGCACCGGGTATGACATGGGGTAAGTTGAACATCTTCGTCTGGAGCACTCTTGGCGCATTTATATTACAGCTTGTCTTTATCCCTGTTTTAGCAGCGGCAGTTACAATGCTCCTTTTAGACAAATATATCGGAACACATTTCTTTGACCCATCAGCAGGAGGCGACGTCCTCTTATATCAGAACCTTTTCTGGTTCTACTCTCATCCTGCTGTGTATGTAATTCTTTTGCCTACTATCGGGATAATGTTTGAGATTATTGCCACTTTTGCGAAGAACCGTGTCTTTAACTATAAGATGGTAGTTTATGGCGGAATAGGGGGTGTTGTTCTTCTTAGCGGTGAAGTCTGGATACATCACCTCTTTACATCCGGTATGCCGGACTGGATCAGGCTTGGGATGATGGTGAGTACGCTGATGATAAGCGTCCCCGTAGGTCTTTTGATGATAGGTCTTATAGGCACGCTATACAGGGGTGCAATTCAGTATACTACTCCGATGCTGTATGCTGTCGGATTTATCTTTCTATTCCTGATAGGTGGATTGACAGGTATACCTAATGCTATGACAGCTATTGATCTTTATATACATGATACGCATTTTATTGTTGGACACTTTCACTATGTGATGGCAGTTTCGGGTACGTTTGCTATCTTCGGAAGTGTATTTTACCTGTTTCCGAAAATGACCGGAAAGATGTACAACGAGACTCTTGGTAAAATAGGATTTGTCATTACATTCATAGGAGTCAATGTTACCTTCTTCACCATGATGGTAGTGGGTATTAAAGGTATGCCGAGGAGATATTTTGACTATCAGCAGTTTCCTCAGCTTGAAGGGTTACAGTACATGGTTACAGTTGGAGCCTTCATTATTGGCCTCGGTGCACTAATTACTCTTATAACATGGATACATGGACTTGCTGCAGGGAAGAAGGCTGTTGATAATCCATGGTCGTCGCATTCAGTCGAGTGGATGACAAGTACGCCGCCACCTCCGGGGAATTTTCATCCGATACCCAGGTTGTCTGAAGACTGGCATCCATACGGGTATGGAAGTTAAGGGGAGAGGAATGGAGGAGTTATGAAAAATACTATTGCTTCAATAAATCCAACTTATCCGATTGGGTTAACTATTCTGTCTCTATATCTTCTGATGATAATGGGGGCATTTGTAACATCAACCGGTTCCGGACTTGCCTGTCCTGACTGGCCGCTCTGTTATGGCACTGTAAGACCGCCCTTCAGGATGCACATTTGGTTTGAGTGGGGTCACAGGCTCCTCGGTGGGGCAACAGGGTTACTCTTGATCCTGTCCACCATCTTTGTCTGGATAAGATATAAGGGGGTAGCCCGCATCCTTACTGCATTACTGCTGGGGCTTTTGTTCGCCGGGGTACTGATAGGAGGCATAACAGTTCTGACTGAGGCGCCTTATCTTGATAATATCTTCAGGATTGCCATTGTATCTTCACATCTGATCATAGCTACGATGGTGCTGATATCTCTGATTTTTACGCTGAGAAAAATCGGCGGTAATAATAATATTGCAGAAAATGGTTATTCCTTCTTCCTGTTCTGCCTTGTATATCTTCAGGTAATACTGGGTATATTGGTCCGCTATTCCAAGGCCTCACTGGCCTGTCCTGACTTCCCCTTATGTCAGGGACAGGTTATACCTTATCTTGGTAACAGTGCTGTAGCCCTGCACTTTACACACAGGATGACTGCTGTTGCAGTGCTGTTGTTTACTTTAATCATGTTGTACAGGGCCATTAAAAGGAATCAAGGTGTCAGGATTGCCGCTATTACCCTGAGTCTTGTAATACTTCAGGCAGCCTTTGGCATCTCTGTAGTCTTAACAGGGATGTTCCTTCCTGTAGTCATAATGCATGGCGCTACGGGATTTATTCTTCTTGGCTGGCTTGCTTATCAATCAGCGCCATTTTTATTTTCAAAGAGAGATGGCCTTTTTGATCTTCAGGCAGCGGGCCGCCGGCAGCAGGTAGCAGGTTAGAAAATAGAATATGGACGGGGTTTGAAACCCCGTCCGGGGGGCCAATATGAAAGACTATGCAATAGAAAGTGCACTTCCATCAAGGCATTTAATAGGAGATTATTTAGTCCTTGCTAAACCAGGTATTGTTTCCCTCGTTCTGATGTCAACACTGACAGGTCTCTGTATAGGCAGCAGGGGGCTTCCGGATTTATGGATAACCCTGTTGGTCATGACAGGTGTTGGTCTGGCAACTGCAGGGTCAGCCATACTGAATAACTATGTTGACAGGGACATTGACCGTATCATGGAGAGGACCCGGAGCAGGGCAATGGCAGTCGAGGCTTTTTCTCCCCGCAATACGGTGATTACAGGAAGTCTGCTTGTCATATTCTCCGTACTATTTTTACTAACTTCTGTGAATAGTTTAACTGCTATATTAACCGGATCGGCTGCATTTGGTTACATAGTCCTTTATACAATAATTTTAAAGCGAAGGTCATCATTTGCAAATCAGGTCGGCGGCATTGCAGGCGCCCTGCCTCCTCTGATTGGTTATGTAGCGGTGACACAGCGAATAGACTTAACTGCGGTACTCCTCTTTGCGATTGCAGCCATCTGGCAGCAGCCTCATGCATTAAGCATTGCATTGAAATACCGGGATCAGTATGAGGCGGCGGGAATACCTGTAGTTCCGGTTGCAAAGGGTGTCAGTTCAACCAAGAAGAGGATTTCCGTATATACGGCATTACTATTAGTCGTGAGTATTACTCCATTTATTTCAGGTACGGCGGGGTTAATTTATCTAATTGTTGCTATTACTGCCGGCATTTATTATCTTGGACTTGCTGTAAAGTTTATGAGGTCAAAACGTGATTGTGACATGTTCTTATTTTTCTATTCTATTCTCTATATAGTGATGATTTTTTCTGCCATGATTCTGGATATGGTGTGATTCAAAAGAGCATGGGGGTATTTTCAAGTGAAGTCTGCATACAATTGGTTTTATCTTGCAATATTATCCTTAGGCATAGGCGGCGGGTTTGCATTTCTGGTAGCCATGAGCAGGACTCCGTTCGGCTATAAGTACTTTCCTCCTGACTATATGCATCACGCCCTTGCAGGGCACGTTGTACTGGCAATACTGCTATGGCTCCTGTCATTTACTGTCGTGTTGTGGGATATCTACTTAGGTGATGGCATTGGGGGCAGGTTCAAAAACATCTCACATAAAATCTCTTTCCTGGGTCCAATCCTTGTGACCATTTCTGTCCTGACTGGAAATGGAAAGGCAGTCACAAACAACTATGTCCCTACCATAATTGATCCTATATTTTTTATTGGGTTAGCCCTGTTCTTTACAGGATTCTCTATAAATGCGGTTACATACTTAAAGAAAGGCATTAAGTATTTATTCTCAAAAGATATCCTGTTAAATACAGTATTAATATCTCTTTTTATCAGCATTGTCATGATCTTCTCCCTTGTAAGCTCTATATTGCTTAACAGGGAACACGCAGAGCCATTTATTTTCTATGAGAGACTGTTCTGGACTCCAGGTCATATTCAGCAGATATTAAACGGTTCACTGCTTATTATCGTCTGGTATACCTTATTAAGGATACATATTGGAGAATTCAGGACATGGGGATTTTTGCGGTATGCAAACGCATTGCTTTTCTTATCAGCAGTTTTTATCTCTGCCATCCAATTTTTCAATGATCCGGTAGATAAAACATCTGTTGTTGCGGCAGAGATAACTTATGCATTCGGGCTTGGCCTGCCGGTCTTTCTTCATATTGCAAATATCATAAGAAATCTGAAGAGGGGTAATTTCGGGGTAGCCTATATCGCATTAATCCTTTCTATGGTAATTTACACTTTTGGTATTGCAATAGCATATGGAGGTTTTGCCAATGACCTCAGGGTTCCTGCTCACTACCATGGAGCAGTAACCAGTCTGACACTGGCTCTTATGGGGCTTTCATTTTATCTCATCAGAGATATAAGGATCAGAGTTTATGGAGAACGTTTTGCCAGGTTTCAGCCGGTCATTTACGGGGCAGGGATGTTTCTTTTTATTCTCGGTCTCTTTATTTCCGGTGCATTTGGTGCGCCGCGCAAGACCTATGGCGTTGCCTTTACATCAGACCCTGTAGTGTTAGCGTCGCTTACGATTATGGGAATAGGGACTATTTTAGCAGTAATCGGCGGCATTATTTTCGTAACTTATATAACAGTTACTTTATTAAAAGGGGGAAAAAGATATGAATTGTCAAGCTAAAGCAGATAAAAAGAGTGGTAAGGTATACTTCGTTCTTTACCTGATACTTGGTCTGATCGCATTATTGCTCATTGATGCTATAGTCCTGTCCTGGAGATTATAGGTTTGGACCTTTATTCACTTTTACTTTATGGCAGTCTTGTTACCATAGGCATTAGCGGGTTCTGCATCCTGTCAGGAGTCATCCTTATAAAGCTTCGTCAAAAGGAAATACATAAATGGGCAATGATTTCCGCATCCTTTTTTGCGCTCATATTTGTAGGATTCTACGTTGCCAGGACATCAATCTTTCCACATACAAAGTACGAAGGAAGTTACAGGGGGCTATATCTTACAACACTCTGGTCACATACATTCCTTTCGGTGATTAACTTTCCGATGGCAGTAGTAACATTATATTCCGGACTTAGGGGGAGGTTTGACAGACACAAAAAGATCGCTCCGTATACAGCCGGTGTCTGGATATATGTAGCTGCTACAGGCTGGCTTATATACTTTTTTCAAGTTAAATAGGGAAAGGTTTCATCAGCGGCTTTTTATTACCCCTTTCCGGCTGCAAAACTCTGATATCTTACACTGACTGCATATTGGAGATATGGGTTTACACAGATTCTGTCCGAAGGTGACAAGCAGGTCATTGTAAATCTTCCAGTATTTCTTTGGTAATTTCTTTCTTAACGCTTCTTCTGATTTTTCCGGTGTCTTTGTATTTATGTAGCCCCAGCGGTTTGAAATCCTGTGGACATGTGTGTCAACACAGATACCATATTTGTCATAAGCAACGGTTACCACAAGGTTTGCCGTTTTCCTGCCTACACCTTTAAGTGTGAGAAGTTCATCAATAGAATCGGGGACTATTGAATTGTAAGATTCTTTAAGTATTCTGCAAGTTTCTATAATGTTCCTTGACTTCGTTTTGTAGAAACCAACAGGGAAGATAGCACGTTCTATCTTTTCTACAGGTATCTTCAGCATCTCATCAGGAGATTCAGCCAGGGAGAAGAGTCTGCGGCCTGCCTCTGCTGTTGTGCTGTCTTTAGTCCGGAGACTGAGGATACAGGATATTAGTACCTTGAAGGGATCTCTCGTTTTCTCAGCAACCTTAGTTACGGCTGGTGTTTCCCATTTTCTGACCTCTTTTTGCAGGATGCGGATAATGTCGTGTATGTTGCTGTCTTTCATCATCCTTTGGCTTTTACATACCATCTCTTCAATTTTGGCATATAATCGCTGACTATTTCCTTTGCCTTATCCTCTGTCATATTCTTCTTTGTCGCTGCTATACCAGTACACTTCTCTATCATCTGCTCCAGCGTTATATCCGGATCAGTAAACTTGCCATTTAGAAAACAGTAACGGCAGTAACTAAGATTTTTAGCGCCGGATGCTGTTGTCCCGAAGTCGTTAGGATCCTGAATTGCCATGCCGCAGCTCTGGCATATTGGTCCAACTGTTTGTGCCATAATTTTATCCTCCTATAGTGTTAATAAAAACGTAGTTACAGTTACTATTCCTTATACGTCCCCATCTTCCTGAATTTTTCATATCTCATAGCAGCGAGCTTGTCGCCGGGGATGGTTTCAATCTCTTTTAGTGCCTTTATCAGCGCCTCTTTCAGATTTTCAGATGCAATAAATGAGTCCCTGTGAGCTCCACCAAGTGGTTCTTTTACAATAACATCTATCACACCAAGTTTTTTAAGGTTTTGTGCCGTCAATTTCAGGGTATCTGCTGCTTCTTTGGCCCTTGTCCCGTCACCCCAGAGTATTGCCGCGCACCCTTCGGGAGATATGACCGAATATATCGCATGTTCAAGCATCATTATACGGTCGCCTACTCCTATGGCAAGCGCCCCGCCGCTCCCGCCTTCTCCTATTACAGATACGATAATAGGCACCTTCAGCCGGCACATCTCAAACAGATTTCTCGCTATTGCCTCTGCCTGACCGCGTTCTTCAGCCCCTATGCCTGGATACGCTCCTGGTGTATCAATGAATGTAATGATAGGTTTATTAAATTTTTCTGCCAGATGCATGAGACGCAGGGCTTTTCTGTACCCTTCAGGATTCGGCATTCCAAAGTTCCGGTAAATTCGATCCTTAGTCCCTGTGCCCTTCTGATGTCCGATAACTACTACCGGCCGTTCTCTCAATTTCCCGACCCCACCGATTATTGCAGGATCATCTGCAAAGTGCCGGTCGCCATGAAGCTCAATAAAATCACTAATGAACGCATTGATGTACTCTGTTGTAGCAGGCCTGTTGGGGTGTCTTGCCACCTGAGTCTTCTGCCACGGTGTCAGGTTGGAATATATACGTTCAAGAAGATACTGCGAACGCTTTGTAAGTTTATCAATCTCTGCATGGACACGCGGGTCTTCTGACTGGACATAGCTTCGAAGTTTCTCTATCTTCTCTTCTATCTCAATTAAAGGTTTTTCAAAATCAAGTAGTTCTCTGAGCATAACGGTTTAATTTAAAATTCGAAATTTCAAATATGAGATTAGTTGAAAGAGACTGTATCCTTCCCGAATCTGTTTTCAATGGAAATTAAAAATTCATTTGACGGATTAATACCGAGACCCTCGTCAATAGCAACCACATATTCTTTATGATTTGATATCAGATGCAGATAGACCGGACACTTACCGCTGTGATCCATTAATATCCCTTTCAATTCCTTCAGGTCATCTGTAGTAAGACCTATAGAATGCAGACTTATATCAATCTGGCTTGTAACCCTTTCAGGGATCTCTGTGAGGTCAAGTATCCTGCTTGACTTAAGTTTGAAGCCGGAATCCGTTTTATTTATAGTACCGGATACCATCACCGGCCTATCCTCCGTCAGCAGGGCGGAAGAAGAACGGTAGAGCTCAGGAAATACAATTAACTCCACCCCCCCGTCCAGGTCTTCTATCCTTACATAGGCCATCTTGTCTCCCTTCTTAGTCAGGGTAGTACGTATTTCCGTAATAATACCACAAACTGAGACATCTTTTCCATCTTCAATGTCTGATAACTCTTTAGTCGTGGTTGAGGAAAATCTCCTTATCTTTGCTTCAAATCTTGCAAGTGGGTGACCTGTAATATAAAAACCAATGGTATCCTTTTCATTCTTTAAGAGTACATGTTCTTCCCATTCGGGTATATCAGGTAAAAGCTCTCCGGTAGGTTCGCTGCCGTTTGCTTCAAGGGTCTCAAAGATACTGACCTGATTCTTCTCCTTCTGATATGCCCCGCCTATGGCAATAGCCTTATCAAGTACTGCGAGGAGTTGGGACCGCCTGGCCCCTGTCGTATCAAATGCACCGCTCTTGATTAGAGACTCGATCGCCCTCTTATTGACTTTTCTAAGATCAACCCGTTTGCAGAAATCAAATATCGAGCTATACCTGCCGCTTTCATGTCTTGTTGTAATTACAGATTCTATAGCAGACTCGCCTATATTTTTTATGGCGACTAATCCAAATCTTATAGCCTTGCCTGAGACTGTAAAATCCATCGCACTCTCATTAACATCCGGCGGGAGTATAGAAATCCCCATATCCTTACATTCGCGGATTCCGGCAGTTATCTTGTCCATCTTGCCCATCTCACATGTCAACATGGCTGCCATATATTCAACAGGGTAGTGTGTCTTAAGATATGCTGTCTGGTAAGTTATAAGGGCATAGGCAGCGCTATGAGATTTGTTGAATCCATATCCTGCAAAATATTCTATAAGATCAAAAATCTTCTCTGCCTTTTTCTCAGATGTTCCATTACGTTTAGCGCCTTCAACAAATCTTGTCTTTAATTTAGTCATGGTCTCGGGATCTTTTTTACCCATGGCCCTTCGCAATATATCCGCTTCACCGAGGCTGAATCCTGCAAGCACATTCGCAATCTTCATAACCTGTTCCTGATATACGATTACGCCATGCGTTTCTTTCAGGATGTCTTTTAATTCAGGTGTTTCATACTTAACGGCAGTAAGACCTCTGCGCCGTTTTATATAATCATCAACCATCCCGCTTCCCAACGGCCCCGGTCTGTAAAGTGCAAGAATAGCTACAAGGTCGTCAAAGTGGTCCGGTTTTATCTTCACAAGGATATCCCTCATACCTGTACTTTCAAGCTGGAATATGCCGGCGGTATTTCCTGAAGAGAGAAGTTCATATGTGGCTTTATCATCAAGGGAAAGAGAGGCTATATCGAACTTCTCTGATGTCCCGGAGGTCTGCCCGGAGGTTTGCCAGGAGGTCTGGTTGACTAGTTTGACCGACCGGTCAATGACTGTAAGTGTCTTAAGACCGAGAAAATCAAACTTTACAAGGCCGACCTTCTCAATATCTTCCATGGAAAACTGTGTGACCACTTCACCGTTGCTGCCGCGTGACAGGGGGACATATTCAGTGAGAGGCTCCTTTGATATAACTATGCCTGCAGCATGTGTAGATGCATGTCTTGTAAGCCCTTCCAGCGCTGTTGCATATTCGATCAGCTCTTTTATCCTGACGTCTGTGTTGATTAACTCCTTCAGTTTTGGTTCAGATTTGAGGGCGTCTTCAATGCTTACATTCGGTCCTTCCGGGATCAGCTTTGCAACCCTGTCTACTTCCGAATAAGGGATATCAAGACTGCGGCCTACATCCCTGATGGCTGCGCGTGCCGCCATTGTCCCGAAGGTGATGATCTGGGCAACATGATCATTTCCGTACCTCTCTGAGACATACTGGATTACCTTGTCCCTCCTGTCCATGCAGAAATCTATGTCTATATCTGGCATGCTGATCCTCTCAGGATTCAGGAAACGTTCAAAGAGGAGGCCATGTTTAAGGGGGTTGATATCAGTTATCTTAAGACAATATGCGACAAGACTCCCTGCAGCAGAGCCCCTTCCAGGACCTACAGGTATGGAATTTGCCTTTGCAAAATTAATAAAATCCCACACAATCAGAAAGTATCCTGAATAACCCATGGAGTTTATTACTTTCAGTTCCTCCGTGAGACGGGTTTCATAAATATCCTCTGGAATGTCTGCGCTGTCTTTCTGCATGATCCTGTCTGACAGACCTTTATGCACAAGTTCATTTAGGTAATTCTCTTTCGAATAACCATCAGGGACATTATATTCAGGCAGATAGAACTTACCGAGTTCAAGTTCCACATTGCATCGTTCTGCTATCTTCTTTGTATTTAAGAGTGCATCGGGAATCTCAGCAAATGCCTTATGCATCTCCTCAGGGGACTTCATATAGAACTCATCAGTTGAAAATCTGAGCCTCTTGGGGTCATTGACATTTGCGCCTGTCTGGATGCAGAGTAGTATATCGTGGGCCTTTGAATCTTCCCTTTTCAGGTAGTGGCAATCGCCGGTCGCTACAACCTGTACATCAAGTTTTTTTGCGAGTGTAATAAGCCCTTTGTTCACCTTCACCTGATCGTCAATCCCGTTGTCCTGTATCTCAAAGAAGAAATTATCTTTCCCCACTATTTCAATATACTCTCCGGCAGCCTTCATTGCCTCATCAGTCCTGCCTTGCAGGATCCTGTAG